>Ga0075418_10006089_pt1 | contig 13622 bp, 8 predicted proteins | sample SoiMetdeltSBSDD2_FD_81776 | JGI IMG/M metagenome (GOLD analysis project Ga0075418, IMG submission 81776) | Bulk soil microbial communities from a Populus tree surrounding site in Tennessee, USA - Soil MetaG P. deltoides SBSDD2 | ecosystem: Environmental > Terrestrial > Soil > Tree plantation...
CGTTGGTCAGCGCCATGCCTCCTTCTCCGGTCGTGATGATCTTGACCGGATGAAAGCTGAATATCGCGATGTCGCTGTATTCGCAATTGCCGACCCGCGAGCCGCGGTACTCCGAGCCTATTGCGTGCGACGCATCTTCTATGATCCGGAACCCATAGCGCTCGGAAAGCTCGCGAATTGCCCGCAGGTCGCAGGGCTGACCAGCGAGATGCACGGGCACGACTATCTTGGGTAGCTTGCCTGTTCGCTCGGCCTGTCCCAGCTTTGCGGCGAGGCATTCCGGACTCATGTTATACGTCTGCGCGTCGATGTCGACGAAATCCACGCTCGCCCCACAGTAACGCGCGCAGTTGGCGCTGGCCACGAAGGTGATCGCGCTCGTCCATAACCAGTCGCCTTCCCCCAGACCCAGTGCCAGGCAGGCGATGTGCAACGCCGATGTCGCACTGTTGACAGCCACGGCGTGCGCGGCGCCAGTGTAGGCTGCAACGCCCTGCTCGAACTTCGGCACCATCGGACCCTGCGTGAGGAAGTCCGAGCTCAACACCTCTGCAACCGCCGCGATGTCGGCATCCGAGATGTCCTGACGACCGTACGGGATCAAGTCACACCTGCACGCTGATTCATTCGGCGAATCTCGTCGATGGTCAGGAAGCGCTCATTGCTCCCGGAGTTGTACTCGAAACCATTGCCGACAGGCTGACCGGTCTCGTCGAGCGGATTGGTGGTGAAATTGTTCTTGCGTTCCGTGAAGACGATCGATGGCCGGATGACGTAGTGGTCGTGGAATTCGAGCGTGAGGTGCGAGTCGTCGGCGGGGCACATCACTTCGTGCACTTTCTCTCCCGGTCGAATCCCGACTATCCTGTGCGGAAGATCTGGCGCCATGGCCGTGGCCAGGTCGACGATCCGTACGGACGGTATCTTCGGAACGAAGATCTCCCCTCCGCGCATCCGCTCGAAGTTCTTCAGCACGAAGTCGACCCCTTGCTGCAACGTGATCCAGAAACGGGTCATACGAACGTCGGTGATCGGCAGGTGATCCGAGCCTTCCGCGATCAGTTTGCCGAAGTACGGCCCAACTGATCCCCGCGAACCGACGACGTTTCCGTATCGGACGACGGCGAATCGCGTCCGTCGACGCCCAGCGATGTTGTTGGCGGCAACGAACAGCTTGTCAGAGGCGAGCTTGGTGGCACCGTATAGATTGATTGGATTCGCGGCCTTATCCGTCGACAGTGCAATGACCTTGTCCACCTCGTTCGCAAGTGCCGCATGGATGACGTTCTCGGCGCCATGGACATTGGTCTTGATGCACTCCATGGGGTTGTATTCAGCTGCCGGAACCTGCTTCAGCGCGGCAGCGTGAATGACTATGTCCACGCCTTCCGTCGCCTGAAGAAGGCGCTCGCGATCCCGTACATCCCCGAGAAAGTAGCGCATGCATGCGCTGTTGAATTCCTGCGCCATTTCGTACTGCTTCAACTCGTCCCGCGAAAAGACGATCAGCCGGCGCGGCTGATAGCGCTGCAGGAGGGTCGCGACATACCTGCGCCCGAACGACCCCGTGCCACCAGTGATCAAAATTGCCTTGTCATTGAACATCGCTGCTAACAAACCGGCCGCAGCTGCGGCTCACCTAGGATTGATTCAGCGCCGCGTCACGATTGAGCGGCTGAGTGCGAAAGAACGTAAGCGCCTTCCAGATCAGGATCCAGGCATATGCTACGCATACCGAGACAGGAACGGCCAGAACATTAAGCCACGGCCGGAGCATCTCGACGGACACGACAAAAATGGCAAGTCCGGTCACGTTGCTTCGTACTATCGCAGCGTCCCTGTTGTGTGCATAGATGCCGTAATGGAACACCATTCCGGCGGCGTACAGAACGACGCCCAGGATCGTCCAGTAGAGTAATTGGACGTGTTCCCGGTACACGGGTCGATCTATCCACGCCAGGAGGGGCCCGATCAGCACTAGTGCCGCGATCGCTAATGCGACCGTGACCAGCAACGCGTGCCAGGCGAGGTTACGCATGCCCACTCGGAACGCTGGCTCGTCACCGGAGCGCGCCGCCTTGATCAGGGCCGGATAGCCGAATACGAAGACGCCCGCGTCGAGGAACGCCCTTATCGCATTGGCGACGCCAACAAACAGGACATACGCGGCAAGCGCTTGCAGTCCGCCAATCGCCTCGACCCAGTAACGGTCAAATGTACTCAGTCCCCTGAGCGCCAATGTAGCTACCAGCAGCGGGATGGAAACACCGATTCCTCTGACTATCCAGCGCCAATCAACGGGACGGTGAAGGTCCCAGCGTCCAATCCGTGCGATGGTGATTGCGCCGAGCAGGCAGGCACAGCCTGCCCCGGCCGCCCACGATATGAAGACCCATTCCAGCGTTCGCATTGCGGGGTTCAGCCACATGGCGGGAATCAGAACCAGAATCCAGGCTCCGGCACGCAGGAAGAGCAGTACCGTCGCGAGCACGGGTCGCGACATTGCAATGAGGAGGCGGCTGAGTTCGTGTCCAATGTGCTCCAGGATCAGCAATGCAAAGAACCATGCCGCAACCGCCCACGGCAGGAAGTCGAGAACGAACAGCGCAAGGCACAAGGGCAGCACGATCACGTAGGCAATCATCAGGAACACGCCCTGGTCGCGCATCATGTTCGTCCAGAGGTGGCTGTCGGCGCCTATCAGCTCGCGGTTCGCGTATACGTAGAAATCGAGCCCAAGCGCGAACTGCAGGTACGTGGTCGTCGCAAACACCAGGCCGTACAGGCCCACATCCGCGGGTTCCAGAAAGCGCGCCAGGGCAAATGTCAGCAGGAACTTCGCGCCCAACGCTATGCCCCGAAGCATGACGTTCAGAGCTCGATTGGCTGGAAACCAGCTCAAGCGCGCACGCTCCCGCGTTCATGGACGAGCGTGGACCAGACCCAGGAACCGCGCATGATGAAACGGCGCAAAGAAAGGGTTGCTTCCGGGCACGTCAGAACAGGCCTCGATTCGCAACAGGTGTCCCAGATCCTCCGCGCGTCGGATCTCGTAAAAGTTGAACTGCCCGGCAAACTTGAGCGCCGAGCACGGGTTCTGGCCGTCGGTATTCAGGATGCCGACCTTCAGTCCGAGGAAGGAAGCTTCGAACAGGACGGTTGAATCGTAGCCGCAGACGCAGTCGCATTCCGCAAACAGGCTATAGAGATCCGGATACATTTCCCCGCAGACCTGAACGTTCGGCGCCCTTCCGGACCGGTAGCGTTCCCACCAGCGGTCTACATCCTGCGGATGCAGTTTCAGGAGGAACTGAACATCCGGAAAAGCCGCGACCATCGCGCCGAATATCGCGTCCATCGTGCGCCAGACGTGCGGCTGAGATACCAGCATGACCTTCTTTCGACCGGCTGAAGGCGCAGCGGGCACGCATGGTTGCTTGTCTGCGATGTACTTGAACCCAATGGTTTGTACCGCGCTGGCGGGCACTCCCCACTCCGACGCGTTCCAGTATTCACCAAAAGTCAGGAACAGGTCCGGGTCCAGCTTGGGATCATACGGTGTGCTGTACTTGAAGCCACCTTCTGACATCGCGCCGTGTTGCAGCTCATAAACGGGAATGGCCCGCGCCCTGGAGGCATGTATCCACGGATGATGATGACGCCGGATCGTAAGCAAGACTGCCCGTGGCCTGACCAGTGCCAGCAAGACAGCCGCCGCGCATCGCTCAATCCAGAAGCTGACCAGCGCCCTTCCCGCCAGCATCGCAATCCACCGCGAGGAAATCGGGCCGATCCGTTCGAGTCGACACGCGAGGGTGCGAATCTCCTGCCGCCAGAGGAGCCATGGAATGAAGGCGAAAGCAGTGGATGTGATGAGGGATATGGCAGTCAACCAGTCGTAATGAATGATGTTGCGCGTTCTCTGCGGCCGAAAATGCACACCGCCAAACGGTCTTTCGATGCACAAGACGTTTTCTGGCCCCAGGCAATCAATGAGAGGATCAGAAAACGGGTCGATCCAATCCCCATCCTCGAGGCGCCGCCGGGGAAACCCGAGTATCAGGTATCGCCGCCGTCTGAGACGCAGCATATGCCACAGCGATCTGCCGACCCCGGCGATCATCTGCGGAACGCGATGAATATCGACACGGTTATGGTTTGACCGTCCAAGCCCACGGCGCTTCGCGAGAATCGCTTCCAGCACTGGAACCCTGATGAGGCGCCAGGGCGAAATGCCGAGGATGCGAATGTCGTACAGCTTGGCCTGCCGCTCTTCCTCGACGATGGGATCTATCTGATCATTCATCAGTACTACGAAAGAATGTCCCAGGACACGGGCGTGCCCCGGCGCACGTCACGATTCACCTTGCGTCCGATCAAGGCCTCGAGGTACTTCGGCGGCAACCCGCGCCCCGGGCGCACGGCGCGCACGTTTTGGTTCGACAACGCATCGCCGGCTTTGATGTCTTCGACAACGTACAACGACCGTCGAAACTGAGTCGACTGCCTCTCTGCCCCGGTCGGACCGTATGTCACGCTGCCAAGCGCCTGCCAGGCGCGCTCCGTTTCGAGCACCAGCTGCGCCATTTCGGGCGGTTCCATGGAAAAGGCACTGTCGACGCCGCCGTCCTGTCGCCTGAGCGTGAAATGCTTCTCGATTATGGTCGCACCCAAAGCCACGCTTGCGACGGAGACTCCGACGCCCAGCGTGTGATCGGATAGTCCCACCTCGCAGTCGAACAGTACGCGAAGGTGTGGAATCGTCACGACATTGGTGTTTGCAGGGCTGGCCGGATAGGTACTGGTGCATTTGAGAAGCGCGAGATCCTTGCAGCCAGCCACTCGCGCAGCGGTCACTGTCTCGTCGAGTTCAGCCACGGTGGCCATGCCGGTGGAAATAATCATCGGCTTTCCGGTGGCCGCCACGCGGCGCACCAGCGGCAAATGCGTGTTTTCGAACGACGCGATCTTGTAGCAGGGCACATCCAGCTGCTCGAGAAAGTCGACTGCCGTATCATCGAAGGGTGTGCTGAAGGGGATCAGTCCGAGTTCTCGCGCCCGATCAAATAGCGGCTTATGCCACTCCCACGGAGTATAGGCCTGGGAATACAGTCGATAGAGCGACTCGCCGGTCCACGGGCTATCCGGGTCGCTGATGTGAAAGTCGCCCTCATCCAGATCGATCGTCATCGTATCTGGCGTGTAAGTCTGAATCTTGAGGGCATGCGCGCCGGAACGCGCTGCTGCCTCGACGATCTCAAGGGCGCGAGCCAGCGATTGGTTGTGGTTGCCGGACATCTCCGCGATGACGAAGGGTGCGAAGTCTCGTCCGACGTTCCGCTCGCCTATTCGGATCGATTGGCTCACTGGTCGTCAAACCTCTTCACATAGACGGTCGAGCACGACCTGTAGCCACCGGCCTGAAAGAGCGTGTGGGACGATTGATTCGCGCCAAGCACTTCCGCGACGACCAGCCTCACATCCTTCCGGTGCCCGATCAGCCAGTCTTCCGCCGCGGTCAGCAGCTCGCTTCCGAGTCCCCGCCCTGACAGGCCCGGAGCCAGGAATATCGAAATGCGCGCCTCGCCTTCCGCGATGTCGAAGCGTGCGACTCCCACCGGCTGCCCGCCCGCCTCCCCGATCAATACCACCCGATCGGGATTCGTGAGAACGGACTCGAACCATGCCTGGTGCGCGGCCCGATCGATGACATCCGTGTTGTGCGATACGTCCCTCACCGCCGGATGGTTTCGCCAGGACAGTATGTCAGCCGAGTCTGCTCTTGTCGCCTCGCGGATCGACAGCCTGCTGCAGCCCAGGGCGCGCAGAACGCGCTCTGTTCCCCGTCCGTCCACCGTGCGCAGGCCGTTCCGCGACATCGATTGCAGGATGATTGGACTGTCAAGCAGCGCCTGCAGGTGATGAGTCAGTGTTGTCACAGCGTTGCCTCTCAAACCAGCTGCATAGAGCAGACCGTTCATCGCGGCACTCTCAATGAGCCGTTCCTGATTGTCAGCGACGCATATCGTCAATGCGGGCAAGCCGAGGCAGCATCGCTCCCACGCTGCAGAGCCGCCGGATCCAATTGCCAGGTCCGCCGTAGCCATGAGCTGCGCCATGCCGCTGATCTGCACGTGGCAGCGATAGCCGCGGATCGCGCAGGCGCTCTCGATCCGCTCTCGGTGGGGATGTTGCTTGCCGATAACCACATCCACCTCTAGGTCGGGCGCGGCTGCACCATCCAGTGCCTCGATTGCCTGTGCAGTATGATTTGCTGTGTCCATCCCGCCCATGAAGATGAGCATCCGTCGGACGTTTCCTGATCTGGCTCCGACCTGCTCGTGCAGCTGCTGGAACTCCTCGCGAAGCAGCGCATATTTAGGACCAAGCAGCAGCCGGCAGTGCGCAGGCAATTTTCCATCGGGGCAACGATCGGCCGATAAGTTATTCTGATCGAGCAGCAGGTCGCAGTCGTGCGGGTGCTCCGCCAGATCGTCGATCACCAGGATCCGCTTCGCAACGTCCCGCAGGGCCGTCTCCCAGCGGGCACTCAGCGCATAGTGGTCAACGACCAGCAGGTCCCATGACTCTCCGCGCAGTGCCTGTCGCGTGGCGTCTGCGTCTGCCGGTTCAGTCGTTCCAAGCCACTCCGAATATGGAAGCTCCGAAGTTGCGGGGCCATTTTGGCCCTCGAGAGCCACAAATTCGTGTCCATGTTGAGTGACCAGCTGCAGCAGGTGGTCCGGCATATGGCGACTGACGAAGCGGATGATCCCGTTGCGTCTCCGGATCGCGTCCGCCAGGGTCAGGCAGCGCATCAGATGGCCTGTGCCAATTTGCCGGGAGGCGTCGACTCGGACCGCAACCCGAAGCACTGCGCCAATACCCCTGAATTCGGACTAGAACGAACCCACCGCGGCAACCGCCACCGCGAGGTTGTAGATGATCGTCGTCACCGCGGTCCACAGCGGCAACGGCCGCATCCGCTCGGCATCGAGCGGAACGACGATCGTATCGCCCGGTTCCACGGAGCTTGAACGGCTGAACCACCGGCTGCCGCCACCGCTCTCGACGCTGCCGTTCGCCCGTACGATGTAGATCCGCTTATCGTCGGCCTTCTGCGTGGTGCCCCCGCTCAGGCTCAGGTAGTCATCGCGCGACAGACCCGCGTCGTAAAGGTGCGAGGTCGCGTTCTGCACCTCGCCGATCACCGTCACTTCCTGAGCCTGTCGGGGCACTCTGAGCGTATCGCCGCCTTTTAGCAGGATGTCGTCCGCGGCACTCGTGCTCGACATGATCCTGCCGAGGTCGATGACCAGGCGGCCGACCGGTTCCGTGTCACGCAGGTCGGCGAGCAGCGCCTGTCCGATCGCCAGCGTGTTTGATGCCTGTGTCGCACCGATTCCTCCAACCTGCGCCCCTTGCAGAGCTAGCGCTCCAAGGTCCTGCTGCATCCGGTCGGCAAGCATCTGGATCTGACGCCGCTCGCGCTCCTTCAGGGTCTCTCGGGTGAAGACGCTGCCACCGGCAAACGCGAGGGCAGTCAGCCCCCCCGCGCGATCGACCACCGATCGGAGCGTCTCGCCACGCTCGATCGGGTACTCACCCGGGAACTTGACCTCCCCTTCAAGCCGAACCGTCTCCTGGGACCCGGCCCATTGCGAGATCTCCTTGACCACCAGGAAATCGAACGGTGCCAGCGTCAGATTCGCGGCAGGGTCGCCCGCAATCGCGCGCGGCATGTCGATCTTGATCACCTCGGTGCGGCGCGTCTGTCCGTCGCGGACCTCGTAGCGGGCCAGATCAGCCTCAGCGCCGTAGGCGTCCTCGGCAAGACCGCCGCCCGCCCGGACCAGGTCGCTCACCGTCATGCTCTCTTCGAGCGGGTAATCGCCGGGGGCGTTCACCCGTCCGCTGATCCGAACGATCTGCGTCGGCTCGCCGCTGACCGACTGCAGACGCAGTTCCTCGAGGATCGGCTGAATCATCGGTCCCCGACCGGCCTCACGGTCGAAGACCAGGACGCGGTCCCGTGGAGCGAGCAGCGGATCGGCATCGGACTTCGGCGCCAGCCAGGCCGCGGCGAGATCGGCCGACAGGACCTGAATCCGCCGGTCAGCAAGCGCTTCTCTCCTGATCAGCACGTAACGTTGGTCGGCGTTGGGTCGCAGGTCCGCGACGGACGGAATCACTTCGGAGAGCCGAATTCCGGATCGGTACTGCACCGTCGACGGCCGCAGCACGTGCCCCTCGACCTGGATCGCGTTCGCATAGGTCGAGCGGACACGTTCGATGCGCAACGCGTCGCCCGAGCGCAGGCGCAATGCGCGGCCTTGGGGAGTCGACAGGTCGACATCCACCATGACGCGTTCGTATCGCTCATCGATGCGCTCGAGCCGCGCGAGAGCCGGGTCCGCCTCGGGCGTGAGCCCGCCGCCGAGCCGCAGCAGCTCTTCCGCCGTTCCGTCGGCCTTCAGCTCGTAGATCGCCGGGCGGCGGACTTCCCCAGAGAGCGCAACCGTGACTCCGACAGGGGGCACAAAGATCACGTCGCCCTGCTGCAGGCGAAGGTCATTCGACGTGTCGCCACGCAGCAGCAGGTCATACAGATCGAGTGTCCGCACGAGCTGCCCGCTTCGCTTCAGCTGGATGTTTCGCATCGAGCCGATTGGCTTGATTCCCCCGCTCGCGAACAGGCCATGACTGATGGGCGCATGACCACTGACGGTATAGGACCCTGGCCGGACGACGTCCCCGACCACGAAGATGCGAATCGAGCGCAGGTCGGCCATCGAGACGCTGACCTGCGTGCCAATCATCTGCTCGGCGACGCGCGCCTGTATTTGCGCGCGAACATCCTCGAAGCGCAGACCGCTGACGGCGATGGGCCCGAGCTCCGGAAAGCTGATATTCCCGTCGCGGTTGACGGTCAGGAAATACTGCCCCTTGGTGCTGCCGAACAGCTGCACATCCAGTGTGTCGCCGGGACCAACCACATAGTCGACCGGCACCGGAATGCCCGTTATCGGGGAGAAGGCCTGCACCCCCTCCTTGAAGATGTCGTGTCCGAAGGGCTTGAGCGGTGGCTCGAGCGGCAGCAGCGTCAGGCGGATGCGAAAATCCAGCAGCAGCTTCTCCACCGTGAGCCGACGCGTGGCCTCAACCGCGGTGAGCCCGGCGACGGAAATCGGGGCGAGCCCCGGCAGATCCAGCGTGCCCGAGCGCGACACTCGGTAGGGGTTCCCACGGCGCACAGTGTCCATCAGACGCTCGAGCCTCGCCGTCTCGTCCGCGTCACGGACGATCGGCGTAGCGTCTGCGGGCGGGGTGTCTGCGGTCCGAGTCGGGGCTGGCGTGGGCGCCGTGCGTGGTGCACTTTGCGTCGGCGCTGCGCCCGACCGCTGCTGCGGCTGGAGCTGGATGTCCGGAATCGTCAGCACCCGCTCCTGCCCGTACCACTGCAGCGGCAGGATCTCGACCAGCAACGTGTCGTCGGGCGCGAGCCTCAATTCCCCGGACGGCGTTCTCTCGCGCACATCAGCCTCGGGCTGAACTTGCAACTCCGGGATCGTGACGGCCTCCTCGCCCATTTGACCGGGAATGGCGGGGCTCACTGCGCCGGGGACACCGGTCGTTCCCGAGCGGCCCATCGCCTCGAGGATGGCTTGCTGCTGATCAGGCGGGAGGTTGCGGAAGATTTCGACTTGCTCGGCCGTAGGCGTCTGGGCGCCTGCCGAAAGACTCTGCAGGAGGGCGAAAATCAGCAGCCCGACCCTCGCAACCAGGCGGCACAGCTTTACGTCAATGGTTCTCTGCATGCTTGGTCCTAGGCCACTCCAGCGCCCCGGGGACTGCGCACACGCAGTGCCCGGTCGAGTTCGACAACGTTGCGGTCGCCCCCGTCACGATCCGGCAAGAGCGGAGATTCCGCTTGGTCTTGTCTACCGAAATCATGATGTTACCGCATGCCGGGGGGCGTTCGGGGTACCGCACGATCGCCGCCGTCCCGGATCAGCAAGTACGAGCCGGGCCGGTCGCGGAGCAGCCAGGTCAGCGGTCCAGACCTAGTACGTACCGCTGAGTTCGACAAAGCCCCGCCCGGCCAGGTAATCGGACCCGTCCTCGCGGTCGCCCTGATCTGCGCCGATTCCGATCGCGAGCACCGCCCATTCAAGCTGACGGCGGTATGAGAGCTCGAGGTTCCAGCGCTCCTCGGGTTGATCGACGACCGTGTGAAACCTGCCGCTATCGCGCTTGTCGAGCTCGGCTCGCCGGAGCAACGCGTCGATCCGCGACCCGTCGTCGATCGCCACCGTGAGACCGGCGGCGAACATCTCCCCTCCGTAAAACATCGCGTGGCCGAGGGAGCGCTCAAGGTAGCTGTACCCCTCGATCTGGTACGCACCGCCGCGATAGGCGCAGCCGGTCGATCCGGGCCCACAGTCTGGATTGGTGTTTGCCCACTCGAGGTGCGCTCGCCACGATGTCCCTGAGTCGCCCTGGCCCCAGACCTCGACACCAGCCTGCTTCAAGCGAAAGATTGGCCGGCGACTTGATTCGTCCTCCCCGATGTCGTGGTAGTAGAGCGCCCACGGACCGCTGTCGAACGGCGAAGCCCAGCGCAGATCCCAGCCCGCCATCTGGTTGCCCGGCTCCTCGTCGGGATCGACGTTCTCTCCTGCGTTATCGTTCCCGGTGAGCAGGTTCCAAAACGTATCCCAGTCGCAATTCTGATCCTCGCCGCACCACTGCGCGGTGCGCATCAGGCCGATCTCGACCGCGTCGAAGGGCTTGGCCGTGATTCGCAGCCCCAGGAAATGCGGGTGATCGACATCCTCGCGGTGGCCTTCGAGCACACCGTAATACCCATTGACAGACCACGACCCGAGCCACGACAGCCAGCGTGTCTCGAACGGCTGCGTGTACTTCCGGTCGAACGCCAGCGCGGGAAACGGGCGCGCGTTGTTGCCGAGGATGTTGCTGCCTTCCCATCCCGGGCCCCACCAGCGCTCGAGGTATCCGGCCGAAAGCATCCAGTTGCCGAGCGTCATGCCGACGTAGCTGCCGTCTGGCCGCACGGTCTTGCCGTCGCTGGCATCGGCCACGGCCGTGGCCGAGAGACGCACCGCGAATCGCTCACCGAGCCATTCGGCCGTTCCCTCGATTTCCCCTTCCTCGCGCGGCACGGACTCGAACGCCCTGAGGTCGGTCGGCCTGGCGCTGCCGGCCGCGCGCCACGCGAGCGTGCCGCCCGTGCGCGCCGCGGAACGAGCCGCGCGCTCAACGCGCGCGAGCGCGGCACGCACTCCGGGGCCAGCTTCGCGCACGTCGCGCGCATCATCGAGCTGCCGCAGAACCTGCGGCCACGACATCGGCCACACGGTCAGTGGCACATCGATGACCCCTTCGTCGACGAGCAGCTCGAGGTCGTGTCGCAAGCCGGCGTCTCCCGGTTCGAGCCACGGCGACCCCGCCGAGGCTCGCTCCACGACGAGCAGGCTCGATGCAAGCACCACGATGACGAACGCAGCCCAGGACCTGAAGTGTCGACCCGCGTGACGGCAGCGGCGCCTAGCAATTTCTGCCGTGGACATCAAGGAGGAGCTCGCCGAAGCGGGGCGTTCACGCTACCCGATCCGCGACGCGCACGAAAGGACCTGACCTCAAGCGCCTAGATCCCGCCAGCGGCGCAAATGCTGCAGCAGCGCCTCGATGCGCTGCGGCTGCCCCGTCGCCCCGCGTGAAGCGACGGCGGGCACGAACGTCGCCGCGAGCTTCTTGCCGAGTTCCACGCCCCACTGATCGAAGGGATTGACGTCCCAGATCACGCTCTGCACGTAGACCTTGTGTTCGTACCACGCGAGCAGCCTGCCAAGGCTTCGCGGCTCGAGGCGCGGAAAGAGAATCAGGCTGCTCGGCCGGTTGCCGGCGTGCACCTTGTGCGGCGCGAGCCGCTCGATGTCGTCGGCCTGCACGCCCGTTGCTCGCAGCTCATTACGGACCTGCTCGATCGTCTGGCCGAACGCGAACGCCTCGGCCTGCGCAAGACAGTTCGCGAGCGCCAGGTCGTGCTGCGATTGCAGCGGGCTCGAGGCGTTAACCGGGGCGAGAAAATCGATCGCGAAGCGCGCCGTCCCCTGGTGCAGCAGCTGGAAAAACGAGTGCTGCGCGTTATTGCCGGCCTCGCCCCAGATGATCGTCCCGGTCCGGTAGTCGACCGTCGTACCGGCACGTGTGACACCCTTGCCGTTCGATTCCATTTCGAGTTGCTGCAGATACGCCGCAAGACGCTGCAGCCTGCTGTCGTACGCTAGAATCACCTGCGACTCGCTGCCCAGGAAGTTCGAGTTCCAAACGCCGATCAGCCCCATCAGCACCGGGAGATTCGCGTCGAAAGGGGTCGAGCGGAAGTGCTCGTCCATCTCGTGAGCGCCGGCGAGCAGTTCCTCGAACGGATCGATTCCGAGCGCGAGCGCGATCGACAGGCCGACGGCCGACCAGAGCGAATACCGGCCACCCACCCAGTCCCACATGTCGAAGCGATGCCCCGGCGCGATGCCGAACTCGTCCATCGCCTGCGCGTTGGTCGAGATGGCGACGAACTGCCGCGGTATCGCCGCCTCACCCAGCGCGTCGATCAGCCATTGGCGCGCGGTCCGCGCATTGGCGAGCGTCTCCTGCGTGGTGAAGGTCTTCGAGCAGACGACAAACAGGGTGGTTCCCGGATCGACACGCTCAAGCACGTCCGACAGCTCGGCACCGTCGACGTTCGAGACGCAGTGCAGGTGGATCGCGTGATTGCGATAGCGGGCCAGGGCGCCCGCCGCCATCACGACCCCGAGGTCGGAGCCGCCGATCCCGATGTTGACGATGTCGGTGTAGCGGGCGCCACGATGACCTGTGATGCGACCCTCGTGCACACCAAGGACAAACTCCCGCATCTTCCCGAGGCTCGCGCGTACCTCGGGCATGACGTCGCGGCCGGCAACCTTCATCGGCCGATCGGAGCGGTTGCGCAGCGCCATGTGCATGGCCGCGCGGTGCTCGGTAACGTTCACGGGCTCACCGGCGAAAAGTGCCGCGATGCGGTCCTCGAGCTCACATGCCCGCGCGAGCTCGATCAGCAGCTCGAGGGTACGGCGCGTCAGCCGCTGGCGGCTGAAGTCGTAGAGGAAGCCGAGCGCTTCGAAGTGCAGCCCGTCGAAGCGACCAGGGTCGCCCTCGAACAGCGCGCGCAGATGCGCCACCCTCATTCCCTCGACGTGCGCCTGTAGCGCGCGCCAGGCCGGCAACGCCGTACGCTCAGTCATCTGGACCTCCGTCGGGCGGGCGGCCACGCGGCGCCGCACACGCCCGCGCGAGGATAACCGATCAACCGAGATTGACGACCTTGGGATCGACCGGAGCGCCCTTGCCGTAATACTGCAGGTACCAGTCCACGAAGCGGCGGATGCCAACCTCGACGGGCGTGGCGGGGGTGTAGCCGACGTCCCGCTGCAGGTCGGCGATGTCGGCCCAGGTATCGGGGACGTCGCCCGCCTGCAGCGGCAGCATGTTCATCGTTGCCTTGCGACCCAGGCATTCCTCGAGCAGCTCGATGTAGCGCAGCAGCTCGACCGGGC
>Ga0075418_10006090_pt1 | contig 13621 bp, 14 predicted proteins | sample SoiMetdeltSBSDD2_FD_81776 | JGI IMG/M metagenome (GOLD analysis project Ga0075418, IMG submission 81776) | Bulk soil microbial communities from a Populus tree surrounding site in Tennessee, USA - Soil MetaG P. deltoides SBSDD2 | ecosystem: Environmental > Terrestrial > Soil > Tree plantation...
CCGCCTCGCGACACACCTCGTTGGGGTTGAAGCGCTGGGCCCGCGCCACGCGCGACCGGCTGAAGCCCAGCAGCTGCCGCGTGTGCTCGGCCGCGCGCAGGGACACGTTCCGGGCGCGGCGGAGGTCGTTGCCCGCGGGATGGGCGGGACCGATCTTGCGCTCCGCGAGGTCCACGCTGCCCACGATGGCGCCGAGCAGGTTGTTGAAGTCGTGGGCGATCCCGCCTGCCATGGCGCCGAGCGCCTCCATCTTCTGGAGGTCGCGCAGCCTCTCGTCGAGGAGACGGCGCTCGGTGACGTCGCTGATGAGCACGTTCGTGCCCTTGAGGCGGGCGGCGTGGCGGCGCGGGAAGAGCAGGACGTCGGCCCAGCGCCAGGCGCCGCTCTTGTGCTCGAGGCGCACCTCGACGTGGGACGTATCGCCCGCGCGGGCGCCGGCCAGGGCCTCGTCCAGGCGGCCGCGGTCGTCCGGATGGACCAGGTCGAGCCACGGCTGGCGCGGCACGGAGTCCTCGATCAGCGATCCGGTGAGCGCGGCCATCTGCGCGGGGTTGAGGAGACGGCTGCCACCCTGGGGGTCGACGACGGCCGCGGCGATGGGGAGGTTGTGGAGCAGGGCCGTATAGCTCTCCTGCGCCGAGTCCCGCTCGTCGCGGGCCTGGGCCAGGTCCTGGATGCACCGCAGGAGCGACCGGGACAGCAGGAAGGCGAGGACCGAGACGAGCAGGCCGGCCGCTTCCCGCCTCGGGTCCAGCGGGCCGAGCGAGAGTGAAGCCCAGAGCCTCCAGGCGAGCAGCGCGGCCAGGCCGGTCATCGAGAACCAGGGAAGCCCCCGGCGGGTCAGGCGGAAGATGCGGAAATTCAGCAGGATGGCGGCGGCCAGGAGCGAGAGCGAAACTGCGAGCAGAGTCGTTGCGATCACCGGTGCCGTTCCCGGCGAGGCGGTACCCCGCCCCGCCAAATCCCCTCCGGGTCCAAATTTAAGGATACTTATTATACGCTTACTGTCAAATCAGAGGCGGTCGATGACGTCCTCGTGGCGCTCGGCGGCGAGCGACGTCAGCAGGGCGCGCAGGCTGAGGAGCGACTCCTCGGTCAAGGTCTGGAAATCGTGGCGGATGGCGTCGATCTGCTGCCACTCCCGGTCCGCCTCGGGCTCGTTGCGCACGATGCGCTGGGTCGAGTGCAGCAGGAACGTCGTGGCCAGGGCGAAGCTCCGGCCGAGGATGTAGACGCGCAGCCGGAACCGCTCGGACATCGACACGAGGAACTGGTGCAGCAGCTGGTTGAGGTAGGCCAGGCTGGCGATCTGCGCCACGCGGAAGTCGCGGGGCCGCAGGGGCTGAACGGGCACCATGGCCGAGACCATGCGCGAGAAGGTGGCCATGGCGGCCAGGAGGCGCAGCATGTCCGGGGAGAACTGCTCGATCACGCGATAGCCCGCGTCGAGCAGCTTCTGGGCCTCCTGGACGGAGCCCAGCTCCCGCACGGTGAACGCCTCCTCGTAGGTGAGGTCGGCGAGCGCCATCTCGGACTGGACGCGGCCCTCGATGCTCTTGTAGAGCTTCTCCCCCTTCGGTGTGAGGAGCAGCTCCCAGTCCCTTCGGACGGCCCGCTCGTTGCGGCGGCCGAACAGGAAGAGTACCGCGAGGCAGCTGGCGGCCGAGACCACGATCATCCACCACATGGGCGCCTTGGAGATGGTACGCCCAGAGGGCATCCCAAGGCGAGCGCCCCCGTCAAGCGGCGGGCGGGGAGGCGGCTCCGCGGGTGGCGACGGTCGCCGGCCTTCGGGGCCAGCGCTTCCACGCCGCGTACGTCCAGTAGGCGAGCAGGATCTGGTAGGCCACGTTCTTCAGGTAGCCGGCCAGGGCGCGGACGTCCCCTCCGAACGAGCGGAGGAGGTTGATGGCCACGGTGAAGATCAGCAGATACGGCACGAAGCCCAGCAGCAGGGCCTTGTGCAGCGGGGTCACCGGCAGCCGGTACCAAAGGATCAGGGTCGAGATCGCGATGAAGAGCCACAGGGTGCCGGCTAGCACGTACGGCTGCAGGCTCAAGGCCAGCTCTTTCGTGTGGGCGGCCTCGAGCTGGGGCCCGGTTCCCACGCTCACCCAGGTGAGGACCAGCACGGCCAGCACCAGCCCGGCCGCGGTCTTGCGCGCGGCCGGGAAGGCGCGGAAGGTCCGGACCGTCAGCTCCAGCGCGATACCGAACTTCAAGATGTTGTGGATGGACTCCTTCAGGACCCAGAAGTCCCAGGTCTTGAAGGTCCGCGGCCAGGCCAGGACGAGGGTGTCCGAGAGGAGGACGGCGCAAAGGTAGAGCGTGAACGAAACGCATATCGCCAGACGCCTCCGGACGAACAGCCCCGTGAGGCAGGCCGCCAGCAGCAGCAGCCCCACGCAGACGACGAACGTCTCGGCGGGCGTCACGGTCTTCCGGCACGAAGACTATCAGCCCGCCACGACGGACGAAAATGGAAAGGGGCCTACCGTCCGGTGCTGAAGTCCGGGAACGGGTCGCTTCCGTCCATCACCTGCACGTCCCCGCGCGACGGCGAGCCGACGTACGCCCCCCGGTCGATCTGGAAGTCCCGCAGCCAGAAGCCCAGCGCCAGTCCCAAGATCACGATCAAGCGCGCCATATCGTCCTCCTCCCGCGACCCCACCCTGTGATCGCGGGCACAGTGTATACACTTTTTGTGCTTGTCAAGACCTTTTTTTGTATACACTATGCACGACGATGCGTGTGCTTATTGACCAGGCTCGGGCGGGGCGGCTACCATGGGCGCACTGGAGGTGTACCCGTGAAGCGGCACGTAGACCTGATCGACAGGTTCGCAGACCTCGTCGTCAGCGCCGATGACCCCCGCGTCCTGGCCGAGCGCACGCTGGAGGTCCTGATGTCGCTGAACCGGGGTCGGAGCGGCGCGGTCTTCGCGCGGGACGGCGACACGGTCACGCTGTTCGCCTCGCGCGGTATCGACCAGGAGGTCCTCGAAGCCGTAAGGACTGTCTGGAGCCGCTATCGGGACAGCCTTCAGGAAGGGCAGACCTTCTCGATCGGCAACCGCGACGAGGATCGCCGCCTCCCGCGGCGCGATCCGGGCGGACCGGTCAGCCTGATCGTGATGCCGGTCTTCAACGCGGGGAAGCTGGTGGCCCTCCTCTACGTGGACAGCTTCGATCCGCACTTCTGCGGCCCCAACGACATCGACCGCATGACGCGTTTCACCCGCATCGTGGCCAAGGCCGTGACGGGCATCGAGCCGCGCCGCGAGGAGGCGCGCACGACCACCGAGCGGTGGGAGACCTACCTGGAGCGGACGCCCGTCGAGGACCTGGAGCGCGAGAAGCTCCTGCTGCTGCTGAACCGGAACGAATGGAACATCGCGCGGGTGGCCCGGCTCATGGGCGTGACGCGGAGGACCATCTACCTGCGGCTCCAGCGGTACAACATCCCGCGGGAGCGGGTCCCCAAGGGAAGGCTGCGCGTCGTCCGGGCCTGATCGTCAGCGCGTCCGGCCGATCGCGTCGTCCACCGTGCGCGTGATGGCCGCGATGAGCGCCGCGCTCTCCTTCTCCTCCTGGATCCCCCGCACGAGCACGACCAGCACGTAGGGCCGCGCCGCGTAGACGATCCCCGCGTCGTGGTGGATCTTCGTGATGGTCCCCGTCTTGTGCGCGACGGGGGTGCCGGCCGGCAGCCCCGCGGGGATGGCCGCGTCGAACCGCTGGCGCTTCAGGATCTCCACCATCTCGCCGCTGGCGGCGCGGTCCACCGCCTTCCCCCGGCCGATCTTCTCCAGCAGCACCATGAGCCCCCGCGCGGTCGTCGTGTTCACCAGGCCGGCCCGGAAGGCCTTTCCATCCTCCACGCCCCGTAGGACGCTCATGCCGTCCGCTCCGAGCTTGCGCACGCGGCCGCGTATGTTCTCGACCCCCAGCTTCTCGATGAGGAGGTTGGTGGCCAGGTTGCTGCTCACGGTGATCATCGCCTCGCAGAGCTGCCTCAGGGTGAGGGTCCCCCCGAGGGCCCGGTAGACCTCCTGGTCGGAGTCCTCGGCCGGGTCGAGCGAGTAGGGGCTGCCGTCCACGATGCTGGCGAACTGGTTACGGACCGGGAGGGGATCGTCCAGGCGCAGCCGGTGCAGGTCGGCCTGCGCGAACAGCTCGATCATGACGGGTATCTTCATGGTGCTGGCCGCGTGGAAGACGGCGTCGGGCTGGATCAGCATCTGATCCTTTCCGTCCAGCGTGCGCGCGGCCACCGCCACCTCGGCGCCGCTCGCCTGGATCAGCCGCTCGACGTCCGGCCGCGCCGCCTCCAGCGCGCCCGCCGGTCCCGCAGCCGCCCGCGCGGCCGCCAGTCCCAGCGCCGCGGCGAGGCCGGGGATCCGCGCCCTCACTGCCCGATCGCCGCGCTGTCGGACGACCGCCGGTCGTAGCCGCCCTCGAGCACGCCTTCCTTCGCGTTGAAGACGATGCCCTGGGCGGCCCCCTGGTTGAAGGGCGCCTCGAAGAGCGTGTGCCCGCGCGCGCGGAGCAGGGCCAGCGTGTCCGGCGAGAGGCCGAGCCGCTCGTGCTGGATCCGGTCCGGCAGCCACTGGTGGTGCAGGCGCGGGGCGTCGATGGCCTCCTGGACGTTCATCCCGAAGTCGATCACGTTGACGATCGCCTGGAGGACGGTATTGATGATGGTGCGCCCCCCCGGCGTGCCCACCACCATGAACAGCGTCCCGTCGCGGGCCACGATGGTGGGCGTCATGCTCGAGAGCATCCGCTTCCCCGGCGCGGCCAGGTTGGGCTCGGTGCCGATCAGCCCTTCCTTGTCGGTCAGGCCCGGCCCCGCGTTGAAGTCCCCCATCTCGTTGTTGAGCAGGAAGCCGGCGCCCGGCACCACGATCTTCGACCCGTAGCTGTCCTCCAGCGTGTAGGTGAGCGCCACCGCGTTGCGGTCCTTGTCCACGACCGAGAGGTGGGTCGTCTCCGCGCTCTCCGCCGGCCACTCGAAGCTCTCGGGCGAGGAGACGGAGGCGCGGTCCTCGTGGATGGTCCGGCGCAGCCCCGCGGCGTGCTCCTTCGAAGTCAGCCGCTGGATGGGCATCTGCGGGTTCGCGTCCGGATCGCCGAGGTACCGGGCGCGGTCGGCGAACGCGCGGCGCATCGCCTCGGCCATGAGGTGCACGGTGGCGGCCGAGCCGTAGCCCGTCCGCGCCAGGTCGTAGCCCTCGAGGACGTTGAGCATCTCGATGAGGGCGGTCCCCCCCGAGCTGACCGGCGCCATGGACAGGACGTCGTACCCGCGATACGCCCCCTTGAGCGGTTCGCGGCGCCGGGCCTCGTACGCGCGCAGGTCGGCGCGCGTGATGAGCCCGCCCTGCGCGGCCATCTCCCTCTCGAGGAGCTCCGCCGTCTCCCCTTCGTAGAAGCCGGCCGGTCCCCGCGCCGCGATGCGCTCCAGCGTCACGGCGAGATCGGGCTGCTTCAGCACGTCGCCCATCTCGTAGGGGGAGCCGCCCCGCGAGAACTGCGCGACGGACGCCGGGTACTTCTTCATCTTCGGGAGCACGTCCTTCAGCGAGCGGGCCAGGCCGTCGGTGACGACAAGACCGTCCCGGGCCAGCGCGATCGCCGGCTCGACGAGCCGCCTCCAGGGCAGGCGGCCGTGTTCCCGCCAGGCCAGGTGCAGTCCGGCCACCGTGCCCGGCACCCCCACCGCCAGGTGGCTCTCGTGGTGCCGCTCCGCGTCGTACTTGCCGTCCTTCAGGAACATCGTGGCCGTGGCGCCCGCCGGGGCCGTCTCGCGGAAGTCGTAGGAGACCGGCGCGCCCGCCGCGGGACGATAGAGCAGGAACCCGCCGCCCCCGATGTTCCCCGCCGCCGGATGCGTGACAGCCAGGGCGAACGCGGCCGCGACCGCCGCGTCCACGGCTCCTCCTCCGTCACGCAGGACGTCGGCGCCGACCCGCGCGGCCCGCGCCTCCTGGGAGACCACCATGCCGTCGCGCGCCCGCACCGGCTGGCTGCCCGCCATCGCCGTCGCGGCGGGCAGGCACGCACCCACGACCAGGACCGCGCGGAGCGTCATCTCGTCCCCCCGTTCTGGACGGAGGCTACCATCCGCCATGCGGCGATCCAATCGGGGATATAGACTGGCCGTGATGGTGCGAGCCACGGTCGTGGGCACGCTGCTGGCGCTTGGCGCATCCGTGTCTCGCGCGGGCGAGATCCCGAAGGCCGTGGTCGTCCTGGAGGGCCTGACCGCGCCGCTGCCGGACCAGGTCGCGGAGGCGGAGCCGCCGCGGTTCGCGCTGCTGGAGGACGGCCAGGTGTTCGTGGGGGGCACCAGCCGTCTGGCGGCCGGCCGCCTCACGAAACCCGAGGTCAAGGCCATCGAGGCGCGGGTCGGGGCGCTCCGGCAGCTCCCCGGCTTCGGGGGTTCGGTCGCGCTCGGCGCGGGGCCGCAGAAGCACCGTCTCCTGCTCCGCAAGGGGGGATCGCAGGACGTCACGATCACCGGCGATCCCGCGCAGGCTGCGCCGGGGCTCGAGCCGCTGGGGACCCTGCTCCAGGACCTCCTGCGGTTCGAGCATCCGAGCCTCCGCCCGTGGCGGCCCGCGGCCTACGCGGTCATCGCCCGCGAGGGGAAGCTGGCGGGCGGCTGCCGGCGGTGGACCTTCACGGAGCCCCTGACCGAGAGCCTGTTCGCGCCGCGCACCGTGCCCGCGGAGGCCGCGGAGAACTGGCCCACCGGGGCCACGCCCGCCTCCGTCTGCGTGGACGACAAGACGTACGTGGTGGCCCTGCGGCCGCTCCTGCCGGGGGAGCGACCGTAGGCAAACCCATCTCCCCCGTGCTATAGTCTCCGGCGGAGGAGACGATGATCGTTACGCGGAGGCGTACGGGCCGCCCGTGAGGCACGGCCCGCGGCACCCGCGGCGCCATCGACACCCCCATCGACACGGGCCCAGCGGACCCCACCCGCAGTTCCAGGGGCCGCGAGGGCCGAGGGACCCCCGACAAGCCCCGATCCCTACGACGGGCCCGACGACTGCGGTCGCGGGCGTCGCGGATCTCGCGGAGGGCGGCGGTGGGTTCCTCAGGCAGGCCGCCCAGAACTACCTACCGAACCGCGACGATGTCGTGGTCCCGGGCCAGATCGCCCGTGACTACGGCCTGCGCGACGGAACGGAGATCGAGGGGCTCGCGCGTGACGGTGGCGGTGGGCGCCGCACACTGGTCGAGGTCCACAAGGCCAGCGGTATGTCCCCGGAGCAGTACCGGGCGCTGCCGCACTTCCAGGACCTCGTCTCGGTCAACCCGCACGAGGCGTTCAAGCTGGCCGCCGAGCAGGCGGAGACCAGCCTGCGCGTCATCGACCTCATCGCGCCCATCGGGCGCGGCCAGCGCGGCCTGATCGTCTCCCCGCCGAAGGCGGGGAAGACCACGCTCCTCGAGCACCTGGGCCAGGCCATCGCCAAGCATCACCCCGAGGTCCACCTCATCCTGCTGCTCATCGACGAGCGGCCGGAGGAGGTCACGCACTTCCGGCGCGCGGTGAACGCCGAGGTCCTGGCCAGCTCGGCGGACTCCGCCTCGGACGCGCACATCCGCCTGGCCCGCCTGGCCATGGAGCGGGCCAAGCGCATGGTGGAGTCGGGCCGCCACGTGGTGATCCTCCTGGACAGCCTGACCCGCCTGGGCCGGGCCAGCAACCGCGAGATGGGCCCCGGCGGACGCACCATGAGCGGCGGCGTGGACAACCGCGCCCTGCAGTTCCCGCGGCAGTTCTTCGGTGCGGCGCGCAACTGCGAGGGCGTCGGCAGCCTGACCATCCTGGCCACGGCGCTCGTGGAGACGGGCAGCCGCATGGACGAGGTCATCTTCCAGGAGTTCAAGGGCACCGGGAACATGGAGCTGATCCTGGACCGCGCTATCGCGGACCGGCGCATCTTCCCGGCGGTGGACGTCCTGAAGTCCGGGACGCGCCGCGAGGAGCTGCTCTGCCCGCCGGACGAGCTGCGGCAACGCCACCTGCTGCGCCGCGCCCTGGCCGACCTCTCCAGCGTCGAGGCCGCACAGTTCCTGATCGACAAGATCCAGAAGACGCCGTCCAACGCCGCGTTCCTGTCGACCATCGCGGCGCCGGCTCCGGTTCGACGGTTTCGATAAGTAGACAACACACGGACAAGGCCGGTGCTGAAGACCGGCTGACAACGTGACGGCAATCCGCGCTCGGGTCGCCCACACGCCCGTACGAGGCGACCCTCGCGCGTGAGATACCCTCGCTCGTGATATATCCCCCCTCATGAAAGTAGAGCGACACGCCTGGCATTCGCCGCGCCTGGGGCGGGAGATGGGGATCATCGTCTACGGGCACTACGGACACCCCGTCGTCGTCTTCCCCACGAGCGGGGGGGACGAGCGCGAGTACGAGGGCCAGGGGATGATCGCGGCCCTGGCCCATCACATCGACGGCGGGCGCGTGAAGATGTTCTGCGTGAACTCCGTCAACAACGACTCCTGGTACAACAAGCAGGCGCACCCGCGGCACCGCAGCTACGTCCAGGCCATGTACGACGCCTACATGGCCTTCGAGGTGGCGCCCTTTGTCCAGGACAACTGCCGCACGCCGGGGATAGCGATCACCACGACCGGCAGCTCCTTCGGCGCGTACCACGCGGCCAACACGCTGCTCAAGCACCCCGACCTCTTCCGCAGGTGCCTGGCCCTGTCGGGCGTCTACGACATCCGCCGCTTCATGAACGGGGACTACGACGACAACTTCTACTTCAACAACCCCGTGGACTACATGGCGAACCTCTCCGACGGGTACCTGCTCCAGCACCTCGCGCAGGCCGACATCCACCTCGCCACCGGCAACGGTCCCTACGAGGACAGCGGGCCCACGCGGCGCCTCTCCGAGGTGCTCTGGTCGCGGGGCATCCGGCACTCGCTGGACGATTGGGGTAGCGAGGGAGGGCACGACTGGCCGTACTGGAAGAGACAGATGGACCTGTATATCGGCAGGCTTTTCTAGTGGCCCAAAGAAAAAGCTTGACTTAATGGGCACTTAGTGCAAAACATATGAAGCTTTTTCTACCCAAGGGGGGCCGATGGGGCTGCCTAAGAGGACGGTCGTACTCGTCGTAGCAGTGCTCGGGACCGTGGGATGTCAGACGCTCACGGAGGAAGCGCCCAGCCTGCCGGAACCGGTGGCGGCGCCGCCGCCGATGCAAGCGCCCCTGGTGGCGCCGGCACCGGTCGCCACGCCGACTCCGGCCCCGACTCCGGCGCCGGCGCCGACCGCGACGCCGGCACCCGATCCCGGAAGCATCTACGACATCCGCGTCGCCTTCTTCGGCATCAACTGCGGCAAGGGAAACCCGGTCCCGAACAACGGCTGGAAGAAGCTGCCGAAGGGCTGCCGTGGATACGTCACCGCCACGCCCAAGCGTAAGGATGGCAGCGACGTGCCCGCCAAGGAGCACGGGCCGGACATCGACTGGAGCATGCTCTACGGCAGCGAGTTCGTGGACGTCCAGGAGCCGACCTTCGAGAGCGACTTCAACAAGGACGTGGTCGGGCTGAAGGTCGGAGGCTTCGGGCTGTGCGCCACGGTCAAGGGCGTGACCGGTTGCCTCGCCGGACAGGTCGTCACGGACTGGTAGCCGCTCGCTAGCGGGCCGTCACGAAGGGATCCGCCTCAGGCGGATCCCTTTCCCTTTTCGGGCCCGTCCGCGGGCCGGGGCTTCGCCGGCGCGGGCGGCAGCGTCTCCGTCCTCTCCAGGCGCCGCGCGATGGCGGGCAGGTCCACCCCCATGGCCGCCTTGATCTGCTCGGTGGCGGCGATGGCGGAGCGGGCGAAGTCGCCGCCGTTGGCGGCCGACGACGGCAGCACCGACACCTTCTGGACGACGAGCTTGCGGCCGGCGCCCGAGACCTGGGTCAGGAGGGGGATGACTTGCTGTAGCGCGAGGACGTCGCGCGCGCCCTCGCCGGCCATCGCGAAGGCCTCGAAGACACGGCGCAGGGCCTCCGCCTCCGCCTTGCCCCGCTCCACCAGGATGGCGGCCTGTCCGCGCGCCTCCTCTTCCATCGCGCGCCGCGAGGCCTCGGCGACCTGAACCACGTCCGCGTCGAGCTTGCGCTTGACCTGCAGGGCGCGAGCTTTCTGGCGCTCGATCTCCGCCGTGACCTGGGCCACCTGGGCCGCCACCTGGCCCTCGGACTCGGCGATCATGGCCGCGCGCCGCGTCTGCGCATCGACCACGCGCTTCTGGGTCTCCTGCTGCGCGATGGCGAGGTCCGCGTCGACCTTGGCGGTCTCGGAGGCCGACCAGTTCGCGGCCTGCTGGACCTCGGCGTCGGCCTTGGCCTTGGCCTCGGCGATGGCCGCCCCCATGCGCACCTTGGCCCCCTGGATGCGGCCGATGGAGTTCAGGTAGCCGACGTCGTCGGTGATGTTCTGGATCTTCAGGGTGTCGAGGATGAGCCCGATCCGGTTCAGGTCGTGCTCCGCCTCCTCCAGCAGGCTCTGGGCGAAGCGGGTCTTGTCCTGGTTGACCTCTTCGGGCGTGAGCTGCGCCAGCACCCCGCGCAGGTTGCCCTCGAGCGTCTCCTTGGCGATCTGCGTGATCTCCTGGCGCGAGCGGCCCAGGAAGCGCTCGATGGCGTTGTTCAGGAGCGGCTCCTCGCCGGGCAGCTTGATGTTGGCCACCCCGTGCACGTTCAGCGGGATGCCTCCCTTGGAGTAGGCGCCCTTCACCTCGATGTCGATGGCGATGTTGGTGAGGTCCACGCTGTCGATGAGCTCGAAGAAGGGGACGCGCAGGGCCCGGCCGCCGCGCACCACGCGATAGCCCACCTCCCGCTCGCCCACGTGGCGGGTGCGGCCGGAGAAGATCAGCGCCTCGTTGGGGGCACTGACGTAAAGGAGGCGCTTCAGGATGACGGACAGCGCCCCGAAGACGATGAGCCCGGTCAGGGCCAGGACGATCAGGATGGCCATCACCGCGCCTCCTCCCTTCCGCCGAGCAGCGAGCGTATGTCGACGCCCACCGCCCGCGCGGTCTCGGCCATCACCCGCGCCACCGCGGCCGGGAAGTTCGCCACGAAGGCGCCGTAGGCCTGGCCGTCACCCCCGTCCACGATGGTCAGCTCGTCCACCTGGGTCTGGGCCACGCGGGCCACCGCCGCTTCCACGAACGAGCGCAACTGCTGGAGGAGGTAGACCTCGCGGCCGCTCTTGCCCGCTGCCTTCCACTCCGCGGCCACCGACTGCAGGGCCAGCGCCGCGGCCTTGCCGTTCTCCACCAGCGGAGCGGCCTCGCCGCGGGCCCGGGCCTCCTGGGCCAGGCGGGCCGCCTCCGCGGGCAGGACGACGTCGCATTCCAGGCGCAGCTTCTCCAGCTCCGCGCGCAGGCGCTGCAGCTCCTGCTCCGCGCTGGAGCGCGCGGTTTCGGCCGCGATGGCCGCCTCGTTCTCGATGGACTTGGCCTGGGCCTCCATCTTGGCCAGCTCGCCCCGCAGCATGTTGCGCTTCTGCAGGACCGAGGCCTCGGACTTCTTCTGGGCCGACTCCGCCCGCTGGCGGGCCGCGGCCTGCTCCTCGGCGATCTTCTGGTTGGCCTCGTTCTCGGCGTTCTGGGCGTCGCGGATCATCATGGCGATGCGGGCCCGGCCCAGGTTCTGCAGGTACTGCTGCTCGTCGGCCACGTGCTGCACCTTCAGCACGTCGAGCTCGAGGCCCAGCTTGTCGAAGTCGTCCTGGGCGTTGGCCTTGAGGCTCTCCGCGAACTTCAGCCGGTCCTCGTTGACCTCCTCGGGCGTGAGCTGGGCCAGGACCTCGCGCAGCACCCCTTCCAGGGTCTGCCGCGCCACGTCGGCGATCTGCTCGGGGCTCATCCCCAGGAAGCGCTCCACCGCGTTGCGGATGTGGGTGGTGTCGCTGCTGAGCTTCACGTTGGCGATGGCGTGGACGGAGAGAGGGATGCCTCCCTTGGAGTAGGCGTTGCTGACCGAGACCTCGACCATGAACAGCCGCATGTCCATGCGCGAGATCGTCTCCAGGAGCGGCGTGCGCAGGGCCCAGCCGCGGCGCACGACCTTGTAGCCCACCTCCGCGCCGTCGGCCAGGGTGTGCTTACGCCCCGCGAACAGCAGCACCTCGTTCGGCCGGCAGATGTAGAGGAACTGCCGGACGATGGCGATGAAGACGGTGAGGGCGATGACGCTGCCCACCGCCAGGAACAGCAGGGAGACGGCCGTCGCGAGCGAAACGCCGCCGATCTCAATCATGGGTCAAAGCGCCTCCGGCGCGGTGACGACGTGGGCCACGTCGTCGTGGACGTCGATGATCAGGACCTCCCGGCCCGCCGCGATCTGCGGCTCGTCCGTGGTGGCCATCATGTCGACCAGCTGTCCCTTGATGCGGGCCCGGATCTTCCCCCGCTGCGCGCGGGCGCAGGGGACGAGCACCTTCGCGCGCTGGCCCTTCGCGTCGTGGAAGGCCGCCTGGCCCGAGGCCCCCTCGTGGCCCAGGGCCCGGAAGGCCAGGCCCGCCACCAGTCCGGCCACCAGGCCGCTCGCGATGGCCACCGCCAGGACCACCGGGGAAGAGGCCAGCCGGAGCACGTGAAGCGGGGTGCCCACCAGGCCGAAGGCGAAGACCGCGAAGGTCACGGAGCGGGTCGAGAGGATGCCCGGCCCCGTAGGCGCGTGGTGGGCGTCGAGCGCGGCGTCCGCGTGGCCGATGTGGTGATCCCCTCCGGCGAGGACCTGGAGGAGGACGATCCCGCCCCCCAGGATGAGGGCGATCGCATAGACGAGCCACATCGGTTCCTTTGGCGGAAAGGCGGCCAGTATACACCCCGTAGAAAAAGAGTCGCGGAGCCGAAACGAACGCCGGGCCTGCCCGTCCAAGGGTTCGGCGGGCAGCCAACCGCGGCACCGGACGCGGGCTCGCCTACGTGTAGGGTTCCCGGTTACCCATAGGGCGCAGCGAGCAATGAGTGGAGAGTTCGGACGCTACGACGTTCGTGTGCGTGTGGAGGAGCCACGGGTGGACTACGAAGCGTTCAAGGCGGAGTTGCGGTCGGCGAGCCAGCGGAGCGATGCCTCGATCGGCCTCCTGGCCATCCCGGACGTGCGCCGCTCGCTCGGCGAGCGGGTCTCGCGGGAGGACTTCGACGCCTTCGTGATGCGCCTCCACGCGGATGGCCTCGTCCATCTCATGAGCCACGTCGAACCCGAGAGCCTCGGCGACGAGACGATCGCCGACTGCCTCTGCGACGATTCGGGGCTGCTCCTCTACTGGGTGCGCTGGCTCGGCCCCACCGGTCTCATGGACTGATCCGTCGGACCGATCCCAGGCGCCGGCGGCCGGGTGCTAACATCTCCCTCTTGACGGAGGGGGATTGGAGCACACCAAGGACGACCTGGCCTCCCTGCGGATCGATCGCGACCGCCCGGCGCGGAGCCCGTGGCGGTGGCCGCTGCTCCTGCTCGTGCCCGGCCTCCTGTTCATCGCGGGCCTCTACGGCCTGCGCGCGCGCGCGGCCCTTTCGGGCACCGACGTGGAGACCGTCAAGGCCTCGGTGCTGCGGCCCGCGGAG
>Ga0075418_10006093_pt1 | contig 13619 bp, 14 predicted proteins | sample SoiMetdeltSBSDD2_FD_81776 | JGI IMG/M metagenome (GOLD analysis project Ga0075418, IMG submission 81776) | Bulk soil microbial communities from a Populus tree surrounding site in Tennessee, USA - Soil MetaG P. deltoides SBSDD2 | ecosystem: Environmental > Terrestrial > Soil > Tree plantation...
AGCTTCGGTGCTGCTCGTGCCCTTCGTGCTCCTGCTCGCCTGGTCGATCGTCGCGATCTCCACCGCGCTGGCACGGGGCGGAATCGCTCGCCCCGACATCGACGTCGTGCAGCTCGTGGTCCGGTGGAAGAGCGGCGAGCACGAGCTTACCCCTGTGAGCCTTGGTGCAGCGGTCTTCCAGTTCCTCCTCGCCATCGTGACCATCCCCGCGGTGAAGCTCTTTTCACCGTCCGTCCTGTATCAGCCGGAGATCGGGCCATCCGCGGAGGCATTGCTCGGGGCGCTTGCGATCTCCCTAGCCCTGCTGGGGCTCGTCTACTGGCTCTGGTCGGACCGCCTGGAGCGAAAAGCGCCGCGTGATCAGCAGCGCGAAGCCGAGGAGCACGCCTGACGGCGGACTAGGGCTCGGTCGTCGTTGCCGGAGGCGCCGCGGTCGTCGTCGTGCCCGGGTCGGTGGTCGGGGGCGCCGTCTCGGTGGGCGGTGGAGTCGTGGTCGTATCCGGCTCAGTCGCTGGAGGGGGCGGCGTGGTGGCCGGCGAGTCCTCGGTCGTAGCGCCCGACTCGGTCGCCGACGGTTGGGTCTGCGTCGTCGCAGCTCGTGCCCCCGTGGTCGCTCGGCTCGTCGACTCGGGCGTCGCCGGGGTGTCGTCGTCCCCGCCCGTCAGGAGCATGCTCGCACCGAAACCCACCAGGGCCAGCAGGCCGATAGCAGCGGCCACGGCAAGGTACGTCCGCCGGCGCCCGCGTGGAGGGGGCATCCGCTCGGGGGGCGGAGGAGGAGCAATGACGGCCGTCTCGGCGGTCGCCGCGGTGGCCGGCAGTGCCTGTTGGTCGAGCGCGGAGACGAGGGCGGCGCCGTCGGCGGGACGCGCATGGCGGTCGAGCGCGAGAGCCGACGCCGCGAGGGCGGCGAGGAACGGGGGTGCATCCGGACGGAACGACTCGACCGCAGGCGCGTCCTGCCACGACTTCGTGAGCATGTCGGCGACCGGGTGCTCGGATTCGAACGGCGGCCGTCCGGTCAGCAGCTGGAAGAGGATGACCCCGAACGCGTACACGTCGCTCTCCGGGCCGACCTCGCCGCCGGTCGCCTGCTCGGGAGCCATGTACTGCGCCGTCCCCACCACGGCTCCGGTCGTGGTCAACGTCGCGTCGGAGAGGACTCGCGCGACACCGAAGTCCGCGATCTTGGCCCGGCCCTCCCCGTCGAAGAGCACGTTGGACGGCTTCAGGTCCCGGTGGACGATCCCGCGCTCGTGCGCGTGCGCTAGGCCCGCGGCGATGTCCCGCGCGATCTCAGCCACGTCCTCGTCGGAGAGCGGCTTCGACAGGCGCTCGTCGAGCGTCCCGCCGGGCACGTATTCGAGCACGAGGTACGGCCTGCCCTCGTGCTCCCCGAAGTCGAAGACGCCCACGATGTTCGGGTGCGAGAGGGAGGCCACCGAGCGCGCCTCGCGCTCGAACCTGGATGCGGTGCGGGCCGACGACAGCAGCTTGACCGCGACCCGCCGTTCGAGCTCCAGGTCGTGCGCGAGCCAGACCTCGGACATGCCGCCGTGCCCAAGGATCCGCTCGAGCCGGAATCGCCCCGCGATGACGTCGGAAGGCATGCCGCAGCCTCACGTCATGTACCCGGCCGCCTGCCGGCGAAACGAGCTGGGAGCCTAGGTGCCCGAGCTGGGAGCCTAGGTGCCCGGCGGACGCAGGTAGCCGTGCTCGACGATGCGCTCGCCCATCTCCTGGTACGCCTCGGGGTCGGTCGGCGTCCAGGCGGCGAGCCCGTCGACGTAGCGGTTGTACATGCAGAAGGCGGCTGCGATGAGAACGGCGTCGTGGATCTCCGTGTCGGTCGCTCCGTGCTTCCGCGCCTCGGCGACGTCAGCCTCGCTCACGGACCTCCCGTCGGCTTTCACCTTGGCGGCGACCGCGAGAAGGGCCCTGAGCTTGTCGTCGATCGGCGCGGCGGCCGGGTCGCGCTTGACCTGATCGACGAGGTCCTGGCCTCCTTCGAGCTGCAGGGCGGCGAACATGCTGTGCGAGGCCTGGCAGAACTCGCACTCGTTCAGGTTGGAGACGTACGCGGCGATCAGCTCGCGCTCGCCCCGGCTGAGCGTGTTCTCGCCGCGGAGGAGCACCTCCGCGAGTTGGAGTAGCGGCTCCGCCGTCTCGGGGCGGAAGGCGAACGCGCTCCGGATGCCCGGAACCCCCTCAGGCAGGTCGATGTGCGGCATGGGATCGGGACGCAGGCGACTTCGCCGTTCACCACCCCCGGCCCGGATTACCACCACTTTGGGGGACGGACCGCCGTCCGCCCTGCCGAAGAAGAGAGTGATGGCGGAAGCAGGGACATCCGGGACCAGAGGGCATCGCCGGCAGGTGCTGCTCTCGTTCGCCTGCCTCGCCCTCGCCGCCGTCGCCACCATCGCCTTCTGGCCTCTGATCGGCCCCGCGGTCGCGCACGCGGCCGAAGGCCTCGGGCGCATCAGCCCCGAGCTCCTGGTTCTCTCGGGCGCGCTCTTCGCAGCCGCGCCGATCTTCTGCGGGCTCGCCTGGCGCGACGCAATCGTCCGCGCCGGCGGGAACGTCGGTCGCGTCGACGCCTGCGCCCGCTACGGGGTGGGCTCGTTCGTGAACTCTGTCGCGCCGGTGCACCTCGGCGACGTCGTCCGCGCCGTCCTCCTCCTCGAGAAGCTGCCGGCCGGCGGCCGGCGGCGCATCGTCCCCTGGTTCGGCGTCATCCAGGGCGCGCGCCTTGCAGCGCTCGTCGCGCTCGCGATCGCGGCGACTCTACCGGGCCTCCTGGCCTTCCTCGCCCTCCTCGTTCCCGGCGCGCTCGTGGTGGCGACCCTCGGCCGCGGAACGACCAGGCTGGTCCTGCTCGCCTTCGTGTCGCCGCTCGCCAAGGCGGCGGCCATCGCGGTCGTGCTCGTCGGACTGGACGTCGGGTCGCCACTCGACGCGATGGCCGTCGTCCCCGCCCTCGAGCTCGCCGCGCTCATCCCGCTCACCCCCGGCAACGTCGGTGTCGCCGGCGCGGCAGCCTCGGGCGCGCTCTATGCGCAGGGACTGCCGATGTCCACGGCCGTTCAGGCAGGACTCGCGCTGCATGCGATCGAGACCGCCGCGGGCCTCACGTACGGAACGGCTTCGGCGCTGGCCTGGCTGGCGGGGCTTGGCCCGGTGCGAGGCGTCGCGGGCGGGTGGCGCGCGCTCCGGTCGGCCGTTCTCCCGGCCACGCGCGGTGTCCAGCCGGAAGCCGGCGGGCCCTAGCCCGACTCCGTCTCCCGCAGGAAGGCCCCCACCACCTCCAGATACCGGTCGCTCTCCTCGAGCGCGGGCATGTGCGAGCTCTCCTCGAAGACGGCGTAGCGCGCGTTCGGAAGGCCGTCGAGGAGCGTCTGCGCGATCTTCTCCGTGCAGATGTCGTACGCGCCGCGGGCGACGAGCGCGGGGACGATGATCTCGCCGAGGCGGTCCCGGACGTCCCAGCCCTTCAGCTTCCCCGTCACGATCCACTCGTTCGGGCCCACCATCGCCCGGTAGACCTCGGAGCCCTTCTCGGCGTACATGCGGGCGAGCTCCGGCGTGCCGCGAGCGCCGCGCTGGATGTAGTGGTCGTCGAAGACCGTGAGCGCCTCGCGGTACTCCGGGTCGTCGAACGTCCCCACCTGCTCGTGGCGGTCGAGGGCCTCGACGACCTCGGCGGGAAGCTCGGCGCGCAGGCGGCGGGCCTCGAGGACCCACTCCTCGATGCTGGCGAGAGTCGAGCTCAGCACCAGGCTCGTGAGCCCGCCGTACCCGCTGAGAGCGTGCTCGAGAGCGAGCTGGCCGCCCCACGACGTCCCGAGGAGATGGATGCGCTCGAGCCCGAGCTGGTCGCGGAGCGTGGCGAGCTCGTCGAGGAAGACGTCGACCCCCCAGTCGATGTCCTGCGGGCGGTCCGAGTTGCCGCAGCCGATCTGGTCGTAGAGGACGACGGCGCGCCCGCCCTCCGCCAGGCGCTCGAGCGGGGCGAAGTAGTTGTGCGTGGAGCCCGGGCCGCCGTGCAGTGCGACGAGCGGGTCGCGGCCCTCGGCGCTCTCCCCCACCACGCGGTACCACGTGCGGTAGCCGCGGAAGTCGACGTATCCCTCGCGCGCCTCCAAGCTCAGCCGCGCTCGACCTGCGAGCCGCCGACGATGGCGTCGCGGCCGTCCGCGAACCGGACCCAGGCCTTGTGCGTCCCGTCGTAGTCGGGTCCCCAGAGGACGAGCGTGGCCTCCTCGCCGCGGACCCGACATGGCTCCGAGCCTTCCGGGTCGAGCCCGCGCCAGACGCGGACGAACGGGTTGGTCTCGAGCTCGTCCGCCACGGTGGTCGGCTCCCTGTGGCCCGGGTGCAGGCGGGTCTCGGGCGGGAGGGTCAAAAGCACCTCCATGATCGAGTGCACCTGCTCCTCGTAGCCGTTCGGGCCGCCGCCGGCCGTGCCGCCGACCGTGCCCTTGAAGAGGCAGTCGGCCGTGAGGCAGCCCGTACCGTCGACGAGGAAGGCGACGTGGTCGGGGCAGTGGCCGGGCGTGTAGAGCGCCTTGATCTCGAGCGCGCCGGTCGTGAGCGTGTCGCCGTCGGCGAGCCGCTCGTCGGCCTGGACCGCCGTGTCGGGGTGCGCGAGCAGCGGCACGCCGTGGCGGCCGGCCAGCGCCTCGATCCCGACGACGTGGTCGGCGTGGCCGTGCGTGCAGAGGACGTGGGTGAGCGTGATGCCCTGCTGCTCGACCAGGCGCTCCAGCTCTCCCTCGAGGCCGTTGGCGTCGACGAGGACGCCGCTGCCGCCCGGGCCCTCGGCGACGAGGTACGCGTTGGAAAGCCAGTCCGGGTGCTCGACGCGCTCGACGATCACGCGAAGTCGATCACGCTCCGGATGCCGTCGCCGGCCTCCATCAGCTCGAAGCCGCGGTTGACCTCGTCCAGCGCCAGCTTGTGCGAGACGAAGGAGTCGACGTCGATCTCGCCCGCCAGGTACCGCTGCACGTATGCGGGCACGTCGTCGCGTCCCTTGCAGCCGCCGAACGAGGAGCCGGCGATCCGCCGCCCGGTGATCAGGAAGCGCGGGACGACGTTCAGTGTTTCCCCCTTACCGGCCACGCCGCACATCGTCGCCAGGCCCCAGCCCATGCGGGCCGACTCGACCGCCTGGCGCATGACCCCGACGTTGCCCGTCGCCTCGAACGTGTAGTCCGCGCCGAAGCCGCCGGTCAGCTCTGTGATCTGCTCGACGATGCCCTCGCCGCCGGCGAGGGTCTCCGTCGCGCCGTGGTGCGGCGCGAGCGCGAGCCGGCCCTCGGCGACGTCCACGGCGATGATCCGCCCGGCGCCGGCCAGCCGGCAGCCGACCACGGCGCCGAGCCCGACCATGCCCATCCCGAAGACGACGCAGGTCGATCCCGGCTGCACGTCGGCCGTGTTGAGCGCCGCGCCGATCCCGGTCGAGAGGCCGCAGGCGAAGAGGGCCGCGCGGTCGAGTGGCGCTTCGCGGTCGACCTTGGCGAGCGCGATCTCGGGCATGACCGTGTACTCCGCGAAGGTGGACGTGCCCATGAAGTGCCTGATCGGCTCGCCGTCGCGCGAGAGCCGGGGCGTGCCGTCGGGCAGGTAGCCCTGGTTCTGCATGTCCCGGATGGCGAGGCAGAGCCCGATGCCGGGCCGGCGGCAGTGGATGCACTCGCCGCACTGCGGTGCGAAGAGCGTCACGACGTGGTCGCCGGGCTCGACGAGGGTCACGCCATCGCCGACCGACTCGACCACACCGGCGCCCTCGTGCCCGAGCACGGTCGGGGAGTAGCCGGATGGATCGGCCCCCGAGGCCGTGTACATGTCCGTGTGGCAGACGCCGCAGGCGACCAGCCGGACGAGCACCTCGCCCGCCTTCGGCTCGGCCAGGTCCAGCTCCTGGACGACGAGCGGGCTTCCGAAGTCTTCGAGGACTGCTGCTCTGATCTTCACGGGCGGAAACGTAACGGAGCCGGCCGGGTTAGGGTGCACGTGCCCGGACGATCCGACGTCAGGAGGCGCCGTGAACCACCATGGCTCGGAGAGCTATTACGTCGTAGGCGAAGGGCTGCTCACGGAGAGCGGCGACGGGCGCGACGAGACGCTCGCGGCCGCCGTCGAGGCGGAGGCGCCGCCGTTCCGCTTCTCCCGCATGGGGCCTATCGGCGCCGGCCGGCAGCTGCCGACGCCGAACCGCAGGCGCGTCGCCCTCGAGATGGCCGGCGGCGGCGGCGGCCGGTCGAAGATCCCGGCCGGCTACACGTACCTCGGCCAGTTCATCGACCACGACCTCACGTTCGACAAGACGACCGTGATGTTCGGGGAGGCCGTCTCGCCGGCGGAGCTCCTCCAGGCGCGCTCGCCGAGCCTCGACCTGGATTCCCTCTACGGCAACGGGCCTTCCGACCCGGCCTCGGCGAGGTTCTACGCGCCCGACGGACGTCACTTCAAGCTCGGCACCACCTCGAGGATCGACGGGATCCCGCCAAAGCAGGGCCATGACCTGCCGCGCGGCGCGGGCAACACGGTGGCCAAGAAGCGCAAGGCGATCATCCCCGACCCGCGAAACGACGAGAACCTCGCCGTCGCGCAGACGCACCTCGCATTCATGCGCTTCCACAACCGCGTCCTCGACACGCTGCCCGCGTCGGTGCCGCAGAACCAGCGCTTCGCCCGCGCCCGCGAGCTCGTGACGAAGCACTACCAGTGGATGCTCCGCACCGACTACCTACCGCGCATCTGCGCGAAGAGGTTCGTCGACGACGTCTTCTCGAACGGAAGGAAGATCTTCGAGGCCGGGGCGACGCCGACCGACGTCCCGACGATGCCGATCGAGTTCTCCATTGCGGCGTTCCGGCTCGGGCACTCGATGATCCGCGAGACCTACAACTGGAACCGGGTCTTCGACGACGGGTTCGGCGACCTCTTCCTCCTCTTCGAGTTCTCGGGCGGCAGCGGCAGCCTGGGTGGGAGCCGCGTGCTGCCGAGCAACTGGATCGCGGACTTCCGCCGGCTCTACAACTTCAAGGAGGCGGGCCGCAACGACCTCGCGGTGCCCGAGGCGAAGTTCAACCGCGCCATGCGGATCGACACGAGGCTGACGCCGGCGCTCCAGTTCGTGCCCGGCTTCGACTTCTCCGAGTCCAACCTCGCGTTCCGCAACCTCACGCGGGCGAAGATGGTGCGCCTGGCGACCGGCCAGCAGATGGCCACCTTCGTGAAGAACAAGGGCGTGAACGTCACCAAGCTGACGAACGCCCAGATCCGCGACGGCAAGAGCGGCGCGAGGCTCGGCGGGCTCACGCCGCAGCAGCGCACCGCCTTCCTCAAGGACACACCGCTCTGGTTCTACATCCTCCGCGAGGCCGAGCTGAACCAGGGCAAGCTGAAGGGCGTCGGCGCGCGGATCGTCGCCGAGACCTTCCATCGCGCGATGGAGGGGAGCCGGCACTCGATCGTCCGCGACACGTCGTGGCGGCCGACGCTGGGCCCGAACTCGAGCACCTTCCGGATGGTCGACTTGCTCCTCTTCGCCTTCCGGGGCCAAAAGGCGCTCCTGAACCCCCTGGGAGACTGAGATGGCAGACGACCCCAAGAAATACCAGGAAGCGGTCAAGGCAGGCCTTGACCGGGCCTACGACAACGAGAACCTCACGGAGACGACGTTCGACGTCGACCGCGACCGGCTGATCATCTTCAGCGACCTCCACCGCGGCGCGCGCGACGGAGCGGACGACTTCTGGCGCTGCGAACGCTCCTACCACGCGGCGCTCGGCTACTACCTCGAGGCCGGGCACAAGCTCTACCTCCTTGGCGACGTCGAGGAGCTCTGGGAGAACGGCCACGACGAGGTGATGAAGGCGTACGCAAACACGCTCGCGCTCGAGCAGGAGTTCCATCGGGCGGGCCGGCTCGAGCGCTTCTGGGGCAACCACGACGACTCGTGGCGGCACGAGGGTGACGTCGAGAAGCGGCTCCACCCGCTCTATCCCGGACTGGTCGTGCACGAGGCGATGAGGATCCGGATCGTGGACGGGGAGAAGCCGCTCGGCCTTCTCTTCCTCGTGCACGGCCACCAGGGCACGATGGACAGCGACCGCTTCGCCGGCGTCTCGCGGCTCGTCGTCCGCCATGCGTGGAGGCCCTTCCAGCGGCGGTGGGGGATCGCGTCCACGGTCCCGTCGATCGACTTCGCCCTCCGCGCGCGGCACGACGAGGCGATGTTCGAGTGGGCGCGGAACCGGCCCGAGAGACTCGTGCTCATCGCCGGCCACACGCACCGGCCCGTCTTCAGCGATCCCAAGGTGAAGAAGCAGCGGACGCCCGACGAGGTCGACGCCGAGCTGAAGCGCCTGCGGGAGGCGGCGGACGCGACGCCGGACGGGCTGGCGTCTCTCCGCGCCGAATACGAGCTCGTGCGCACGGCGCAGTTCGGCGACCCGCCCAAGAAGATGCCGCTCCCGTGCTACTTCAACACGGGCTGCTGCTCGTACGGCGACGGCGACGTGACCGGCATCGAGATCGTGGACGGCCGCATCCGGCTCATCCGCTGGCTCGACGACGACGCGGCGCCGAAGTTCAAGGTGCTGGCCGATGAGCCCTTGCGCGAGATCCTCGCGGCGGTAGAAGGCTCGCATCATTGACGGCACGGGCGGACGCGCGGCGCCACGAGGAGGACGCGTAGGGCCTCGGAATCGAGGGCTACGGCGTCGTCCTGGACATTCCGCGGCTCCGGCTCGCGCTCATCCGCGGTGACCTCGACGCCGTCGGGCGGCTCCTGGAGACGCCACTCCCCATACGCGGCTGGTACAGGGGCTGGATGGCTCTCGCGACGATGGTGACCCGGCTCGACGGCCTCGCGGCGCTCCGGGACCGGGAGCGGGCGGAATGCGAGGCCGCGCAGCACCTGCGGCCGAACACCTACCTCGAGCTGTTCGCGCTCCGCACGCTCGGGGTCGTCCGCGAGGACGAGGAGCTGGTGCGGCTGGCCCAGGACCGGTTCCGCGGGCTCGGTCTCGAGTGGCACGCGGCGCAGACGCGCGCGCTCCTCTAGTCGCGCTCAGTCCCCGAAGGCGTGGCTCCAGCGCACGAGCGTCCACTCGACGTCGAGCGGAAGCTCGCCGCGCGCGGCCGCGACGGCCTCGGCGATGCTCTCGCCGCCGCCGAGCGCGGCGCGATGCTCGCCCGCGGGGCTCTCGAACGTGGCGTTCAGGAGGTAGGCGTTGAAGAGGCGGACGCGGGGCCGGCGGCTGCGCCTGAACGGATGGACGAGTGCGGTTGGGGTCATCGGAGGTCTCCCTGGGGGTCGTTGAAGCGTTGTCTCCATCCTCGTCCAGCGCCGGCCAGGCGACCATGGAGCCAGCCTGCGTGCGGCGGTGCGGATAACCCGCACGGCCGTCCCTTGGAGACACGTCAGGGGTCAGACCCCGGACGTGGCTGCTGAGGGCTGTGTCCGGATGGACAGGCGGGCCCCGGGGAGTGGAGTCTCGTCGGGGCCCGCCCGTCCTTGAGGAGGAGCGTGGTGCGGTCGGCTAGCCGATCGCGAACGTGACCGTGAGCGTGGCGCCGACGTCCTGCGTGCCGGGCTCGATCGCGACGTCGGCCGCGGCGGCCTCGGCGCGGTCGTACAGCGGGACGACGCCGCCTCCGCCGCCCTCGACGATGGCGATCGGGGCGCCGAGCGTGACGCCGGCCTTCTCGGCGATGGCCTCGGCCCGCGCGCGGGCGTCGTCGAACGCCGCGTCGACGGCGTCCGCGTACTGACTCTCCGCATCGGAGACCGTCAACGTCGGCCCGTAGACCTGGTTCGCGCCCGCATCCACCGCGGCGTCGACCGTCGGGCCGGCCTGGTCGAGGTCGCGGATCGTGGCGCGCACCGTGTTGGAGGCGTCGTAGCCGGTCACGGAGAGCCCGTCCTCGCCTGTGCGGGGATAGACGGAGACCTGCTCGGTGCGCAGGTCGTCCTCGGCGACGCCGGCCTCGCGGAGAGCCGCGACGACGCGCTCGGTCGCCTCCGACGCGTCCGCGAGCGCCGCCGCGGCCGTGTCGGCCGACGCCTGGACGCCGAAGGACCACTCGGCCACGTCGGGCGCGACCTTCACGGAGCCGGTGCCGACGACGGTGATCCCGGCCGCGGAGCTCGACGCTCCGGCGGGGAGGGACTCGGCGGACATGCCCGCCGCGAGCACTCCGCTCTCGAGACCCCCGACGGCGGCGCCGTCCGAGCCCTCGTCGTCGCCGGCGCAGCCGGCCGCGAGGATGGCCGCCGCGAGGACGACCGCTGCGATCGCGCTCCTGGTCATTCGCTCCTCCAATCTCATTTCGAGCTTCGACCGCAGGAGCGCCTCGGAAGTTCCCGCGCTCGGGGCCGATCTGAGACGATCCAGCCGTGCTCCGGCTCTACGACTATCCGGCCTCGGCGAACTGCTACAAGGCGCGCCTGCTCCTCGCCCAGCTCGGCCTGCCGTACGAGCGCGTTGCGGTGGACATCTTCGCGGGCGAGTCGACGACCGCCGAGCACCTCGCGCGCAACCCGGCCGGGCGCACGCCGGTGCTCGAGCTCGACTCCGGCGAGACGATCGCCGAGTCGAACGCGATCCTCCTCTACCTCGGCGAGGGGACGCCCTTCGTCCCCGACGCGCTGGCCGAGCGCGCCCGCGTCTGGCAGTGGCTCTTCTTCGAGCAGAACCTCTTCGAGCCGAACGTCGGCACGGCGCGGTTCTGGCGCCTCACCGGCCGCGACTCCCTGAAGCCCGAGGTGTTCGAGGCGCGCCTTGACTCGGCGCGCGCAGGGCTCGAGACCCTCGACCGCGGCCTCTCAGGGCAGCGCTTCCTGCTCGGCGAGGCGTACACGGTCGCCGACGTCTCGCTCTACGCGTACGCGCACGTGGCAGGGGATGCCGGGATCGACATGGCGCCCTACGGCGAAGTCGAGGCCTGGCTGCGCCGCGTGGAGGCGACACCGGGCTTCGTGAACGACCTCGAGCCGTATCCGCCGGGAGCCACGGCCGGCGCGGGCGGCCCTTCCGTGCACGGCTAGCGCTCTTCACCCTCGAACGGCGTCCGGGTAGGGGCGTATCTTCGTGGCGAGTGGCACGAGTCGAGGAGCCGTTTCTCGTCTTCGCGGACGACGCGATCGGCTGGTGGGACGATCCGGAGCCGGCGCCGCGGCGCCCGCCTCGCCCTCGCAGAACCCCGCCCAGGACCCTTGCGGGCGATCTCGTACGCCTCCGCCCGCGTCTCGGCGTGGAATCCGAGGGCCCGCTCCTCCTCGGCGCGCTCGCCGGGCTCGTGCTGCTGATGGTCCTCGCCTACGTCGTCCTCGGGCGCGACGGCGGCCCCGCCGCGACGACGCCGGAGGCCGACCCGCCCGCCGTGACGGCGCCGACCCCGGCGGCCGCAGGCGCGATCCCGGTCGCGCCCACCGACCCGACGCTGCGCACGGGCGACACGGGCGTCGCCGTCCGCGACCTCCAGCAGGCACTCGCTGCCCTCGGCTACTCACAGGCCGTGGCGGACGGCGCCTTCGGCGCGGGAACCGCCGCCGCCGTGGCGGCCTTCCAGGGCGAGCACGAGCTGCTTTCCGACGGGATCGCCGGGTCGTCCACGACCGCCCAGCTCCGCGAGGTCATCGCCGCGCAGGCGCGCGAGTCGGCGAACACGGCGCTGGCGGGCTTGGGCGCCGCCGAGTCAGCCGGCCGCCTCGGGCCGAAGCCGGCCGCGCAGTACCGACAGGACCTCGACGACGCGCTCGCCGCGATCGAGACCCTGCCGCCGGGCCGGGGCGCGTCCATCGAGCTCGTCCTCGGCGACGTGGCCGCGCACGCGGATGTGTACGACAAGAGCAGGGCGCTCGCCCTCTTCGGGATGCTGACCGCGAACGTCGCGCACTTCGCGAAAAACCCCGTGCCGGTGCCTCCCAAGGACATGACCGGCGAGGACGGGATCGTGTACCGCTGGTTCGGCGCGCACGGCTTCCACTTCCATCCGCTCGCCAACTTCGCCGCGCTCAACGGCCACGCCAAGAACGAGCGGCGCGAGGAGGCCGAGCGCCTGGCGACCGCGATGCTGGCCCGCGGGGTCCGTGACGGGCGCACGCTGACCTGGGAGTACTACTTCGCGTTCGCGGGCCCCGGTCGCTGGACGTCGGCCCTGGCCCAGGCGGCGGGCGCGCAGGCCCTCGCGCGCACCGGGACCCTCCTCGAGGACGACGATGTCCTCGCCGGCTCCGGCGCGACCTACCGTGAGATCGCGCGCGACCTCTCCCAGAGCCTCGGCGGCGGCACGTGGGTGAAGGAGTACAGCTACTCGGACATGGCCGTCCTGAACGCCCAGCTCCAGTCGATCGTCTCGCTCGCCGAGTACGCCCGCACCACCGACGACGCCGGGGCCCGGGAATACGTCGCGAGCCTGAGCACGGCGGCGCGCACGCTCCTGCCCGAATTCGACACGGGCTGCTGGTCGCGGTACTCACTCGGCGGGTCTCCCGCCCCCGACCACTACCACCGCTACCACGTGACCCTCCTTCAGCTGCTCTCGAAGATCGAGCCCCAGCACGCGGTGTGGGCCGAGACCCATGCCCGCTGGAAGGCCTACCTCAACTCGGGCTGCTGAATCCGTTCGCGCAGCGCGAGCCCGTTGCGCACCGCGAAGCCCTCCCAGTCGTTGTTGAAGTAGGCGTAGACCTCGACGCGCCGCCGCCACCCGTCGATCCGCTCGGCCCACTCGTCCAGCTCCCGGTCCGAGTAGTTGCCCCGACGTCCGCGCGAGCCGTGGTGGAAGCGGACGTACATCCAGTCGGCCGTCAGCTCGTGGGCCTGGAACGGCCGCTCGGGGTGGTCGCCGATCACGAGCGCGGCGCCGTGGCCGCGCAGGAGCTCGTAGACCTCGGGCGTGAACCAGCTCTCGTGCCGGAACTCGAAGCAGTGCCGGCCGCGCGGAACGCTTTCGAGAGTCGCGGCCAGCCGCTCGTCGTCCCGGTGGAACGTCTCCGGAAGCTGCCAGAGCACCGGACCCATCTTGGGCGTGTCGAGCAGCGGCTCGACACAGGCGTAGAAGCGGTCGACCCCGCGGTCGAGATCGCGGAGGCGCCGGACGTGCGTGAGGTAGCGGCTCGCCTTGACCGCGTAGACGAAGTTCGGCGGGCTCCGCTCGACCCACGCGGCGACCGTCGCCCGTCGGGGGAGCCGGTAGAAGGTCGCGTTCAGCTCGACCGTGTCGAAGAGCGTCGCGTAGTGCTCCAGCCAGCCCCGCTGCGCGAGCCCCTCCGGGTACACGAGGCCGCGCCAGTGGTCGTAGCTCCACCCCGAGCAGCCGATCCGGACGTCCTCCACGGCCTTGTCTTACCCCGGAGCGTCCACCTCTGGACGCCGTCGAAGCGTCAGCAGGTAGACGAAGGGCGCCGAGAAGACGATCAGGAGAAGGGCGGGGAGCGCAGCGCGCGAATAGGCGGCGACCGTCGTGGCCGTCCAGACTTCGGTGGCGAGCGTCTCGAACCCGATCGGCGCGAGCAGGAGCGTCGCCGGCAGCTCCTTCATCGTGGAGAGGAAGACGAGCGCGGCGCCGGCGAGGAGCCCGGGCGCGACGAGCGG
>Ga0075418_10006094_pt1 | contig 13618 bp, 18 predicted proteins | sample SoiMetdeltSBSDD2_FD_81776 | JGI IMG/M metagenome (GOLD analysis project Ga0075418, IMG submission 81776) | Bulk soil microbial communities from a Populus tree surrounding site in Tennessee, USA - Soil MetaG P. deltoides SBSDD2 | ecosystem: Environmental > Terrestrial > Soil > Tree plantation...
CTTCTACGGTACTGATATTAACCGTCGAACTGTTGAGCTTATTGAGTACGCTAAACAAACTAGTGGACTTACCCGAACCGGTGGGGCCGGTAACCAAAATCATACCGTGCGGTTGCCGAATAGCCTGGTTAACACGCTCCAGCGAGTTACCCCAATAACCCAAATCTTCAAGCGTAGGCGCTTTACTGGATTCATCTAGAATGCGCATAACCACCTTCTCGCCATCGGCGACCGGAAGGGTTGAAACACGCAAAGCATACATATGGTCTTTAATAGAGATCTTGAAACGGCCATCTTGGGGTGCGCGGTGTTCGTCAATCTTTAGACTTGCTAAAATTTTAATGCGCGACACTAGAGCGCCCAACAACTTTCGTGGCAATTTGTTGGCTTCATGGAGCACACCATCAATGCGGTAGCGCACGATAACCACACTTTCCCGTGGTTCAATATGAATGTCGCTTGCCCGGCTCTCAATGCCATAATCGATAATCAAGTTAACCGTTTGGGCAATAGGCGAATCCTCGGTAACATCTTGCTCACTAACCTCTTGCTGCTCTGGCTCTTTAGCCTCTACCTGGATAACTTTAGCCAGCTCCGTACTAACACTCGTGGCCGTACTACCACCACCATATTGCTCAAGCGCTTTTTGGATAACACTGGTCGGTGCGATATGTATACGCATCGGCTTGCCAATTTGTTTTTGCAAAAAGTTAATGCTCTGAATGTCGTCCGGGTCTTCCATGGCTACGTACACCACACCATCTTTATCCACGTCAAATGCGATGGCGTTATATTGATGGGCTATTTTTTCTGGAATCAGTTTAATCGTAGTTTTAGGCAGATTGCCGGGCACCAGTTCGGCAAATGGCACGTCAATCTCGCGTGCGTATAGTTTGGTGAGGTCAACCTCGGTGATTTTATTGGACTGGATTGCCACCTCTTGCAGCGGTTTGTGCTCGGCCGTAGCCTGCTCTTTGAGTTTAGTAATTTCCTCTGCAGTTAAAACGCTGCCTTCTTTAAGCAAAGATTCAACTAGATTATCTGATGCGCGCATAGTATGTTTCTAGTATACAAGACAAGCATAAGCCTTTATATTACAATTTATAAGAATGGTGCAACGAGCAAATACATGCCCCTTGCATAAGAGCAGGCCGTATCAGCATTAGAAAGGGAACTTCAAGTGGGGTCTAGGAAAAAACAGCCCGAAAGAAAAATAGTAGACGTCAGTCGCCCAAAGAAGCGGCCCGTAACCGGTACGCCAGCATCTGAAATATTCCAGCAACTTGTTATTCCCAAAAGGGCGGTAATACATCCACCCGCACCCGTCACAGCCCCTAGTTACACCGTACCCGAACCGCTACAAACGAGCCGCATTGTCAAAACAATAAAGCCAATCTCCGAAGATTTAAAGCAGGATAAAGCCCCCAGCCCGCCGGTCCCGCCCGCCGCAGCAGCAGAAACCAAACCCGCCCCCCGCCCAACACCCCCCAAAAAAGTCACCCCCCCGGAACCAGCAACCAAACCCGAGCCAAAAACACCCGCCCCAAAGGCTGAGCCCAAAGAAGAACAAGCCCCGCCCGAACAAAACACCGGGGCCACAGCCACTGTCGATACATCCGTTGATGCAGATGCACACAAAGCCCTAGAAGAAGCCAAGCGTCAAGAACAAATTCAAGGTTATATCGATAAACGCGAATTCTTTGTACCTATAAATAGGCTGGCTCGTAAACGGTCTATAAAAGTAATGCTGGCCTTGGTTTTTGTGGAACTCTTGCTAGGTGCCTTTTTGGTAAATCTAATGCTCGATGCTGGCCTTATTTATTTGCTTGAAAAGATCCCCCACACGAACTTCTTTGATTTACAGTAGCCCCTTATTTCCAATGCGAAACAACTTCTTCGATGGTCTTTATTACTAAATCATGACTAGGCACATCCTGGACATCGTAGTAATGGTCGGTCGTTATGTAATCTTCTACCACCGTTAAGCAAAAAATATCGTCGGCCAAAATGTGCATGCGGTCGACAGCGGCAATGCTGGCCAGTGGCGTTGCCACAATAATCTTTTTTGTACGAATCGGCTTTAAAAAATCGATGGCAATCTCGATAGAAAATCCGTTAGCCAGGCCATCGGACACCAAAATTATATTGTGGTCCTTAAGCAAATCATTGCGGATCAGCCCGCCATTTTTGCCGGTTAGTCGGTGCATGGCCTGCATTTTTTGGAGCTTTTCTTGTTCGATCAAACCGTGGTATTCACTAACAAAATCTTCGATTTCCCCTGGCGAGTAGGCTTGGTTATACGTAAACGACCCCTCCTGCGTAATGCCAGCTAAGGGGGCAAGCTCGCGTGGTAGCTCAATGGATTCGGACACCAGCATGGTAAGCACACACTTAAGCCGTATGGCAATTTGTGCCCCCACCATCACACCGCCATCACTCAAACCAATAATGGCACATGGCACCCCCTGATATTTTTGAGCAATTTGGTCTGCAAGTTTTTGGCCGGCCTCAGCACGACTTTTAAAATACATAAGCGCAGTGTACCACTTGAGATCAGCGCTCTACAACCGCTCTGGAGGTGGGAGTTCCGCAAGCCCGGTAGGCAACCCGCCTAAAGCTACCGCCATTAAGCCTGGCTCATAGTTTTTCGGTCCCCTACCGAAATCTACTAATACTTGCTTAAGCCCCAAAGAGCCTGCCGCATCACCATCCTTAGGTTCGAACCAGGGACCAGGCTTTGTATCGCCACGGAGTACTGTTGCGCCTGGCTGGGGCCGATAAATACTTGCGTCCAAACGGTCGCCGTCGGATGGACGAGGTGGTTCACTGGGCGGGGTGCTAAACAGCATCCTGATCTGATTTCTCTGCCCTTTAAAACTTGTGGGGTCAGCATCACGAGTCATTGTTAAGGTAAAAATACGTTGGAAATCAGGCAAAATAAACCGGTGTTTCCATAGTTCTCCAGAAACGGGACTAAGCTCATTCAGATCATCCCATAGTTTGTCGTATACTTGTTCGGCCGTTAACATAAAGACTCCCCTTTACTGCATTTACAATATCATCGAATTTTATTAATGCCCAGTTGGTAAAATCGTTCCAGGTTGCCCTTGGCGCCGGCTACTTCGGAATCGGCTTTAGCAATTATGACGAACTTTTCCTTAGCCCAATCTTCAAAGCCTTTTAATATTTCGCGGCGCATGCGGTCGTTTTTGATCACCCCTTTGTGTTTGAGTTTGCTGGCGGCAGCTTCAAATTGCGGCTTAACCATAGCCACAATTTGTGTTTGTGGCGTCACTAGACTGGCAACATGAGGTAAAATGTCGCGCAGGCTAACAAACGAAACGTCGATAACCACAATGTCTGGTCTGGATGATAATGCAGAGATGTCGCGAATGTCGGTTTGCTCATGTAGCTCAATCCGTTCGTTGCCGCGAAGTGTTGGGTGGAGTTGGTCCTTGCCCAGTTCGACGGCAATTACCTTTTGCGCACCATGTTGTAATGCGTAATCGGTAAAACCACCGGTGGAGCTGCCGACGTCCAACACAATCTTATTGCCGAATTGGATACCTAGCTTTTTAGCCACTGACGCTAATTTAAGTCCAGCCCGGCTAACATATTGTTCACTGGCCTTTAGCTCGATATGGTCGTCTTCGGAAACCGCGAAACCAGGCTTGGTCTGCGCTTTGCCATTTACTATTACCTTACCCAACCGAATCCAGCTTTCCGCCTGGCTTCGCGTAGTCGTCAACCCGCGTAACACCACCGTCTGGTCGAGCCGTACCTTCATTTTTGACCGCCAAGGGCCGTTACCGCTAGCTCCTCAGAAGGCACCGTAAACCAAGGCAACAAGGTTATGTGTCGGGGCCACATCGCATGATTACGCTGAAATTGATACCCTACTTCTTGCGGTTCTAAAAGATGAACGACAATATTCGACCCTTCCGGTAGGCCTATACTATCCTTTACGCATTCCGGGTTGTTTGGCTTCATGTTTTCTTCGCCCGCTTACTTGTAAGTCGTTTTGACTTTTTGAGTTTACTATAAGCCAGCAACGGTGCCACAAATGGAGCACCCAAGTACAAAAATATAGCCAGAGAAGTATATGGCTCAGGCGTCTCGACATACATGTTAGTAGCAATTCCGTTTACCACAAACAGAGTGATAATTCCCAAAATCACAGCCGCAGCAAAAAGTTTCGGTCCTAGCCTGCTTCTAACGGCAATAGCTGCTAGCGCACAAATAAACAAGAAGGGTGCTAAGGCCGCAACCGGCATAGAAAGAACAATACTCCAATAATGCACGGCTTCTGGTGAATCGAAAAGTACAAAAATCGGAAGAAAGGTCGAAACAAGTAAAGCCAAAACTAAAAAGCCTGCAGCGAATTCATACCAATATTGACCAAGGAATACCGTCAAGGGCGATTTTGTGTATCCTTCCGTCTCCTGTTTCTCAATTTTGCGCATAACCAGATAAGAGCCCAGGCCACCGGCTACAAACATAGAAACTATGGTCACAACAAAGGGATGATCAATAATAAAATGCGGCAAAATTCCCAGGCCTGCCAGCGACAAAAGTATGGCAGCAGTCAAGATGCCGACCGCCCAGAACTCCCAATGTCGAATAAGTGCTCTCTCCTCACTTTCCCCCGGCTTTTGACCCATAAGCTCACCGCCAATTTCCTCTAATACCGCCGTATACATCTTTTTGGTGAGCGGAGTGGGTTCGGCGCTTTGAAAAACCCGGCCTTTCTTTTTTTGTTCCCCATTCTTCTTTCGCTCTATAATAAAGAAATTTTCGGGGACAGTAATGTTGCCTTGAGAATAAGTATTGCGTAGGGTTAGGGCCTCGTAGCCCGTTTCGTCCCCTTTACGCCACACCCGTTTGTAGCTCCCTTCTGTAGAAAGAACGAGGGGAATACGACTTTGTTTGTTATAAAGCAAAAGCTCGCTTGCGCAGTGTTGACCATTTCTAAAGGTTAGATGTGTAGCTAACTGGCCGTTCGACAACATCTTAAGCAAAGCAACGATCTGCTTTACGGCTTGCTGCTCGTTGGTAAAATTTTCTGCGTACTCAAAGAATAAGCTACCGGACCCTTCGAGCGAAACAATAACCCCCACGGCAGAGAATTCGACGGCGAAACGCATGTCGGTATCGCGTTCCTTGCGCGAACAATCTAACACGGCAAATATCGTGAAAGCCTCCTCGGGATTATCAAGATCAGAGATATCCAACGCACCAAGGCGTTTAAACTCATCCTGCTGGATAACAAAATTGCTGGAAGTTAAAGGATAGCTGTCGATCCGCGCAACTGCCGCTTCGAGCGACCTTATAAAAACGATTGCTGAAAATTCTTGAACTTCTTTGTTTGGCACCTGCCGACTCCTACTATATTACTTCGAACGCTCCAGGTACGCGCCGGTTCGGGTATCCACCTTAATTATATCGCCCTGTTTAATAAAGGCTGGCACTCGAATAGTAATACCCGTCTCGAGGGTGGCGTCCTTGGTCACAGCGCCGCTGGTGTCGCCTTTTACTACAGATTCAGCGTAAGTAACTTTGAGGGGTACGTTTTTGGGGAGTTCGACATTAATTGGGCGGCCGTCAAAAAACTGCAGCTGTATGCGATCGCCTTCTTTAATGTAACCCGCACCGTCGCCAACCAAATCGCTCGGGACCTCAAACTGCTCAAACGTTTCCTCGTTCATAAAGTAGAACGTCGAACCGTCGTTATACAGGTACTGGACATTTTGGTTGCTTACATCCGCACTATCGAGTTGTTCGTTGCCCTTAAAAGTTTTCTCGAGTACTTTACCATCGAGCAAACTTTTAATGCGCACGTTTACAATCGACCCACCACGGCCCATCACCTTTTGATTGTAGTCAACTACTCTGTACGGAACACCATCCTGCTGAAAGATAGTGCCTTTTTTTAAATCAGTAATAGCAAGAGCCATTCTATTTTTTCTCCGTTAAAATTTTTATTGCCTTTGGGACGACGCTTGCTACGTCAGTGCGTTTGGCAAGTTCTTGCGTGGTGAATGCCTCGGCCCATTTGCCTTCGTAGACTGCGAAATCCATCGAGGCAATAGGCATTCGAAACAACGTTACGTGGAGCGGACGGCCGTGGTGGGCAACTTCAAACTCGGCAACCTGGCTATAGGTATGTTTTGCAAGATCTAAATTTGTCTCTTCCTGCAGCTCACGTTCAAAACATTGTTGGGCTGTCTCGCCCGGTTCTTGCCTGCCACCAAAAAATGTTAAACCATTTGGGTCCGTAGGCGCGTCGTCGGTACGGCGCTGCATAACCCAGCGGCCGTCTGGCAATACCAGGACCACCCCTGCACAGGCAATGTTACTCATTTACCCCATCCTACTTAGGGCTTGGCGGATGGTAGAAAGCCGCTGGCGAAGCATCGTCAAATGTCGGTAATCCATTATTTGATTTTGCGCGGCCGGCCCATCCAGCAAGGCGATAATATGCTTGATACGATCCCCTACCGTAATCGGGTTTTTCTTGACTTGCAAATCGTCCTCCAAACCCCTCAATTCGGCACGCAATTTTTGCGCCACAGCATCGTTAGGTTTATCCAGCAGGTCTTCAAACGTACCTTGCGTGGCGATCACCTGTTGACGTAACTGTTCCATAACACCCCCTTTTTTTGCTAGTTATGCGCCACAAACGGCAGCAAAGCGATGTGGCGTGCACGCTTGATCGCAGTGCTCAACCGGCGCTGTTGGCTTTCGGTAAGGCCAGTCTTTTTGCGAGCCTCAATTTGACCATACATGTTTACAAAACGTTGCAAGGTCTTAAAATCTTTGTAGTCAAAGTAGGCTACATCGGTCTTGTGTTTAAAAATCTTTGCCATAATTATTCCTGTTTACTTGCCGTGGGCTGGCGAAGTCTCTTTGTTTGAAGGAGACTAGCCGAAACGGAGCCGGACCAAATATCTTGGGAAGATATTTGCCCGCGCGTGAGTGGGCTCCTTCGGACAAAGAGGCGTAAGCCACCTACCCCGGACTTAATTGTTAAAATGGGATGTCATCAAGATTAATGGGTTCGTCGCCAAAGTCATTCCCGGCGGGCTCGTCCTTCTTTTTGGATGGAGCAGCTGATCGCGCCTCGCCAGTAGTGCGCGAAGGTCTGTCATCGGCCGAACCACCGCCTTCACCGCGACCATCAAGGAAGGTCACATCATTCGCCAGCACCTCCACCTTGCTACGCTTCTGGCCCTCTTGTTCCCAGCTACGGCTTTGCAAACGACCCTGCACCAACGCGCGGCGCCCCTTGCTTAGGTATTGACTAACCCGTTCAGCCAAAGGCCCCCAACAGACACAGTCTATATAATCAGTAGCCTCTTGCCACTCACCCGACTGGTCCTTGTAGGCACGGTTAAGTGCCAAGCTAAAGCTACAAACACTTTGGCCGCTCGGCGTTTGCCGCAGCTCCGGATCCCTGGTTAAATTCCCCATCAAGGTTACTTGATTGACACTTCGAGCCACTGCTCGTCCCTCCTTATTAGGCCGGGATATCCCCGCGCCTGCTTATTAAAACTACTCTTCAGTCTTTTCGTCGCTAGGTTCGCTTGCTTCGCCGCGTTCGGCAGCTTTAGCAGCTTTTTCGGCCTTCAAAGCTTCGGCTTTGGCGATAGCCTTTAGGTCCGGGCGAGTAATCAAGAAACGGATTACTTCGTCCGTAATAGTCAGAGTTCCCTCGACCTTGCGCACGCTCTCGGCCGGTAGTTCTACGGTGTAAAACACATACACGGCGTATTCGTGCTTTTTGATTGTGTAGGCTAGCTTACGCTTACCCCAGTTGTCTGCAGAGACAACTTTACCACCGTTGTCGGTGACAATTTTCTTGACCCGATTTTCGGCTTTGTCCAAATCAATTTCTAGATCTGGGTGGTATAGAACCGCAATTTCGTATTGGTTCACGTTCTTCCTCCTTTGGAATCCGTTTGGTATACGGATGCGTACAGGATGATCCCGCACGCAGGTTAATTAATAACAGATGTAATTATACGATGAAGCGGCGCAAAACACAACTACGCAGCCAGCACATGTGTATTTGCTATGTGGCCAGCGTGGGCGGCGAATTGCCATACGCGGTCATCTGCACCCAACTCAGTACCACGTAGTACTAAATAAGGGTCTAACATATCACAGCCCTGCCGAAGCATTGCAACCTTCTGTGCATCGCCCTTTGGGTGGGGCCGTTGGCTTATGCTGTACATAAGCAGCCATTCGCCAATATGGCCAACTGGCACAAGGCCTTCGTTCGTTTCGTAAATAGTGCGTGCCCCGACCACGGTAGGGCTGACGGCAGTATTATAGCGGTGTTTCCCCGCCCTAATCATCGTTCGCGGGCGAATTAACTGAATAGAGGTATCGGCCATTGCTTTAAGTTCATCACCTTTAAAATGTAGGTCAAGGCCGTCAGCCGTTTGCACAGACAACCTTTTATTGAAGGCAATGTTTACGCCCATAAGGCCTGCAATACGTTCGAACTCATTATTGGGCGCCACTAAATCACTGTCGTCAGGTTCACCCGAGGTTGGCAGGTCAAGAACTTCGGCCACGAAGTACGAAACATTGCTAAACCCGAGCGCAATGTGGCCACCGCCTTCAATTACCTTTGTAAAAAGGCCGACGGTTTGCGGATTGCGTCGTGCAAAACGCTCTACGGGAACTTGTAAATTCAAAGCCATAAAAATTATCTCAAAGAGACAATTATATAATCAATTGCTAAAATATACAACTATTTCAACGTTTGCAGGATTTTGGGCAAATCTTGTAAATGATATATAAACATGTCCACGGCGTAATCTTTAAAATCGGCTTTGGTGCGTATGCCACTTTCTAAGCTAGCTACAAAATGCAAGCCCGCCCGCTTGGCGGCTGCTGCATCGCTGGGCGAATCGCCAACGTATACGCATTGTGCTGGTTGTAAGTTATGTTCTTGCAATAACAGATCGAAGGCGCGCGGATCGGGTTTATGGAACTGCATTTTTTCGCGCCAGTAAAAGGCTTTTATATGGGTTGCCAGGTCGTGGTTGGGTTGTAGTAAATGTTTTGCTTCACCAAACGTTCGGGATGTTAAAATGTACAGTTGTTTGCCTTGCTGATGCATAAGCTCATCCAGTACAGCCAACCGGTCGGGTGGCAAATGGTCCATACGGCCTTCGGAAGCCCAACGGGGAATATTTTCTTCTACCAATTGTATAAATACTGCCGCGTTAACGCCTGGCGAGCGAACCTTAATAGCTTCGTGCAAAGGCTGCCCCCACGTTTTTTTGTGGATGGCGTGCGTTTGCAATGTGGCGCCCATCATCCTCAGGACTTCGTTTTCTAGCACAAAACAAGCCGCTTCGCTCAAACACAAAGTGTCATCAAAATCGATAATCACCGCTTTTATCATTGCTGTAACTATATCATCCTGCTCAAAAAAACTAAGGCCGTTTACGAAACACTAAGCAAACTTTTACCGATTTTGCGGAGCACGATGCCTAGCCTACGGTGGTTCCACCCACGGCGGCGCTCATTAGACTTGGGTTGAGCTTGAACTTCATTTTGATTTTGAGGTTGCGACGCTGAGGGCAAAAATTCCTTGAGACGGCGAAGTTCATGGGCTGTGCCAAATTCTTGCACACCTTGTAAAATTCTATTTACCGTGTTGGCATCACCGGCATTAACCGCATTCTGAAGAGCTTGCACACGCCTCGATGCAGCATAAAACTCTTCGGGTTTAGCGCCGGAATACCGCCCAGCCAAGTCATTATATTCGCTGTAATCTCCTGTGTCTTGGCCACGGCTGTAGGCCTGATCAAGCATATCTGATACTGCTTGTCTATTTTCTGGATCGTTGTTCCGTAGAGCGGCCTCGAACGTTGCTACACGTTTTTTGCGGACGTTTGCCAAATATTGCTCACCACTACGCCGGTTATTGCGATCGATAAGGTCGTTTAGTTCTTTATAATCCCCTCTTTCTTCGGCCTTGTTTTCTGCCTGCGCCAAGATACTGCGAATACTACCTTCGTCCCCTGCTTTAGCGGCACGATTGTACGCTCGCTCCCTTAATACCACATCAAGCGGTCGCCCAGACTTATGAGCTTCGTATTTAGCACTAAGATAATCGTATTCAGAGAAATCCCTGGTAGCAAATGCTCCCTCCCTAACTTCCCGCGACATCCTGGCAAGTGCTTCTTGATCATTACTTTTTAGGGCCTCATCAAATCGAACGAGACGTTCAATTTCCTGTTTCCTAAAAAAATCGTTGGCTTCTGTAATAGAATCATGGGACGTGGACGGTTGTGTCTGCGCTTGTTCTTGTGTTTGCCCTACTATAGGTATAAAGCCTCGATTTGATATATTCGCCTTCTGCTCGAGTTGGTGAATTGCTACTGGCACATAAGTAGACCGTAGGGGTTCTGGACCTGGCAAAATAATATGGCCCTGGGGCTGACCCCCGACGGCATGAAGAGGTGACGATTCAAGCGTTGTCATAGAATTATTTAAGCATAAACATTACTTGTAGTCAATATTATTCTACTCCTCTTTGTGCTATCGTACTAGTGAGTATGGACCGTTGTCCCTTTTTATCTAGCCCACCCAATACAGAGACGGTCAGTCCACCAACTGACGGCCCCGTATTTCCCGGGCAAGTTTCGAGGCACGCATTTGCCATGTCTGGGTACATGCCACAAATGGATGGACCTTCTATTATAGGTATGGCTGCAGCAGCTACTAGTTTGATAGAACGGGGCGTCCTTACCTGGAATGAATTCGCAGCCTGCCGTCTTCGTGACGACCAAGTCCCCCGTTTAGGTCTAGCGATCAACACATTGCATGATGCGCATGGTATACTGCCCCGATTTGCCGCGACAAAACCCAACGGCGTCCCAAACGATTTGTGGATTAACCCAGATGAGATACAAACTTACGCCCAAAGTTGGTCGGGGGAGGCCATCCGCGCATCGCAAAACTTTGCGGGGGCAACATATTTAGACAAAGGACAATCGCCCCCGTTACGCCTAATAACAGGCCCAGAAACCGCCGAGAAGCACCCTCTCTCTTTAATCGACCCTCGGATTCAACGGGCCTTGGGCTGCATTTGGCGCATCGCCGATGCATCACTTACAGTGCCCGAAATGGTAAAAGAAGCTCGCTTGCATAAACGCGATCTCGCTATCATCTGGCATTCCGATGCTGAATATGATGACAAGCTAGATGCGTCCACATATCGTAGTGAGCTAACCAATCAAACTGTATACCGTCATGTCTTATTCGAATTACTAAGAGCACGGAGGGGCATTGGCAATCTAAGTGGCTACGAACCAAAAATGCACCAGCTGACAACTTTGACAAGACTTGTTTTTAGCATTCAGCCTCCGAATTATTTGTAACAAGACTAACCGGGCTGCTACGATACGTAGGTGAAGGGTATACCGCCTGTTGTTATTTCTGGTTCTATTGCAATTGACCGCATTATGAACTTTAGCGGGCGCTACCGCGACCATATTCGGCTGGAAAAGCTGGACTCACTGTCTATTTCGATTTTTTTGGACGAACTCAAAGATGCATACGGGGGTAACGGCGCAAATATCGCCTACTCCATGGCGCTTTTGGGGGACGAGCCGGTTTTGCTCGGCTCTGTCGGTAAAGACGCCCTGCTCTACATGGAAAAGTTGGCGCACGAGGGTGTTAATATCAAATATATTTTTGAAAGCGAGCTACCTACAGCAGCATTTAACGTCATCACTGACGCCGACCAAAACCAAGTTGGCGGGTTTTATCCAGGCGCCATGTTCGACAGCGACAGCCTAAGTTTCGAACCATGGAAAAACGACAAACCCCTTGTTGTCGTTGCGCCACACGACCCAAAAGCTATGAAACGCCAAGTGGAGGAGAGCAAAAAATGGGGGTTACGCCTGGTGTATGACATTGGTCAGCAGGTTTCTAACCTCCCTGGTGACGAAATGACAGTAGGGGTCAAGGCTGCCGAGATCTTAATTTTAAACGACTACGAACTGACGGTCCTATCTAAAAAAACCGGCCTTAGCATTGACGAAATTAAAACCATAGTGCCCATTGTGGTTACGACGCTGGGCAAAAAAGGTTCGGTTATCGAGGGCAAAAAAGTGCCAAAAGCCATTACGGTTGGCGTAGTAAAGCCGGTGAGGGTGGCCGACCCAACTGGCGCAGGCGATGCCTACCGCGCTGGCTTTTTGTACGGCTATGTGCGCGGCTGGCCGCTGAAAGCCTGCGCCCAGCTGAGCGCCGTCTTGGGTACCTACGCCATCGAAACTATGGGCACCCAAAGCCATACGTTTACATTTGGCGAAGTTAAGAAAAGATATGGTGATAGTTTTGGGGAATCTCTACCCGATGCGTAGCCTTTTTGGTTTGGATGCAGGGGTCCTGTCAGCCCATCCTTCCCCCGCGGTGCTCCTTCGTCCGCGCCGCTGGGGTCCCCCAAGGGCCGCCACCCCCTTAAACCTAGTGGAACCACGGGCTAAGCGCGTCATTATTTGTATTCATGAGACTAGCCGAAGCGGAGCCGGGCAAAACAGCTCGGGGAGCTGTTTTGCCCGCGCGTGAGTGGGCTCATGAATACAAATAATGACAGCGTGACGCGAGGATAAAGCCAGGAAGGAACAATATGACAGATTACAAAGTAAAAGATATTAAGCTTGCCGAGTGGGGGCGTAAAGAAATTACCTTGGCCGAGAAAGAAATGCCAGGGCTAATGAACATTCGGGCCGAATACGCCAAAAAGAAACCCCTTAAAGGTGCGCGAATTGCCGGCAGTTTGCACATGACCATCCAAACTGCGGTACTCATCGAAACGCTGCAAGACTTAGGCGCCGAAGTCCGCTGGGCAAGCTGCAACATTTTTAGCACCCAAGACCACGCCGCCGCAGCCGTAGCCAAAGCTGGCACGTCCGTTTTTGCCTGGAAAGGCGAAACCGAAAAAGACTACTGGTGGTGCACCGAACAGACCTTACACTTTAAAAGCGGTAAGGGCCCGAACCTATTGCTCGACGATGGCGGCGACCTGACTAAATGGGTGCACGACAAGCATCCCGAAATGCTTGGCGAAATTAAGGGCGTGTCCGAAGAAACCACCACCGGCGTTCACCACCTCTACCAAATGATGGAAAAGGGCACGTTGCGCTTACCGGCCATCAATGTTAATGACTCGGTTACCAAAAGCAAGTTCGATAACAAATACGGTTGCCGCGAAAGCTTAGCCGACGGTATTAAGCGCGCTACCGATGTAATGCTCGCCGGCAAAGTCGCCGTAGTTGCCGGTTACGGTGATGTTGGCAAAGGTTGTGCGCAATCGCTGCAATCGTATGGTTGCCGGGTCATCGTCACCGAGATTGACCCTATCTGCGCCCTGCAGGCCATGATGGAAGGATTTGAAGTGACCACGATGAATGAAGCCGTCAAAGAAGGCGACATTTTCGTTACAACTACTGGCTGTAAAGACATCATCACGCTGGATCATATGAAAAAAATGAAAGACACGGCCATCGTCTGTAACATCGGCCACTTCGACGTTGAAATTCAGGTGGAACCGCTAAACAACATGAAAGGTATCAAAAAAACCGAGGTC
>Ga0075418_10006096_pt1 | contig 13616 bp, 13 predicted proteins | sample SoiMetdeltSBSDD2_FD_81776 | JGI IMG/M metagenome (GOLD analysis project Ga0075418, IMG submission 81776) | Bulk soil microbial communities from a Populus tree surrounding site in Tennessee, USA - Soil MetaG P. deltoides SBSDD2 | ecosystem: Environmental > Terrestrial > Soil > Tree plantation...
ATTTGCCCCGGAACTGGCTGGCAAGAGCATTGGCAAAGCCCAGATCCATGAATTCGGAGGGTACTATCAATGGTACCTCAACCCCTACTTTGACATCCGCCTGGCGGGGAGCCTGGCGTTTCTGGGCTCGGGGTTCAAAGACATCGCGCGCCTGGCCGACTGCAACCTGCAAACACCTGGCGTCCAGGCATGTGACGGCAACAACCTTGCGCTGAAGGGGGAAGTCCGCTTCCGGGCACGCTTCTAACTGGAGCGGATAGGGAATGCACAAGTACTGCTGTGTACCACCTGCTCCACTATGTGCCCTGCTGCCAGGAGACCCAAGGCATGTTATGCTGCAGATGCCGATACTGGAAAAGATAAATGCATAGCAGAGAGTGGAGGTTTTGGCCATGAATTACCAGGACAGAATTTCTATCGAACCTGGCAAGCGCGGTGGCAAGCCCTGCATCCGTGGTATGCGTATCACGGTTTACGATGTGCTGGAATATCTGGCCTCTGGCATGTCAGAGCAAGACATCCTTGACGACTTTCCAGACCTGACGCAGGAAGACATTCGTGCCTGCCTCGCTTTTGCTGCCGATCGCGAGCGCAAACTGGTAGCGGCTATTGACCCATGAAGCTCCTCTTTGACCATAATCTCTCCTACAAACTCGTCGGACGCCTTGCGGACCCGTTTCCCGATTCAGAGCATGTCCGCAACGTCAATCTGCACGAAGCAGATGACCGTCCAGTCTGGGAATACGCGCGTGCCCATGGCTTCGCCATTGTCTCAAAAGACGAAGATTTTCATCAGCTGAGCTTTCTCTATGGGGCACCCCCTAAAGTGGTGTGGGTACGTCTAGGAAACTGCACCACTGCGGACATCGAACAAGCCTTGCGGCGTCATCATACAGACCTATTACAATTTGATGCCAACGAAGAAGGCGCCTTCTTGATAGTTGGTAGCAGGCGCGCATAACATGACACGGGGCGTGCCTATAAGAACACATGATGTCCGTTTCTCACAGTTCTTGCGGGCGATTGGTTATCCCGTGGAGGATTTCTGATGGGTGCGTTTAACAGGGTCAAGACGCAGGCGACGTGTCCAGCGTGTGGAACTTCTATGTTTTCTTGGTAGAAGATCGCATTGTGCGCGTCGAACCTGCCACCGGTGCATACGACTTTGCCAGGGTGCAAAGTACCTAAACGTCGCGCTGAAGGGGGAAGTCCGCTTCCGGGCGCACTTCTAACCGGAGCGGATAGGGAATTCGCAAGCACTGTTGCGCTGACGTCACTGGAAGTGGTGTTTCCCTTACTCAATCTTTGAGGCCCACGATGGCTCTCTCACGCGAATCAAGCCTATAGCCTCATGACAAGCTTCGCCCTGCAAGCTCTTCAGTGCATCAAGATTCAACGTCTTTTTGCGAATCCAAATTTCAGCAAGTGCCTCGCCGCATGAGGCTGCTACTGAGTTTGGGGTGGACGGGTCAGCGCCTATACGGACCAGAGCCTCTTCCACTTCGGGCTCGTCGTAGGCCGCGAGGTCCATGGCGGCGTCATCACGGTCTGCTTCTGAGGCCGTGACATCGAGAAGGACCTCAATAAGGCCATGGGGTTGCTGCATAACGTTTTCTCCTCACTTCATGCTAAGGGAATATGGGTGCCAGCATTTTTCCCCGTCTGCCCAGTTAGGGGGTTGATGTATGCCCCCTTACCTAACCTCGCATCTGCTCGCGGCACGCGGCTGCCTGGCTGCAAGCCAGGACGAGCACTCCCTTCGCGCTTAATTTTCAAGCGCCACTCGTCGGTGTGAGGATCGTCCCAATGCTCGATGCTCGATGTTGTATTGCGTACATAGCCCTGCTGTTTCGCCCATCTGCGAAGCCTCCAAATATTGATCCCTCGTTTCACCGTCCTCCACATACGACTACCGCTCGCCATGAGCCTCGCCAGAGCAGTGCAAGCTAGTCTCCCAGGATCATTCTTCTAAAGTGGGGTATGGACGAAACGATACACATCACTGAGCGCTAATGCACAGGGCACAGAAACAAGCTGCAACACACCTTCCAGCCCCTCGACCTCGCTCCGCAACCATTGGCCGTCGGCCTGACGCACATAGCGCGTTAGGTGCGGACGATCTTGGGCAACGAGCACGTACTCCTGAAAGCTGGCGATGGACTGATAGGCGGTGAATTTGAAGCCGCGGTCATACCCTTCCGTGGATGCCGAGAGCACCTCCACAATCAGCAGCGGATTCACGAGCATCTGCTGCCCTTGCAGCTCTTCGAGGACCGGCTCGTCACACACGACAACCGCATCGGGATAGCGGTAAGGAAAGGCCTTGGGAACTTTCAGGCGCATATCTGAGGACAACACTCTGCAGCCTCGATCTGCCAGTTGGTTGCCAAGCACGCGGATCATGTTCGAGACAATCTGATTGTGCTCCAGGCTGCCGCCAGCCATGTCGACGACCTCGCCAGCGAAATATTCCCAACGCCCTTCAGAATTTTTGTCCAACTCAATGTATTCTTCTAGTGTGTACTTGGGGTGCGGAATGGTCGACATGCCGCTCCTCCTTCCCCACAAGGGCCTTCACCAGCACATAGCGCGACCCACCGATGTCACCAGTGACGAAGATAAGAATTCTTTGTAGCTATTGCAAGCCAGGTTGCGGACCCATCTTTTAGAACTTGACACAATGAATGATGAAATTCGGAGCCCCCTGGCTTGTCTCCGGCAGCAGACCGCCATAAGCTAGCGACTTGCGGTCATGTCCATTCTACGCCTTCGCTATCTGCACACAGGTTTACGCGGTGGTGTTATCAGGAAGCTCCAGCCCCACACCCAGTAAGTGGCCAAAGAGCGTAGCGAGTTGCTGACGGTCTGCCTCCGGCAACGGTGGTTTGAGTAAAGAGGCGATATTCGCCTGTAGATGCTCTGGATCGCTCGTTCCGAACAGAGTCACATGTACACCGGGTTCGTGTCGCACAAAGCGATAGGCCGCATCCGTCACACTACTGGCACCACCTTCATGGATGAGAAATCCCAGCGGATCATCTGTGTCAGCGAGCCACTGGGGCACCTGGCCAGCGGCCGCGAGTTCTTGCATCTTGGCGGTAAGACGCCCGGGCTGGCTAAAAATATTGCGCACGACGAACATCAAGAGCGTCCCGATGTTATACGCCATGGTGTGGGGAAAGATCCTGGTGCGGGCATTGTGATGCATCATGTTGAAGCCGAGCATCACGACCTCCCAGACGGTATCGTGCACCGCACGCTGGAGCATCCGCTGCTCATGATCGTTCGGTGAGGTCTCGGTAATGCCCAGGGCACGAAACTTGCCTTTCTCCTTTTCGCGTAACAGGACAGGGGCGATGGTATGGAAGGCATGGTCATACATCGTCGGGGGAACAACGTGTAACTGGAACACGTCAATGTAGTCGGTGTCGAGCCGACGCAGGGAGTTCTCGAGGCTCTCCACGACTCGCAACGGCGGAATGGGGGTGCTACCGCGATGGATCAGGGCTTTGGTAGTGATGACCACACGGTCACGCGGCACCGTTGTGATCGCTTTGCCAATCAGCGTTTCGGTGCCGTAGGCAGCGGCAGTATCCAGGAGATTGAGCCCCATATCCAACGCCTGACGCACCAGGGCAATGGCCTCGGCCTCGGTCTTACCTCGCCCCAGGCCCAAACGACTGTTGCCACCACAGCCGAGGCCAGCCACACTCACGCGCAGCCCCGTTTTGCCAAGCGTGACATACTCCATCATATCGTCCTTTGCAATGGTAGTATGTCCGTGCTCACTTCCCGACTCGCCCGAGCCCGCCGGTCGCCCCGTCGCCCACCAGAAAGCCCTGGATATCTTTGGCGAATTTGGCCTCCGAGTCATCCTCGGGCTCGTAGCCCAGGACCTTACGGGCATTGGCCAGCGACCAGAAAGCGCGGGTATTGTTGCTAATGCCGTAGACCACCTGCCAGGGGACACCGTGTTCGTTCTCGATATGGGGGGTGTCGATGGCTTTGCTGAAGAGCTGCGTGAGGTCGCGCGGACTGATGTAGGCGCCCAGGTCGCGTTTGTAGGTCATCGGGTCGCCTTTGTACAGGGCGATGTCGAGTTCACGCGGCGCGCCGATGCGTACCAGCACCACGCCCATCTTGCGGGCCGTGCCGAGATTGCCCCCCGTATGAAGTTCCCGACCGCTGGCGTCACGGAAATCCATGCCGCCGCAGGCAAACAAAAATCCCATGTGCTCATACGTCGCTTTGGCCCAGCCATAGAAGTTATCTGACAGAGGTAGGGTGTACGGATCTAAGACCTCCATGGCGCGTTGGTGGATCAGGGCGTGTTCATACCAGTCCGCGGCGTGGTTAGAGCTCGCCATGATAACGCGACTGACGCCAGCATCATAGGCCGTCCTGAAGACGTTATACGCCATCTCAACGTTTTGCTTCTCGTCGAAAAAATGCTCCAGGGGGTTCGGGCTACTACGGCGTTTGTAGCCAAGATGCACAACTGCATCCACGCCCTCAAAGTACTGGGCGTACTTGTCTCTGTCGGGATCAATCAGGTCGAGTACGATGATGTCCTTGATCTCCTCACCCTGGCGATTTTTCTGCGTGACATCGACCAGGACGAGATCATATCGGGCCCGAAAGGTCGGCAGAATCTGGCTGGCGATATACCCTGCCGCACCTGTCATCAAGATTTTCGTTTTCGCCATACATGTCTCCTTGCTGTGTGCTAGCGGATACTCGAAGGGCCAAGCCCGAAGAGCGTCGTCATGCCCTGCTTCTCCAGCATGCCCGCCATGGTGTCGTCGCTCGGGCGTGCGTCATACCGGCTGGCCGCGTCCAGAATCTTCGGCAGTAATTGAATATCCCCGGCGGTGTTGAGAAAAATACCAGGCCGGCCAATGACCCAGTGCACGGCCCGGTCAACGTCCGCCTGTTCTTCCAGGGGCTGATACCAGGTATTACGCGCTTTTTCGGTCATGGCCCATGGCCCCCGTGCAATGGCTTTGATCGTCTGGACGGCGACCTGCCGTTCCTGACAGAGCCGCACCACCGTATCGAAATCCTCGCGATAGCGCTCGTTCTGGTGCATGACGTAATTGTAGGGTAGGAGAATGGAATCAAAGTCGAAGCGCTCCAGGCTGCGCTTATGCATGGCGGCAATGGTCCAACCATGCCCGGTGACCCCAATGAACCGCACGAGACCTTGCTCCCGTGCTTCCATCGCCGCTTCCAGTGCCCCGCCTGGCCCCATGGCCAGATCCCAGTCGTCGGGGTGAAACAGGGCGTGCAGCTGAATCAGATCGACGGCATCGACCCGCAGGCGTTCGAGCGAGCGATGGATCTCCTCCCGTGCGTCCTGGTAGAGGCGCTTCCCGGTCTTGGTAGCGAGGAAGAAGTCCTGACGATGCCGTGCCATCCATGGGCCAATACGCAATTCAGCATCCCCATAGCGGGCCGCGACATCGATATGATTAACGCCGTATTCCAGGAGGATGTCGAGCACACGGTCTGCCTCTGCCTGGGTGGCGCGGCTGAGCGCCGCTGCACCAAAGAGCGTGACTGTACTCAGGTGTCCGGTGCGTCCAAACGGTCGTTTCTCAATCATGGGTGTTCCTTTCCTGGGCATGCAAGTGCCACCTGTTCTCTACTGGTAGACTACCGGAGACAAGAGGGCAGGGTCAAGAGCGGCTCCCTCCCTCTCAGTATGACACAGAATGATCTAAAGGACCTGGCAACGCATTTCCACCAGACGGTAAAGGTGAGGCGAGGTGGTGCAGAGATCACGACGTCTGCCTCTCTCCCCTGGGCTAGGGGAGAGAGACAGTCATGCGGGCAATTACGCTGCTACAAAGGCATCGCGGCCGCGGACGTAGCCGCCGAGGTTCTGCGACGGATTACGATTCACAAACTCCCGACCAAACATGGGATGGGTCATGCTGCGGACTTCATGCTCAATGGTAAACAGCTTGCGGCCTGTCTCGGGATGGACAATGTCCTGGAAGCGGTACTGGTAGTCATTGCTTTCCTGGGTAACAAGACCATGTTGCTTCAGGAAGGCGTGCGGACCCGAGAAGTTCGCGACGTACACGGCGAGGTGATGCCCATCATATTCCGGGATTTCTGCGGTTGTTTCACGGAAAATAAGGCATTGCTTGGGGCCGATCTTCACTCGCACGGTGGCGGCGTTCATGTCTTGCGACAGGGTGTAAGGCGCACCAAAGACTTCTTTGTAAAACTGCCCAATACCCGCAGCAGCGCCGGGTTTCACCGGGAACTCGACATAGGGAATACCCAGCGTCATGTCCCCAAACTCTGGGCCCGGAGCATGGCAGCGGAATTTATTACCCCAGGGGCAGGTCGCCGTGACATAACCCTCATCATGTTGTGCACAGGTAAATTTCGTCCCGGCGAGACGTTCCTTGATGGCAACCAGGCGTGTCTTCAGGGCTTCGAGGTCAGGCACGACCACCCCGATGTACCCTGGGAAGACCTGCGGGTCGCGTGTCGGCAGATGGAATTGCTGTTGTCCGACGTTGATCCACATATTGTCCGGGCCGACCATCATGTAGGGATCACGGGTAAATCCCAGCCCAGCCGCATAGAAGGTTTGTGCCATTTCCTGGTTGGGCACCTGTACATTAAGATGCTCCATACCAAGAATGTTCCCAATGTCTTGAACGGAACGATCGTAGGTCTTCTCCATACTCGTAGCCCTCCTTCTTCTCCTGTACTTCTTGCAGAGACCACTGGATGGTTCTAGGTTACCATAGCCATGTAGGGCGATTATACCATAACCTGCCAATTTCGTAGTGGCAAGAACGAAAGTTGAGATGGTATGGTAGGACATCTAGATGTCTTGAGCATACGGGGCCTAGGCGCACGAAAGGAGTGCCAATGACAGAGATTACTGACTATTTCCTGGCGGTCTACCTCTTAGCCATAGGCGAAGGCATGACCGAACTGCGCGTGCAACCCAAAGAAACTTTTTGTTTTGCCGACTCGCCATCGCTGTCCACACACATCGAAGCATACCGTACTGACACCGCCCTGGTGAATCCCAAAGTCTTTGCGCGAACCATCATGGAACTCCGACAGCAGCTCAAACAACGCTATGACGCTGCCACATGAGCCCTTCCCCAGGGCGGCATGATGCTGGGTCCTCAGTCCGAGGCGGCATGGGGTGTCCCCAGCAGGTGCTGGAGCGCTGCCTCCAACGCAGGATGGCGAAACGTATACTCAGACGCCACCAGTCGCGCCGGCATCACGCGTGTACTGGCCAGGAGCAGAGCATCGGCCATCTCGCCAAAGAGCAGGTGTGCCGCAAAGGCCGGCAGGGGAAGCCGGGTTGGACGCCGCAGCACTTTCCCTAATGTGGTGGTGAATTCCTGATTGGTCACCGGTTGCGGCGCCACGACATTGACTGGGCCCTGTATGGTCTCAGTGTTCAGGGCGTGCTGGATAACTCCGAGGACATCGTCCAGGGCAATCCAACTCATGTACTGCTTGCCCGTGCCCACGACCCCACCGAGACCGAGCCGAAAGGGAGTAAGCAGCTTGGCGAGCACCCCCCCTGCCGGACTCAGCACTATACCGAACCGCAAATGCACCACGCGTATACCACGTTGCACGGCGGGCGCTGTGGCTGCTTCCCATGCCTGGCACACTTCGGCCAGAAAGCCTGTCCCTGGCGGGCTTGCTTCACGGAGGGTTGTCTCACCGCGGTCTCCATAATAGCCAATGGCCGATGCACTGAGGAGCACTTTGGGTGGTTTGACCAACTGTGCCAGGGCCTCGCAGAGGACGGTGGTGCCCTGCACACGGCTGCTGCGAATGCTGACTTTTTTCGCGGCTGTCCAGCGCCCTGAGGCGATGTTATCGCCAGCCAGGTGCACGACGGCGTCAAGCCCTTCAAGGGCCGGGGTGCCAATACTGTGCGCTGCTGGGTTCCAGGGGATTTCAGCCCGCCCGGGGCGGGGTGTCGACCGCACCAGCCGCGTCACCATATGCCCATCAGCGGTCAACGCCGGCACCAGGGCTGAGCCAATGAACCCACTAGCACCGCTTACAAGCACGTGCATAGGGCGTTCTCCTTCTAAAGCTGCTGCCAGTTGGTGACCGTGCCATTGTCCAAAAAGACATGCGCACGCCTGTCAAAATACGTCCACTCCTCGATGGTCCCCGCAGCGCCTGGGACGCTGGTGATTTTGTCTGGGAGTCCCCAGCTCATCGACACTTCACGTCGAGTCATACCGCGCGCGACCTCCTGACGCTCGACGAAGGCACGCATCTCAGGACGTACGGACTGCAACGGGGGGTCTTTCGAGAGGACTAGGGCGAGTTCTTTCGCCACATCGTCGATGGTCCCACGCTGCGTATGCAGGCTGATACGGAAGAGGCCCGTGTACCCCGTGATGCGCGCCAGGACGTGCTTATCGTCCAACCCGACAACGGTGATCGGACTCCCTAAGGGTACGCCTACTGACGCCCGCGGCGTCTCAGTCTCAAGCTCTGCAACAGTGTGTGTGAGATCAATGAGATAGTCCTCGTTGTAGCGGTACGGGTGGATGAACATGGCCGTATAGAATGGCTGCTGAACATAGCGTTCCCGAAAGGTCTGTTCTTGACTGTGCCCTTGCAAAATACCCGTACTCTGGCATGCCATCAGGCTTCCTAAGAGTACGCCGACCAGGCTGCCAATCTTGTGCTTCACACCCTTTCCTCCCTGGTAGGCTACGCCATCCCCTCTCGCCCCCTTTACGCTAAGGGGAGCATGAGAGACTTGACAACAGCACGGAGATTGTAACCCTGTAGTATACCTTAAATAAGCCGAATGACGACGACAGCATTACACTGGGGTTAGGAGCATGCTGCAACAAGGGATGGTACAGGGGAAATGACGGCGGCGCACAAGCGATGCGACCTCGCGAGGTCACATCGCTCCGTCTCTGGCTGGGCTCTGTCGGCCTGTTCAGGGAGCAGGTCGTCTCTCCGCTCCAGTGTCGCTTGGAGGAGCCAAGGCGAGCACTGAGGGCACGCGCGTTGGCTCGGCGAGTCGGAGTAGCTCATAGCCTATACCTGCCAGACCAGTCATCAAACCAGGGGATTCGACGCCAAGTGGATTGCCACAGCGCCAACCGTTTTGACGCATGTCTGCCACAAGCGTGGCGGCAATAGCATTGATGTGAGCCTGTAAATCAGCCCTGCCGAGCCTGACTCGCGCTTCGATCAGCAGATCCAAATTGCCAAAGGCTCCATGACAGAGCGAGTGGTTCGAGCTAAAACCATGCGCCCGCGTGGTCTCCAGAGCGACAGCAATGTCCTGACGCATCTCCCTCTCGTCCAGGCATGGCAGCGAAGTCAGGCGTCCCAGACCAATGCCAGGGGCCCCGTGACACCACGCGGTCATGCAGGTCTGTCCGACTGCAGTAGCGGTTGGTACGGCAGCGTCATGCTCACGGAGATCGGGCCAGTTGCCCTGGTCTGCGACAAAGAGATGGCGCTCATAGGCCATGGCTGCATGCGCGGCTGTTGCAAAACGCGCTATGCCAGTGACAGTTGCTAGTTGTAACAAGGCCCAGGCCATGCCGGCTGCTCCATGAGAAAAGCCGGTGAGCGGTTGAGACATCATAGCAGGTTTCCAACCAATGCCTGTGGTCATGGGTTGGGCGGTCGCGAGGAGCCGATCGCCACACTGTATGGCCACTGCTAGAGTCCGCTTTGCCGGCCGCCACTGGTGGAGATTGAGCAGACTGCCAATGCAACCCGCTGACCCGGCAATGACGTCCAGGAGGTCATCGTGATCGATCAGATCAGCAATCCGCTCCACCATCTGTTCAGCTTCGACAAGCAATGTCGGTTGTCCCCATAACACAGCCAGATGGGTGAGGGCATAGATCACGCCTCCCCAGCCGCTATAGCCACCAATGGTTGTGAGTGTCGCAGGCTCCTGGGCCAGAGAGCGTTGCAGCGTGGAGCAGATGGTTTGCGCCAGCAGTCTGTATCGTTCCACATGTGTCAGCTCACCAAGATAGGCTAGAAAGAGAGCGATCCCCGGCAACCCGTCATACAGGTCTGCCCCCAGAGGAGCGAGCGACCAGTACTGTTCACGTACCAGCGTAATGCCCAGCCAGGCGACCTCCTCTGCGTCTCGCAACGCCATCATGTCGAGACGATCGGCAATGGCCATAGCTTGGGAGAGCAAGGCCTCACGTGTAACTGTGGCAGGCTGGGCTGATACATACGGCGTTGCACGTGCAACGTGATGTGTGATTTTCGGCAAAGTGGCAAGCGAGGCGCGAATAAACCAGAGCTGTCTGGTAAGGTCGTCTTCACACAGGCGTTCCAGGCGCCCTCTAACCAGGTCCATACCCGTTGTGGCAATGACATCGCAGATTTTGTGGTTGTGATCGCCCCAGAGATCATGTGCGGTGGGCGTTGTCGTAAACATAGGAATATCACCGGTGCGTATTGCCTGACACTCAGCCTGCACCACATGTTGCAAATAAAGTCGATAGGGGATCTCAGCCCAGAGGCGATCCAGGAGGCGGTCGCGGTCGAGGGCATCCCGCAGCACATCGGGATGGGTCATCTCGCGAAGCACTGTGCCATAGGTGCGTGTCGGGCGCACGATGACGCGCACTTCATCCTGGGCGCAGAGCGCAATGGGGCTGTCGCCAGCTAACAGCGCGTCGCGGTGGGTGCTGAGGAGTCGGTACATGGTCGTAAAACCGGTGAGGAGTGAGGCTTGATACGCCACAAGATCGACCGCCTGGTCGTACAACTTCGGACGATTGCGACTCTCTGGCACCTCAATGGTCTGACGCGTCATGTGCATGGTATCGGTCCCGCGCTGTGCCAACCGCAGCACCTCCCCGGGCCAGCGCTGCCCAGGTTCCCCTCCCAACCCGCTGATGTCAATACCTTCTGAGTTTTCTCCGGCCCATAGGCGTCGCGGCAGGAGCCCAATGCGTAAGACGGACTGCTCCAGGGCCTGGTACATGGTGCTGCCCACTGGCGTGGGGGTGCCGTCGCGCATGCGGGGATGAAACAGCGCTTCCAGGTCAACGGGGTATGGATGCTCGCCGGACGCAATAATATTTTCGTTGTGCAAGTCCGTGGCTGCTAAAACATAGAGCAAGGCAAGATAACTGCCCTGCCGCTCATAGAACCGTTGCACAGCTTCGGGCGAGGTACAGCTTGCAGCTGTGACGTACTCCACCCAGCCATAGGAGCCACGATCCAGGACCGTCAGGGTGCGCAAGGGTGGCTGGGCACCGCGCGCGTTGAGCCAGGCCAGCAATTGTTGGAAGTGCTGATCAATGGCAAGCGATTTTGGCTTATAGACGAGGCGGAACCCCGAGCGAAATGTGGCAATGACCACGGACCGACCGCCACGATGGGTATCGCCCATGCCGCCTGCGACCTGCACGAGTGGCCCCGGGTCCTCGGGTAGGGCAAAGGTCTGCTGGATGGCCCGCCAATCCTCACAGAGGCGTTGCACGAATTCCGCACTCACCGTCGCCCAACGGTCGAGACTTTCGACCACCAGACGACCGAGCACAGGATATTCCTGGAGCAGGGCCACGCCATGTATGGGCTGCGCGATGCGGTCGATGAAGCTCTGAAAGCGCTCTTCCGCGGTGTCGCCTTGCAGCAGACCCTGCACGCGGGCCACGTTGAGTTCGAGAACCATGGTCCGCATGACAATCTGCAGCAACTGGCCTGGGAGGTTCTCGTAGAGCAGCGCTTCCAGCGTTGCGAAATCGCCTGGAGCGTCCGGGTGCTCGTGCAGAACCCTATGGAGCAGTGCGGATAAACGGCTCCGTGTCTGATGTATGAGCGGACCAAACGCCTCTAAGAATCGCACTCCCTGGTCATTGCTCCAGGTTTCTGATGGTAGGAGTGTCGCTGGCGCCCCAGGAGGACAGGTGAAGGCTTGTACTAGTGGTGTGACCCACGCGGGAATATCGCGCACCGTCTGCGACATAGCATGACTCGACTCTCCCAGCATCGTGAGCCATTCCTCCTCAGAGGCGTGCTCCAGCGCCACACGCTGGCTCCACCACTCATCAGCGGCAAAGGGTGCTTCTGCCCGCCAACGCTCCAAACGGCGCTTGCCACATACGTCATCAATGTAGCCAGGAGTGGGCAAAGATGGGGTGGCGCGGCGCATCGCCAGCCGCTCATGCACATAACTGGCCCGGTACCAATCCAAAGAGGCAGGACAAAGCTGAGTCATAACATCTTTCCCTCTTTCTTGTGAGCGAAAACAGCTCGGGCGGCCCCGCCGCTTTACGGCAGGGGGAATGGCTCTTGGAGGTTCTGAGGGGGTTTTGAGCCCCCTCAGCCTAGAGTTTCTAAAGGAGATAGGGTCTCCTTTGGTCAAGGGTGGGGTCGCAGCCCCACCCGCGAAGAACCAGTGGCGAGCCGGGCCGAAGGCAGGGGCTCGCCACGCCTTCACTGGCAGGCGGACCTCTCACGTCCACCTGCCAGCGGGCGTGTTAGCACCGACTATAGGTGCACTGATTAGCTATATAGGTGAGGCATAAATGGGAGCAGTTTTCTACGTTGGTGGGACAGGCAGCATGGGTTGGCCCACCAGGACAGTCGCCATCATTTGATATAGCTATCCTGCCCCCCGCGACAGCGCCGAGATCCTCATCGGTTAAGGCGATGAGTCCAGCGGGGTGTAGCGGCAGCGCGGCGCGTTCCGCCTCGCTCAGGCTGTTGCGATATTCTGCGTCTTTCCAGGCTCGGATGATATCCATGGATTTTCCTCCTTAGGTCGGTTACTTGAGTTGACACAGGTGACCGGGTTGGCCACAGCTGTTCACCAAATTGTTTGTATGCCAATCACCACCCCTAGCGATGTGCATATCATCGTCTGACAGTTCGACGATACCAGCGGGGTTGGGTGGCAGCGCGGCGCGTTCCGCCTCGCTCAGGCTGTTGCGATATTCTGCGTCTTTCCAGGCTCGAATGATATCCATGCGTTTTCCTCATTAAGAGTAGCCACGTTACTGATCATCTCTCCTACGAACCTCTGTCAAAGTTGTTGATAGAGCACCTCCTTTCTATGGTCTGCGTGAGCCCCCATGCGCACACCGACGTCAATGCGTGCCATTGACGGTCACGGGTACGGCAGCGGCCACCACGCTGACCTCCACCTGGCTCTGTACCAGGGTGGCATAATGTCCGCCCTGCGCCAGGAGCGCGGCGTGCGAGCCGCGTTCGACAATGGCTCCATCCTCTAGTACCAAAATCAGATCAGCATCGCGGATGGTATTCAGGCGGTGCGCGATCACGATGCGTGTGCAGCGCAGCGCCGCAAGATGCTGGTGCACCTGCGATTCGGTGATGGCGTCCAGGGCACTCGTGGCTTCGTCGAGCAGCAAGATGGCGGGGCGGTGCACGAGCGCCCGTGCCAACGCGATACGCTGCCGCTGCCCGCCAGATAGCGATCCACCACCATCTGTGACCAGTGTGTCGTACCCCATCGGCATGGCCAGGATATCCTCGTGTATGCCAGCAAACTGGGCCGCCTCAACCACCTGCGGCATAGCAATACTCGGGTCCTGGAGTGTGATATTCGCCCAGATGGTTGTGCCAAACAGATA
>Ga0075418_10006097_pt1 | contig 13616 bp, 10 predicted proteins | sample SoiMetdeltSBSDD2_FD_81776 | JGI IMG/M metagenome (GOLD analysis project Ga0075418, IMG submission 81776) | Bulk soil microbial communities from a Populus tree surrounding site in Tennessee, USA - Soil MetaG P. deltoides SBSDD2 | ecosystem: Environmental > Terrestrial > Soil > Tree plantation...
CCACGCCGTGGTGGCGCTCCAGCTCACCTCGGGGACCACGGGGTTCCCGCGCGTCTGCCAGTGGCGGCAGCAACCGGTGCTGGCGGCGCTCGCGGGCATGCGCGCCGCCATGCGCTTGGCCGCCGACGACCTCTGCTTCAACTGGACGCCGCTCTATCACGACATGGGATTGGTGAACAATTTCTTCCTCTGCCTGGCGTCCGGCGTGCCGCTGGTCATGGCGGGGCCACAGGATTTCGTCAAGCGTCCGGCGCTCTGGCTGCGCGGCATGGCGGAGACAGGGGCGACTCTGAGCTGGTCGCCCAACTTCGGCTTCGCGCTCGCGGTGCGCAAGATCACGCCGGCCGACATGGACGGCGTGCGCCTCGAGCGAGTGCGCGCCCTGTGGAACGCCGCCGAGCGCATCCATCTGGAGACGATGCAGAGCTTCCACTCCCGTTTCGCCCCCTACGGGCTGCGCTGGGAGGCGATGCAGACCAACTTTGGCTGCGCCGAGTGCGTCGGTGGCGTGGCCTTCAGCTCTCTCGAAGCACCGCTGCGCTGGGAGCATCTCGATGGCGAGGCGTTGCAATCACGCCACCAGGCGGTGGCGCTCGAAGCCGCCGCACGGAACACGGTGACCGTGGTCGGCGTGGGCCGCGCCGCCCCCGGCGTCGACTTCCGCATCCTCTCCCGGCTAGGCAAACCGCTCGCGGACGGGCAGGTCGGAGAGATCGCCGTGCACACGCCGTCCCGCATGCAAGGGTACGTGGGAGATAGGAAGGAAACACGCCGCGCCCTCCACGGCAAGCTCTTGCGCACCGGAGATCTGGGTTACAAGCGCGGCGACGAGCTCTTCTGGGTGGGCCGTGTGCGCGAACGGATCACCGTCCAGGGCCGGAAGGTGGACCCGAGCTATTTCGAGACCGCCCTCGCCCAGGTGGCCGGCTTGCGTCCGGGCTGCTTCGTCGCCTTCGGCATCGACGATGCCCGGCGCGGCACGCAGCGCGTCGTGGTGGCGGCGGAGGTCGGACAGCCCTCGGTGCGCCCCTTCGCCGAGATCGCCGCGGAAATCCGCGACCGCATCTTCCATCACCTCGGCTTGGAGGTGAGCGAGACGTTGCTCGTGGCGCGGGGCACCCTCGCCAAGACCTCCAGCGGCAAGCGCCGTCACCAGCATTTCCGGCGTCTCTATCTCGAAGGCAAGTTGCGTAGCTTGGAGCCTCAGCAGGGGGTATACGATGCGAGTCCTGTTCATCCAGCCGCCGACGAACCCACACGTCTGGGGCGGTGACGCGATCTTCGTCACCGAGCCGCTGTGGGCGGAGTATCTGGCTTCGGGCCTCGAGGACGCCCACGATGTGGCGCTCTTCGACATGCGGGTGCAGAAGACGCCGTTGAGCGACACTCTGGCGTCGTTCCGCCCCAACGTCGTGGGTATGACCGCCTACACGGTGGACGTCAACACCGTGAAGCGCCTGGCCGAGGAGATCAAGGCGACCGACCCGGCGATCCGCGTCGTCGTCGGCGGTTTCTTCGCCAACGGCGCTCCCGCCGAGCTCCTGACCCCGCACATCGACGTGGTGGCGCCGGCGGAAGGCGTAAATACCTTGCGCGAGCTCGTGGACACCTGGGAAGCCAAGGGGATCAAGGCCGACCTCGCCGGCCTCCGCGGTCTGGCGCTGCACGACAACGGCGGCATGAAGATGACCCCGCAGCGCCCGTGGCCGCACCTGGACAGCTACCGCTGGCCGAACCGCGCCCTCTCCGCCCACGTGCGGGAGCAGTACTTCGACAAGTGGATGAAGCCCGTGGCCTCGATCATGAGCTCCTACAGCTGCCCGTTCCGCTGCGAGTTCTGCTGCCTCTGGCCGACGACGAACGGCAAGTACCTTTCGCGCAGCCCTGAGTCGTTCGTGGACGAGGTCGCCTCCATCGCCGAACCGAACGTCTGGTTCACCGACGACGAGGCGATGATCGACGTGCCGCGTATGCATCGGATCGCCGACCTGCTGGAGGAGCGGGACATCAAGAAGAGCTACTTCTACATGACCCGCACCGACAGCATCCGGCGCGACCCCAAGCTCATGGAAAAGTGGGCCCGAGTGGGCTTGAAGCGCGTCATGGTGGGCTTCGAGACCATCCGCGACAAGGATCTGGTGGACTACAACAAGGACGCCACGATGGAGGACACCCACGAATCCATCGCGATCCTGCAGCACAACGATCTCGAGATCAACTCGAACTTCGTCCTCGCCCAGGACTATGAGCCGCAGGACTTCGACAACCTGCAGCGCTTCGTGGATTCCCGCAACCTGGGGTTGCCGCTGTACTTCATCCTCACGCCGTTCCCGGGGACGGTGACGTACGAGAAGATGAAGGATCAGATCATCGAGCCGAACTACGACTACTACGATCTGCTGCACTCGGTGCTGCCGACGAAGATGAACTTGCGCGACTACTACGCCTCGTTCTCCAAGCTCTACGGTGCCATCGAGCCCCTGCGCCGCGGCATCCAGGGCTTCGGCGACAACCTGGACGCGATCGTGATCCGCAACCTGAAGAAGGTCCGAGAGAGCATGCGTTCCGGCAAGTCGATGCCGCCGGAGAAGGCCTAGGCAAGCCGAGCCGGGCGGCCCGCGCGGCCGCCCCGGCTCGGGAGAGATCGAGACCCTGACGGGCAGCCGTCGCAGGAGGGCGTCATGCGTGTCATCCTCTTCAACCCGCCGCGCTACCGCAACGGCGACCACCACAAGTTCAACAACGCGCTCTTGTGGCTCGCCTCGTACCTGCACCGGCGGCACGTGGACGTCCGCATCGTGCCGCTCAACCACGCCGGCTTCGAGGAAACCGTGGCCCAGGAGATCGCGAGCTTCCGGCCGCACTTTGCTGCCGTCTGCTGCAAGTGGTGGGACACACTGTATTCCTCTTCCTACATCGCCTCGCTGATCAAGAAGGCCGATCCCAAGGTGGTCACCATCGCCGGCGGCCAGACCGCCACCTTCTTCGCCCAGGACCTCGTGGCCCGCACCGATTTCGACGTGGTCATCCGCGGCGACGGCGAGGAGCCCCTGTACCGCCTGGTGAGCGGCACGGAGCCGCTGAACAGCGTCTTCAAGCAGAACCCGGCCCTTCCCGCCAAGGGCACCTGGTACGTGCAGGACGAGGCCACCTTCCAGGACACCTACCTGGAAGAGCGCCTCGAAGACATCGTCTCCGACGTGAGCGTGCTGAACAGCTACATCTGGACGGGCAAGGGTTGCGTGGAGAGTTGCGCCTATTGCTCGGCGAACGCGTGGAACAACAAACAGAGCTTCGGGCGGGCCCGCTACATCTATCGTCCCGTCGAGCACATCCTCAAGGAGATCGAGATCCTGGACAAGTATCCCGGCGGCGGCCGGATCACCTTCGATTTCGATCCGCTCCGGGGCAACGTGGACGAGGATTACCACTTGCGCCTCTTCGAGGCCATGGAGAAGAAGAAGCACAACGTCTACTTCTGCAGCTGGTCCTTGCCGAGCAAGCGCCTGGTGGATGCGCTGGCCGAGACCTTCAACTTCGTCGAGCTCTGCATCGACGTGCAGACCGCCTCGGAGCGGCTGCGGGAGTTCCTGGGCAAGCGGCGCTACCTGAAGGCCTTCTTCTCCGATGCCGACCTGTACGACGTCCTGGAGCACGTGCACCGCCACGACAACTTCACCGTCGACCTGAGCACTCTCATGGGGTTGCCCTTCGAGGTGGACGCCGACGTCGATGCCATCCCGGTCTTCTCCGATGCGGTGTACGACAAGTTCGCCGACGTGCGCTATCCCTATGTCTCGCCCATGAACATCGAGCCGGGATCGCTGTTGCTGCGGGATCCGGAGAAGTACGAGATGGTGCTCATGCGCCGCACCTTCGACGATTTCTTCGCTTACACGCGGCGCAGCTTCGAAGAGAACATCAACTGCTACCAGCCGAAGGAATACGGCCCCGGGATCTACCATCCTCTCGGGGCGGTGCCGCGCCAGGACCATGCGAGCGGCGACCTGTTCCGGGTCTACGAGACCTGGAAGACGGTGCAGGAGCACGTCGACCGCCGCTCCGCCGAGAAGCTGCTGACGCGGGCGCGGAAGTACAAGAAGTACGGCTTGCTCAAGGCCGGCATCCAGGGCGGTATCGACCGTCCGACCCTGGCGCGCTCCGAGGTGGAGTGATCACTTGCCGAAGCTGTAGAGACCGGAGAGCAGGGCTTTGAAGCTGGAGAAGCCCAGGTCGCAGCCGATGCCGAGGCGGAAGAGGAAGTAGGGATCCTGATCCGCCTCGTTGAGCCGGCAGACGGTGGTGGCGGCGCTCTTGAATTCGCGGCGCACCAGCGCCAGCGCTTCGTCGCTGATGTCCTCGCGCCGGCCGCTGGGGAAGGCGAAGTCCTCGACGTACCTTCCGAGGTGGGAGTGGATGTCGTCCCGGGAGCCGAGGACCTCCTCCTCGAGCCGCGGCATGTCGATCCGGCTCAGGATCGGATGCGAGCGGGTGTGGGCCCCGAAATCGATGCATCCCTGCTGCGACATCGCCTGCACCTCGTCCCAGGTGAGGCCGTGGTAACGGGCGAAGCGGCAATGCTCGACGCGTTCGCCGTAGCGGTCCTCCAGCGCCTTGAGAACGCCATCCTTGTCCAGCGAACGCAGCGCCTTGAGGTGGAGCGAGATGAGGCGGCGCGCCCGATACAGCCGTTCCGGTGTCGAGATATCCAGAATCGGTAGGCCCCACGGGCGCAGATCGAGCTGCGGTTCGCCGCACGACTCCAAGAGCACCGCGATGTAGTCGGTCCAGATGTAGCGGTGGTCGTGGGGAGTCGAGCGGACGAATTCCGTGGTCAGGTACGTGGTGGCTGGGATGCCGAGGCGCTGCAGCACGGGGTGGATCAGCTCGTAGGTGGAGCGATAGCCCTCGTCGAAGGTGACTGCGGCGGTGTAAGGCGCCACCGTGCCCGAGGCCAGCATCCCCAGGAGCTGGCGCAGCGGCACCACGTTGTAGTGTTCCTTCAGATAGCCCATCTGCTGCTCGAAAGCAGCCAGGGGCACTTGCGCCCAGTCGGGGGACTGCTCCTCGCGCGTCACCCCGTGGTACATGAGGATGGCGGCCCGCTGCCGGTTCACCTGGCGGGCGAGACGGTACAGCCCCAAGCCTTCCGCCGCGGATTTCGCTGTGCGCTTGAAGTGATTCACGGCGCTCTCGCCCTCCACACCCCCCACGGTGCGGCCGTGGTGCTGCGGTGTCGCAGTGCCGCTACGAACCACGGGTCGGAGCTGTGCTCACGCTGCGGCTCGGCTCGCGAGATCTTTGTCCTGAATGGCAGGGCCATGATAGCACAGCCCCTAAGGGGGCGTTGCCTGGTGCAGCCCGGCACCCCGCGCGGCCGGCCCCTCCGTCGTGGCCCGACGCCCAGCGCAGCCGCCCCTTCGTCGCGACCCGGTGGCTAACGCGACCGGCGCAGCAAACGCCGCGCCGCTCGCAGGCTCCGCCCGGCGAGCGCATCCTGCCAGGAGGCCGAGCGACTCCGGTACCATACGTAGCTGGCGTTGTGATTGACGTGGTTGGCGAAGCGTTCCTTGAACGCCTCGTCGCCTCGGGTGAAGTCGAACTCCTCGAGCCCCCGCGCCTCGCACCACTTGAACAGCTCCACGAGCAGCGTCGAGCCGGGAGAGAGCCTCCGGCTTTCCACGTCGTAAGTCGGCTTGTAGAAGAAGAGAATGCCGCCGTAGACGAAGCCGAAATGATAGGCGACGGGGCGGCCGTCCAGCGTGACCACCGTGAACAGCAGCCGCTCCACCGGCATGTGCTCGACGAGACAGCGGTAGAAACGGCGATTCTCCTCGTCGAGGAACAAGCTGGGATATGGCGTGCTGGACCAGCGGCGGACGTGGGTGGCGAAAAAACCCTCCAGGTGCGGCTGGATCGCCGCGGCGCCGGAGAGGTGCACGGTCTCCACCCGCCCGGCGCGAGCGAGGATCTTGCTGTTGTTGCGCAGCATCTTGTGCTGCGTCGCCAGGAGGAAGGTCTTCTCGCCGGTCAGGCGGACGAGGCCGGGGCAGGCGGTGTCGTCGCCACGGCGGAAGAGCAGGGAACCCGGGGTGCCCGCTGCCTCCAGTCTTTGGCGCACCACCGACCATGCCGGAAGATCGAGGAGGTGGAAGCGATGCCAGCGCTCCTCGAGGCTTCCGGCGGCGGCGAGGAGCGTGGCGGCGGCGTCCTCACGACCCGCGGCGACGACGAAATCGAGGTAATCGGAGTTCCCGTGGCCTAGAAAGCAGAGATCCCTCCGGAGCGCCGACTCCTGGTGGAAAAGGGGCGCCAGAGCGACCAGCTCGCCGTTCTCCCAGGCCGAGAGCAACACCAGACGCCGGCGGCGATTCTGCTTCGCCGCCCACCAGCAGGCGTTCCAAGCATAGGTCTGGAACACCGAGGCTCGCGCGGCTCGGGCCAGCAGCTCTTCCCAGGCGGCCTCGCCGATCTCTTCCAGGGTCTGGTGACGGCGCAAAGTGGTCGCGGGCATGCGGCGCTCCGGTGGGGGTCCCTCCGGATCGTAGCCGATTCCGCTCACGGCGCCGGGAGCAACGGCGACAGCGTCTGCCCCAGAAGTCGATCCAGCACGGCGTATGCCGCCGCGTTCACGTGGATGCCGTCGCCCGCATCCCACTCGGGCCGCAGATGTGCGTCGCTGCTGCTCGTGCGCAGCGCGACCTCCAGATCGAGGAGGAGCAACTTCTCTTCCTGTGCCAGCTGGCGGAGCCAGTCATTGAAGGCGAGCACCTGATCGAATTGTTTCTCCCGTCCGAGCAGCTTGACCTTGACGAACTCGGCGAACTCCTGCCTCCAGCCGCGGTGGCGTGCCGGAGGGATCACCGTGGCGACGATGGGGGTGACGCCGGCGGCGCGGATTTCCTGCACCCAGCGGCGGAAGAGCCGCTCGTATTCCGGCAGCGGTCCGGGGAAGTAGACGGAACACTCTTGCAACACGATGGCCGCCGGGAGTCCGGCCGGAGCGGCGAGGGCGGCGGCGACCTGAGCGCTCTTGTCGAAGGCGTACTCCGGCAGGAATTGCACCTGGAAGCGCTCGTCTCCCAGGCGCCGGGGCAGGTCCTCGAGCTGCCAGCGCTGGCCGGTGGAGGCCTCGATGTAGACGATGCGCACCTTGCCGGACCCCGTGCTGCCAGCCATCGGACGCGCCTCCACCGCCGCCGCTAGAAACACCAGAAGGAGAGCGAGGTGAAAAGGCCGCAGAGGACGGGCGCAACGCACCGTCATGCCGGCGCCGCGACGTCGGTGACGGCAGGATAGAGGAAGCGCGCCGGATTGCCGATGGCGACGGTGCGATCCGGCGCCGGCTTCGTCACCACGCTGCCGGCGGAGACGATGCAATGGCGGCCGAGAGAGGCCATCACCACCGCGCCTTCACCGATCCAGCTCTCGGCACCGAGGCGCAGCGCGGCGTACTCCGGTTCCTGCCGCAGCTCCCCGTCCTCGAGGGAGCTACCGTGCTGATGCTTGCCGCTCAGCACCGAGACCCGGCTGGCGATGAGGACGCCATCCTCGATGGTGGCGTTGCCGATGATGGTGTAGCTGCCGACGACCACGCGCCGACCCAGGCGTGCAGTGGGGCGGGAGACGAAGGAGCCGAAAGCCATGGCCAGGTCGTAGTGCGCGCAGTCCAGCGTCTGCACGTAGAACGAAGTGCGCGCGTACTGGCCGGGAATGCCCGGGACGAGACTCAGCAACTTGGCGCAGAAGTCGAAGATCGCTTCCGAGCCCCACCAGCGGTAGGCGACGCGCGACGGCACCCCGAGGGGCCAGGTGAAGGCGAGCATGCCCCACACGATCCAGCGTTTCGCCCCGTAGCGCACCGTTTCGTCAACCTCCGAGGTCCGGCGCCGCCAGGCGCGGCGACGCGTGCAGGTACGCCGTGGTGCCGCGCTTGCGCTCGATGTCGCGGTACACGAGCTCGGCTTGTTGCGGCTCCATCCCCAGGGCCCGGCCCAGCTCCGCGGCCGGCAAGCCGTGGTCGTGCCCCCACAGCGCCAGATCCATGTCGGCATAGGGAAGCCCGAAGTAGAACTCGTCCTGCCCCTGCGTCATGCTGTAGGTGTCGGTGGTGGGCTGGGCGGCGCAGATCTCCTCCGGTAGCCCCAGGAAACGAGCCAGAGCGTACACCTGCGTCTTGTAGAGATGGGCGATAGGCTTGAGGTCGGCGGCACCGTCGCCGTTCTTGACGAAGAAGCCCTGGTCGTATTCCAGCCGATTGGGCGTGCCCAGGACCGCGTAATGCAGCCGGTCGGCGTGAAAGTACTCGATGGCCTTGCGCAGGCGCTGCTTGTAGCTGGTGGCGGCGACGATCTGCAGGTACTCCCGCGGCCCGAGGCGCTGCTCTCGCACCGCTCCGGCGGGCGTTTCCACCACCAAGACGAAGTGGTTGATCCGGCCTTCGAGACCGCCGCGGATGGCGATCTTGCTCTTCCAGTCGGCGGCGTAGTCCGGGAGGACGGCGCGGATGGCTTCGTCCCTCCGGGAGTAGCAACCGATCGCTTCCAGCGCCGGGGTGATGTCCTGCAAGATCCACTCGATCCCGAGTTGCTCCGCCACGAGCCGGCCGAGACGGGTGCTGTGCGGAGAGGAGTCGCGCTCCGGGAGCAGGAGCGCCAGGACCTTTCCCACCCCCAGGGCGCGAGCGGCGAGAGCCGCGCACACCGAGCTGTCGACGCCGCCGGAGAGCGCCACGACGATGCCGTGGCGATGCAGGTCGCGACGGAGCGCCTGTCGCAACCAGTCCCCGATGCGCTCGCACTCCTTCGCACCGTCGAGATCGAAGACGTTCTGGGTGAGCACGGCGGATCCTCCGCGACGCCACGAGCCTGCACGGGGCGGCACGATGGCCTGCCGCCAGACGGCGTCCATCAGGGTGCGGCGCGCTTGCCCTGCACGAAAGCCTCGACACGGCGCAAGGAATCGAGGTTCTCCGGTACCATCTCCGCGTCCTCGACATGGAAACCGAAGGTCTCTTCCAGGAACGAGATCAATTCGAGGAAGCCGGTGGAATCCAGGATCTGGCTGTCGATGAACGAGGTGTCGTCCTGGATGTCTTCCGCCGCTCCACCCATCAGGAAGTTGTCGAGCAGATAGGTGCGCACCCGGTGTTTGATACTGCCGTCGTCCGCAGCACCGGGACGCGGCGTGCCCTTGGAGGCTGGAGCGTTCATCGCAGCCCCTTCTTGTCGATCTTGCCCGTGTTCGTGCGCGGCAGATCGCGCACGAACTCCACGTACTTCGGGGCCATGAAGCTCTCCATCTTGGCGAGGCAGTGCTTCACGATCTCCCGCGCGGTGTACGCGTACCCCGGTTTCAGCACCAGGATCGCCTTCACCGCTTCCCCGAGCAGAGCGTCGGGGACCCCCACCGCCGCGGCCTCCTGCACTCCGTCGAGGCTGCAGAGCACGTTCTCCACTTCCCGCGGGCTCACCTTCTCACCCTGGCTCTTGATGATATCGTCCTTCCGGGCGACGAAGTAGAGATATCCCTCCTCGTCCATACGGAAGATGTCTCCAGTGTGCAACACCATCTCCCCTGGAAGAGGACCAGGCTTGAGCCGTTCCGCAGTTTCTTCGGGCTTGCGCCAGTAGCCGCGCATCACATGGCTGCCGCGGATGACCAGCTCTCCGGTGCTTCCCGGAGGCAAGCACCGCCCCGCTGCGTCCGCCAGCCAGACTTCCTGGTTGGGCATGCCGCGGCCGACGCTTTGGGGCCGGCGTTCGAGCTCTTCCGGCGGGAGGTAGCTGACGCGCTTGCACTCGGTGAGTCCATACATGGAAAAGAGCCGCGCCTGCGGGAAGAGCCGGCGCAGCTCCTGAATCTGCCGCTCCGGGAGAGCCGCGGCGGCGTTCGTGATCAGCCGCAGGCTGGCGAGGTCGTACTGCGGCAAGGTTTCCAGGCCGAGCAGGGCGGCGAACATGCTGGGCACACCGGGGAAGACGGTGACGTGCAGGCGCTGCATTCTCTCCAGCACCTGCACGGGGAACGCGAAGGAGCGCTCGAGGACCACACAGGCACCGCACGCGAACCCCATCAAGATCTGGTACAGGCCGTAGCCGAAGGCGAGGGGCAGAGCACAGAGGATCATGTCCTCATCCTGCAGCTCGAGATAACTGCGGACGGATTGCATCGCCGTGACCATGTTGAGATGCGTCAGCATGACACCCTTCGGCTCGCCGGTGGAACCGGAGGTGTAGAGGATGCTGGCCAGATCCTGATCGATCGTCGGCACCGGCAGCGCGGTGCCACCTTCGGCGAGCGCTGTCTCGAAGCGCACGAACTCGGTGCCGGGGACGGCCGCTTCAGGGGCCGGTCCACCGGCGCCGACCGCAGGGGCCGCTCCACCGCTCACGATGCAGGTCCGGAGCGGCCCGTTTGCCGGCAGCGCTTCCTGCACCACCCGCAACAGCGAGGCACTCGCCAGCATGCACACCGGCCTGGCGTCGTCGACGAGGTACGCCAGCTTGTCCTTCTTCGTCAGCGGGTTGATGGGCATGAACACGGCCCCGCAGCGGAGCGCCGCATAGATGCCGACCACGGTTTCCACGCCGTTCTCGGCGTAGATCGCCACGCGCTCGCCGTGTTGCACGCCGCGGCGCTGCATCGCCGCGGCCAGGCGCTCGACCAGAGCCCCGATTTCTGCATAGCGCCAGCGACGCTCGCCGCAGATCAAGGCCACGGCCTCGGGCCGCTTGCGGATCGTCTGCTCCAGGAACTCGTGGAGGAGCACAGCACTCCTTCAGGCCGCGGCGGCCGGCGAATCCGTGAGGGAAGAGAGCGCCTTCCGCCGGACGAACATCTCCTCCACCAGCAGGGTGGAAAGGATGCCGATGAACGCCATGTTGTCGCCGAAACCGAGAGCGCGCCCGGTGCGGCACTTCTCGAACAGCTTGCGCACTGCTTTGGGGTCGAAGAGCCCGGACTCGCGCAGCCGGGCTTCCCGGAAGAGCTCCTCCACGTAAGGCAGGGGGCGCTGCCTTGGGAAGAAGCAGGGGCTGTCCGGTGCCCGATAGGGTTGCTTGGGGCGCTGTAAGATCTCCGGCGGCAGCAGGCCTTGCATGGCCTTCTTGAGCACGGCCTTCTCTTGCAGTCCCTGTATTTTGTAATGCGGCGGTAGGCTGTTGGCGTACTCGATCAGGCGGTGGTCGAGGAAGGGGAAGCGTGTCTCCACCCCATGCGCCATGGCGACACGGTCACCCTGCGAGCTCAGCAGGTACGACGACAGGAGCGTGTGCGCTTCGACATATTGATCCCGCCCCATGGGCACCCAGTCCTCGATGCCGGGAGGCAAGGAACTCTGCAGTGCCGCAGCCGGATCCCAATCCTTCCATCCTGCCACCACCTCGGGGGCGAAGAACTGCCACAGCCGTTGCGTCGTCGTCCATCGCGGCATGTGGGCGAAGGTGGGCCGATCGCTCTGCGCCAGACCGCGACCGAAGAAAAGTTGCGCCAGCGGACCCGCCGCCGCCGGCGAGTGCGCGAGGTAGGGATAGAGCTTTCCAACCAGCCGGGCCCGCCGCGCCGAGCCGGGCTGGCGGGCCCAGTAACGCCGGATCTTCGCTTCCTTGAACAGATCGTAGCCGCCACACACTTCGTCCGCGCCTTCGCCGGTGAGCACCACCTTGAAACCGTGCTCGCGAACCGCAGCCGCCAGGAGGAGGAGAGGCGTCGCGGCGGTGCGCAGGATCGGTGCCTCCGTGTGCCACAGGGTGGAAGGGAAGGCGGCGCCGATGGCGTCGCGGCTGCAGGGGACCTCGGTGTGCTCCGTACCCAGGGCCTGCACGAGCAGGCGCTGGTAGCGACTCTCGTCGAACTCCTCATCCTCGAAGGAGAGCGAGAAAGTGCGCAGCTGCGCGGCCGTGTGCTTGCGGATGATGGCGACAACGCTGGCCGAGTCCAAGCCGCCGCTCAGGTACGCGCCCACGGGAACGTCCGCACGCAGCTGCAACCGCACCGCATCGACGAGCAGCTCGCGCAGCTCTGCTGCCGCGGCCTCGCTCGTCGGTGGGTTCTCCGGCACCTGGGAGGGAAAAGACCAGTCCCAGTAGCGCTGCTGGCGTAGCGTGCCGCGCTCCACCGCGAGCCAATGCCCCGGCGGCAGCGCCTGCACGCCTGCGAAGGGAGTGGCTGGCGGTTGGACGGACCAGAAGGTGAAGATCTCCCCCAGCGCCCGCGGCTCGAGGTGCCGCGGCACCATGGGCAACGCGAACAGGGCTTTGATTTCCGAGGCGAAGAACAGGCGCCCGCCGACCGTCGTGTAGTAGAGCGGTCGAATGCCAGTCCGATCCCGCGCCAGGAGGAGCCGGTGGGCCCGAGAGTCCCAGAGGGCGATGGCGAACTGCCCATTCAAACGCTCGACGAAGTCCAACCCGTGTTGTTCATAGGCATGGACGATGACCTCGGTGTCCGAGTGGGTGGTGAAGCGGTGCCCCGCCGCCTGCAGCTCGCGCCGCAACTCCAGGTAATTGAAGATCTCGCCATTGGCCACGACCTGGATGCTCCCGTCCTCGTTGTGGAGGGGCTGCTTGCCGCCTTCCAGGTCGATGATGGAGAGCCGGGCGTGGGCGAGGGCAATGGCGTCGTCGGCGTGGAAACCGGTGTCGTCGGGGCCACGATGCCGCAGGCAGTGGATCATGGCCGCAGCTTCGGAAAGCAGCGGCGGCGCCCCCGCGGCGAGATTGTGGATTCCTGCGATACCGCACATGACTCGACGAGTCTCCAGGCGCGAGAGGTACGACGAGTTGTGGAGGCTTGAATCATACCAGGCCGAGCGCCGGCGCGTCGCGCCACGGGCTATTGCAGCCGCCCTCGCGCGCGCCGGGCGCTGCCAAGTTCCTCGCCTGCGTGGAAACCACGTGGAAAGACCCCTACCGCGTGGACTCTGCCCCGACTTCCGTCCAGGTGGGTAATCTACGCGAAGGATCGTCCTCTGGAGACACGTCGGCGGCCGAACCCACGGGCTTCCAAGCGACGAGGAGGTAGCTGTTCTGAAAGGTTGGGCTGCCTTTCTCGCGGTCGTAGCGGCCTACGATGCGCTCGTCGAATGCATGGTGGTGCTCGATGAGCGCGAGATGTTTTCGCGCCGTTTTCTCGACGAGCCGCGGTGAGTACCGGATGTACTTCAACCGGGGGTACAACGTATCCATCCACCGGAGTGCGTGTGGGTAATGGACGAAGAGGAACCCGCCGGGCTCGAGCAGATTGCTCATTCGGGCAAAGAAGCGGCTCAGGTCCGAGCGGTTGATGAACTCCAACACGCTCACGAGGTAAATGAGTTTGAAGCGTCTCTGTATGTCCGTCTTCATGATATCCCCCACGATGAAGCTCGCGTGAGGGATACCCGCCTTGCAGACCTTGATCATCTCAGGGCTGATGTCCAACCCGGTCAGAGCGTACTGAGCGTCGAAATCCTTGAGATACAGACCGGTGCCGCAGCCGATCTCCAACACGCCGTCCCCCGGAGAGAGACAGCGTCGAGCGATCCGCTGCAGATCTTCGAGTGCCTTGCGCAGACCCGCGTCGTCCGCCGGCGTGTGGGCGAAACCCACGTTTTCACGCAGCGTCTTGCCGGGATC
>Ga0075418_10006099_pt1 | contig 13614 bp, 12 predicted proteins | sample SoiMetdeltSBSDD2_FD_81776 | JGI IMG/M metagenome (GOLD analysis project Ga0075418, IMG submission 81776) | Bulk soil microbial communities from a Populus tree surrounding site in Tennessee, USA - Soil MetaG P. deltoides SBSDD2 | ecosystem: Environmental > Terrestrial > Soil > Tree plantation...
ATCCTGGCACCACTCCCAGACGTTGCCCGACATGCCGTAGAGGCCGAACGCGTTCGCGGGGAACTGGCGCACCGGAGCAGTACCCTCGAAACCGTCGGCGAGCGTGTTCTGCTGCGGGAACTTGCCCTGCCAGATGTTCGCCTGCCATGCGGCGCCGCCCGGTGCGGTGTCGCCCCAGACGTAGCGCTTCTGGTCGAGGCCGCCGCGCGCCGCGTACTCCCATTCGGCCTCGGTCGGCAGGCGCTTCTTCGCCCAGGCCGCGTACGCGATCGCGTCGCGCCAGCTCACCTGCACGACGGGGTGATCGCCCTTGCCCTCGATCGACGAATCGGGTCCCGCCGGGTGACGCCAGCACGCACCGGGAACGAACGACCACCATTGCGAGAACTCGCGCAGGTCGACCGCACCGGGCGGCGTCTGGAAGACGAGCGCGCCCGCAGTGAGCTGGTCCGCTGGCACGCCGGGAACCTCCTCGGGCGTCGGTTTCTTCTCGGCATCGGTCACGTAGCGCGTGGCGGCCACGAACGCAGCGAACTGGTCGTTCGTAACCTCGGTCGCGTCGATCCAGAAACCATCGAGGCGCACGCGGTGCAGCGGCGCATCGCGGTCGCCGTTCTGGCTACCGAGCACGGCCTCACCGCCGGGCACGAACACCATGCCCGGTTGCGGCGCGCTCGACGCCGGCGGATCCACGTGCGGCGCCCTCCAGGCCTGGGCCGACACGACACCGGCCAGCACGAGGAACGAAAACCGCGCGACGCTCATCCCGCTCATCGTCGTGCCGCGCCCCGTCGATCACAACCTCCGCGCAGCGCCGCGGCCACGAGCTACGCGACTCGGTGAGCCGGCGCAGGCAAAGATCCCGGCACAAAACACGCAGAAAACGCGCCTCCCCAATCCACCAAGGAGGGCCCGAACAACTCTGCCGTCAGAATGACGTCTCTCCCTCCCCCGACTGGCGGCACGGGCTGCTCCGTGCACGAGCTGCCGGCGACGGGCTGAACGCGACGCACCACCGATGCGGCGGCGCGCGCCGATCATCAGATTCTGCTGGCGACGTGTTGGATCGCGGCGAGATGGAGCGCCAGCGTCGACTCGAGCGCGTGCAGCGCGCGTGCGTGCGGCAGCAGGTTCTCCGCCGGCTCGTCGAAGATGCAGGCCGTGATCGCACCGCGCACGAACTCCGTGAGCTCACGCCCGGGGCGCGCCACGTGCTCGAGGTCGGGGCCGCTGCCCGCCAGCATCGGGATCCACTGCGTGGCGAGCGCGTGCAGCGTCGGCTGATCGACATTGCCGCCGAGGATCGCGAGGATCCACGCTCGCGCGGAGCGGCGGCGGCGGTTCAGCACCGAGAGCTGGATCGGCTGCGGATTGCCGCGTTCGAGCTCGCGCCGATACTGGCGCTCGATCGTGTAATCGACGAGCGAGGCCACGAGCGCCGGCACCGAGGGCATGACCCTGGCATCGAGAATCTCGCAGCCGACCGGGTCGACCGCTTCGCCGGGCACCAGCGGCGCGGGTTCGAGATAGAGGAACGGGCGCGGCTCCCGCACCGCCGAGGCCCGGTCCAGTTCCGTGACTACCGACTTCGTCATGCCGCCGCTATCGGCGACTTCGCACCGCGAACTTCAGCCACTCGCCATGCTGCGCCACAGCGAACCGAGCTGCGTGTCCACGATTGCAACAGCCGGTGTCGGCGTTTCGAGCAGGCAGGCCGCGCGTGGGCCATACACGGCATTGCTGTGCGCGAGCGCTCGGGCCCGATGCAGGTCGCCGAGGTCGCAGACCCGCTCGACGACACGAAGGCCGCTGCGGCGTGCTCCCGCCAGCAGCCGCGCCCGCGCGATGCCCGGCAGCACGCGGCCGTCGAGCGCCGGCGTGACCCAGCCGTCTTCGAGGCGCAGCCAGAGGTTGCCCGTCGCCGTCTCGAGCACTGCGCCGTCGGCCCCGACCACGATGCCGTCGTCGGCGCCGCCGGCCTGCGCCTGGAACAACACGGCGTCGTAGAAGGTCCGCGGAAAAGCCTTGAGGTCCGCGGCAGGAGCCTCGGCCGGACGCGGCGCGACCGTCGGCAAGAGCCGCACGAACGGAATGTGCTGCCGCGGCCGCGTCGTGAGCACGACGCGCACGCTGTCTTGCGCGCGCTGCGCGCGAGAGAGCGGTGCTTCGGGCAGCAGCGCGAGCCGCAGGATGCCCTCGGTGTCGCCGTTCTTGGCCAGCAGCTCGCAGGCCGCCTGGTGCAGTGATGCCGACGGACGGAACAGCAGGCCGCAGCGCGATGCCGCCGCAGACAGACGCGCGATGTGCTCGGACCAGAGCGGCAGGCTGCCGGCGTGCGCCCCCATCGTCTCGAACGGCGCCGTGCTCGCGCCCGGTTCCGGGGCTGCTCCATCGGGCAGGAACTCGCCATCGACCCAGACCGTCACGGCGCGACCTCGGGCGGAACTGTCGCGGCGACCTGCAGCGCGCGTTCGAGCCCCGCCATCTTCGCGAGCATCTCCTTCCACTCCTCGCGCGGATCGCTGAGCGCCGTGACGCCGCCGCCCGCGTTGCCACGCAATCGCCCCGCGCGAAAAACGAGCGTGCGGATCGCGATGTTGAGGTGCATCGTGTCGCCGGGGCCGAACCAGCCGCAGGCGCCCGTGTAGACGCCGCGTCGCGCGACTTCGAGCTGCTCGAGGATCTCGAGGCAACGCAGCTTCGGGCAGCCCGTGATCGAACCACCCGGGAACACGGCGCGCAGCAGCTCGACGGCCGAGACGCCGGGGCGCAGGCGCGCGACGACGGTCGCAAACAGGTGGTGCACGTGCGCAAACGACGCGTGCTCGGGGAACGGTCCCACCTGCACGGATCCGACCGCGGCGACCTTGCCGAGATCGTTGCGCAGCAGGTCGACGATCATCGCGAGCTCGGCCTGGTCCTTCTCGCTGGCCAGCAGCTCGGCGAGCAGGCGCTCGTCTTCGGCCGGCGTCGCGCCGCGCGGGCGCGTGCCCTTGATCGGCCGCGTGCGGACCTCGAAGCCTTGCCGCCACAGGAACTCCTCGGGCGAGCTGCTCAGCACCGCGGTGCCGGCCCCGTCCTCGATGTAGGCCGCGAACGGGGCGGGACTCTGTTCGCACAGCCGCCAGAACAGACCGCGCGGGTCGCCTTGCCAGCTCGCCGTGAACGGCTGCGTCAGGTTGGCCTGGAAGATGTCGCCGGCGCGGATGTGTTCGACGACCGCCGCGACACGGCGCTCGTAGTCGGCGCGGCCGATGTGCGCACGCAGGGCCGCGGCCGGTGCGAGGGCCGGCGCTCCGTGCGGCATGGACGGCGCGAACTCCTGCACGGTCGCGTAGGCCGCCACGTGCAGCACGGGCACCGGGAAGTCGTCCACGAGCCGCAGCGGCCATGCCTCGACGTCGAGACCGAGATCGTAGCCGAGCCACCCGACGACGCGCCGTTGCTGGTGGCGGGCCAGGAACGCGTCGAGCGCGGCGAACGCCCCCTCGGTCGCGCCGGCCGGTCGCGCGAGCGTGTCGACCGGTTCCGTGCACAGCATCGTGCGGCCACGACCGCCGCTGTGCAGCAGTGCCACGGGCACCCCGCGCGGCGCGCCGAGCAACGCCAGGAACGGCTCGCGACCCGCGGCCATCGGGGCTCCGGCCATCTGGGCTCCGGCCACCTAGGCCCGCAGCCAGGACGGCTTGCGTTTGTCGAGGAAGGCCTGAAGACCTTCCTTCATCTCGCTCGTGCTGCTGATGACTCCGAACAGATCCGCTTCGAGCTGCAGGCCGTCGCGCATCGACAGGTGCTGACCGCGCCGCACGGCCTCCTTGGCCAACGCGACGGCCGTAGGCCCGCGCGAGACGATCTTCTTGCCGATCGCGAGGCAGCCGGGCAGCAGCTCCGCGGGCTCGAACACGCCGTTCACGAGGCCGATCCGCAGCGCTTCATCGGCCGTCACGGGATCGCCCGTGAGGATCAGCTGCAGCGCCATGCCGGTGCCGACGAGGCGCGGCAAGCGCTGCGTGCCGCCGTAGCCGGGGATGATGCCGAGCGACACCTCGGGCAGACCCATCTTCGCGGTCCTAGCACAGAAGCGCAGGTCGCACGCGAGCGCGAGCTCGAGGCCGCCGCCGAACGCGAAGCCGTTGATCGCCGCGATCACGGGCTTCTTGCAGTTCTCGATGCGCAGCGTGAGCGCCTGGCCGCGCAGCGCGTTCTGCTTGCCGTCGATCACGCCTTGCTTGCTGAGCTCGCCGATGTCGGCACCAGCGACGAACGACTTCTCGCCGGCACCCGTGAGCACGATGGCGCCCGTGTTGTCGTCGTCGCCGAGGGCTGCGAACACCGCGTCGAGCTCTCCGATCGTGTGGTTGTCGAGCGCATTGAGCTTCTGCGGCCGGTTCACGCTGACGGTCGCCAGATGCCCGTCGCGGGCGAGCAGCACGTTCTGCAGCGATCCGAGGTCGACTGCCATCAGCTCCCCTCCGCCTCGACCTCGCCCGAGGCCTCTTTCGGCTGTTCGCGCAGCTGCCGCGGGCGCAGCTCGATGTTGCGGATCTCGACGCGCTCCTTGGGCTTGCTGCGCTCGCCGCCGGCGCCGAAGTCGCACTCGAGGCTCGCGATCTCGTCGAGCACCTCGAGACCGGCTTCGACCTTGCCGAACACCGTGTATTGGCCGTCGAGGAATTGCGCGTGCTCGCCGTGAACGATGAAGAACTGCGAACCCGCGGAGTTCGGATCCTGCGTCCGGGCCATCGACACGGTGCCGCGCGTGTGCGGGATGTCGTTGAACTCGGCCGGCAGTTGATAGCCGGGCCCGCCCGTGCCCGGCTGGCCCTTCGCCCCCTTCTTGGTGTTCGGACACCCGGTCTGGATCATGAAGTTGCGCACGATCCGGTGGAACGCGATGCCGTCGTAGAAGCCCTGCTGCGCGAGCTTCAGGAAACCGCGCACGTGCTGCGGTGCCTGCTCGGGGAAGAACGTGATGACCATCGTGCCCTTGTCGGTCACGAGAGCCGCTTCGATGGTCGAGGGGTCGGTCTGTTCGAAGTCCATTGCGTGGATCGTGGTCTACGGCCCCGGGAAACGCGAAGGGGCCGAGGGTAGCGGGCCGTCGTCGCACAAACAATCGCCCGCCTTGCGCGCGCACGCGCGCAAGGCGGCGTCCCCTCGCTGCACCCAGCCCACACACTGGTGCGCAATCAAGTTGACGGTGGCCTCCGCCTACTTCTTCACGGGCAGCACGATCGCCGCGTGCACGATCACGGGCTGGATCGGTGCATTCCTTCGCGGCCCACCGAGCATCGTCGTCGCGATGCGATCGAGTGTGTCCATGCCCTCTTCGAGGTTGCCGAACGCCGAGTACTTGCCGTCGAGACCGGGATTGTCCTTCTGCATGATGAAGAAGCCGGAACCCGCGCTGTTCACGTCAGAAGGAAGGCGGGCCATCGAGAGCGTGCCGCGCAGGTGACGCAGGTCGCTCGCCTCGAGGTTCACCGTGTAGCCCGGGCCGCCGGTGCCCCAGAGGTCCTGCTTGCTGTCGTCCTTCGTGTTCGGGCAACCACCCTGGATCATGAAGTCGCGCTCGACGCGGTGGAACTTCGTGCCGTCGTAGAAGCCCTCCTTGCAGAGCTTCACGAAGTTCCTGACGTGGTTCGGTGCCTTGTCGGGACGGAACGAGAGACGCATCTCGCCATAGTTCGTGACGAGCACGACCTGCGTCTTCTGGAGGTCGAGCGCGTCGACGTCGACCTTGCTCGTGTCGGGCGCCACCTTGAACATGCAGTTGGCACCGGGCAGTCCCTCCCACTCGACGACGACCGTCGCGACCGACATGCCATCGGCGTTTGGCACGAAGCGCGTAGCCGGGAACGAGAGCACCCGTTCGATGCGCGTTCCGGCCGCGATGGCAACGGTCCCACCCTTGCCCGGTTGGTCGATCGCCGTCGGCCGCTGGTCGTTGATGGTGACCTTGAGCTTGGTCGCCGTCAGCACGTCACCGGGCAGCTGCGCTTCCGCCTCGACCTGCAACGAGAGTCGCAGGTCGACCGTAGCGTTGGCCTGGTAGAGGGAACGCGCCGAGAGGTTCGCCTTGACGCCGGGAATCTCCTGGGCACTCAGGCCGGCCGGCAGCGAGGCGCCCAGAAGGAGGGAGCCAAGAACAAGAGAGCTCGGAAACGAAGAGCCGAAAAGCGAAGACGAGAATCGATGCATGCGTGGATCCGGTTCGGATCGCGTGTCATACCCGCCGCAGCCCGCGCCCGGAAGCGCGGCGCGCGGCGTTTCCCGATCACCCGTCGACCAGGGTCGGCCGCACGCGGTCGCGCAGCAGGTCGCCGATCGTGCCCAGGCGCCAACGTTCGAGCAACAGATCGGGCCCGAACCACAACATGCAACCGGGCAGCTCGGCGCCCTCGAGCTCGAGCGACAGGCTCGCCGGAACGTCGTCGGACGGCGAGGACAGCTCGAAGCCCCACCCGGCCGTCTCCTTCCAGAACCACAGCAGAGCGATGCCGCTCGTGCGATGCTCGTAGACGAACTCCGGAGCACCGAGTGCTCGAAGACAATCCGCCAGCGAGTCCCGGCCGGGGCGCAGCGCCTGCAGCGTCGCGTCGGCGACCGGCTCCCCGACGTTCATGCGGTTGTAGTCGAGGCTGAAGCAACCGGGCAGCAGACCGACCATCGCAGTCGCGAGGCAGGCGCGGCTCATCGCACGGCGCCTCACCTCTGCTGCACTCCGGCCCTCGCCGCGTCGCGGACCTCGTTGTCGGCGGTCTCGTGCACGTCCTCCCAGGGCAGCGCGTATTGCGTGCGGTGCGTGCCGAACGAGGCGCCGTAGTGCGTGAGCACGTCCTTCTCGTCGAAGAACAACCAGAGCCGGTCGCTGCGTGTGTCCTGGTTGCCGAAGTTGACGACGATGAGGGCCAGGAACGTGCTCTTCGTCGACGCCGCGTCGTAGCGGTAGGCCGTGCGTCTCGCGAGTTGCACGACGTCGCTCGGCGCCCCGAGCCGCTCGACGACTTCACGCGCGGTCGTCGTTCCGGGCACGAACCCGCGGATCGTCACCGCGTCCAGCGGATCGTTCGTGTCCTGGCGGCCGAACACACAGGCGGTCAACAAGCAGCAGAGCAGCAGCAGGGCGAAGCGTGGCATTCGAAGTGTCTCCGGGTGCGACCAGTGAAAGGCACGCGTAGTCAGCGCTCGAACTCGATCGCCATGCCCATGCCACCGCTCATGCACAGCGTCGCGAGCCCCCGGCGCGCGCCGGCGCGGACCATTTCGTGCAGCAGCGTGACGACGATGCGGGCCCCCGTCGCGCCGATCGGATGGCCGAGCGCGATCGCGCCGCCGTTCACGTTGAGTCGATCGCGCGCGATCGGCAGGTCGCGCAAGCAGGCGAGCATCTGCGCCGCGAACGCTTCGTTGAGCTCGACACGTTCGTAGTCGTCGAGCCGCCGGCTCGTCTTCTGCAGCAGTTTCCGCACCGCAGGCACGGGACCGATGCCCATGATGCGAGGGGGCACGCCGGCCAAAGCAGACGCACCGAGCCACGCGAGCGGCTCGAGCCCACGGCGTTGCACCTCGCTCGCCGGCATCAGCAGCAGCGCCGAGCCGCCATCGGTGATGCCCGAACTATTCCCCGCGTGCACGGTCCCGTTCTTCTCGCGGAAGACCGGCGGCAGCTTCTGCAGATCCTCGATCGTGACGCCGGCACGCACGTGTTCGTCCGTCGCGACGACGGTCGGCCCCTTCTTGCCCTCGATCGTCACGGGCGCGATCTCGGCCTGGAAGCGCCCGGTCTTCTGCGCTGCCTCGGCCCTCTGGTGCGATTGCAACGCGTACTCGTCCTGTTCGCGCCGGCCGATCCTGTAGTCGTCCGCGAGATACTCGGCCGTCATTCCCATCGGCTCGCCGAGGATGCCGCACGTGAAGCCGTCCTGGTAGTTGCCGTCCTTGACCTCGACATGGCCGAGCCGGAAGCCCTTGCGGAAGTCCGGCAGCAGGAACGGGATGTTCGTCATGCTCTCCATGCCGCCCGCGATCACGACCTTCCTGCCGTCGAGCGCGATCGCCGCGCGCGCGAGGTCGACGGCCTTCAGGCTGCTGCCGCACGCCTTGTTCACGGTCATCGCGACGCAGCCGTCGCCGCAGCCGGCCCTGATCGCGACCTGTCGCGCGGGGTTCGGGCCCGATCCGAGCTGCCGCGCCTGGCCCATGAAGACCTCTTCGACGTCGGTGGCCGTCACGCGGGCGCGCGCCAACACGGCCTGCACGGCCGCGGTGCCGAGCTCGACGGCCGTCAGTGCGGAGAGCCCGCCGAGGAACTTTCCGATCGGCGTGCGAGCGGCGGCAACGATGGCAATCCGTTCCATGATCCCCATGCCATACCTCTGCCAGGGCCGGTGCCGCAAGGGATCTTCGTTTCCCAAAGCCTGCCTGGTGCGCAAGATTCTCGTGAGTCATGCCGAACGACGCCGCGATGCCAGCCTTGCCTCGGTTCTGGACCGACGTGCCACGCGGCCGCGTGCTCGTGTTCGCGCCGCATCCCGACGACGAGGTCGCGGGCCCCGGCGGCGTGCTCGCGCTGCACCGCCGCGCTGACGATCCCGTGCGCGTGGTCGTGACGACCGACGGCACCACGGGTGACCCCGATCGCCGCTTCGATCCGAACACCTACGCCGAGCTGCGTCGCGGCGAATCGCGCGCCGGCCTGCGCGAGGTCGGCGTCGACGACGTGCAGTTCTGGGGCTTCCCCGATGGCCACGTGCTGAGCCCTACGGACCTCGCGCTCGGCGAACGGCTCGCCACTTCCGAGGTCGAACGCTGGCGGCCCGACATCGTCTACCTGCCGTGGGAGCGCGAAGGGCATGCCGACCACCACGCCGTTCACGTCGTCGTGACGAAGGCACTCGACAAGATGCAGTGGCGCGGGCTCGCGCTCGGCTACGAGATCTGGAACGCGATGGTGCCCGACGTCGTCGTCGACGTGACTCCGGTCATGGCCCAGAAGCGCTCGGCGATGCTGGCCCACAAGAGCCAGATCGCCTACGTGACCTACGACCACTCGCTCGCCGGCCTCAACGCCTACCGGTCGCTGATGCACCAGCGCGGCAAGGGCTATGGCGAGGCGTTCCGGCTCGTGCGCGGTTCCTGGCCCGCGGGCACCTGAACGGAAGGAACGGACCGCGCCAGCCAGAGGCCTGCCGCGACGACGAGCGCTAGCGCGACGCAGGACGCGAGCACGGTCGGCCACGTGCGCAGCACCAGCTCGTACGTGAACGACGCCGCGTTCGAGAACGACATGGGCTGGTCCTTTTCGACGCGGCCCGGCAGCAGCGACAGGATCTCGCCGCTGATGCGCGTGAACTCGGCGCCACCCTGCTGGCTCGGAACCGGGTGCAGCCACGCGTAGCTCGCGATCGACGACACGAGCAGCACGGCGAGCACGCTGCGCCCGCGCGGTCTGCACAAGAACGCGACGCTGCCGAGCACGAGCGGCAGGAACGCGAGCGCCGCAAAACGCATGACGTCGTAGGCGAGCAACATGAGCGGCAGGATGCCCGCGACGTAGAGCCACGGCCCCCACCGCCCCATGCCGAGCTCGCCACGGCGCCATGCCCACACCACGATCGCGAGCAGCGGACCGAACTCGACGAGCAGGACGAACGCCCACAGCGCCCAGAGCGCCGGCATCCCCCACGGCACCCAGAAGTTGTTCTTCATGTAGTAGAGGCTGTCGTAGGCGACGCCGGTCGCACCGACCCTCACGACGAGCCGCCACGCCGCGTAGACCGCGCCGACGCCGCCGAGCGCGAGCACCTCGCGCCTCTGCCGCCCCCCGGCCTGGCAACGCAGGTAGACGAGCCACGGCGCGAAGAAGAACACCATCTCGTGGGCCAGGGACGCGAGCAGCACGAGGCCCCAGAACACCGCAGGCCGCGCGACGAAGTGCACGGCCAGCAGCAGCAGCAGGAACATCAACGTGTCCGAGTAACACGCCATCGGCTTGTAGACGAGCACCGCCCCCGTCGCGGCGACCGCGGCCGTCACGAGCAACGCGTCGGCGGCCTTCGCACCACGTTGCCGGCAGAACCAGAACACCGTGGCGAGGAAGGCCCCGTTGCAGACTTGCGAGAAGACCGGCGCGCGCGGTCCGCCGAGCCCCGTGAAGTGCGCGAGCAACGGCCACAGGATGCGGTGCGGGAACGCGCCGTGCAGCCACAGCGGATCCACCGTCATCGCCTGGAAGTACTCGCCGTGGCCCTCGAACGCGACCGACGACGGCGGCTGCAGCCAGTCGGACAACCACAGCACGATGGCCCCGACGGCGGCAGCGGCGAGCCATGAAACAAGTTGCTGGGAGCGGCGTTCTTGCTCGGCCATGAGTGCGCGAGCTTACCTGCGAAGCCCGGCCCGCACGCCGGCTCGGTTCGTTCGATCCGAGTGGAATGCTTGACGCGCTGCCGCGGAGGCTCCACCTTAGCGGCTACTCGATGCAGAAGCAGAAGGGCATGCCGCTGCGTGCGTTCGCGATCTTCCTGCTCGCGGCCATCATCGGCGTCGCCGGCGGCCTGCTCGGCAGCGCGTTCCAGATCGGGCTCAACTGGATCCAGCACACGCTGACGCGCGCGGGTCCCGAGGAGAGCCTCTCGGACGCTGTGCGCAACCACCTGAACTGGTGGCAGACGCTGCTGGTCCCGACCGCGGGCGGGTTCGCGGCAGGGCTCGTGCTGCTGCTCGTGCGTGGCAAGAAGCCGCCGTTCGGCATCGCCGATCTCGTCATTCTCGTGCAGCTGCGCAAGGGCACGATCCGCTTCCGCGAGAGCCTCGTGCAGATCGTCTCGTCCGCGTGCACGATCGGGTCCGGTGGCAGCATCGGCCGCGAAGGCGCGAACTCGCAGATCGCCGCGACGGTGGCCGCGCTGATCGCTCGCTGGGCACAACTCGGTTCGCGGCCGCGCGCGGTGCTGCTCGGCTGCGGCGTCGCCGCGGGCATGGCGACCTCCTACAACGCGCCAATCGCGGGCGCGATGTTCGTGATGGAAGCCGTGCTCGGCAACTTCGCGATGGACGTGTTCGCGCCGATCGTCGTCGCGTCCGTGCTCGCGACGATGATCCGCTCGGAACTGCTCGGCGAGGGGGCGATCTACGCCGACAGCCTGCCCAAGGTGCTGCCCGCCCTGTCGTCGAACCTCGTGCTGACGGCGCTGCTGCTCGGCGTGATGTGCGGGTTCGGCGGGCTCGTGTTCCGCCACGCGCTCGAGTTCGGCCGCCTCGCGTTCACGCGGCTGCGCCTCAACGCGCCGCTGACGCTGGCGCTCGGCGGGCTCGCCGTCGGCGGCATCGGCGTCTTCATGCCCGAGACGTGGGGCAACGGCTTCGAAGTCATCAGGAAGTACGCCGAGGAACCGACCGTCGCGCTGATCCTCACGCTGTTCATCTGGAAGCTCGTCGCCACGTGCGCGACGATCGGCTCGGGCGGTCTCGGCGGCATCTTCACCCCGAACCTCGTGATCGGCGCTGCGTTCGGCGCCTTCTTCGCGTTCGGCGTGCACTGGTTCACCGGTGCGGAGACGACCGAGGCGACGAAGGTCGAGACGCAGATCTTCGCGTTCGTCGGCATGGCGGGCCTGACGGCCGCGACGATGCATGCGCCCGTCACGTCCGTCGTGCTCGTGTTCGAGCTGACGCGTCACTACGAACTCACGCTGCCGGTCATGCTCTGCAGCATCGTCGCGAGCATCACGGCGAGCCTGCTCGACGAAGACAGCTACTACACGGCCGCGATCAAGCAGAAGGGCGAGAGCCTGCCCGGCGGCCTCGAGGACATGGCGATCCGCTCCACGTTCGTGCGCGACGTGCAGCGCAGGGACGTCGTCACCGTGCGCGACACGGCCGGCTTCGCCGAGGTCATGCAGCTGCTCGGCAACCACCGCGGCGACACGATCTACGTGCAGGACGGAATCGGCGCTCTCGTCGGGCGCATCGAGTTGCAGGACGTGAAGAACTTCCTGAACGATCCGGCCCTGACCTCGGCCGTCATCGCCGCCGACCTCACGCGACCCGCGGTGACGGCCGGCCCCGACGAGTCGATTGCCGCCGTGATGCCCCGCTTCGACGATCCCGAGCTGCGCGAGATCGCCGTCGTGACGCCGGGCAATCCGCCGCGGTTGCAGGGTCGCGTGCGCCACCAGGACGTCATCACGACGCTCGGCAGCGAAGTGCTGGGCCAGCAGCGCCGCAATACGCGTCTGTCGCTGCAGGGCGCCGACGCCGAAGACCTCAAGGTGCCCCAGGGCTACGAGCTGCGCACGCTGCCGGTGCCCGATGCCTGGGTCGGACTCGCGGTCGATGCGCTGCCGCCCGAGAGCATGCGCGGCGTCGTCGTCATGATGGCGATGCGCAGCGAGAACGGACGCGACGAGTACGTGGCCGGTACGCCCGATCTCGTGCTGCTCGACGGGTGGCGCGTGGTCGTGCTCGGCACCCCCGAGTCGATCGCGCGCTTGCAGCGCGACGGGGAACCCATGGAGGAGTAGGCTCCCGGCTGCCGCGGTCCAACCGCGCGAGGAGCCACCATGCGCCGTGTCCTTCCGTTCGCGTTCTCTGTTCTCGTGTGCCAGTTGCCAGCGCAGGAAGCGCCTGCCGCGGTCCAGAGTCCGCCACAGGTCGTCGAACCGCTCGCGGCGACGCTGGGCCTCGCCGACCACATCCCTTGGCGCAGCGACGGCCAGGAGTACTACGAGAGGGATCCCGCGCCGAAGAAGGTCAAGGTCGACCGCCAAGCGCTCATCGACGCCGCCTGCGCCGAGGCCAAGCAGCAGGGCAAGCTCGTGCTCTGGTACGTGCACCGCATCCAGGAGAAGACGCTGCAAGGCCGGCAGATGTATCGGGCGCCCGTGCTCGACATCTACGCGCGGCAGGTGTTGTTCGCCGATCCGGACGTCAGCGAGCTCGCTTCGAACGCATTCATCCCGGTGCGCTGCGTGATGGACCAGCAGCTCAGCGACCGCTTCGGGCTGAAGCCGCTCGCGTTCGTCGAACCCGCGGTCGTCTTCCTCGACGGCGAGGGCCAGGTCGTTCACTTCGTCGAACGCATCCGCACCTTCCACGGCCAGTGGTTCGCCGATCTCTGTGTGCGCGTGCTCGAACACGCGAAGGTGGCGCGCAAGGGCGACACGGTCGACGAGCTGCGCGCGCAGGGCATGTGGCGCGAGGCCATAGCACTCGCGAGCAAGCAGGAGCCGATGACGGCCGCCACCTGGCTCCAGGTCGCACGGCTGCAGCGGCTGCTGCGTCAGCCCGAACAGGCGCTCGACAGCGTGCGCAAGGCGCGCGCACTGGCGGCTGGGGCTGCCGCTTCGGGCGAGAACGACGCCGCGGCGTCGCGGCGACGCTCGAACCGCGAGCAGCCGCTGCTCGCGGACGCCGCATGCGAAGAGGGGCTGGTACTCTCCATGCTCGGCCGATTGCTCGATGCGCAGCCCGTGCTCGAGCAGGCCTGGCGCAGCACGAGCGAACGCGCGGCCGAGGCCGGCTACTGGTACGCGCTGAACGCGCTGCGGCTCGGCGACGAGGTTGGCGCGATGCGGCGCTTTCTGCTCGCGGCCAGGAAGGGCGGCGACA
>Ga0075418_10006102_pt1 | contig 13611 bp, 9 predicted proteins | sample SoiMetdeltSBSDD2_FD_81776 | JGI IMG/M metagenome (GOLD analysis project Ga0075418, IMG submission 81776) | Bulk soil microbial communities from a Populus tree surrounding site in Tennessee, USA - Soil MetaG P. deltoides SBSDD2 | ecosystem: Environmental > Terrestrial > Soil > Tree plantation...
ACCGCCACGTTCGGCGTCTCGGCGACGAGCTCCGACGCCGGCTCGGGCATCGACAAGATCGTCTTCCCGAGCGGCATCGAGGACTCCTCGAGCCCGTACTCGGCGACCTACGACCTGGACGACCTGAGCGGCTCCCAGACGGTCACCGCGCACGACGCGGCGGGCCTGACGGCGAGCGACACGTTCACGGTCACCCCGGACACGGCTGCGCCCACCGGCGGCTCCGTCTCCTACCCCGACGGCTACGACACCGACGGCGTGGTCACGGTCACGTTGAACGGCGGCACCGACGCGATCTCCGGCGTTGACTCCACCTCCGGCGCCCTCGAGCGCCGCACGTCCGCTCTCACGGACGGCGTCTGCGCCCCGTTCGTCGGCGGCTGGAGCGCGGCCACGAGCCCCGACACCGTCGCGACCGGCACCTGCGTCCGCTACCGCTACCGCATCTCCGACCGCGTTGGCAACGAGGCCATCTACACCCTCCCGACGAGCACGGTCAAGGTCGATCTCGTCCCCCCGCAGACGACCATGGACGTCGCCCCGAGCGATCCATCGGGCGACGCCTCCCCGTCCTTCCAGTTCTCCGCGAGCGAGGGCAACGCGACCTTCGAGTGCCGCATCGACGGCGGCGCCTGGAGCGCGTGCACCAGCCCGAAGAGCTACACGAGCCTCGCCGACGGCAGCCACACGTTCCAGGTGCGCGCCACGGACTCGGCCGGACTCACCGACGCGACCCCGGCCTCTCACACCTGGACGGTCGACACGGCCGCCCCGAACACGACCCTCGACGACGCCCCGGCCGATCCGTCCAACGACGACGCGCCCTCGTTCGAGTTCTCTGCGAGCGAGCCCGGCTCCACGTTCGAGTGCAAGGTCGACGCGGGCGCCTGGGCAGCGTGCTCGAGCCCCGAGACGATCGGCCTCCTCGCCGACGGCAGCCACACGTTCTCCGTGCGCGCCACCGACGCGGCCGGCAACGTCGACGCCAGCCCGGCGGCTCACACCTGGACGGTCGACACGGTCGCGCCCGAGAGCTCCTTCGCGGTCGTCCCCGCCGACCCGTCCAACAACGCCACCGCGAACTTCGAGTTTTCGGCGAACGAGCTCGGCTCCACGTTCCAGTGCCGCGTCGACACCGGCGCCTGGACGGCGTGCACGAGCCCGGCGACCACCCCGACGCTTGCCGACGGCAGCCACACGTTCTCCGTCCGCGCGACCGACCAGGCCGGCAACCAGGAGTCGACGCCCGAGTCCTACACCTGGCTCGTCGACGCCGGCGCCCCGAGCGTCCAGATCACCCAGCCCTCCGGCGCCGTCAACGCATCCGACTCCGACCCGTACACGATCGTCGCCACGACGCCCGACGGCGACGTGACCGACGTCGAGTTCTTCCGCTGCTCCGACGCCTCCGCGGCGTGCGGCACCGGCTCCTGGGTCTCCCTCGGGACCGACGCGGCCGCCCCGTTCGAGGGCTCCTGGCCGCTCGAGGCGGACGGGAACCGCGCGCTGCGCGCCGTTGCAACGGACGCCGCCGACAACACCGGGACCGACGTGATCGACGTGACCGTCGACCGCACCGTCCCCGCGACGACGATCGACTCCGGCCCGGCCGACCCGAGCGCGAGCGCGAACGCGAGCTTCACCTTCAGCTCGAGCGAGCCCGGCGCGACGTTCGAGTGCCGCCTCGACGGCGACGCCTGGGGCCCGTGCACCAGCCCGCAGGGCTACACGAGCCTCGCCGAGGGCAACCACACCTTCCAGGTCCGCGCCGGTGACGCCGCGGGCAACGTCGACCCGACCCCCGCCGTCCGCAGCTGGACGGTGGACACGGTCGCCCCGCAGACGGCGATCGACGTCGCCCCGACGCACCCGAGCGCCGACGCATCGCCCGACTTCGAGCTCTCGGCGAACGAGCCCGGCTCCACCTTCGAGTGCCGCCTCGACGGCGGCGCTTGGGGCCCGTGCACGAGCCCGCAGAGCTACGCCGGCCTCGCCGACGGTAGCCACACCTTCCAGGTGCGCGCCACCGACCCGGCCGGCAACGTCGACGCGACGCCCGCGACGCACACGTGGACGATCGACGCGACGGCACCCGGCGGCGGACTCGCCGACCCCGGCCAGTTCCTGCGCGGCACGATCGTGCTCTCGGCCTCGCCGAGCGACACGGGCGCCGGCGTCCAGAGCGTCGACTTCCAGGCCTCCCCGGCCGACGCGGGCGCGTGGACGTCGGTCGGCGCGGACACGACGGATCCCTACTCGGTCAGCTGGGACACGACCGGCGCGCCCGACGGCCTCTACGACCTGCGTATCGTCGTCACCGACAACGTGGGCAACTCGAGCGCCTCCGCCGAGATCGAGGACCGCCTCGTCGACAACACCGCGCCCGGCGCGACCCTGAACGACCCCGGCGCGAACCTGCGCGGCACGGTCTCCCTGACGTCAAACGCGAGCGACGCGGGCTCTGGCGTGGCGAGCGTCTCCTACCAGCGCTCCCTCGCGGGTGTCGGCGCCTGGACGTCCGTGGCCCCCTCGTGGAACACGACAACCGTCGCCGACGGCCTCTACGACCTCCGTGTGATCGTGGTCGACAACGCCGGCAACTCGACGACCTCTTCGGACCTCGGCAACCGGCGCGTGGACAACACGCGGCCGAGCGTCTCGTCCTCGGCCCCGTCCGACGGCACCACCGTCGCGGCCGCGGCCGCGCTGCAGATCAGCGCCAGCGAGGACGTCACGGGCATCGTGGACGCGACGCTCGACGGCTCGCCCGCCCCCGCGCCCACGGTCGTCGGCAACCTCGTCACCTACACGCAGGCCTTCAGCGCCGGCCCCCACACGCTCGCCGGCGAGCTCGAGGACCTGGCGGGCAACCGCCAGCCCGTTCGGATCCACTTCACGGCCTGGTCCGGCGCCGCGGTCGACTTCCCCTTCATCGAGAAGAACTCCATGTCCGCGACGCCCATGTCCCTGCGCTCGCCGAGCGACACGACGACCGTGACCGTCCCGGCCGGCGCCTGGTCCGGCGCGCCCGCGGGCGACTGGCTCGTCGTCCGCCTCGACCCGCAGCCGGCCACGGGCGTCTCGGGCGGCTTCCAGTCGGCCAGCGAGGTCCTGAACGTGACCGCGTACTGGGCGCTCAACGGCGGCAACGTGACGAGCTTCGACCTCCCGCTCGAGATCGAGATCGACAACATAACGTCGAACGTCATCCCGGCGACCTTCGAGACCGGCGCCTGGCGGACGATCGCCGAGATGCCCGGGGCAAGCCTCCCGGCCGCCTGGAACGACGGCTTCGAGCGCAACGGCTCGAACATCCGCATCCACACGCGCCACCTCTCGATCTTCACGCTCCTCCGCGACGTGCAGGCCCCGACGATCCCGGGCGGCTTCAAGGGCGTCCTCTCCGGCAAGAACTTCTCGCTCTCCTGGACGGCCGCGAGCGACAACTCCGGTCTCGTCTCGGCCTACCGCGTGTACGCGAACGGCGTGCTCCTGAAGACCGTCGACGGCTCGGCCCGCACCGCCCTCCTCGGCGCACTGAAGCTGATCGACAAGCGCGGCTTCCAGGTCGCGGCGGTCGACGAGGCCGGCAACGTCGGCGCGAAGACGAAGGTCCTGAAGATCGTCCCGAAGCTCTTCAAGCTGAAGATGACGGCCGCCATGAAGGCCCTCAAGGCACGCGGCTTCAAGGTCGGCCGGATCTCCTACAAGGTCTCCAAGGTCGTCCCGATGGGCAAGGTCATCAAGGGCTCGCTCGTCGGCCTCCAGCCGGCGGGCGCCAAGATCGGCCTGGTCGTCTCCAAGGGCAAGCCGAAGGCGCGCCGGGCGACCGTGACCCCGGTTCCGCCCGCCTCGCCCGGCACGACGCCTCCGCCGAGCTCCTTCGTCCCGCCGACGGGCCCGGTCGCCTACGTCCCCGTCCCGGCTCCGGCCGGCGTCGGAAGCCCGGTTCCCGAGACGACGCCGACGACCGAGAGCACCGACGGCGTCGAGATTCCCTCGCTGAACCGCCCCGCGACCTCCAAGGCCGGGATCCAGGAGCTGCGCCAGGAGCTGGGCTTCGGCCTCCTCCTGGCCGCCTTCTCGGTCGCGATCGGCTCGGGCCTCCGCGCCCGCCGCGGCACCACCGCCCCCGCCGGGGACCAGTCCGGCGAGGAGCTCTTCTGGGATGCCAGGCTCCTCCGCAGCATCGGCCGGGCCTTCCGCCGCATCTTCGGCCGCGGCTAGCCGGAGACCGCAGCGGTGACCGCGATCGTCACCGCCACGGCCAGAAGCGCGATCCCAATCAGGCGCCGCAGCACACGCTCGGGCACTCGACCCGTGTAGCGGGCCCCGAGCCAGGCACCCGGGATGGCGCCGGCCAGGCTGACGGCGAGGACCACCCATTCCACCTCGAGCTTCACGACGTGCGCGGCGAAGCCCGCGGCACCGAGGAAGAACCCGACGACGAGGTTCGTCCCCACGGCCGCGTGGGCCGGCAGGCCGACGCTGCGCAGGAGCGCGGGCATGCGGAGCGTGCCGAGAATGAGGCCGACGGCGCCGCCGAGGAGGCCGATGAGCGCTCCCGAGACGGTGGCGGCAAGGCGCGGGCGGCGGGAAGCGGGCGCGGCGCGCAGCGCGAAGAGGATGTCGAGCCCGCTCCAGAAGAGGACGACCGCGATCACGGCCAGCAGCGCCCGTGAGGGCACCTCGCTGCCGAAGTACCCGCCCACGAACGCGCCCGCGACCGACGGCGGCGTCATCCACGCGACGATGCGCCAGCTCACCCGTCCCGCGCGCGCGTGCGTGAGTCCGCCCGTGAACGCCGCGGCCGCGCTCACTGCGATGTTCGTCCCGGCCGCGGCCGCGGGGCTCCCCGAGGCGAGGAGCACGGCGGGCAGCCGGAGGCTTCCGAGCACGAGCCCGACGAGCGACCCGAGCGCTCCGGCCGCGAACGACCCGGCGAACGCGAGCACGAGCTCGAGCGCCCTCATCGGCGGGTGGTGGCTAGGCGGCGCCGCCCGGGCGCCAGAGCGGCTCGGCCGTGCCGGCGTTGGCCGCGCGGGCGAGGATGAAGAGAAGGTCGGAGAGACGGTTCAGGTACGCGAGCGCCTCGGGGTTGACGCTGGCCTGCCCGGCGAGGTCGACGGCGAGCCGCTCGGCCCGGCGGCAGACCGAGCGCGCGACGTGCAGGCGCGCGGCGGACTCCGTCCCGCCCGGGAGGATGAAGCTCTTCAAGGGCTCGAGGCGCTCGTTCACGAGATCGCACAGCTCCTCGAGCCGCTCGACCTGCGCCGCCGTCACGCGCAGGCGCTCGCGCTCGTCCTCGAGCGGCACCGAGAGGTCGGCGCCGAGGTCGAAGAGGTCGTTCTGGACCTGCTCCATCCACGGCCGGAACTCGGGTGGGAGGTCACCCGCGAGCACCAGCCCGAGGACGGAGTTGAGCTCGTCGACCGCGCCGTAAGCCTCGATGCGCGGGTTGGTCTTCGGGACGCGGCTTCCGTCCCCGAGGCTCGTCTCGCCTGCGTCTCCGCCGCGGGTATAGATCCGCGTCAACCGAACAGGTTCGTCGCGGCGGCGCCCCACGCGGGCGAGTATAGAGCCGTGACCCGCCGGGCTACGCGCGCGGTTGCGGGATCTTCACCGGCTGGTTGACGCCTGTGATGGTGAAGTCCAGGTGCATGTCGGCGCTCTGGCCGCCTGCCTCGATCGACATGTCGACGAGCGTGTGCAGCGGCAGGTGGCTGCTCTCGGAGACGTAGATCACGACGCGCGTGTCACCCAGGCCGTCGAGCACCTGGGACATGTCGCCGCCGCCCAGGAGCGGGCCGAACTGGCCGAGCATGCCCTCGACCATCGCGCTCGTGTCGAGCACGCCGGAGAGCTTCACCGCCGGCTCACCGGCGATCTGCTGGCCCTCCTCGACGTCCACGTCCTTCACGTACGGCGTGAAGTCGAACTGCTCCAGGCCGGTCGCCTGGCCGGCCGGCGCCGTCGACCGCACCCAGCCGCTGTCGCCCATCCTCGTCCAGACGACGTCGCCGCGCGTGACCACCGACATGGGGAAGCCGGGGATGCCGTCGGCGTTCATGGTCACGACCGCGGCCGGCGTGCCGGACTGCCGCCCGGCGCCCGTCATCGTGAAGGTGAAGCTGCCGGTCGGCATCTCCATCGTCATCCGGCCGGAGAAGCGAAACGTGTCCACCCGGGCCATGGCCTGATTGGACTGCGTGAGGAGCTCCTGCGCGCGCTGCCCGTCCTCGCCCGCGCAGCCGGCGACGCCGAGAGCTCCGAGCAGAAGGGCTGCGAGGAGGGCGACTCTGCGCATGAAAAGGTGATCGGCGCGCCCGCCGACGCGGCGCAGACCCGAACGAGGGAACGCGGGAGGCCCTAGGCGGCGAGCTCGGAGCGCACCAACCGGAGCGCGTCCTCGCGCTCCACGAACGCGCGTACGACGCCGGGGTCGAACTGGGCCCCGGACTGGGCCAGGACCTCCTTGCCGGCGGCGGTCCAGGACAGCGCCGGGCGGTACGGGCGGTCGCTCGTCATGGCATCGAGCGCGTCGGCGACCGCGAAGATGCGGGCCGCGAGCGGGATGTCCGTGCCGGGCATGCCGTCGGGGTAGCCGTTGCCGTCCCAACGCTCGTGGTGCGAGCGCACGATCTGGAGCCCCTCGCCGCGCAGGAACGCGACGCCGCCGAGCATCTGCTCCCCCAGCAGCGTGTGCGTCCGCATGAGACGCGTCTCGCCGTCGTTCAGCGGTCCGGGCTTCTGGAGGATGCGGTCGGGGATCCCGATCTTGCCGACGTCGTGGAGGAGGAACCCGTACTCGGTGCTCGGGTCGTCGACCAGCTCGGGGCTGACCGCACGCGCCAGCTCGAGCGCGTAGCGCTGGACGCGCTGTGAGTGGGCGCGCGTGCCGGTGTCCTTCGACTCGAGCGCGCTCGCGAGCGCGGCGACCGTCTCCTGGTAGGCGTTCTGGAGCAGCACGCGCTGGCCCCGCTCGATCTCGAGGAGGTGCCGGAGGTCGCGCGCGTAGAGGAGCAGCTGCTGCTCGTCGCCCTGGCGCTCGCCCGAGAGCGGCGGAGGAACGGCTTCGAGGCTGCCCGTCAGGCGCTCGACGACGTCGAGGAGCTCGAGCGGGCTGAACGGCTTCCGCAGGTACGCGTCCGCTGCGGCCGTCTCCCCGGCGATGGCGAGGTCGGTGACCGAGCCGGAGAGCAGGACGATGGCCACGCTCTGGGTCGCCGGGTCTGCCTTGACGCGGCGGCAGAGCTCGAGCCCACCCATGCCCGGCATGCCCACGTCGAGGACGATCGCGTCCGGGCGCCTCAGCTCGACGATGTCGAGCGCCGCCTCCGCGTCGGAGGCTTCCTCCACCTCGACGTCCACGACCTCGAACGTCGTGCGCAGGAGGGCGCGGAACCCATCATCGTCGTCAACGATCAGAAGGCGCACTGGCGGCTCGGCTCCTGGTCTTCGCTGGTACGACCCTTATCGGCTTCCCAGGTCTACTCATTAAGGACGACCTGGAAGCGAATTTCCTGCAGTCAAGCGTACTCGTAGAAGCCCTGACCGCTCTTCCGGCCCAGGCGCCCGGCCGCGACATGCTCGCGCAGAAGCGGGCAGGGCTCGTACTTCGCGTCCCCGAGCCCGTCGCGCAAAACTTCCATGATCGAGACGCAGGTGTCGAGCCCGATCAGGTCGGCCAGCGCGAGCGGCCCCATGGGATGGTTGAAGCCGAGCCTGGCGATCGTGTCGATCGCGTCCGGCTCGGCGACGCCGTCCGCGAGCGCGTAGGCGGCCTCGTTGATGAGCGGCATCAGGATCCGGTTCGAGACGAAGCCGGGAAAGTCGTTCACCTCGGCGGGCGTCTTCCCCAGCTCGCGCGCGAGCCCGACGATCTCCGTCACCGTCTCGTCCGAGGTTCCCGGGGCGCGGACGACCTCCACGAGGTCCATGACCGGCACGGGGTTGAAGAAGTGCATGCCGATCACGCGCTCCGGCCTGCCCGTCACCCCGGCGAGCGAGGCGATCGGTATCGAGGACGTATTCGAGGCGAGCACCGCCTCGGGGCCGAGCGCGGCGTCGGCGCGCCGGAAGACGTCCTGCTTCACACTGGCGTCCTCGACGACGGCCTCGACCATCAGGTCGGCGTCCACGACATCCTCGACCACCTCGACCCGCGCGAGCACCTCGTCAGGGTCGTGCGGGGCGCCCTTGGCCGCGAGCCGCTCGAGGCTCTTCCGCATGCCGGCAAGCCCCCTCTCGACGGCTGCGGGGGCGGCGTCGTGGAGGAAGACGCGGCGGCCGGAAGCGGCCATCACCTGGGCGATGCCGGCCCCCATCTGGCCGGCTCCGACGACGAGGACGCGCTCCCGCTTCACAGCCCTAGGGATCTGTCCGACCGGTGCTGGTGCGGTTCCGCTCGTAGCGCTTCGCGACGTCGAAAGGCGGCAGCCAGGCCTCGCGGCGGATCACCCAGCCTTCGTACGTGGGCGTGACCTGGTTGGGCGCGTCGAGGCAGCCGGCGCACAGCTCGAGCTCGTCGTCCCAGCGGTCGAACAGCGGCGAGCCGCACGTCGGACAGAAGCTCCGGCTCTTGAACTCGCGCGTCTCGCCGGTGACCATCACCGCATCCGTGGGGAAGATCGCGAAGGTGTGGAAGATCGCGCCCTGGCGCTTGCGGCAGTCCAGGCAATGGCAGATTCCGACGCGATACGGCTCGGCGGCTATCTCGATCCGCACCGCCCCGCACAGGCATCCGCCGGTGTAGTGAGGCATGGCGAGGACACTACTGGAACCTTCGCGAAGTCGATGGTGTACTGAGAATGATGATCCGTTCCCTCGCTCTCACCGGCGCAGCGTGGCTCACGCTCGCATCCTGCGGGGGGACGGAGGAGGCCGCGACCCCTCCGCCGGCGCCCCCGAAGCCCGCGCCTGCCGACTCCGTGCTCGCCGCGTGGAGCGACACGCGGGGAAGCGAGATCTTCTGGGCGGACGGCCGCACGCTCGAGCCCGTGGACGAGCGCTCCTACCCGGTCCCGTTCTTCTACGGCGCCACCGAGCTCTCGCCCGACGGGACAGTCCTGGCGGTCGGCGGCAGCGAGACCGGCATCGTGGACGTCGTCGATCTCGAGCGCATGCGCTCGCGGGGCACGATCGACCTGCCCGTCGGCACGACCGTCGACCGGCTGCACTGGGCCGAGCCCGACCGCATCCTGGTCACCCTCTGGGGCGAGCAGTCGAAGGTCGCCGCGCTCCAGCCCGGGGCGCGCAAGCCGATCGGCGTCCACGACCTCGACGGGATGATCATCAAGACGGACGTCGCCGGGAACGGACTCGTGATCCTGCTCGCGCCCGCCGACGGCATCGGCCAGGCGCAGCTCGCGCTCTTCGACGGCGACGAGGTGCGGTACGTCGACCTCCCCGGGGTCCGGGCGGGCTGGGAGGAGACCGGCGAGCAGGAGGACTACCGCGCCCGTCAGCTCCTGCCGGCCCTCGCGGTCGATCCATCCGGCGGCCGGGCCGTCGTCGTCGCTCCCGGCAACCGGGCGGTCGAGGTCGACCTCGGCAGCCTGACGGCGACCTCGCACGACCTCGCCGAGCAGACCTCCGTCTTGGAGCGCTTCCGCAACTGGCTCGAGCCGGGCGCCTGGGCCAAGATGATCGACGGGCCCGAGCTGAACGCGGTGTGGCTCCCGAGCGGACTGATCGCGCTGAGCGGCGTGACCTACACGACCGAGGGCGACTCGGTGCACGCGACGCCCGCAGGGCTGGCGCTCGTCGACCCCGGCAACTGGAGCGTGCGCCACGTCAGCGACGCGCCGGCCTGGGTCACTCTCCGCGGGGACGCCCTGCTCGGCTCGGCATGGAACGAGGACAGCAGCGCCCAGACGCTGCACGTCTACGGCCCTGACGGCTCCGAGCGCTTCGCGCTCGAGCGGCACGGCCAGGCAGATCTCTCACAGACCGCCGGGGGCCTCCTCTACGTCTCGACCCAGGACGGCCGCAAGGTCGAGATCGTCGACCTCGCAACCGGCGAGACCACCGGACAGGCCGCTCCCGAGCGGCCGGCCTACCTCGTCTTCACCGGCGAGTAGCGCTCAGACCTCGAGCACCAGGGCGTCGCCCTGGCCGCCGCCCGAGCAAATGGCGGCGAGGCCGAGCCCCCCGCCGTTGCGGCGCAGCTCGTAGATCATCGTGCCGAGGATGCGCGCGCCCGAGGCCCCGACCGGGTGGCCGAGCGCCACGGCGCCGCCGTTCACGTTCACCTTCTCGGGATCCGCGCCGAGCATCTTCAGGGAGTTGACCGTCACCGACGAAAACGCCTCGTTGATCTCCACGCGCTCGACGTCGTCGATCGTCTTCCCAGCCTTCTCGAGCGCGCGGGCCGCCGCCTTGGCGGGCGTGCGCGCGAGGTAGGCGTACTCGTCCGCGATGTACGCGCTCGACACGATGGTGGCGAGGATCTCGAGTCCGCGCTTCTGCGCGAACTCCTCACTCGTGACGACGAGCGCGCCGGCTCCGTCGTTGACGCCGGGCGCGTTGCCCGCGGTGGTCGTGCCGTCGGGGTCGAAGACCGGCTTCAGGCTGGCGAGCTTCTCGAGCGACGTGTCGCTGCGCGGCGCCTCGTCGGCCTCGACGCCGTTCACGGCCACGAGCTCCTCCGCGAACCTGCCCGACTCTGCCGCGGCGACCGCGCGCTGATGGGAGCGGAGCGCCCAGGCGTCCTGCTCCTCGCGCGTGATGCCGAGCTCGCGGGAGACGAACGACGCCTGCTCGACCATGTGCTTGCCGTCGAACGAGGAGACGAGCCCGTCGTGGAGCATCAGGTCGATCACGGCTCCGTCGCCGAGCCGGTAGCCGAAGCGCGCCTGCTTGAGGATGTACGGCGCGTTCGACATCGACTCCATCCCGCCGGCGACGATCACGTCGTTGTCGCCCGCGCGGATCATCTGGTCGGCGATCTCGACTGCGCGGACGCTCGAGGCGCACACCTTGTTGATCGTGTCGCTCGGGACCTCCTTCGGGAGGCCGGCGCCGACGGCCGCCTGGCGAGCGGGCGCCTGGCCGGAGCCACCCTGGAGGACCTGGCCCATGATCACGTACTCGACCTCGTCGTCGCGAACGTCCACCCGGTCGAGCGCAGCCCGGATCGCGGTCGCCCCGAGCTGGGGCGCCTCGTAGTCGCGCAGGCCGCCTCCGAGCTTCCCGAAGGGCGTGCGAACGGCAGAGACGATCACGGAACGCGCCACGAATTCAGCCTACCAACGGGCGCTAGGGCTGCCGCCGGTCGCGCCAGGCATCGGTCATGGCGACGCGCTCGACGATCACCGGGTGCGTCTCCATGAGGTAGTACGACCACCGCGGTGGGTCGGGGTCGAGAAGCGCCTCGCGCGCGAAGCCCTGGTAGAGGTTGCGCGCGCCGGCGGGATCCTCGGTCGTCTCGAGGGCGATCCAGTCGGCCTCCTGCTCCATGTGCCGGGTGATGGCGTTCTGCAGCGGGAGCGCGATCGTCGAGAGGACGACGAACACGAGCAGCGCGAGGGGAACGGCCAGGGGCTCTCGCATCCCTCCCCTCCTGCGCGTGATCAGCGCGATCGCGAGCGCTCCCGGAAAGGCGAAGAGCGCGTACCAGCCGATGTTCTTCCAGAGGTGGTTGGCGGAGTGGTGGCCGAGCTCATGGCCGAGGACCGCGCGGATCTCGTCCTCGCTGAAGCTGAGGAGCATCGTGTCCCAGAGGATGATCCGCCGGGTCGGCCCCAGGCCCGTCGCGGCGGCGTTCGGCGCCTCCCACGATTCCACGACCTGCACCTTCACGGGAATCTCCGGGAGGCCCTGCTCGGCGGCGAGCTCGTTCGCGTCCTCGACCACCCACGGCGGCGGGTCTTCCTGCGCCGGGATGAGGTACGGGGTCACGAAGGTGAACAGGGCGACGAGCCCCGTGAAGACGATTGCGCCCGGAATCCACCACCAGAAGCGGAGCCACCCCGCGAGGCCCATCACAATCAGAAGCGCGAAGCAGATGAACAGAAACTCGCTGCCGAGCGCGAGCCAGTTCAGGATCAGCCAGTCGACGTAGCCCAGCTCGGACACGTCGTGCCGGCGCGCCCACCAGTGGTCGACGAGCGCGAACGGCGTCTGGATCAGCCAGAGGATCGCCAGGCCCAGCATGCCGAGCAGCATCCCGGTGCCGATCCGGCCGGCCGCCGACTCCCGCACGAACCGGGCACCCCAGCGCGCGTAGCCGACGAAGACGGCGATCACGACGACGAGCGAGACGAGGAAGCTGATCCGGAGGAAGAGCTCGAAGTCGCGCGCCTCGTCGAGCCGGTCGGAGTCGAGCACGGCGGATGCCTCCACCTCGGGCAGGCGCAGGCCGCCCGGGACGTCGGTCTGCCAGAGGGCCCAGGCGGCGAGCGCCCAGACCGCGGCGAGCGCTACGAGGCCGAGAAGGAGGGCGCCTCGGGCGGCTCGGGCCATGTCTCGACGGGCTGCTCCTCCTCGACCGCCTCGGGAACCAGAGGCGCCGGCGGGCCGCTGTACGGGTAGGTGCCGGTGAGGAGATAGAGGTAGCCGTAGGTCTGCCCGTAGTAGCCGAGCGCCCATTCGCCAAGCGCCCGGAAGCCGGCCGGCATGCGCCCGGTCGCCATCGACGCGAACCAGCCGAAGAACGCCACGAGGACGAGCACGCCGCTCAGGGCCGACTCAACCGCGATCGCGGGGAAGACGAGCACCGACCGGAACAGGATCGTCCAGCGACTCTGTCGCTCGGGCGGCTCGATGCTCAGCTCGACCGGGTACGTGCCGGGCGTGCCCGTGAAGCCCGGGAACGGATTGGCGACGAGGCTCAGGAACGCGAACAGGTGGATCGAGTACCGCAGGTACGCCCCGACGAAGCGATGGAAGGGAGCCGGGAAGCGGCCGAGGATGATCGCGGCGATCCAGCCGACGATGAGCACGATGACGACGGCAATCGACCAGAGCAGCAGCCAGACGATGTGAGGGATCGCCAGGAGAAGCCGGAAGAAGACGGTGAGCCGGCTCCGGTGGAGATCCTCGTCCGCCGTGAGGGCGATCGGCCGCGGAGGGGGCGGCGCGGGGACGGGGTTCCCGCGCGGGTCCCCGTGCGCGTATCGATCGGTGAGGAAGAGGAGGTAGCCGTAGGTCTGGGCGGAGTAGCGAAGCCCGTAGGCGAGCGCGTCCCGGAAGCCGTTCGGCATCCGCGCCTTCACCAGGCAGGCGAACCACGCGAAGAACGCGATCGTCACGCCGAGCCCGATCGACCCGCCCCAGTACCAGTAGGCCTCCTCCGAACCGCCCGAGGTGCCGCCGCCTCCTCCTCCACCGCCTCCCGAGCCGCCGACCAGCGCGCCCGCGAGGGCGAGTGCCGGGATCGCGAGGATGATCCTGAACGCTGTCTTCCAGCGCGACTGCGGCGCAGGCGGGTCGATCTCGAGGTCGATCGGGTACGAGCCCTCGGCACCGACGAAGCCCGGGAAGGGGCTCGCCGCGAGCAGCACGTAGCCGTAGACATGCGTCGCATACCGGACGTAGGAGGCCTGGAACGTGTGCAGGCCTTCGGGAAGCCTCGCGGTGAACAGCACGATGAACCAGCTCAGGATCGCC
>Ga0075418_10006103_pt1 | contig 13610 bp, 11 predicted proteins | sample SoiMetdeltSBSDD2_FD_81776 | JGI IMG/M metagenome (GOLD analysis project Ga0075418, IMG submission 81776) | Bulk soil microbial communities from a Populus tree surrounding site in Tennessee, USA - Soil MetaG P. deltoides SBSDD2 | ecosystem: Environmental > Terrestrial > Soil > Tree plantation...
CACCATTCTCGTCACCGACCGCGATCTCTTGAGCCCCGGCGTCCGTCTCTTCCGCGCCCCGGGCTGCACCGAGATCACGAGCGGCGCCCTCGACTTCGGCCTGCCGCCGAACGACATCGCCCTCTTCCTGCCGGACACGCCCTCGGCCTCGCCGTCGCTGCCGCCGCTCGCCGCGCTCCGCCTGCTGCCGGCCCGGCCCAACCCCTTCAATCCGGCGACGACGCTCCTCTTCGAAGCGCCCGCCGGCGAGCCCGTCGTCCTCGAGATCCTGGATCTCCGCGGCCGGCGCCTGGCCACGCTCTGGGACGGCATCGCCCCGGCCCAGCAAACCAGGCTGGTGTGGAACGGCAACGATCGGAGCGGCCGCTCGCTTCCGACCGGCCAGTACCTCGCCGTCCTGCGCTCGTCGCAAGGACAGAGCACCCAGCGCTTGACGCTCTTGCGTTGAAGAAGGAGAAGAACTAGGGCAGCGCTTCGCGCGCCGTATCGCGCACGCGTGAGCGCCGGCGCCGGCGCGAGCGGCGCATGCCGTTGTCCCCGGCGCCCTCGCCGCCTTCCGGCCCGGAGCCTTCCGGACGGCGCCGGCGGCGGCGCCGTGACGGCGGCGGCGGCGCACCCTTGTCGGCCGTGCTCAGCACCTCGCTGTTCACGCCGGCGGGAATGGTTTCCTCGGCGCTCCCGGCGCCGCCCTCCGGGACCGCGGCGGGGCCAGGTCGGGGCCGGCGCTGAGGAACGCGACGCGCCGGCGGCGCTGTCGCCCGCGCTGGCGGCGCTGTCGCCCGCGCCGGCGGGGTTGTCGCCGGCGCCGCGGCTTGGAACTCCGTCACCACATAGGTACCGCTCCGCGGGTCGGTGGAGAGCTGCAGGAAGCCGGCGGCCTGCGCCGCTTCGAGGAGAGCGCTGAAGCTGCGATAGCCGTAAGCGGATTCGCTGAAAGAGGGCTGCTTGCGGCGGATGGTGTCCTTGATCATGGAAGCCAGGATCGGGCCCGCCACCTCGCGCTGCAGCGCCGTCAGCGTCTCCAGCAAGAGCGCGAACACCTCGCCGCCGTCGCCGGTGCGGCTGCGGCGCAGCGCGGTGCGCTCATGGGCGAGCTCGGCTTCCAGCTCCTCGTAGAAGATGAACTCGTCGCAGGCGTTGACCAAGAGATCCGAGGAAGACTTGCGCATGGCGAGGCCGAGGACGCGCTTGCCGTTCTCCTTCAGCTTGGCCACGAGGGGCGAGAAGTCGCTGTCCCCGGAGACGATGACGAAGGTGTCGATGTGTTCCTTGCCATAGCTCATGTCCATGGCATCCACGACCAGGCGGATGTCGGCGGAATTCTTGCCCGTGAGCGCCCGGCGCGGGATCTCGATGAGCTCGAGACCGGCCTCGTGCAACGAGCGCTTGTAGTCGGAGTAGCGGCTCCAGTCGGCGTAGCCCCGCTTGACGATGATCTTGCCCTTCTCCACCAGCCGGCGCAGCACGCGCTGGATGTCGAAGCGGTCCTTGCGATCTTGGAATCCGAGGGCCAGGTTCTCGAAATCGACGAAGACGGCGAGAGAAGAAACCTCGGCCATGCGCACCCCTTTCCGAAGCTGCTGGGGCGAGTATATCCGAGCCCCCTCTGCGGCACACGACAATTGGGGGCATGGGCTGGACGGCGGCCGCGCCGTGAGGAAGCGTGAGCGCTGGCTCGACGCGAGGAGCCGGGGTTGCGTCGGCTTGACGCCTCGTCCCGGTGCCCGTGACAATGGCTCGCCCGCCGGGGGAGCCCGGCCGCACCATCGCTCCTCGAGGAGGTCGTCCGTGAAGGGCAGCATCTCGCGCCGGCAAGGATTCGTGAAGCTCGAGTTCGATCTCCAGGAATGGAGCTACCTCAAGTCCGTCATCCTCTTCGCGCGCAAGGCCGCCAACGGTCCGCTCTTCGCCAACGACGCCGAGTCGCCGGCCATCGAGGCCCTGGCCCGGGCCATCCTCGACGAGCTGGGTTTCGAGCGCCTGGACCTAGGGTAGAAAAGCGAAACGGGATGCCCGCGCATCCCGTTCCCTTGAGCGAGGGTTCCTCGCCACCGTCCCGTCTTACTGCTGCTGCTCCTGCTCCACCGGCGCGGCGCGCTCGAGCAGTACAGCGTCCGCCACCGCCGGCGCCACCGGCTCGTGCTCGGCGAAGGCGACGATGGGCTCCATCTCGTCTTCCTCGAGTACATCGTCCTCGACCCGGATCCAGCGGTAGCGCCCGACCCCCGTTCCCGCCGGGATCAGGTGCCCCATGATGACGTTCTCCTTCAGGCCCAGGAGCTCGTCGCGCTTGCCCTGGATCGCCGCTTCCGTGAGCACCCGGGTGGTCTCCTGGAAGGAGGCGGCGGAGATGAAGCTCTCCGTCGACAGGCTGGCCTTGGTGATGCCGAGCAAGAGGGGCTTGAAGCTGGCCGGCGACCCGCCCTCGGCAAGGACGCGCTCGTTCTCGTTCTTGAGCTCCGCCTTGTCCACCTGCTCGCCTTCCAGGAACTTGGTCTCTCCCGGATCCTCCACCAGCACCTTCTGCAGCATCTGGCGCACGATGACCTCGATGTGCTTGTCGTTGATGCGCACGCCCTGCAGGCGGTAGACCTCCTGGATCTCGTTCACCAGGTACTCTTGCGCCGCCTCCACCCCCTTGATGTTGAGGATGTCGAAGGGGTTGAGCGGTCCCTCGGTGAGGCGGTCGCCGGCGGTGACGTGGTCGCCCTCCTGGACGCGCAGGTGCTTGCCCTGGGGCACCATGTACTCCCGGCGGTCGTTCTGGCCGGTGACCACGATCTTGCGCATGCCACGGGTGATGCCCTCGAACGAAAGGGTGCCGTCGATCTCCGAGATGACCGCGGCTTCCTTGGGCTTGCGCACCTCGAAGAGCTCGCCCACCCGGGGCAGACCGCCGGTGATGTCGCGCATCTTCGAGATGTCCCGCGGGATCTTGGTGAGCACGTCGCCGGGGAGCACGTCCTGGCCGTCGTGCACCTGCAAGAAGCCGCCGGTGGGCAGGAAGAAGTCGCGGATTTCGGTCGGGGTCGGGGTGCTCATGTCCACGATCCGGGCGTGCGGGTGCGCGGTCTTCTCGCGATCGTCGATGACCATCATCTCCCGCTTGCCGGTCTTGTCGTCCACCTCTTCCTTGACGGTGCGGCCATCGATCACGTCGATGAGCTGCACGCGGCCGCCGCGGTCGGTCAAGACCTGGTCGCTGTAGGGATCCCACTCGAAGAGGACGGCGCCCTGCTTCACCGCCGCGCCGTTCTCCACCAGGAGCTTGGAGCCATAGGGCAGCCCGACGCGGGTGCGCACCCGGCCCTGTTCGTCGACGATGGTGACCTCGCCCTTGCGGCCGATGACGATCTGCTCCCCGGCCCGGCCGGTCACCGTGCGCAGGTTGGCGATCTCCACCCGCCCGCTGGCGCTCGCCGTCTTCTGGGTCTGCTCGGCGATGCGCGCCGCGGTGCCGCCGATGTGGAAGGTCCGCAGCGTCAGCTGCGTGCCCGGCTCGCCGATGGACTGCGCCGCCATGACGCCTACGGCCTCGCCGATGTCCACCGGGCGCCCGGTGGCCAGGTTGCGGCCGTAGCAGTAGGCGCAGACGCCGCGCCGGCTCTCGCAGGTGAGCACCGAGCGGATCATGGCTTCGTCGATCCCCAGGTCCTCGATCTCGCCGGACTTGTCCTCGTCGATCATCTGCCCGCTTTCCACCAGCACCTTGCCGGTCAGCGGGTCCAGCAGGTCGTGCAGCGCGGTGCGGCCGATGATGCGGTCCCGCAGCGACTCGATGACCTCTTCGCCTTCCTTGAGCGCCAGCATCCGCAAACCCCGGATGGTGCCGCAGTCGATCTCGGTGACGATGACGTCCTGCGCCACGTCCACCAGGCGGCGGGTCAGGTAGCCCGCGTCCGCCGTCTTCAAGGCGGTGTCGGCCAGGCCCTTGCGCGCCCCGTGGGTGGAGATGAAGTACTGCAGCACCGACAGCCCCTCGCGGAAGTTGGCGGTGATGGGCATCTCGATGATCTCGCCCACGCCGCCGGTGATCTTCTTCTGCGGCTTCGCCATCAGACCGCGCATGCCGGCCAGCTGGCGAATCTGCTCCTTCGAACCGCGCGACCCGGAGCTGGCCATCATGAAGATGGGGTTGAAGCCCTGGCGGTCGCCGCCCAGCTGCTGGAAGAGGATCTCCGAGATGCCGTTGGTGGCGTTCGTCCAAGTGTCGATGATGCGGTTGTAGCGCTCGCCGCCGGTGATGACGCCGTCGGCGTAGTCCTGCATGATCTTGCGCACCTCTTCCGAGGCACGGCCGATGATCTGCGGCTTCTCCCCCGGCACGTGTAGGTCGTCGATGCCGATGGTGATGCCCGCCCGGGTGGCGTACTCGAAGCCGATGTCCTTCAGGCGATCGAGGAGGAGCACCGTCTGCTCGCCCCCGATCAGCCGGTAGCACTCGCCCACCAGGTTGTTCAGCGTCTTCTTGTCCATCGTCTCGTTGCTGTAGCCGAGACCCTCGGGCATGATGCCGTTGAACAGCACCCGCCCGACCGTGGTCTCGATGCGCTTGCTGCCCGTCGGCGACGACGGATCCGGATAGCGCACCTTGACGCGGGCATGCAGGCCCACCTGCCCGGCAGAATAGGCGGTGATCACCTCGTCGGGGCCGTAGAAGGCCAGCCCCTCGCCCTTGTCCCCGGTCTTGGGGTTGGTCAGGTAGTAGCAGCCGAGCACCATGTCCTGGGTCGGCGTCACCACCGGGGTGCCGTTCGCCGGGTGCAGGATGTTGTTGCACGAGATCATCAGCACCCGCGCCTCGATCTGCGCCTCGTAGGAGAGCGGCACGTGCACCGCCATCTGGTCGCCGTCGAAGTCGGCGTTGAAGGCCTGGCAGACCAGCGGGTGAATGCGGATGGCCTTGCCCTCCACCAGCACCGGCTGGAAGGCCTGCACCCCCAGGCGGTGCAGCGTCGGGGCGCGGTTGAGCAGCACCGGGTGGTCCTGGATGATCTCGTCCAGGATGTCCCACACCTCGGGCTTCTCCTGTTCCACCAGCTTCTTGGCGCTCTTCACCGTCTGCACGTAGCCACGGTCCTCGAGCTTGCGGATGATGAAGGGCTTGAACAGCTCCAACGCCATGTTCTTGGGCAGGCCGCACTCGTGCAGCTTCAGCTCCGGGCCGACCACGATCACCGAGCGGCCGGAGTAGTCGACGCGCTTGCCCAGCAGGTTCTGGCGGAAGCGGCCCTGCTTACCCTTGAGCATGTCGGACAGCGACTTGAGCGGCCGGTCGCCCTGGCCGCGCACGGCCCGGCTGCGCCGGCCGTTGTCGAAGAGGGCATCCACGGCCTCCTGCAGCATGCGCTTCTCGTTGCGCAGGATGACCTCGGGGGCCTTGATCTCCATGAGCTTCTTCAACCGGTTGTTGCGGTTGATGACGCGGCGATAGAGATCGTTGAGGTCCGAGGTAGCGAAACGCCCGCCCTCCAGCGGCACCAGAGGCCGCAGGTCCGGCGGCAGCACCGGGATGACCTCGAGGATCATCCACTCCGGCTTGTTGTTGGACTGGCGGAAGGCCTCGACCACCTTCAAGCGCTTGAGGATGTCCTTCTTCTTCTGCGTCGAGGACTCGATCTTGGCCTGGGCGCGCAGCTCCACCGACAGCTTCTCGATGTCGATCTGCCCCAGCAGGTCGCGGATGGCGTCGGCGCCCATCTTGGCGGTGAACGAGCCCTTCTCGCTCTCCAGCACGTCCAGGTACTGTTCCTCGGGGATGAGGTCCTTGTACCCCATCTTCGAAGACCCGGCGTCGGTGACCACGAAGGATTCGTAGTAGAGGATGCGCTCCAGCTCGGAGAGCGACATGCCCAGCAGGTGCCCGATGCGGCTGGGCAGGCCCTTGAAGAACCAGATGTGCGACACCGGCACCGCCAGCTCCACGTGGCCCTGGCGCTCCCGGCGCACCTTGGACTGGGTGACTTCCACGCCGCAGCGGTCGCAGATGACGCCCTTGTAGCGGATGCGCTTGTACTTGCCGCAGGCGCACTCCCAGTCCTTCACCGGACCGAAGATGCGCTCGCAGAACAGGCCGTCCTTCTCCGGCTTGAAGGAGCGGTAGTTGATGGTCTCCGGCTTGGTGACCTCGCCATAGCTCCAGCTGCGCACCGTTTCCGGCGAGGCCAGCTGGATCCGGATGGCCTTGAAGTCGGTGGGGCGCTTCCGTTCCCGTTCATTCGTCGCAAACACGGGACGTACCTCCTACCCGGCTGATCGTCACGACATCTCGAGCTGTACGTCGAGGCACAGGCTCTGCAGCTCTTTCACGAGCACGTTGAACGATTCGGGGATACCCGGCTCCGGCGGGTTCTCGCCCTTGACGATGGCTTCGTAGATCTTGGAGCGGCCCACGACGTCGTCGGATTTCACCGTCAGCAGTTCCTGCAGGCAGTAGGCGGCGCCGTACGCCTCCAGGGCCCAGACTTCCATCTCCCCAAAGCGCTGGCCGCCGAACTGGGCCTTGCCGCCGAGCGGCTGCTGCGTCACCAGCGAGTAGGGGCCGATGGAGCGGGCGTGGATCTTGTCGTCCACCAGGTGCGAGAGCTTCATCATATAGATGTAGCCCACCGTCACCTGTTCGTCGAAGGCCTCCCCGGTGCGGCCGTCGTAGAGCGGGCTCTTGCCGCTCTCGGGGAGACCGGCGGTGCGCAGCTCCCCCTTGATCTGGTCGATGGAGGCGCCGTCGAACACCGGCGAGGCGCACCAGAAGCCGAGGGTGTGCGCCGCCCAGCCCAGGTGCGTTTCCAGGATCTGCCCCAGGTTCATACGGCTCGGCACGCCGAGCGGGTTGAGGATGATCTGCACCGGCGTGCCGTCCGGCATGTACGGCATGTCCTCCACCGGCACGATCTTCGAGACCACGCCCTTGTTGCCGTGCCGTCCCGCCATCTTGTCGCCCACCGAGACCTTGCGTTTGCGGGCGATGTACACCTTCACCAGCTTGACCACGCCCGGGGGCAATTCGTCGCCCCGGGTGACGCGTTCCACGTCCTTCTCGTGCTGGCGCGTGGCGCGCTCCAGGGCGCGCTGCGCCGCCTCCAGCACCTTCTTCACCCGCCGGTCCATGGCCGGGTCCTGGACGATGGGCATGCCCCACTGCAGGTGATCGAAGGCGATCTCCCGCAGGCGGTCGATGTTGAGCTTGGTGTTGGTGCGCACGATGATCTCGCCGGTTTCGGCATGCACCCAGCGTTCGCTGGTCTGGCCGTCGAGCAGCTCGATCAGGCGCTCGTCGCGCATCTCCTTGATCCGCGTCTCTTCCTTCTTCAAGACGCGGCGCAGGCGCTCCAGCTTCTTCTTCTCTTCCGCCTTGCCCCGGTCGTCGCGCTCGCGGCGGGAGAACACCTTGATGTCGACGACGATGCCTTCCATCCCCGGCGGCGCCTTGAGGGAAGCGTCGCGCACGTCCCCGGCCTTCTCGCCGAAGATGGCGCGCAGCAGCCGCTCTTCCGGCGACAGATCCGTCTCGCCCTTGGGCGTCACCTTGCCCACCAGGATGTCGCCGGACTTGACGCGGGCGCCGACCATGACGATGCCGTCCTCGTCCAGCTTGCGCAGCGCTTCCTCGCCGACGTTGGGGATTTCCCGGGTGATCTCCTCCATCCCCGCCTTGGTATCCCGCACCTGGCACTCGAACTCCTCGATGTGGATCGAGGTGAACTTGTCGTCCCGCACCAGGGCTTCGCTGACGATGATGGCGTCCTCGAAGTTGTAACCGCACCAGGGCATGAAGGCCACCAGCACGTTGTGCCCGAGGGCGAGCTCGCCGTCGCAGGTCGCCGGCCCGTCGGCCAGGATCTGACCCTTCTCGATCTTGTCGCCGGCGCGCACCAGGGGTTTCTGGTTCACGCAGGTGTCCTGGTTGGAGCGGCGGTACTTCTGCAGCCGGTATTCGTCCAGGCCGCCCAGGCCGCTGAAGTCCTCGATGGCGTCGTCTTTCCGCCCCTTCGACTGCACCAGCACCGTGTCGGCGTTGACGCTGCGCACCACGCCGGCGCGCTTGGCGATGACCACGGCGCCCGAGTCCCGCGCCACCTTCTCCTCCATGCCGGTGCCCACGAGGGGCGGCTCGGTCTGCAGGAGCGGCACCGCCTGGCGCTGCATGTTGCAGCCCATGAGGGCGCGGTTGGCGTCGTCGTGCTCCAGGAAGGGAATCAGCGACGCCGCCGCCGACACCGGCTGCTTCGGCGACACGTCCATGAACTGCACCTGCTCGGGCGTGACGAGCGGGAAGTCGTCGTGGAAGCGCGCCGGCACTTCCGGCTTGGCCAGGCTGCCATCGGCATGGAGCGCCTCGGTGGCCTGGGCGATGTGGAACTGGTCTTCCTCGTCCGCCGACAGGAAGACGATCTCCTCCATCGCCTTGCCGTCCTGGATGCGCCGGTACGGCGTCTCCAGGAAGCCGAAGCGATTCACCCGGGCGTAGGTGGAAAGGGAGGTGATGAGCCCGATGTTCGGCCCTTCCGGCGTCTCGATCGGGCACATGCGCCCGTAGTGGGTGTGGTGCACGTCGCGCACCTCGAAACCGGCGCGCTCGCGGGTGAGACCGCCGGGCCCGAGGGCCGACAGGCGCCGCTTGTGGGTGAGCTCGGCCAGCGGGTTCGTCTGGTCCATGAACTGGGACAGCTGGCTGGAGCCGAAGAACGACTGGATGACCGCGCTGATGGTGCGGGCGTTCACCAGGTCGTAGGGCGTGATCGTCTCCGCGTCCTGCAGGCTCATGCGCTCCCGGATGATGCGGGCCATGCGGGACAGCCCGAGGGAGAACTGGTTGGCCAGCAGCTCGCCGACCGAACGGATGCGGCGGTTACCCAGGTGGTCGATGTCGTCGACCTCGCCGTCCGAGTTGGCCAGGTCGAGGAGCGAGGCGACGACGGCGACGAAGTCCGTCGGCGTCAGCGTCGGGTTCTCCAGCGGCACGTTCAGGTGCAGGCGCTGGTTCATCTTGTAGCGCCCCACGGTGGAGAGGTTGTAGCGGCGAGCGTTGAAGAACAGGCGCTCCAAGAGGGTGCGCGCCGTGTCCACGCTGGGCGGGTCGCCGGGGCGAAGCAGGTTGTAGATCTTCTTCAGCGCCTCTTCCTCGGTACGCGTCGAGTCGCGCTTCAAGGTGTTGCGGATGATGTCGTTCTCGCCATACTCCCCGGGCTGCATGACGAGGATGCTCTCCACCTCGGCGGTGCGCAGCGTGTTCAGGGTGTCCTCGGTGACCTCGTGCCCGGCCTCGATGAGGACCTCGCCGGTCTCACGGTTCACCACGTCTTCCGCGGTGTAGCGTCCCACCAGCGTCGCATCGCTCTTCGCCGGCCGCTTCGACACGGGCAGGCGCTCGGTCTTGAAGAACAGCTGCAGGATCTTGGCGTCCGTGTCCTGACCCACGGCGCGCAGCAGGATGGTCGCCGGCTGCTTGCGCTTGCGGTCGATGTGGACGTACATGACGTCGTTGATGTCGGTGGTGAACTCCACCCACGAGCCGCGGTAGGGAATGATCCGGGCGCTGAACAAGCGCTTGCCATTCGGGTGGATGGAGTCGGAGAAGAACACCCCCGGCGAGCGGTGCAGCTGGCTGACGATGACGCGCTCCGCCCCATTGATGATGAAGGTGCCCTTGTCGGTGATGAGGGGCAGGTCGCCCAGATAGACGTCCGCCTCCATGACGTCCTTGACCTTGCGCTCGCCGTCTTCGTCCACTTTGATGATGAGACGCAGCTTCGCCTTCAGCGGCGCCGCGAAGGTCAGATCCCGCTCCTGGCACTCGTCGACGGAGTACTTGGGCTCGCCGATCGTGTAGCTCACGAACTCGAGGACGAAGTTCTCCCGCGCCGAGACGATGGGGAACACCGTCTCGAACACGGACTGCAGGCTCTCCCCGGGCTTGTCCTTGCCGGTGGAGAGGATGAAATTCCTGTAGCTCTCGAGCTGGACATCGAGGAGATTCGGGATGTCCAGGAGATCCGGGATCTTGGAGTAGTTCTTGCGCTGGATCTTCTCCAAGTGCTTCACTTCCCCTTCAAGGTTGAGGATGGTGGGCTCACGGGAACCCTGCCAACGTGGTCCACACCGCGGCGCGCCGGCCGGCGCGGAAGGCGCTCGCCGCGGCGCGACCGCTCATGCAGCGGCGCGCGCAGCGCATGAACGCAGGCGGTCGACGGTCGTGCCGCGAGGACGACCGCAGGCCGCACCAGGGGATGCAACTACTTGATTTCGACGGTGCCGCCGACTTCTTCGACCTTCTTCTTGATGTCTTCGGCTTCGGCCTTGGGTACGCCTTCCTTGATCGGCTTGGGCGCCCCTTCGACGAGATCCTTGGCCTCCTTCAGCCCCAGGCCGGTGATGGCCCGGACGACCTTGATGACCTGGATCTTCTGCGCCCCGGAACTGGCCAGGACGGCGTCGAACTCGGTCTTCTCTTCCACCGCCACTGCCGCCGCTGGGCCGGCCGCGGGCATGGCCATCATGGGTGCGGCTGCAGTCACGCCGAACTTCTCCTCGAAGGTCTTGACGAGCTTGGACAGCTCGAGCACGGACATGCTCTCGACGAGCTCCATGATTTGTTCGACCTTGGAGGTGGTTGCTGTATCCGACATCTCGATCCTCTCTTCCTGTCACGTGTCCACATCGAAGTTCGGCGTCGCCGGCGAAGCGCCGCGCCGGAACCTTCATGCGCCCTCGGTTTCGGCGCGCTTCTTCGCATACCCATCGACCACGTTGGCGAAGCTCCGGAGCACCGCCGTGAGCGCGCCGGCGAATCCCGCCAGTGGCCCTTGCATCCCCGCCAGCACCTGGGAGAGGAGAACCTCGCGGCTCGGCAGCTTGGCGAGGGCCCGGATCTCCTGCACCGTCAGCAGGCGGCCCTCCATGCTGCCGCCGCGGATCTTCAAGGCCTCGTGGTCCTTGGCGAAGTCGCTCATCACCTTGGCCGCCGCCACCTGATCGGCGCGGTGCACGGCCCAGGCATTCGGTCCCTCCAGCAGAGGCTGCAGGCTCTCCAGCCCCGACCCCTGCAGGGCGCGACGGGCCAGGGTGTTCTTCACCACCTGGTAGTGCACGCCGGCGTCGCGGCACTTGCGGCGCAGCGCCATAATCGACGCCACGCTCATGCCGGTGAAGTCGGCCAGGACCACGCCCTGCGCCCCCTTCAGGACCCCGGCGAACTCTTCGACCTCGCGTACCTTGGCTTCCGTCGGCATCGACGCTCCTCCGCTAGGCCGTGACCGCGATGCTGTCCGCGTCGACACGCACCGACGGCCCCATGGTGCTGCTCACGTACGCCGAGAGGATGTAACGCCCCTTCGACGAAGCCGGCTTGGCCCGCAGCAATTCCTGCAGGAGAACGGTCATGTTCTCCGCCAGCTTCTCCTGGGGGAACGACGCCTTGCCCACCGGGGCGTGCACGTTCCCAGCCTTGTCGACGCGGTACTCGATCTTGCCAGCTTTGGCCTCACGGACGGCGCGGGCCACGTCGTCGGTCACAGTGCCGAGCTTCGGGTTCGGCATCAGGCCGCGGGGGCCGAGCAACCGCCCGAGCCTCCCCACCAGCGCCATCATGTCCGGGGTGGCGATGACGACGTCCACGTCCGTCCAGCCTTCCTGCACCTTGGTGACGTAGTCCTCGGCGCCCACGTGGTCGGCGCCGGCGGCGCGGGCATCTCGGTCCCGGTCGCCGCGGGCGAAGACGAGAATGCGCACCGTTTTGCCCGTCCCGTGGGGCAGCACCACGGCGCCGCGCACCTGCTGTTCCGCGTGCCGCGGATCGACGCCCAAGCGCACCACCATGTCGACGCTCTCGTCGAACTTCGCCTTCGCCATCTTCTTCACCAGCGCCGCCGCCTCGGGCACCGCGTATTCCTTGCCCGGCTCCACCTCGGCCACGGACTGGGTGTATTTCTTGCCGTGTTTCATCGCGTCCTCACGCCTCGATCTCGATGCCCATGCTGCGGGCGGTTCCCTCGATCATCCGGATCGCCCCTTCCAAACTCGTCGCGTTCAGGTCCGGCATCTTGGTCTTGGCGATCTCCGCCACCTGTGCCTTGGTGACCTTGCCCACCTTGTTGCGGTTGGGCTCGCCGGAGCCCTTCTCCAAACCCGCGGCCTTGACCAGGAGCACCGACGCCGGCGGCGTCTTGGTGATGAAGGAGAAAGACCGATCCTGGAAGACCGTGATCACCACCGGGGTGACGGTCCCGGCCTGCGCCTGGGTGGCGGCGTTGAACTGCTTGCAGAACTCCATGATGTTGACGCCGTGCTGGCCCAGGGCCGGCCCCACCGGCGGCGCCGGGTTCGCCTGGGCGGCGGTGATCTGCAGCTTGATCTGCGTCAGGACCTTCTTGGCCACGCTGGCTCCTACCACCTCTCGCTCTTTGCGGAAGCCTCACCCCGCACGGGGCTACAGGCGTTCCACCTGCAGGAAGTCGAGCTCCACGGGGGTCTCGCGCCCGAAGATGCCGACCATGACCTTGAGCTTGCCGCGCTCGGGGTTGATCTCGTCGATCACCCCGTTGAAATCCGTGAACGGCCCGTCGATGACCTTGACCTGCTCGCCGACGTGGAAGGGGATCTCGCGGATCTCCTTCGTTTCCTTGGTCTTGGTCTCGCCGCGCTTCAGGATCCGGTCCACTTCCTTGTCCGGCACCGGCACCGGCCGGTTGCCGGTCCCGACGAAGCGGGTCACCCCGGGGATGTTGTTGACCAGGTGCAGCATCTCCTCGTCCAGCTCGAGCTGCACGAGCACATAGCTGGGGAAGAACTTCCGGTTCACCTTGACCTTCTTCCCCTTCTTCATCTCGGTCACTTCTTCCATGGGAATCAGCACCTGACCGAAACGGTGCTTCAGGCCTTGCAGCTCCACGGCTTTCTCGATGCTCTGCTTCACCTTGTTCTCGTGCCCCGAGTAGGTGTGCACCACGTACCATTTGCAGTGCGGATTCGTGACCGCCACACTCGTGTCGGCCCCCGCGGTTTCGGCTTGCACCTTCTTCTTTTCCTCGCTCATGGCCCTATCGGACCTCGTTCGCTCGACCCTGGCGCTCCTGGAACCACCGTCTCAGGTGAGCTTGGTCACCAGGAGCGTGATCGTGTTGTTGAGAATCAGGTCCACGACCCCGACGAACGCGGCGATGATCAGCACCGCGATGATCACGACCAGGGTCTGACCCTTCAACTCCGTGGTGCTCGGCCAGGTCACCTTCGTCATCTCCGCGCGGACCTCCCGCAGGAAGGTGATGGCCTTGCGCACCAGTCTCTTCACCATGCTTGCGACCCGTTTCTCTTGGCACGCGAGGAGGGACTTGAACCCCCAACCGCCGGATTTGGAATCCGGTGCTCTGCCAATTGAGCTACTCGCGTACGCCCAGGAGCGCTGGCACCTCCGCGCTCAGCGCGTTTCCTTGTGCGCCGTGTGCTGGCGACAGAACCGGCAGTACTTGCGATGCTCGATCCTCTCGGCGTGCGTCCGCTTGTTCTTCGTCGTGACGTAGTTGCGGCGCTTGCATTGACCGCACGCCAGCTGCACTTGATCCCGCATCGTCTGACCATTCCTCCGTGGGCACGCTCAGGCGTGGATTTTGGCGACG
>Ga0075418_10006104_pt1 | contig 13609 bp, 15 predicted proteins | sample SoiMetdeltSBSDD2_FD_81776 | JGI IMG/M metagenome (GOLD analysis project Ga0075418, IMG submission 81776) | Bulk soil microbial communities from a Populus tree surrounding site in Tennessee, USA - Soil MetaG P. deltoides SBSDD2 | ecosystem: Environmental > Terrestrial > Soil > Tree plantation...
TTAGCAAACATAAGTAGTAGGCATCCAACTAAGATGAACGCTGCTAAAGCCATTATTTGTACTAGCAGTAACTTGCAACCTCAGCGTTGATACCAGCACCTTTTAGTGCAGTTACTAGTGCTGCCAAATCACTATTACTGTTAGTTGTCGCAAACCACGTTGATCCGTCAGTAGCAACTTGATAAGAGCTATTGACGAAGCCCTGGTCACAGGCTTGCTTGCGTTGATTCAGGCTGGTTTGCCAGTTACTAGGCTCCTCAAACTTGTATTCAATACCATTGAGAGTGTAGGTATTGCCGTTAACAGGTCCTTCGTTGCCCGTAGCACCAATCTTAGATAACGCACTACTTAGAGTAACTTTTGTTGTTTCCTGCTGTACTTCTTGCGATGAACTAGTAGTATTGTTTGTGCTGTTTGTCGTGGTTTTATTTATGTTGTTATCGTCTTTTGTCAAAAAGTAAAATGCACCAGCACCTACGACTAGCACGGCTATGACTACAGCAATGATTGTTGTTTTGTTCTTCATGAAAACTCCTAGTTAGTGTTATCTGTAAATATACCTGACAAATAACAAAAAATAAACAGTTGGTTTATGTAACTATCTGTTTATTATTCCTACGCTTGTTGTATGAATGAACAGAAGCTGATGAAAGCTTTCGGCAAGCGTGTTGCTGAAGTCCGGAAAAGTCGTGGCGTTACACAGCAACAATTAGCAGAATTAACTGGCATGAGCGTAGTAGCAATTGCTTATATTGAAACGGGTAAGCGTTGGGCTAGACTGGGAACGCTCAATAAAATAGCCAAGCACCTAAAAGTAAATATCAGCGATTTATTTTCGGGCATATAACTTTACCCAACTTTTGCTCTAGAATCGCTCCTACGAACTCTGGCCGTGTTCCAGACGTTCTTTATAACCCGTTCATCTTTTTGCATTGAAAAATACTGTGTAACATTGCAGAAATTTTTTGGCCGACTTTTGGCCCTTAACGTCATTTACCGTAAACCAAAACTTGTTTATGTATACCCTAACACCTCTATCTCGATGAGACTTAGGCTACCAACCCACCGAACGCTCTATCAGCCCCTCCGCAAGCCTACGCAGAGAAAACAATCCCTTGCTGACCTCGTTGTATATATCGGGGTTGTCTGGGTCTTCTACGGTTGTATCACCATCAAGCATAAAGTGGGCACTCTTGTTTCTGATACTTCGTAACTTCCTAGATGCCGTACCACTAAAGCTACCTAAATCGTGGAATATGTCAGAACGCGAGGCATAAAGGTCGTTTATGTACGTGTTCATATCGGTATTTACGTTGTTGAAATACAGCTCTAATATCTTCCAATACGACAAGACTTTGTAGTACGGCGTTTCGGCTAGTGTAGCCTGGCGGTAGTGTGCAAGTGCCGCCCACCGCTTGTCGGTAAATGTATCTATATCTAGGCGTGCTATAGCAGTGTCTATTTGGTCGTGCCCGTAATGCATATGGACGTACTTTTCTGCTGGCTGGTTTGTTGCTGGTACAGGGTATGCTACGCCTACCCAAAGTCTAGGGTTAATAAACGTACCGTGCGTAACGTAACACAATAAACTTGAGAGTCTATGAGCGACGATGTGACCATCAAAATCACTCTCGCTACACGGAAATATAGTTCTGGGCATTATAGTTCTCATCTCGCCCATAACCTCATCTTGCACTTGGTTGATCCAGAGGATTTTTCTGCCGAATAACTCAAATTTATGAAAAGGGTCGTACGTATCATTACCGCTGATAAATAGGTGCGTATCGTATGCTGTAGTCTGGAAGTAAGAACCACGCCCTAAGTATGGGAACGCTTCATCGGTTATCTGTTGGGCGGTTACTTGCGGGACACCTTGTTGCATATCTTCATTTTACCAATTACAAGAACGATTTTTGCTTAGGGTCGAATGTACGTATGAGTTTCAGGGCTTGAGCTTTTGTGGTTTTGTTGTTCAGGTTGATTGCTAGATGTCGTATCATCTCGCCTGTCACGTATACACTCAAGCCACAACGCTTAATCGCTGCCAACTTGATTGCTCTTTTGTCTTTTTTTCGTACAGACATAAAATGGTTGATACGGTTAAATACCAACTCATACTTACTGTAAAGAGCGACAAAATAAACTGATATTGTGTAGGCAAAAGACAACACTATAGGCAGCAGGAGCAGTTCCAGATTCTGATATGTAAACAAAGGTTTAGGATCATTTAAGAAAGCCATGGCCGTAAAGAATAAGATGACCAAGCCAATAAATACTTGCAGCCCATTTAAGAACTTACGCGTTAATTCTACGCCGTCTCCTTTCTGGTATTTTGCTACCGTCGCTAACAGCACAATTAGGGTTGTGAGTGGCACAAGCAGTAACTCAATCCATAATGCAAAGACATAAAACCAGATGAGGAACTCCAATACTATAACGACCTTGAGCGTATCTTTAGCCGTACGCTTATACAGTTCTTTTACGCCTGTAACCTTGTTGAAACTACCGAACATCACAAGTCCTGTACCGATAACCCAATAGATTGTTTCTTTCAGCACCGACAAATCCCATAAATCGAAGTATGCTAACCCCGCCACCACGAGTGCTGTGGGTACGAACGATAGGGCTAAGGGTATGAGTATCTTTGGCGTAAGTGCAGACCTAAGTACATCTGCAAAAGATTTACGCCCAACCTTCGTATAGGCAAATATCAAGAACGCAACAAGCCATAGCCCTACGGCAATCTCTCTGTTATTGAATAAACCGTCCATTAGACCTCTGGGCTATTTTTGGTCGTTATGTCTGCTGACTGCTGATAAATAGTAACTGTTTCGCCGTCAATCTCTATCCTGCCACCTAGTGTCAGTGCCCACATTATCGTTTCGGCAGTGGTAATGTAGGTATCTATCTGTTGGGCTGTTAGTTCGGTTGATCCCATTTTTACGCCACTATCCGCAAACACTATGTGAACCAGCAACTTATCGTTCAAGCCTATCGCCTGACCTCGCTTACCCTTGCTCCAGTCCGTGTCACCACCAGCATCATGACGTAGGTGATTACGGAACTGCCGTATATTTTCGCCGGTAGGTAAATTTATGCCCCTATTTCTAAGCTGTGTCTCAATACAATCAAGGTGCTCTAGGAGTGCAGACAATTCGTACATGCACCTGTCTATACCACCGCCTAAGACAAGCTTGTGGGTTTTCATTATTCGTTGTGCTTCCAGGTAGCGTTCTAGCTGAACTTTTGCACCAGCAATATACGGCTTAACAACAGCAAACATTGCTTGCGGGTTAGTCGCTATGTAGCCATCGTTCTTTTTCTTTTCGGCCATACTTACTTACTAGCCTCTATGAACTTAATAACGTCAGACTTCTTCCATCGGCGTATCTTGCGTTTACCAATACGAACGGCGGGTAGCGTACCGTCATTGTCCCAATTACGCAGGGTGTTTGGGTGCACCTTTAACATTTTGACCACCTCTGGTAGCGTCAGGTACTCCATGTTTTCGGCGTTATTCATATAACAATATCTTACATTAGATGATAAAAATTTGTATACTTGTATTTATGACACGCACCATAATTGGCGATTTAGATGAAGACCTTGAAGACAAGTCAGAACGCAAAAAACGAGTCAAAATACTTGCAGATGAGGCTAAATTAGCCAAGATACAGAAGCAGTATAAATTCACATCTGAATATCGTGATAAGGCTTTTGGTGCAAGCCAGCGTAGCGTCAACGAGCTAGAAGATTATTTTGTGTCCACTAATGAGGGCTTAAAAAAGATACTCCCTAGAGAGAAACAAAATTTTGTCATATACCTACGTAAATCCACTGATGATGATAAGAAACAGGTACGTTCGATAGAAGACCAGATGGCAGAGTGTCTAGCAAAGGCAGAAGCGTTAGGCTTGAACACAGATAAAATACCAATAATCATAGAGCGTAAATCAGCACGAAAATCTAGTGCAACCGCACCAAAATCCAAGAGGCGTGTACTGTTTGACCAGATGTTGCAGGACTTTAGAACTGGTAAGTACCACGGTCTTATTGCGTGGTCGCCAGACCGCTTATCTCGCAATATGAAGGACGGTGGAGAGATTATTGAGATGGTAGACGAGGAGTACATACAAGACCTCGTATTTTGTACCTACGAATTTGAGAATTCACCTAACGGCAAGATGATGTTGGGTATTCTTTTTGCAACATCTAAACAATACTCTGACAAACTAGCGGTAGATGTAAAGCGTGGTATTGACGGTAACATTAAAGACGGTAACTATAACGGCACAACCAAAAAGGGTTACGTTATTGAAGATAAACGCTTTATGCCAGACGACTACAATTGGAATCTGTTACGTAGAGCGGTAGATATGAGGCTGTACGAGGACAAGAGCAATACCGAAATAGCAGAGTTCTTAAATAAAGCCCACCTCACAGAACGCAAAGACCCAGACGAACCACCAACGCTTGTAAAAGTTACCAAGCAAATGGTTGGTAATATATTTGAGGACTCCTTCTATTGTGGTCTTTATAAATATGGCGACAACCTCACAAACCTCATAGAAACATCTACCTTTAGGCCACTGATAACAGCAGATGAATACATACAACTGAATAGTGATGTCGCCAAAAACTTCGGTAGAACTACGACCGTAAAGACCAATCGCAATCAACGGTTAGATTATGGTTTGTTACATAACAAAGTTATTTGTGAATATTGTGAAGTGCCTATGCAGTTCCAGCACCAAGTGCTAAAGCGTGGTAAGAATAAGGGCAGATGGGTTATTAGTTTCTACTGTCGCAACAAGGCGTGCCTACGCCACAATACCGAAGAACAGAAAAAACTAGGTATCAAATTATCTAAAAGCATTCGTGCTAAATATATTCTCGCAAGCATTGAGTGGCAATTACGCCACCTGACCAAGCAGAGTGAAGAGGCATATCGAAGATACATAGATAGATTGGACTCGCAGATTGCAGCCGATAGAGCGGTGCTAGACAATAACGTGTCTTTTGCCAAACAGCAAATACGAGAAAACGAGAAACAGTATGCAAAGTACCAGTCATTCCAACTTGATAACCCCAAAGAATATGAGAAGCACCACAGTGGTAAACTTGAACACCACCAAGAACTAATAAACTACCACCAGAACGAACTCAAAGATAACAAAGACAGAATCAAAGAACTTAACACAAGCCTGCCGAGTGAGTCAGAATTCTACGAACTCACACGTTCTAAACTGTTAGACCTACTAAACACTGAGGACATTATGGTTATTGACGCCATATGCCGTGAATTTGTTACGAACCTACGTGCTGGAAACGACTCTACCTCTGATATAAAACTAAATCCGCCATACAATTTGATGACGGATTTAGACGAAATATCTACTGGTCGGGGATAGAGGACTCGAACCTCCGACCTCCTGGTCCCAAACCAGGCGCGCTAGCCAACTGCGCCAATCCCCGAGATTTATTTATTTTATCAGATACGAGCCGATTTGGATAGCACCTCCAGCACTGTGCGTAAGGCTTGGCGTTCCGCGGCCCCCAGCTGGCTACAGCCTAATTTTTCTGGAAGGGCGTCTATGATCTTTTGGATGAGTTCCCGGCCCTTATCGGTTAAAGCCAGGGTTTTGGTCCGGCGGTCCGATTCGCTCTCGGCCCGCACCACTAATTGGTGCATGACCAGGCGGTCAATGACGCCCGTAACGTTGGACGCGTCGCACTGCATTTGCCCAGCTACCCCGCCCATGGTACTACCGCCTTGCAAAATGGTATGGAGCGCAAACAGCTGGACAGGTGTTAGGCCGTAGCTTTCGGCCACTTGGAGCATTGCCGATTTAACCCGCCATACAAGGCACAACAAATCTTCGCATGTCTGCTTAGGTGTTATTTCCATGGCCGCAGTATACTACGCAAGTTCAATATTTGACAACTTCAAGTATTTGGCTATACTGGCTGATATACTTTTTAAAAAACAAACGGAGGATGCTGTGATTGAAAACATAAAACACAAAGGGCTGGCACTCGCCGTTTTGGCGGCCGCCCAATTTATGGTTGTGCTGGATGCGACCATAACCAATGTTGCTTTGCCTGCGATTCAACAATCGCTCGGTTTCAGCTCCGAATCGCAATTACAGTGGATTGTTACCGCCTATGCCTTGGTATTCGGCGGATTCCTGCTGCTTGGCGGCCGTTTTGCCGACCTATTTGGCCGTCGCAAAATATTACTAACCGGTATTGTTGTTTTTGCTGCCGCTTCGCTGCTTGGTGGTTTTGCCCAAAACCCTGGCCAATTGGTTGTGTTCAGGGCTTTACAAGGCTTGGGCGGTGCACTTTTAGCCCCTTCGGCGTTGTCGCTCATTCTGACTATTTTTAAGGAAGGGCCGGAGCGCAACAAAGCCTTAGGCATTATGAGCATGATGGCTGCCGGTGGCGGTGCGATTGGTTTACTGCTTGGTGGACTACTGACCCAATACGTAGATTGGCGTTGGATTTTCTTTATCAATGTTCCCGTTGCCGCATTGCTAGTGGCTAGCACCCTCAAATACGTGCCTAGCATTTTGCCAACGCATAAGGCCAAGCTAGATCTTACTGGTGCTGTTACTATTACCGGTGGTTTAATGAGCCTCGTATACGCCTTGGCACAAGCTGCTCAAAATGGCTGGACAGATGGTAGTACGTTGCTAATGTTCGGCATTTCCGCTTTATTGTTGGCCGCCTTTATTGTCAACGAACTAAAAGTTAAGGCGCCCCTAGTACCAATGAGCATCTTTAAACGGCGCAACATTTCGGGCAGCTCGATCATCCAACTGCTTATGCCAGCCAGCATGTTTGGCATGTTCTTTTACTTGTCGATTTATCTGCAGCATATCCAGCACTATTCACCAACCATGGCTGGGGTCGCCAACCTACCTTTTACAATAATGATTGTGATTGTCGCGGCTATTCTTTCTAAAAAGATTGCCCACCTTAACCCAAAAATCATTTTGGTTGTAGCGGCTGCTTCTATAACAGCTGGGCTGCTGTACATGAGCAACTTGCCGGTTGAGGCTAATTACTGGCTGCACATTTTACCAGCCATCATTTTGACGGCTGGTGGTATGGCGGGCGTCTTTGTAACAACCACCGTTGTTGCTACAAGTGGTGTCAGCCACCAGGAATCTGGTCTTATCTCGGGCCTGCTTAACACCGGCCAGCAAATTGGTGGTGCGATTGGTTTGGCTGTGCTGACAGTTGTTTCCACCACCGTAACGCGTAACGATATGCTCACAGCGAACAATCCAGCAGCTTTTACCGGCGCCATTGTTCATGGTTTCCAACAAGGTTTTTTGGCTGCATCGCTGTTTGCTGTAGCCGCAGGTGTCGTTGCCTTGGTCATCCTTAAAACACACAAGCCAACCAAGAGCGACCTTAAGCACGAGGCCGAAAACGAAGCCGAAGCCTTGCCAGCTGTCCCAGGCGTTTAAAATCTTGGTATTTGTCTTCTTATACCTTATGATCAGGTCAGATAGACGTAACGGTAAAGGAATGTATTGAGCCTAGAAACTATAAAACTTGCCAACAGCGTATTCGAAGAATACATAAGCGAAAAAGACGTCGCAAAAAGAACCGAGGAGATTGCCGAACAAATCGTAACAGATTATGAAGGCAGGGATCTCCATATGATTTACATTGCCGCAGGGGGAGTATACTGGCATGTCGATCTTGCTAGGGCCATCCGCAGGCAAAGCGCCACACAGGTACTCACCGAGGATTCACTGCGTGTTAGCAGCTATGGGTTGGGCACAACATCTTCTGGCATCGTAAGGCCGCATGCCAAGCTTCGCTTTCCTGTCGGTGATAAGCATGTGCTTCTGGTTGATGAGATTGCCGACACAGGCCTGACCCTGCAATATGTCGTTAACGGGTTAAGTCGTGGGGCTTTTGACCCTCCTGGCTCAGCAGGTCAGCCACCAGCATCACTTGAAGTCGCAGTCCTAACAAGAAAGCACGAAGTATTCAAGGGTGGTCCTATAACATATCTTGGGTTTGATGTACCAAATGACTTTTTGGTCGGCTGTGGCATGGACTATAAAGAGCAAGGTAGGGAGCTGCCTGCCATTTATAGAAAAATCGGCTAATCAGCGCACAATATGTACGGGTATGATCTTGTGACTTAGCATGCTTTGAGTCGTTTGGATAAGCACCGCATTAAACTGCATGCGGCCAGAGGTTTCGATAACGTTGCGCGTAACTTGGCCGTCGCGCCAACGAGTTATGAGACTGTCGAACTTTACACCAAGGCTTGAATCGAGCGAGCCACACATGCCTACATCCGTAATGTGCGCTGTGCCTTTGGGCAGCACATCGGCATCGGCGGTTGGCACATGCCAGTGGTCACCAATTACCGCTGTTACGCGGCCATCTAAATAGTAGCCGATAATCCTTTTTTCGCTGCTAAAATCGCCGTGGAAATTAACAATGGTGGCTACGCGCGTAACAGCCTTTTCTTTTTCTAAAATAGCGTCGATGGTTTTAAGCGGATTGTCGGTTGGTTTGTCGGCATCCTTGCCCACAATCTGCCCAAGCAAGCTTACAACCAACACCTTGCCTTTTAGCGTATCGATGTACTTGTAACCTTTGTCTGCTGTTTTTGGATAGTTTGCCGGGCAAACAATTGGTTCATTGGGATTTTCCAATAGTTCGATTATTTCATCACGGAATAGCGTGTGGTTGCCACCAGTACAAAAATCGACACCGGCAGCTTGCAAACGCCGAAAGTCACTAACCCGCACACCTTTACCATCGCTTACATTCTCGGCCTGGGCGATTACCAGATCGACCCTGTGTTCTTGGCGTAATTTTGGCAAATATTTCTCTACGACTTGCAGGCCCGGCTCGGCCATGACATCACCGACATATAAAATGTTCATTTTTTTGGCCCCACAATGGTGCGCAGCTTTGGGCGTACTTGCTCGAAAATCCACTGATGGCCGGCATCGTTGGGATGCATGCCGTCAGCAGTTAAATACTGCTTGGTCCAATCTGTTGGGGCGGTGTCAAACAATGTAATACAGGGTATTTTTTCGGTTTTACAAGCTAGGGCCAGAGCCTCCTCAAACCGGTGGATACGTTGATTCTCGAAGTACGACGTCCCGCCAGTTAGCGGATTACGCTTGGGGTGCACCTTGGCTTGGTCTACCGGCACCAGCCCTACGCACCACACATGGTTGGCGTATTCTTTAGCAAGCCGGATAAATGCCTGGGCATTTGTGGCAAATTCGTCTGGAGTGTACAAATAATTATCGGGCTTGCTACTTGCTTTGGAGTCGTTGGTGCCCGCCGAAAAAAGTATATACGTGTTTTTAGGATCTTTTTGTTCTATCCGGGCCAGTGTTTCAACTTCAAACCGCCCAACAATATCACGAGTGGTGTTGCCAATAACGCCAAGCTCGTAAACGGCACACTGCAATCCCGCGCCATGCACATCAGCCATCTCCTGGTGTAACCAATTTTTTAACTTGTCAACCCAACCACCTTGTTCACCCCCAATACCGTGGGTGATGCTTGCTCCAAATACCAGCAGTGTTTTCATAGCTCTATTGTAACCGATCAAAAAACTCTTGCCAGGAGTGGATAGTGTAGGTTGGCTTGCAGCTTTGGAGTTCAGACAAGGGGTGTTGAGACTCATGTTCGGGGGGATAAAACAACAATGTATCCGTCCCGGCGTTGTTGCCAGCCAATAAATCCTTGGGTGAATCGCCAATCATGATTGCTCGGCTTGGTGCTATTTTTAGTTTTTCCAAAACGAGCAACAAACCACTAGGGTCTGGCTTTTGAGCCTTCATTTCATCACCGGTTATAATTATGTCAAAAAAATCTAGCAGTTTATGGTTGCCGACAGCAACGTTTATAACATCGCGGTATGACGCCGTTACAAGGGCAACTTTTTTGCCCTGCTGCCTGAGCGTATTCAGCACATCTTGGGCGCCAGGAAACAAATCTACCAACGGAAATTGTTGCTTGGCAATTGTTTGTAGCTCTTTTGTTAAGGCTTTTATTTCCACTTCGGAAAAACCGAATTCCCGTAGACCCTCTTCGTAGCGTCCAAAAAGCTGCTTAACAATTTGCCCATCACTAACCGTAATATTGTGCCGTCTAAGTTGACGATGCATTATACTTAGCCACATATCATGGCTTTGCGCAAGTGTACCATCCCAGTCGAATAAATAAGCTTCGTAGTGTTTCATTTTGCTAGTCTAGCAGATATTTACGTATACTGCCGTTTTTAAGATCTTCTAGCGTAAGGTATTGCGATAATGGCAAACCTTTATATACGACGTACAGCATAGTCTCGAGGCTACCATGGCCGACAATCAGAATGTGTTCTTCGGGCAACGTTTTAAACCAGACGAACAGCTTCCGCACCCGCTCGGCGAGTTGCTCAATCGTCTCTAGACCGTCAACATCGTCATTGTCGACTTGTTCGTTTAGTTTGGGGTTCTGCCAACTTTTTCCAGTAGCTTCCCCAAAATCTCGTTCGGCCAATAATGGTTGAATCCGAATCTGGGTGCGATAGCCATTTTTTTGCGCGATACACTCAGCAGTTTGTCTTGCTCGTTTTAGGGGCGAAGAAACAATACTGTCAATCGGCATGTGCTGTAATCTTGCCGCCAGTTCTTCGGCCTGCTTCAAACCCAGCGCAGTTAACGGCGAATCGAGCCGCGACCCGGCAAATATTTTATCGACATTGGCCTGTGACTGACCATGACGAACAAAGTAGATTGTCTTCATCTTTGCCATTATAGCCCGGTTTTTGTAATCTCTACCATTTCGTCAAAGACTGGGCGAACGAGGTCAAAGATAGCTTGGTGACCTGGGTTGGTGGGATGAATTTTATCAGCTGCGACAGAATAGCCTCGATGGCTGCTTGTCGCCTCAAAAAGTAGCAAATACTTGTAAGGCCGGCAGAGTTTAAATGCTTCGGCCTGAAGGGCACGGTTAGTCACGGTTTCATACAGCTCTATCGCTTCCTTAACGGTAGACGTACCATACACTCGGTTTGCCAAATCGCTCCTTAAAGCTGGTGGACCAACATATAAAATACCCCTACCTCCGCCAAACGCGATGCAGCATCACCTATAGCCAAGGTGTACCTTTTGAGATCTAGTGGATCCCTATGTTCCCGGAAAGCGTTAAATACATCTTGCATTCCCAGAGAAACAACAGATAAATTTGGCCTACCACCAAAGCGATAATACATACTTACCGTCGTCTGATCCCCGACTACCTTAGTCGACATCGGTTACTTGGCGAATTCGATGGCACGGGTTTCGCGGATGACGTTAACCTTAATGGTGCCCGGGTATTGCATTGTCGACTCAATTTTAGTGGCAATGTCGCGCGCTAGTTTGATGGCTGCTAAATCGTCGATACTCTGCGGTTTAACAAACACACGCACTTCGCGGCCGGCGCTGATGGCGTAGGATTTTTCGATGCCGCTAAAGCTATTTGCAACATTTTCGAGTTCCTTCATGCGCTCGGCAAAATTCTCGGCGCTAATGTTACGGGCGCCAGGGCGGCTGGCGCTAATAGCGTCTACAACACGGATAATTAAGGCTTCTACACTCGTCGCTTCTACGTCGTCGTGGTGCTGCTCGGCAGCCAAAGCAACTTCTTCTGGCGCGCCGTATTTGCGCAAAATTTCGCCGGAAATGTGGTGGTGCTTGCCCTCCATTTTGTGGGTAAGCGCCTTGCCCAAGTCGTGTACTAACGCTGCGTACTTAGCAGTTTTAACGTTAGCGCCAACTTCCTCGGCGATAATACCGGCAATATGCGCCATTTCGGTCGAGTGTTTGAGTACGTTCTGGCCGTAGCTGGTACGATATCTCAGCTCACCTAACAGGTGCAAAATTTCTTTGGGGATACCGATAACACCGACTTCGCGGGCGGCATCTTCACCGGCTCGGATTACATCTTTTTCGACGTTCTTTTGCGCCTTCTCAACAACTTCTTCGATACGGCCAGGGTGGATACGGCCGTCCTTCATAAGCATTTCAACGGCTTGGCGGGCAACCTCACGGCGCACAGGGTCAAAACTGCTTAATACAATGTAGCCAGGGGTATCGTCTACCATAATGTCGACGCCAGTGGCACGCTGCAAGGCCTGAATGTTGCGGCCTTCTTTACCTATAATGCGGCCCTTCATTTCCTCGTCTTCGAGTTTGACGCTGGTGACAGTGCGCTCAGCCGTGACTTCACTAGCCATACGCTCCATCGCAGTCGTGATGATCAATGCAGCTTGTTCTTCGGCATTGTCTTTGGCTTCATTTTGCAGTTTGCCAATCAGACCTGCGAGGTCGTGTTTAATGTCACGCTCGGTCATTTGCATGAGTTTTTCGGCGGCGTCTTCCTTTTTGAGGCCGGCGATTTTCTCAAGCTTCTCCTGCTGTTTTTTGCGAATGTCGCGAATTTCGTCTTTCAAGCCTTCGACTTCGCCTTCGCTAGTGCGCAGCTTTTCGGTGCGTTTGTCGAGATCGTCAAGCTTTTTGTCGAGTGTTTCTTCGCGGGCCACTAAGCGGCCTTCAATATCCTTGAGCTCGCGGCGGCGAGTCTGTTCTTCTTTGCGGGCCTCGTCTGCAAGTTTAGCCGCTTCTTCGCGGGCGTCATCCAATAATTTGGCAGCTTCACGTTTGGCTTTTGCCAATTCTTTGCCGGCTTGCTCGGCTGCCGAACCCATTTTGCGTTTCGTCACATAATTGTTCGCCCCAAAGCCCACGCCAAGCCCAACCACAGCAAGCACTATGGTAATTACATCCATAACAGTCCTTTCTATCGGTACAGATTACGCCCTGGCAATCGCTATCACGTCTCTAGCCTGGCAACAAATCTGGAAATCGAATAAAATTAGAAAATATTTAGCGTAGGTTTGCTAGACAAGTCAAGCAAATCCTTGTATAGAACTATACGCGCTTGGCTCGGACTGGTCAATATGATGCAGCATTTTACTGCTGTTCGGCAAAGACAACTAGGCGGTCCTCGTAGTGATTACCAGTTGCATCGAGCTCGCCGGTACATGTAATAAGATTAAGGCCGGGTTTTCCAGAAGTAACCGGTGTCATCGCTGCGCCCATCATTTCGGAGCTGTCGGATGGATATGTCTTGGTTTTAATGACTGTATAGGTGTAGATTTTGCCATCGCCACGCTCGATCGATAGTTCATCGCCCTTCTTCAAATTCTTTAATTCCGCAAAAACGCCGGGCTTGGTTGGGCCGTGAACATGGCCGTCTATTACCATTGCACCCGGCTGGCCAGGTTCAGAACTACCACCATACCAACCGGTGTCATAAATATTGCCGGGTGAAGCAATCGCCCCCTTGTTGTCTACGCCTAACTTGAGCACCCGTGCAGTAACGTCCAGCTTGGGAATGCTAATAATCCTAGGCGCATTAGCGGCAACATGGTACGCGGTAACGTCAGGTTTGTCACTTTCACCTGGCATGTCGCCAACCATTGGAGCTTCGCTATTAGAGTTACTGGTTTGCATCTGCTCGACCTGCGCTTCGACGTGACGGTTTGTCAACAAGCCATCTACCGCCACGCCAATACCAACAATAA
>Ga0075418_10006111_pt1 | contig 13600 bp, 7 predicted proteins | sample SoiMetdeltSBSDD2_FD_81776 | JGI IMG/M metagenome (GOLD analysis project Ga0075418, IMG submission 81776) | Bulk soil microbial communities from a Populus tree surrounding site in Tennessee, USA - Soil MetaG P. deltoides SBSDD2 | ecosystem: Environmental > Terrestrial > Soil > Tree plantation...
GAAGATACGCCGCTTTCTACTTACAACTTTGTGTCTACGCTAGCGGAGGCGGGCGTACCTCCTGGGGTGCTGAACATCGTTGCCGGCCGGGGCGTAGAGGTTGGGAAAGCATTGCTGTCTCATGAAAAGGTTCGGCTGATTTCGTTCACGGGGTCGACAGAAGTTGGACGGATCGTCGGCCAGGCGTGCGCGGCCACCGATAAGATTTGTTCGCTCGAAATGGGCGGCAAGAATGTGATCATGATCCTGGATGACGCCGATCCGGAGCTCGCGCTTGAAGGTGTACTTTGGGGCGCATTCGGAACTACCGGTCAACGATGCACAGCAACGTCGCGGGTTGTCGTTCACCGAAAATTAGCAAAGAAGTTCACGAACATGCTCGTGGATCGAACAAAGCAATTGCGGCTGGGATCGGGTCTCAACGAAAAGACCGACGTCGGCCCGGTAATCAATCGGGACGCGAGTGAAAAGATTCTCGAATACATTGAGATCGGCCGGCGTGAGGACAAGGCGAAGTTGATGTGTGGAGGCCGGCGAGCCGAAAAAGGTGATTTGAAGCACGGCTACTTTATCGAGCCTACGGTGTTTGCGGACGTAGATCCGCAAATGCGGATCGCGCAGGAGGAGATCTTTGGCCCGGTCGTTTCTGTTCTGGAGTGCCGGGATCTCGATCACGCGATTGATATTGCCAACGGCGTCAAGTTTGGACTTTCGGCCTCGATCTACACCCGTGATACCAATCGAGCCTTTCACGCGATGGAGGACGTGCAAACCGGTATCTTTTATGTAAACGCCTCGACAATCGGCGCCGAGGTTCACCTGCCGTTTGGCGGAACAAAATCGACCGGTAACGGCCATCGCGAAGGCGGCACTCAGGTGTTGGATATTTTTTCGGAGTGGAAGTCCGTTTATGTTGACTACTCGGGCAAGCTTCAACGGGCGCAAATAGATAGTTAGTCCGTGGTCCGAATATAAGACCTATAGGACGTATAGGACCTATATTCGCGTCACGAACTAAGGACTACGGACTACCAAAGCAGGAGCTCTATGATTGTCGGATTACCAAAGGAAGTGAAAGACAACGAGTACCGGGTGGGGTTGGTTCCGGCCGGCGTTAAGGCCCTGACCAGCGGAGGACATACCGTGCTGGTGCAGACAACAGCCGGCGACGGCTCGGGGATCACCGACCAGGAATTTGTGAACGCCGGCGGTCTCATCGTGGACTCAGCCGAGGAGGTCTGGTCTCGTGCTGAGATGGTTGTCAAAGTCAAAGAACCGATAGCCTCCGAGTATGGATTTCTACGCGAGGGTCTGATTCTTTTCACTTATCTTCATCTCGCTCCCGCACGGGAACTGACCCGAGCGCTGTTGAACGGCGGCGTAATTGGCGTGGCCTACGAAACCATTACCAACGAACAGGGTCATCTTCCTTTGCTCACCCCCATGAGCGAGGTTGCCGGTCGAATGTCGATACAGGTGGGGGCCACGTATCTCGAAAAGATCAACGGTGGAAGAGGCGTGCTGTTGGGTGGCATTCCCGGCGTTGCGCCCGGTCGCGTGACGATTATCGGCGGCGGTGTCGTCGGTATCAACGCGGCGAAGATCGCGGTGGGCTTTGGCGCAGCGGTCATCATTATCGATAGGGATCTCGAACGGCTCCGCTACCTTGATGATATTTTCGGCAGCCGGATCCGCACTCTTGCGTCGAATCCCTACACGATCGGGGATTCGGTAGCGGCGTCCGATTTGGTTGTCGGCGCGGTGCTGGTTCCCGGGGCGGCGGCGCCCAAACTGGTGACCCGCGATATGCTTCGCGATATGCCCCGAGGTTCGGTGATCGTGGACGTGGCAGTAGACCAGGGCGGTTGTATCGAGACTACCAAACCGACAACGCACAGCGAGCCGACTTATTACGTCGAGAATGTTCTTCATTACGGGGTGACCAATATGCCCGGCGCGGTGCCGCGCACCTCTACGTTTGGGCTAACAAACGCGACGCTTCCTTTCGCGTTGAAGCTCGCCAAGTATGGCGCCGAGCAAGCTTTCAGACGGGATCGACACCTAAGGAACGGTGTTAATACCTATCGTGGTAAGGTCACTTACGAGGCTGTCGCGGTGGACCAGGGGCTTGAATACACGTCGATCGACGATTTGTTAAGGAGCTGACGCTTGATGAAGGGATCTGTTTGGGCCGGGGCTATTTGTTTAATGCTTCTGGCTTACTCCAGCGCATATCCTCAGGGCGGGGCGCCTAGCCTTGATGCGGGAAGCGTCAAGGATTCGACTTACACAAACTCTTATTTTGGAATGCAACTGCGAATCCCGGAAGGCTGGCAGGTGCAAGACAACGAAGCCACGCGGGCACTGCTGGAACGCGGTAAAGCGCTTGCGGCGGGCGACGATAAGAATCTGAATTCGATGTATAGCGCTTCGGAACTGAGGAGTCTGACATTACTCACAGTGTTTAAACATCCTCTAGGCTCGCCAGTTGAATTCAACCCAAGTTTTATGTGCATGGTTGAACGCATCGAAGGTCTGCCGGGCCTAAAGAACGGGAGTGATTACTTGTTCCACGTCAGGAAGGGGCTCTCGCTGTCAAAGATTCAGCATTCTTTTGAGAAGGAGATCTATAATCAAACGGTTGGCGGGATCGTGTTCGGCGTTTTAGACACGACGTTAACAATTGGAACGAACACGATTCACCAGAAATACTTCAGCACGCTACTTAAAGGATATGCCTTAAGCTTTATCATTTCATTCTCGTCTGACCAAGAGCTCCAGAGTCACAACAAGACGATTGAATCGATACGGTTTCGTTAGAGTCATCCAGGCTCAGCCATCAATCAAAGTCTTGCGAAGGGTCTTCAGCATTCCAACCCGGGTTCTCAACGTTATCAATGCCACGCAAGATCGAGTGCCTCTTCGTTCATCGGTTTAACTGAGCCCTGCCGGAGATTCACCTCCCACGTCGCAGTATGAGTCCGGCTCGAATCCGTGTAGCTGAACTCAACGCTTATTGGCGACTCGCTTCCTCCTGACAAAGTCGCGCGCCATCCTTCGATGTCGATCGACTCTCCAGAGCTCTTCCGGTGAAAGACGGTCATATATAGATACTGTTGGACAGTAAAGTTCTCCTTCCTTGAGTTGCTCTCCTTCACCAGCCTAATGGCCTTTTCGGCATCAGGCTGAAGGTGCTCGGCGACGAGTACGAACGCGTCTACCATCACTATGAGCAGCGGCACGCATATGAACACGAGCCGCGGCCAGCTGAAGCGCTTTATAGTCATTTTCTAAAGTTCATCAGTCTCGGATATGCGAGGTATAAGCATTCCACAGCGCGGGCAATTCTCATCCGGGCCGTCCAGCGCTACCCTGAAGCCGCACTCCAGACAGGGACGAAGACTGATCCTCTTTTCGATCATTACGTAACCGATCAGCACCAGGGTTATGCAAACTATCGCTAGAATCACCGCCATACTTGTCCAAGGACGGTTCAGCCACTCACGGTGAACGTCTGGCTGCGTTCCGGTTCCATCCCTATCAACTGCCGCCTCGCATGAACTTCTGACCCGCCGTGTAGTTGAAGAAAGCAGCCATGAAAAAGATCACCGCAGATCCGGCGGTTACCACCAAATACGGCGACCGGCCTGACTGATATGCTTCAACGCTGAGATAGGCAAATATTAGTGCGAGAAGCGAACAGACGATAGCGTTCCGGTGATATGCGTAGCCGGTTCGTTGGGCGGCAGTCCGGTTTCGCCGGATGAGTTCGTTGAGCGCTTTGACTTCCTCTTCGCACGGACCAATGCAGGCAACACCGTTGCCTACATCTGCCGCGCAGTCGTGACAAAGCGCTTTGTTGCAGTTTTTGCAGATCGCGACCGCGTCGACGCCCTGGTGATTGAAACACTTCATAAGGTCGACAGCAACATAGGTCCTATAGGTCCAATCAGGTCATATAAGGATCCTATAGGCCCTATTGTCTATGTTACTTCGGCTCGCGCCATTCGAAGATTGTCGTTGAGCTGAGCGTCCCGCCGTACGCGCCAGATCTTACTGTCGAGGTAGTAGTGAGTGAACGCACCACCCCATATGAATGCCATCCAGAAGCTATCGGGCTTTACAATGGTGTAATGCGGAATGTGATACAGCGCGCCAAATACAAGCGCAAATCCAATATAAGTCCACACGCTCTTGCTGATCGTGGACGCGGCGCCGTAATTCTTTGAGGTTGCCTTCCCGTACTTGTTCCGATTGTGAAACCAGATTATCCGGTGGTACTGGATGTTGTGATAGATGGTCAAAGTGGCCACCGCCGCCAGCGCTGCCGCCGAGGGTGGCTGCACCGGCTCGAGAAACCACAACACGATCCAATGCATGGGCACCGCGGCAGCGAGCAGAAGCAGCTTTGGAATGTTGACCGGGTGCCTCATATAGAGCTTCTGAGCCTGGCGTCCGGCAAAAAGAATCAACGATACGACGAATGCCGAGAACACCAGAGTTTCAAACCACCAAACCGATTCCGATTGAGCTGAGAGTCCCATTCCCTCGAGCCGTTCTTTCGCCGCATAGCTGTGCGTCAAAAAGCGAACAAACGGATAAGTCATGCCCAGCAGAATAAACGTGCGGTCGATCAGGTTATCGATCTCCGCCAGATCGCTATTCTTTTTCTTATACAGAATCATGAAGCCGTAATGCTGCTTCACAAGGTGATAGTAAGCCCACAGCGACGCAAAGAAGAAAAACATCGGTCCCCAGGCTTCGGTGCCCAGCAGCTTCGCCTGCCCCGCAAGCACCAGCGCCGGTCCAAGCAGAAACAGCGATAGAGTTCCGTAGTAAAGCCTGGCTCGCTTGCGCCGTTCTTCGTTGTCGGCATAGGTTCGTGAAATAGTCCCAAAGACATGCGGCCCGTCAAATCCGAGAGCCCATATCCAGGTCATTATCATCACCGACAGGCCAAGCTTGACCAGGAGCAGGTTAGCAGCAAGGAAAGCGTAGCTGGTGACGACGCTGCCGATAAACCAGACCAGATCTTCTCTCTGGTTGATGATCCAGCCGAGGGCAACAGTCTTGTGCCCGCCTTTTTCTACAGCAACAGCCGCAGATGCCATAGTTTCATCTCCTTGAATTCCGGGTAGCGATGCTATGGTTAAAAGAGCCCGTGAGTCGGTTCAGACCCGCTTTTCACCTCGCATACTAGTTAGAAAAGCCGCGTCCTTCAAGCTTGAGGCTGCCTAGTTTAGCAAAGCCCAACCCATCACCAAAGCACTTTCGTCCGCGTTCTATTGAGCTGATGGACCAACAGCGACGCCGTTGCAAGTTTGTAAGGACACTTATGAGTGGAAGGGCCTGACCGACGCGGCTTGTCGGACATCAGGACTTGTTGGTTTGGAGCTTTACGATTGAGATTGGCAGCGATCGTTTGGCGCCGCCTTGAATGAGCGAATCCGGACAAATATTCAGGATTAGACACCCATCATGATTGCGGCTCGCAGAACGCTTCGGAAAAAGATTCGCATTTGCGCCTACTTGATTCTGGTTGTCGGGTCGCCAAACAATATCCAACTCCGGCGTGCATCCAAATCAGCGGTAGCGGCCTTCGCCCCGGCGACCGCTTCGCCGAGCGTCGTCTGACCAGAGTAGATCTGACGATAGAACTCTCGATTCATTAGCGCCTGGTGCTCGGGATAGGTCATCGCCGACGATGCCCAGACCGCCACGGCCCCGCCCTTCTCCGACTTCACAAGGGCTTCTGCGAGCGAGTCAAGGACAATGCCCTGAAAGTAGCCGTTCAGGCAGGTCATCATCACAAATATCGACAGATGGACGGAGTTCGACACCTCAAGCGCATCAGCCGAGCCGAACAAATGCCCTCCCCACAAGTCAACCGACCCGTGACCCACATAGTTGACCAGTTTCTGGCCGCGATTGATCATTTCGAGCAGATTCCGTTTTGCAGTCGCGTCATCGGTGGTGCTTCGGTACACTTCATTCACTCGCAGTTTGCCGGGTAGGAGCGGTTTCAAATCGTTGCTGGCTTGCTCGAAGTTGAATCCTTCGTTCCTATCCGCAACAAGCAACACTTCTTCGGAAACACTCGAAAACTCGTACCCGATCACTTTGTTAATCATTATGTGGACTTCTTCGGCTGTTCTGGCCGGGAGACGCCCGACAGCCATTTCAGGCAGGCCGTCATTGTTGAAATCGGCGAACCAATCGTCGGATGCGGCCTCCATCAGATCGGTGTCGATTAGCCTGGCGGGAACAAGATCGGTGTCGCCGGCGCCAAGATAGTTGCGCGGGTCAAAACTCCCGTCTGCTCCCAAAAGAACGAACCGTGGTTTCTTCTTCCAGCTCGTTCGCGCGTATGACAGGAAATCTTTAACGGCTTCCACGCTCTTCTTGCCAAAGCTGAACTCGTCGTAGATATCCTCAATATCAATTATTGCAACACTGAGCTTTTGACTCTGGCGGAAGACTTTGAGCGGCTCAAAGCTGTCCGCAAGATCGCAATGAGTGATGATTATCAAGTCAGCGCCGTTAGACGGCTGTCGCAAGCTCGATGGTCTATTGGCAGTGACCGACAGAGGATGGGAGATCCGGTCATCCGTCAAGGCAAGCAGGCTCCCGACCGCCGAGCCGTGCAGTCCGACCGTAATTGCATAGCTCGTTCCGGCCGTGTCAATGACGCCGGTAATTTCAGAAACGGAACTTGGATCACTCACATCGAAAACACGAATCAAGGGAGAACTGAACCCCGAAATAGTCTGGGCCTGCGTCCCCGGCGAAATAGTCATTCGAAGTGCGTTTTGTTCTGCCGTGTAAGTATGCGAGTAACTCATCAGCAAGTAGTCAACGAGACTAATGTCGGAGGGGCCACCCTCGGCGATGAGACTGATTGTATTTGGGCCCTCGACTAGCATCGAGTATGGGACAGGGAAGCTCTGAACCGCCTGCCGCCTGCCGTCAAATACGACGCGTCCAAGGAGGCTTCCGTTGAGCGACACGGTAACCTGATGGTCGGTATTGCCCGGGAGGTCGGTGACCCCTTGAAGGGCTACTTCAACCTTTCCATTCAAAGTAGAACTCTCGTCGATCGAACTTATCGTGATCGTTTGCTCGACACGCTGAGAGGTTATCACTCGACCAAAGAAGTTCTCGGCTTCCCCGTTTAGCAGGCCCGAAAAGTAGATGGTCCTTTCCCTGCTCTCCAGGGAATAATTGAAGCTGTTTGCGCCGCCCGGCTTGGCGTGAGTCTTTATGACGTCAATCCGGCGTCCTCGCGATGACCCTTCGACCAACCAGTAAATGTTTGTGTCGGTTGAAAGCGTATCCAGCCCGACGCCATAGAACTCGACTGAATCATTTGCGTCGAACCTGCCGTCGGCTTCGCCGGTGACCAGTATCGGTTGTTCAGCTCCGTTAGAGAATAGCTGTAGCAAACGCGGATTGGTCCCCACCTTGAGCCCAGCCTTAATCAGTTCCGATTGAGTCACCCGGTACCAGCCTTCGTGGCTGACCCCGATCTTAACGGCGGAGCCGGACGAGATGGCTTGTTGAAGGTCGAGGTTGGCTTGCGTTGGCTTCACAAGTCGGGAAGTTGCTTCGACGGCCGCAGCTCGAGTGTCCCCCTGCCCAATGCCGGCAAGAGTTTGAGCGTCTCGAATCCTGGAGGGATCAGGGGGTTTTGCCGCCGAAGTTGCTGAGATCGGGCCGTGAAAAGTGGATTGACCGTTGACGTCAATCTCTTCGAGCCAATAGGAATTTTTCTCTGTCTGATGATTATCGAACCATGAGTACGAGCGACCAGCGCCCAATATAGTTCCCGAGCCGGCGACCAGAGCAGAACCTGCAACGATCTGCCGATTGACAAGCTCCCGGTTGACTCCGTTGTCGCGATAGAGATTGAAACCCAGATTGTTCGCTTCAAAGCCGGTACGCCATTCCAGCAATGTGCCGGTGTCACAGACGGTAGCGGCGAATGAGACCAATTCAATCGCCGTCGGCGTCGAGCACGCGCAGAACTCCGAAGTATTACCGGTCCCGTCGGTCGCCGTGGCGGTGATTCGATGTCCTGCGGGAACTGCGACGTTGAAAACAACATTGAAGCTGGCATTGCCTGCCGCATCGGTCATCACACTGGTTGATCCGATGTGAGTCTGACCCTCTCCGAAGCCGTTGCCATCGCACGTAGGATTCGAATAAAAGTCGATAGAGAAACCAGCGTCAGCGGCGCTGTTAAGCGTTCCCGTAATGTTGATGTTCGGCCCGCCGCCACTCATGCTCGAGCTGATCACTGGAAAGTTTTGCAGATTGTTCGCGCCGGTGTCCGGGTCAAGATTGTCATTGCTTGCGACCACTCCGTCGTTGGTCAAATCAATTCCCAGCAGCCCGTTCGAGAAAATCGAATTTGCGGTGACGCGGTTGCCGAGCCCCTGAAGGATTCCGACACCGTTTAAGCCGTTAAAGGCGATTATGTTGCCTTCGCCCGGATCCCCGCCAATTGTATTGTTGCTGGAAGTAATCAGGATACCGAACCGGGTGTTTCCCAGACTTCCGGTTCCCGTGATGTTTACGCCGATAAAGTTGTTCTTGACAATCGTGTTGTTTGCCGAAGTCAGCGCCATGAGAATCCCGTTTCGGTTACCGGAAATAACATTTCGCGCTGCCGCGGTAGGGCCGCCGATGGTGTTGTTTGGATCGCCGACGCTAATGCCGCCGGTGACGTTATTCGTACCGCCATTGCCGCGATCGAGCATTCCCGTGGCGTCGGTGCCAATCAAATTCCCCTGAACGCTGTTGTTGGTGCCGTCCAAAAAGATTCCAGATTCGTCGTTTGCCGAGATGACGTTGCCTGCACCCGCCACCGTTCCGCCGATGAGACTGTTCTTGGTGTTGTTGAGAAACACGCCGAGCGTGTTGCCCAGCGGCGTTGTACCGTCGGCGCCCAGACCGATGTAGTTCCCCTGGATCGTTGTGGTCGCCGAGGTGAAGATGGTTTGAATCCCTATGGTGTTGGCTGAGATCACATTCCTCTCGGCCGCGGTCGTGCCTCCGATGATGGTGGTACCCGAAGTGCCTCCGGGGGTGGTGGTACCGGTAGCAGTGATGCCCCGATCAGCATTCCCGGCATCGCCGTTGCCGCTCGCGCTCACGCCGATGAAGTTTCCTTTGATGGCTGTGTTGCTTGCGTCTGCAGTCGTTTCAATGCCGTCGTCGGCGTTGTTGGAAATCACATTTCGTGCTCCCGAAACCGCACCGCCGATTTGAGTATTCAAGGCGTTGGCGCCCTGGATATGCACACCGTCCTGCGCATTGCCCCCGGCGAATGCGATGCCTGTTGCATTTACGCCAATGAGATTGCCTTGAATGACGTTGTTTAAAGCGCCAGTCGCGCCGTCAATCAAAATTCCATTCGCCAGGTTGCCGGAAACCAAATTGCCGTCATTCGCGGTGCCACCGATTTGATTGTCGCTTACATTGTTGAGGAAAATGCCGTTTCCGGTGTTTGGAAGCGCAGCGAGCCCCGCTTGATCGGTTCCAATTCGAGAACAGTTGACCTTGTTTGTCCCTTTGGTGATGAATTCGATGCCGTCGCCGCCGAATCGATTGATGACCAGACCCTTAACCGTGCTGTTACCGCCCGAGATATTAAGACCGTCTGTGCCGGCGCCGGCGTTGGTGCCGTTCAGTTCGATCAGCGGCGAACCGCAAGTCGCTCCCGGCTGCGACAAGCCGTCAATGATGACGGGTTGGGTGATTGGAGGTAAGGCAGAGAGGGGCGAGATCGTTTTCACGCCTGCGCCCGGAATGTTAAAGGTGATGGCATTCTGAACCGGGTCCGCATTGGCGCTGGTGATGGCTTGACGCAGACTGCCTGCGCCGCTGTCATTGGTATTGGTCACTATCAGAGGCGGCGGGCTAAATGCTGTAATTGCTCGGCAGGCAGAGAATTCGGACGTGTCAAAAGGTGCCGCGTTTCGAGTCGCAGTCGCGGTCAGCGCGTGACCCACGGTCGTCATTATCGGCAGGATGAAGTTGAAGCTGGCGTTGCCGCTGCCATTCGTCGTCACGTCGATGGAAGTCAAAAGCGTTTCGCCCTCGCCGTTGCCCAGCGCGTCGCAGGTCGGATTGACAAAGAATTCGATTCGAAACGAGGTGTTAGCAGTGCTGTTGAGCGAACCCGCGATGCTCGTTCCCAGCCCTATAGCGGTCTCGGCGGCGGAAATTACGGGAAAGTTCTGGAGGTTGTTGGGGCCCGCATCCCCGTCGCCTGCATCGTTGGCGGTGATTCCATCGGCGTTCAGGTCGATTCCCAGAAAATTGGTCGGCGTGCCGTTGGAATGAATCGAATTGCCCAGTATGCGGTTACCTGTGCCCGCGGTGCTCAGTAGAGCGACACCGCGGTTCACATTAGAAGCGATGATGTTGCCTTCGCCCGGGCTGGTTCCGCCGACGGTGTTTGCGCTTGAACTCAAAGAAATCTGTATGCCGTCGGTCGTGTTGCCGAGACCGGTGCCAGTACCCGTCGCGCCAACACCGATGTAGTTCCCCTGGATCGTATTGTTTGCGACGCCTGCATCGCGCAGGGTTATTCCGACACCAGTGTTGCCTGAAATGATGTTGCGCGCCGCCGCAGTCGTGCCGCCGATGAGATTCGCGGTACCCGTCGTGAAAAAGATGATGCCACCTGAGGAGTTACCGATCTTCGTAAGACCATTTGAGCTCAGGCCGATTGTGTTGCCTTGGACAACGTTGTTCGACGAGCTCACAAAGCGGACGCCTGAGAGCCCGTTGCCGGAAATGGTATTTTCGGAAATCGTATTGTTTGATGACGAACTGACCAGAACACCGTTTGCGCCGTTGCCCAGATCCGCGTTGCCGGCGGCATTGGTCCCGATGCGATTACACCGAACGGTGTTCCCGCCATTGGTAATGAGCGAAATGCCGTCGCCGCTGAACCGATTGATGATCAGACCCTGTACGGTGCAATTTCCTGCATTTATAAACAACCCATCCAGACCTCCGCCGGAATTCGTGCCGTCCAGTTCGATCAACGGCGAGCTGCAGGAAGCGCCCTGCTGGGAGAGCCCGTCGATGATTACCCGTGTAGTAATGCTCGGCAGCGCTGCAGCTACGGAGATCGTTTGAACGCCCTCGCTTGGAATATTAAAAGAGATGACATTTGGATTGGCGTTTGCGTTTGCATCGACGATTGCCTGACGGAGAGTTCCGGTGCCGGCGCCGGGTGCCGGATTGACGCCTCCGTTGTCGCCGGTATTGGTAACCACAAACGTCTCCAATGTAACAGGAATGCAAGCGGAAAATTCCGATGTGTCCAGAGGCACGCTGTTGCGAGTCGCCGTCGCGGTAAGAAATTGTCCGAAGGTCGTTGGGGCGGCGGACAGGACTGCGTTAAACGCCGCATTACCGATGCCGTTGGTGCTTGTGTTAACAAAACCCAGAAATATCTCGCCTTCGCCGTTACCCGAAGGATCACACGATGAGTTTGCAAAGAACTCGATTCGATAAGAGGTGTTCGCTTCGCTGTTGAGCTGTCCAGTGACGGTCGTCGTAGCGCCAGTAGATAGCGCCGACGCCAGAACCGGAAAGTTCTGCCGGTGGTTCGTGCCGTCATCACCGTCGCCTGTATCGTTCGCGGTTAGCCCGTTGTCATCAAGATCTATTCCTCGACCGGCATTAGAAAAAATCGAATTGGCGAGGATCCGGTGACCAGTGGTCGGCGTGGTATCCCGAAAGATGGCGATGCCGTCGTTACCGTTGTACGCAATAATGTTTTTTGCGGAAGGAGTCACACCCCCAATGGTGTGGTCGTTATTGCTCAGCCCGTTTCCGATAATCTCTATTCCGGTTGAGCCGTTTCCCATTGGGGTAGTGCCGTCCGCGGCTACACCGAAGTAATTGCCCTGTACCACATTGTCGCGGCCGTTCAACGTCATTCCGCGGCCGCCATTTCCGGAAATCACATTGCGCAGGGCCGCGGTTGTCCCGCCGACTGTGCAGTCAACACCGGTCAGATCCACGCCGCTCTGGTCCCCAAGCGCGGTCATGCCTGTCTTATCCGGACCGATGTAATTTCCAGTGACTGTATATAGAGAGCCGGCAAACATTCTTAAGCCGAGAAAAGTATTTCCCGAGATCACGTTCCGCTCTGCGGCGGTGTCCCCGCCAATGGTGATGTTTGACGAAGTAAATCCGCCAATAGTTGATTGCACCAGGATGCCGACGGTATTTCCCGCGGCAGTCATCCCTGTGGGGTCAGTTCCGAGATGACAGCCTTCGATGGTCAGGTTGTGCGTCACTTGAGTGGAGATTCCCGCATTGTCGAAACGGTTGATGGCCAGACCTCGGACGAAGCTGAGGGGCGCGGTATCCGGGACATTTATAAAGCGCAATCCATCGGCCAGCGCTCCGGCGTTCTGCCCGCTAATCTCGATTACCAGATTACCGACCGACCAGCCCGGCTGAGTTGTGCCGTCGATGATCACGGGCGAGGTGATTTCTGGAAGCGGCGTGTTTGGTGTGATGGTATGAACGCCGCCGCCGGGAATATTGAAATTGATCGTGTCAATTAAGAGATCTCCATTTGCGGAGGTAATGGCCTGGCGCAAGCTCCCGGCGCCGCTGTCGTTAGTGTTCAAAACGGTAAAGGTTGCAGCGCGCACGCGTCTGATTGAAAGCGACTCCAGAAGGACCATGCAGCCTACAATGATCAACGCAGCCGATATGAATGTCCTCCGCTTGTCGACAGATTTTAGAATGTGAGTGCGATGCAGGCCGGTCATTTTTCTCCTCCAATTAGCGATATTCGCAACGACAGCAGTCGTTTCTTCCGTAGTCGCATTGCTTCGGTTACGCCCTTGGCTTAGAATCCGACCTCGCTAACCTGAGCGAATCGGCTTGTTTCAAACTCGACGGGCAAAATACTAGAAAGTTCCACACCACTGGGAGGGCTCGTGACTGACGACGAATTCAACGAATACCGTACACAAATGAACAAGCGCATTCTGACCAGCGGTCATCTCGGCATAAATCGGTTTTTCGCGCTCGATCATCAGGCCTATGAAGCCGGCGCACTCGATTCCAGGACCAAGGAATTGCTCGGGCTTGTAGCATCGCTGGTACTCAGGTGCGACGACTGCATCACCTATCACGTTCTTCAATGCGTCGAGCAGGGGGTCAAGCGCGAAGAATTCCTCGATACCTTCAACGTGGCGCTGGTCGTCGGTGGCTCGATTACTATCCCGCACCTACGCCGAGCGTTTGAGCGAATGGAGGAAGCACTCGTTAACCCAAAGTCCTAGCACCATCCTCCAAGGGAGGGCTGGCGGCGCACCTGCCGCCAGCCCAACGCTCACTGAATTGCCCGGAACACCTAGGCGCATCACTGACAGGGAGGAGTCAGCAGATCGTTCAAGGTGTTTCGATCAGTGATCGTGCAGCGAAGCGTTCCGGCCGGAGCCTGAATCGAGCCGGAGCCGGCGTGTACCGCCTTGTCGACTCGCCCGAGCACCCGACGGTCGAGCGGGTTGTGTTCTAACGTGTATACACAACCCTGACGGATGGCCTTCCCGACTCC
>Ga0075418_10006114_pt1 | contig 13594 bp, 12 predicted proteins | sample SoiMetdeltSBSDD2_FD_81776 | JGI IMG/M metagenome (GOLD analysis project Ga0075418, IMG submission 81776) | Bulk soil microbial communities from a Populus tree surrounding site in Tennessee, USA - Soil MetaG P. deltoides SBSDD2 | ecosystem: Environmental > Terrestrial > Soil > Tree plantation...
CGGGCTCTGGAGAAACTCAGCCTGCACAGCCGCGCCGACCTGGTTCGATACGCCGTCGAGCGCGGCTGGCTACAGGGCCTTTGAGATCGCCTTTCCTCGATCGCACCATCGGACACCTTCGCGAGCGCAGACCCTACCGGCCGACCTGGGGGCCTCCCCGACAGCAGGGTTCGTCCTTTCCTGACACGTCACCAAATCAGACCGCCGTAACGTGCTCATAGAGACCGTCCCGGCTGCATTCCGGACTGCCGCCCTCGGCTGGGCGATGCTCCGGTTTGAGGGGAAGGGATACACCGGGACGAATTCGCCCCTGCGGCGGTAGTTGGCTTCGGACTGAACACCAACTCAGGTTCATAACCCATGTCGCGTTACGCTCTCGAATTGATCATCGTGGTTCTACTTCTACTGTGGCTGCTCGGGGCGTTCGTTTACCCCTTCGGGGGTAATCTGATCCACCTGTTGCTGGTTATCCTCCTGGTGGTCGTCGTGATCCGATTTGCCCAGGGACGCAGGGTAGTGGAGTAACGGCGTGAGCGTTCCGACCCCCTGATGGTCACGTTCAGTCGCCGCAGACGAGATCGGCCGTCATGCATGAGGTCGCCATATGCGAACACAGCCATCGAATCGGCAGGAGACGACTTCCCCGACGCCCAAAGAAGCGGTCGCAGCGCGAGGCCACGAAAAATGGATGGCACGAGGCCGACCCACCAAAACGCAATTGCGGGATTGGTTGGAAGCGAAAGCCGAAGTTCGGCGGCTTCAAGAGATGGCTCGCAAGTTGGTGACGGTCGAACAGCGACTGACCCGCCAACTTTGTGAGCACAAAGAATCCGAACGGCGGCTCGCTGCCGAGCATGCTGTGAGCCGGATCCTCACGGTGGCCCACACCATCGGTGATGCCGCTCCGCAGATCATTCAAGCCGTCTGTGAAAGCCTGGACTGGGATGTCGGCACAGTTTGGCTGGTTGACCAAGACGCCAACAAACTGCGCTGCTGCGAAGTTTGGCATACGCCCAGGGTTGACATTCCAGAGTTTGAACGAGACAACCGCCTGCGCTCCTTTTCAAAAGGGAGCGGGTTGCCGGGCCGGATTTGGGCCAACGACAGTCTGATCTGGATTCCCGACGTGACGTCGGATGCCGATGCCCCCCGTGCGCGAATCGCAGCCCAAGAGGGCCTGCATGGGGCTGTCGGTTTTCCCATCCGGAACGGGGTCGAGCACCTCGGCGTTTTGGAGTTCTTCACTCGAGAAGTCCGGCAACCGGATCAAACAGTCATCCAGATGATGACCAGTATCGGCAACCAGATTAGTCAATTCATCGAGCGCCGGCGGGCCGAAAAAGAAGTGCTAAGCCAGCAGGCCGAGCGGGACACCGCCAGACTGATTCAGCAAGGACTTCTGCCCAGAAGCATGCCGACGCTGGCCGGTTTTCAGATTTGTGGAAGGTCGGCGCCCGCCAGTTCGGTCGGCGGCGATTGCTTCGATTTCATCCCCCTGAGCGGCGAGAGCGGGGAAAGCCTCGCCGTCCTCATAGGGGATGCCACTGGGCACGGAATTGGTGCCGCGCTACTGATAGCAATGACTCGTGCGTACCTCCGTGCGCTTGCCCTAGCCTCGACGGATGTCGGCACGATGCTGACTCTTGCCAACCGGCGCCTCGCCAGCGATCTCGTGACGGATGACTTCGTCACGGCTTTCCTGATGGGACTCGACCCGCGCACCCGTTCTCTCGTCTACGCCAGCGCGGGTCACTGGCCCGGCTACGTTCTGGACCGAGACGGTAGGACCCGAGCGGTTCTTTCCAGCACGGGCCTGCCGCTTGGAATCTACCCGACAGGCGAGTTTCCGGTACCTCCTGTGATCACTCTTCAGCCGGGTGACTTGGTCTTTCTGTTTACCGATGGAATCGTTGAGGCGGCTTCACCGGAGGGCAACCTTTTCGGCTTGGACCGAACGCTGGCAAACGTCCGGGCGCATCAACACGAAACGCCTGATCGCATCCTCGAAGCGCTCTTCAATGCCGTGGAGGATTTCTCTGAACACCGCCGTCAAGACGACCTGACAGCCGTCGTCATCAAGGCCGATGACGTCGTTTGGAAGTAGTCGTACGCCCGGACGCGGTCGCCCGCGTGCATCCGGTGAGGGATGTCCTTACAGGACCGGGGGACATCCCCTGACAACAGCGGATTCACTGCCGGCTAGGATGAAGGTTGGCGTCCCCGATTCTGTCGTCCGACGGTCACAGAGCTCTCGCGGCCCACGTCCTCCCGACCGTCAACCCCAGACTCTTAGACGTACCGGGCCCGGAACCGACCGCCCCACACCTGGGGTGGTGTGCCGCGCTCCTCCTCTCACAGGCGGGAGACATCATGGCGACGTTCGCGCAAATCCACATGGAGCCGGGCGGCTTGATCGCCTGGTTGATCGTCGGCCTGGTCGCCGGCTTCCTGGCCGGCAGGGTCATGCGGGGCAGCGGGTACGGAGTGTTCGGTGACATCGTCGTGGGACTGGTCGGGGCTGTCATCGGCGGATTCCTGTACGGGCAGGTCGTCACCGGGGACTACGGGCTCTTGGGTAGCATCGTGGTCGCGTTCCTCGGCGCCTGCCTGCTGATCTGGGTGGTGCGACAGTTCGCCCCCGGCCGGTCCTATGCCTGACTTCAGCCCCGGCGCCCCGCCCCGAATGGTAGTCGCCTTTGCATCAACCGGAGCACGGCCATGACGGGCGTTCGCCGACCCTCGAAGACGTCATCAACGATTACAACACGCATCTCAAACTGGAGCTGACGCCGGCCCGGATCAACGACTTGGCCGAATACCTGAAGTCCCTGTAGGTCGGCAGCCCGCCATCGTCGTAAATCGAGGCGGGCGCATTAAGCGAGCGGCCACAACTCAAGCGAGGTGGAGTCATGTACGAGAACATCATTGCGTTGGCGGGCATCGGCCTGCTTTTCATTCTCTGTCTGCCGTTGCCCGGAGTACAGAGAGTCTTCCTGGCGATCTACGGGCTGGCGCTTCGCCTGGGCATGCTCGCCCTCGTCGCGGCCGCGGCCTATCTGTGGTTCGTTCCGTCACAACTTCCGACGGTAGTCGCCGATGCGGTTCGCAACACGCCCCTACTGAAGAGCATTTTGCCGGAGCCCGGCACCGCCATTTTCGCCATCTGCGCGGTTTCACTGATCGCCTTGGCCGTGCTTCCGATGATTGCGGTCATCGACATCAGTCGCAGAGCCGTTGGCAGGCGTGAGAATCTCGTGGTGTCGGAACCAGTCCGAGTCGACGCCACTCGGGTCGTGTCCCTTGATCAACCTGCGCCGGCTCCGTATGCGCAAGACTTGCTTCCATCGCGTTTCGGCCGACGCGCCGCCGCCAATACGTTTGCCTCGGTCGGATCGACCAGCTAGGGCCCGTGCCGGCGGAGCCAAATCCCCTTGAGGAGACATCGATGATAGGCCAACACGACAAGCGCTTCTCGCTACCCGGCGACGCCGGGTGGCCGCGCCGCTCGCCGACCACGAAATGCCCAAACCCCGCCTGCGGAGTGGATCTGATCGTCACCGCGGAATCGATCGGGAAGAAACGCGCCTGTCCCAGCTGCGGCGCCAACCTCGTTTGTTCGAAAGGCAATGGAGTGCACGCAGCCAAATCCGCGCCGGCGGCCGTCCAGCCGTACGACCTGGGCGCGGCGGCGAGCGCGACCAAGCATGTCCGGCATGAAGCTCCGTCGGAGCGTGCGAACACACTTCCCATCGTGCGCACAGGCTGCATTGGCCGGGGCAACGCCGGTAAGACCGCCCTGATTCGTGCCTTGAGCGACGGACCCATTGGCGACTTTTTGCCGTCGGGATTGCACGTCGATGCCGGCGACCCGCGCGAAGTCGCCCAGATGATCCGCGAGTCGGAGCAGACTCAGCGGTTGCTTCATCTGGCGGGCCTGCCGCCGACGCTAGTTGCCTCGCGGATTCGCTATTGTGTGTACGAAGGCGCCGAGCAGCGCGCGATTTGCGAACTGGACGAGGTCATCGGTCAGGTCCTGACGCACACGCTGCCGAATTCCGCGGCGGAACTGCAAGCGCGCTACGACGATTACCTGGCGAACTTGGTCAACACGCACGTCCTCTGGACGGTGGTGCCGTGCCCGCCTTCAAATCCGGGACCGCGCGAGCGCCGGCGTTATGCGAACGACCTTCGCATTTCGCTAGCTTTCTTACGCGAAGCCATTCGACTGCGCTCCCTGAAACAACCGGTTGCGGTTGCTGTGGTCCTTAGCAAGATCGACACGCTGTTCGCCAGCGCCAGGGAAGCTCAATCGGTACTGACTGACCAGATGCTCAGCCGTGCCTTGGGACCGCTGGTCGATTTGATCCACGCGTCCGAGCGTGTGTCCGAGGCGGCCATCATTCCGGTGACCGCGTTCGGCTTCGGCAACGCAATGGTGAAGGAATTATCGGGCCCACGCGCCGAATCGTCGCCCGATGTGATAGACGAGCCATTTGGAACAGAGCCAGTTTGGATCCTGCGCGAGGGAGTCGATCCGGTTCCATTCAATCTTGACGCGCTCTTCCTGTGGACACTGCTGTTCGGTCTTCGCGGGCAAGAAGCAACGAGAGCGATTGATCTGGGTCGTCAATCCTGGCGGATCAGCGACAAAGTGCAGGACGATCTCGAGTCGGCGAACCCGTGGATTCATCCGCTCAAGTAGACGGAATTGGCGGAAAGAGAAGTGCCTGCGGGCCGGAGGGTTCGACTGGGCGCGATGAGATACGAAACAAGCACCAAGGAGGACTGGTCATGCAGGAGTTGCGGCGGATCGAGAAGGACATCCTGGCGCGGGGAAAGGTCGACAGCGACCACCTGGAGGCGCTCCGCCTGGCGCTCTACGCGGGCGGGTCGGTCGGTCGGCCCGCAGCCGACTTTCTGGTCGAGCTGCACAAGCGGGTGCAGCATCCCAACCCGGGGTTCGAGCACCTCTACTACCGGGCGATCACGGATCACGTCCTGGTGGATGGCCGGATCGACGCCGAAGAGGCCGCCTGGTTGCGGCGGATGGTCTTCACAGACGGCAAGATCAGGGACGAGGAGCGCAAACTCCTCCACGAACTCAGGGGTGAGGCGGGGCAGGTCAGCCGCGAGTTCGAGGTGCTGTTTGAGGAGGGAATGAAGGAGCCACAGGAGGCGCACACTTGTGGATAGGCGGGTGTTGCGGAGCCGGGCGTCGGCGATCGGCAACGCGGGGCACGCGTCCCGCGGCAACTCGAAAGAGGGCTTCACTCGTGGCGGACCTTGAACAAGAACATCGAGGGTCGGCACCGCCGACCCCTCCCGCGCCACCGCCCCTGGCGCCGCTACTGATGATGATTTTCTGGGCGCTCTTGGGGAGCGCCGCTGGCATCAAGCTCACACAGAGCATCTGGCAGCTCGTCGGGTGGATCGGCGGCGAGGTGTCGGTCGCCGTCCCGGTCGGCGGGGTTGTCGGGGCGGTGTGCGGGGCACTCTTGGGGCTGATCACCAGTCCGCGAATGCTCGTTCTCCTGATGGCGGTGTTCGCCGGGTCCTCCGCCGGCGCGGTCGCGGGGCAACTGCCATGGGGGGACGTTGGACGGATCTGCGGCCAGGTCGCCGGCGCGCTGATCGGGGGGATCGCCTGGGCGATGTGGCTGTACTTCGGGCGCAGGAGGAGTCCAACCCTCTGATCCCGAGCGGACGCGACGCCGGTGCCAACTGATCGGAGTGGGAAACGGGTTCATAAATGTCGGTGCGCGGGGAGACCCGGCCCGGCGGGAGGGGCGAATGGCGAGCGAAGGTCAAAAGCAAGAACTGCGGCAGAAGGCGTCCACCCTGGTAGACGCCAAGTTCGGCGGTGACTATGCGATCGCATTCCGACACTACGCCGACAGGAACGGGAAGGTCAGCAAGGATGGGGTGAAGACTCTGCTGCGGGACGCTGGAGTCGGGAACAGCTTGACCCGGTGGGCGTGGGCCGGCGCGGTCGTCGCCGAGTTGGATGTGGACCGCGACGGCGCCGTCTCCTGGCCCGAGTTTGTCGCGGCGTTCGAGGCCGACCGGGCAGCGACGGCCCAGGCGGGCGAGCCGGGGGTCGCCACGTCCAGCGTCCCGCCGCGTAGGGCGCCCGATCCCGCCGCCCGATTCGGTGTCACGTCTACATGACCTACCGTGAGGCAGAGACTGCGGCTGAGGCCTTCCGGCAGAATCCCGCCTGCGCCCGTGACTGAGTCTCGACCGAGGCCCATGGGGCCTCCCTGACACCGGGCCTCGCCTTCTCCCGACAACGGACAGAAGCGGACCGCCATAAGGTGGTGAAGAGGCCACCCACTCGGGCTGAACACCGAAGAGTCACGTCGTCCCGGTGACTTGCCGTCCTCGAGCCGAGCGAGCGTGGCCGGGACGCACATCCAAAGAGGTCAACTTCTATGTCGAGAGCATTCATCGGTTTCCTGGTCATGACGCTGGCCGCCGTCGTCGGCTGCGATCAAAGCAAGCGCACTGCGGGCGGCCCGGGGGCGACCACCTCCGGTGGAAAACCGCCCCTTTACGGGCAGGCGGACGACACGTTCACATTGACCCTCGCCGCGCAGTCCGTGAAGCTGGGCGACGCGAAGGAGGCCACGGTCGGCATCAAGCGAGGGACGAACTTCGACCAGGACGTCGGGATCCAGTTCGTCGATCTGCCAGCGGGAGTGACTGTGAGTCCGGCGGATCCCACCCTCAAACACGGGGACGCCGACGCCAAAGTCACACTCAAGGCGACCGACGTGGCGGTGCCCGGCGATTACACGGTCAAGGTCATGGGCCACCCGACGAAGGGTGGAGATGCCACGACCGAGTTCAAGCTCACCGTCGCTCCGAAAGACACGTTCACCCTCAGCATGCCGTTCCTGTCGCCCTCGCTCAAACAGGGTGACGCGAAGGCCGTCTCCATCGGCATCAAGCGGGACAAGACCTTCGACCAGGACGTGGCTCTTTCGTTCGCCGACCTGCCCAGCGGCGTCACCGTTGAACCGGCCGGCGCGACGATCAAGAACGGGGACGGCGAGGCCAAGTTTACCCTCAAGGCCGCGGACGACGCTGCCCTCGGCACCTTCACGGTAAAGGTCACCGGACACCCGAAAACGGGCGCCGACGCGACCCGCGAGTTCAAGTTCACTGTGGCCAAGAAGTAAACGACACGCCCGATCGATCCGGCGGCAATGACGGATCGATGCGTTGGTTCCGCGACAAGCAGGGACGGGTTCATTGACCCGCCGGTCCACACGGTCGGCGGGAAACGGGCGCGTGTGGCGTTTGTTCATTAATTTGGTCGATCCGCAAGGAAGGATGGTTGTGATGATCGAACTTCGGACCTACACGTTCCACGGCACGATGGTCAGCGTGACGGACGACAAGCTGGTGATGACATCGGTCGGAGGGAAGGAACGCTCCTACACAGTGGCCACCGACGCCAAGGTGACCGCCTACGGCAAGAGCTGCAAGACGGAAGACCTGAAAGCCGGGACAAAGCTCCGGGTCACCTCGAAGTCGAGTGATCGAGACCTGGCCACCCGCATCGAAACCGATGGAAAGGGTGAGGCACGTCCAAGGACGCGCGGCGGCAAAGTGGTCCGCGTGACCCACAACACGCTTTTGATAACGAACCCGGCCGGCATGCAATCGACGCACACTCTGTCCGCGGACACCAAGGTGACCTCCGAAGGGCAGGCGCGAAGCGCGAGCGACTTGAAGCCCGGCATGGTCGTCCAGGTCACGTCGAAACCGGGAGATCGGACGATCGCGATTGGCGTCGAATTCGCGCCCGGCAGTTGAGAAGCAACGAGTCCAAGCGTCTCGAATCTGTCAACCGGCCACGTGCCGGCCACCGGTCGGCACCTGCGCCTCAAGGCGAACAAAATGGCGGCGCGGAATTGAACCCCCCCGCCGTCAACACAAGGAGCATTATGAGCAGCGGTCATCGATCCCAATGGACGGCCCTATGTGGGCTTGCCATGCTATTCGGCCTCGCTCCGTACGTGAGCGCCGAGGATCCGCCGACGAAACCCGATGTCGTCGAAGTACTGGCGCGGGGGCCGGTCCACGAGGCCTTCGCCCAGCCCGCGACCGGCCAGGCGGAGCCGGGCCCGGTCGCCGCAAAGGAACCTCCCAAACCAATCGATGAACTTCCCCCGGACCAGCGGCCAGAAGGGGACAACGTGCAGTGGATCCCCGGATACTGGTCCTGGGACGACGACGGGAGTGACTACGTGTGGGTGAGCGGCCTCTGGCGCATGGCGCCCGCCGAACGTCGCTGGCTGCCCGGTCACTGGCAGGCGATCGACAAGGGATGGCAGTGGGTGGCCGGCTTCTGGGCCGCGGCGACTGTAACGGAGTTTCAGTACCTTCCGGCTCCCCCGGCATCGCTCGACCAGGGTCCATCGGCCTCGGCCCCAGACGACAACAGTACCTACGTCCCCGGCCTGTGGACCTATCAGCAGTCCCGATACTATTGGCGGCCCGGCTTCTGGGCCGGCAATCAGCCGAACTGGGTCTGGAGTCCGGCATCCTACACATGGACGCCGACCGGCTACCTGTACAACGACGGCTACTGGGACCACCCGCTCGACCAGCGCGGCCTCCTGTTCGCCCCGGTCCGCTTCGCGTCGGGTTGGGTCGGCCAACCGTACACTCCCCAGTACGTCGTAAGCCTCGATTTCCTGCTCGGGGCGCTGTTCGTTCGATCGTCCGGCCAGCAATACTACTTCGGCGATTACTTTGAGTCCCGCTACGCGACGCGCGGCTACATGGCCTGGCCCGACTACCGTGTCGGGCGCAACGGGTACGACCCGAACTACGCCTATTACCGCCATCAGTACGCGGCCCGACCTCTCTGGGAGCCGGCCCTCCGCGACTTGTACCGGGCTCGCATTGCCGGCGAGGTCGCCCGCCCGCCTCACACGCTGGTCCAGCAAGTGGAGGTGATGAACGCGCTCACCGGCAACAAAACCGGGGGCGTGGCCGTTCTCAAGAATATCAACCTCACTAACGCTCAAAGCGTCACGGCCCTCGCCCCACTCAAGGAGGTCCACGACCTTCAGGTGACCGCCCTGCGCTCATTGAGCCAGATGAAGGAGACCAAGGTCCCTGCCCACGTGGTGAAGCTCGAAGCCGTACCCAAGGAGGAGCACGCCCGCAACGTGAAGTCAGCCGCCCAGATGCGCGATACGGCCCAGCAGCGCCACCAGTCAGAAGCCAAAATGCTACAGGAAGGCGGGCGCCCGGTCGCGCACACCGACCCGCCGAAGACAGCTCGGCTGGCCCTGCCCGAGCTCCCGGCGGCCGTCGCCGCCCCCCGACCGGTCCTGAAGGCGCTCCCGCCCCCGCCATCCGCTCCGAAACACGAGGACCGGCCGATCCCGATGCTTGAACCTCCGGTGCAACAGAAGGAATCGCCCGCGGCGAAGAAGGAACCGCCTGCGGCGAAGAAGGAATCGCCTGCAGTGACGAAGGAACCGCCTTCGGTGAAGAAGAAGGAGAAAAAATAAGATGCGCTGAGCAGCATCCGCAAGTCCGGCGAGTTTGGCAAGAGTGGGTGGCATGCCCACGCAATAGCGAGGGCGTGGCTTGCTGGACGCACTGCGACGTGGCTACATTCCGCTTGCAATCCGTTCGTCCGTGGGTAGGATGGTCGGCTGACTCGATTCAAATCGGATAACTAGGCGACGGGCAGCCCGCGCAGCGCGGGAGACCCGGCGACAAGTGAGCCGGCAGGAGCGAACCCAGGGGGTTTGCGCTTGCCGGCTCTTTTTTTATGCCCACCGGTCAGGCGCCACCGTCCTTCACGGGCGCCCCTTGTTTTCCCCCCTAGGTGCATGATGCCGATCACCCTTGTAGGGCAGCCAATTTCTCGGCGAAGACCAGGCCCGCGGGTCGCTCCCAAGCCGGCCCTTGCAACCAGCCCGATGTGCCCCAATTGCGGACTGACGGATGCGATCGTTTTCCACCGGATCTTCATTGGCGTCAAAGCTCCGCCCGAACACGCGGTGCGATTCTGCATTGTGTGCTGCCCGAAGGAGCCCGGCGACTCCTGACCGATATCCAGAGCGCCGAGCTTGCAATCCACCTCCCCGCCAACGGACACGGGGGCACGAACGCGAGAATTGTGATGCGCATGTCGACCCGTTTCGACGGCTGGCCGAGGTGCGAGTTCAACAACGGTGCCGCAATTGCCCGGCCGGCCCCGAAACCGGAACCGTCGTAGGCGCCCGCGGAAGAGGAACCGCCTGCCCCGACGGTCCCGAAGGCCGATGGCCCGCACACTTGAGGGCAGCGCGGGCGCGGGAGAATCCGGCCCCCACCTCGGACCCGCTGGTCGTGGCGTCGTCCTGAATTGCAGTGGCAGCGCCTCGCTCTCGCAATTGGCGCGAGCTATTCCGCTTGGCGGCAAGGATCCTCAACCCCATGAGCGCGGTGACCGGCAAATTGACGGCAGCTGAGTGGGGAGATGCCCACGCCGCCGAGGAGCTACTCCCGCTCGTCTACAACGAGTTGCGAAAGCTCGCCGCCGCGCGGATGGCCGAGGAGAAGCCAGGCCACACGCTGCAGCCAACTGCCCTCGTCCACGAGGCCTATGTTCGGCTGGTCGGTGGCGAGCAACCGCAGAGCTGGGCCGGGCGAGGCCACTTCTTTGCTGCCGCGGCCGAGGCGATGCGCCGAATTCTGGTCGATTCCGCCCGCCGCAAGAAGGCCGAGAAGCGGGGCGGCGGCCGTGCCCGTGCCGTCCTGGACGGCGAATCACTCGCCGCCGGCGACCCGCCTTTCGACCTCCTCGAACTCGACGACCTCCTCGACCACCTCGCCGGGGTGAACCTGCAGGCGGCGGAACTGGTCAAGCTCCGCTTCTTCGCGGGGCTGACCGGCGACCAGGCGGCCGCGGCCCTGGGAATCTCGCCCCGGGCGGCCGACTCCCTGTGGACCTACGCCCGGGCCTGGCTCTTCGAGAGGCTTCACCCCGACGGGCGGTGACCCCGCCCCACCAGCCTCTTTATCGGAATCCGTGCGCCCGCCGTCCCCCAATTACGCATGGGACAGTGGAGCACACTGGGAAGGCATCGCTATGACCGAGCACGACCTGTTTGTCGCCGCACTCGGGATCGAAGCCCCGGCCGACCGGCCCGCTTACCTGGACCGGGCCTGTGCCGGCGACAACCCCCTCCGCCGTCGGGTCGAGGCCCTTCTGCGGGCGCATGCCCGGGCGGGGGATTTCCTCGCCACCCCGGTGGTGGTCGCGGTCGACGCCGCCGGCCCGCCCGCCGACGATACCCGAACCGGGCCGGCGGAGAAAAACGACGGGCTCGATTTCCTCGAGCTGTCCGACAACCCCGAGTCGCTCGGGCGGCTGGGGCACTACGAGGTGCAGGAGGTCGTCGGCCGCGGAGGGATGGGGGTTGTCCTCAAGGCGTTCGACGAGAACCTGCACCGGGTTGTGGCGGTCAAGGTGATGGCTCCGCAACTCGCCGCCAGTGCGACCGCCCGCCGGCGGTTCACGCGCGAGGCCCGCGCCGCGGCAGCCATCACCCACGACCACGTCGTTACCATCCACGCGGTCGAGGACGCCGGCCCGCGACCGTACATCGTGATGCAGTACGTCGACGGGGCCTCGCTCCAGGATCGGATTGATCGGATCGGGCCGCTGCAACTCCCCGAGCTCCTCCGGATCGGAATGCAGACGGCGTCCGGGCTGGCCGCAGCGCACGCGCAGGGTCTGGTCCACCGCGACGTGAAGCCGGCGAACATCCTTCTGGAGAACGGCGTCGAGCGGGTGAAGATCACCGACTTTGGCCTCGCCCGTGCGGCCGACGACGCGAGCCTGACCCAGGCCGGCGCGGTCGCGGGGACCCCGGCGTTCATGTCGCCCGAGCAGGCCGAGGGGAAGCGGCTCGATCACCGGTCGGACCTCTTCAGCCTCGGCAGCGTGCTCTACGCGATGTGTACCGGCCGCCCGCCGTTCCGGGCCGGATCCAGCATGGGAGTGCTCAAGCGGGTATGCGAGGGGACGCCAACCCCGATCCGCGAAACCAACCCCGAGGTGCCCGAATGGCTCGCCGCGGTGGTCGCGAAACTCCACGCGAAGGACCCGGCGGGGCGGATCCAGTCGGCCGCGGAAGTGGCGGAGTTACTCGGCCAGCACCTGGCCCAAGTCCAGCACCCGTCGGTGGTGCCTTTGCCCGCCGTGGTAAAGCCCGCCGACGCACCGCGGGCGCTGGCTCGACCCGGGCGCCGGAAGCGCTGGGCCATCGCGGCGGTTCTCGTGGCGGTCTTGGCGACTCTCGGTACGACCGAGGCGACCGGGGTGACGAAGATTCGCGCCACGATGATGCGCGTGTTCACACAGGAGAGTACGCAGGATTTACAGGTGGGCCGCGAAGCCGACTCGCCGCCCGCGGGGACGGCGGACGTCCAGCCCTTCGTGCTCCTGGGCGGCAAAAGCGTCGCGGAGCGAAAGTTCGACACCCTGGCTGAGGCGGTACAGGGCGCCAGTGACGGCGACACCATCGAGGTCCGAGGCAACGGGCCGTTCGTCAGTGCGCCGATCAACCTGGGGAGCCAGGCCCTCACGATCCGTGCGGGTGAAGGCTTCCGCCCTGTCGTGAGGTTAGGCTCGGAAGGGAAGCAGACTGAACTTCCCCTGTTGAAGGCCTCTGGGCCGCTGGTCCTGGAAGGCATCGAATGGCAGCACCCGGGAGGGCCGCACGACCCGCCGCGCATGAAGTGCATTGTGTCGACCCTCGGGCCCGCCGTGCATATCGCCAACTGCCGATTCGTGATGGCGCCCGGAGGAGGACAAATGTGCGTCTACTCCGAGGCGGCCGTGGGGTCATTCCGCAATTGCGAGTTCTTGAGTCCCGGGGTGGGGGTCTGGGGTCTGCAGCCCAGCAATCAGGTGCAAGTGCTGGACAACTGCCTGCACCTCGGGACCAACAGCCTGCGAAACGTTTACGCGGGGAGCCAATCGGCGACGGCGTCGATCCGCTTGACGCGGAATACGGTCATGACGGACCAGGTCGCCATCGGAATTGAAGTCGTCGTCCTTCCGGAGCCTTCCGGGACGGCGCCTTCACCGATTCAGATGGACGTCTCGTCAACGATCTTTGATGGTCCTTCCGCATTGTCCGTCGCGATGCCGGGCAAGGTCCTGTCGCAGGAAACCCTCGTCAAGCCGGGCTACGTCGAGGGACACATCCGGCGGATGATTGTCTGGCGGGACCAGGAGAACCTCTACGCCGGCACCGGCCCTACTCTTCTCTTCTGGGCCCCTGATCGAGCGAATTCGGCGCCGGGCCTCCCCCGCAGCCTGGCCGAGTGGAAGCGATTCTGGGGCAGTTCGGACGCCGCCTGTGCGGATGGCCGCGTCCGCTATCAGGGGGCAACCTATTCGCCCGGTTCGCGGAATCCCCCGACCACCTTCGGCCCGCCGATTTCCGCCGGCTGGGGCTGGTTCGTGGACCGCACCCCGCGGAGCGACGCCGAGTTCGCCCGCCACGGTAACCAGGGCGAGCAGCACCGCATGGACCTGCTGACGGTGTTGACGCACGAGGTCGGCCAC
>Ga0075418_10006116_pt1 | contig 13593 bp, 8 predicted proteins | sample SoiMetdeltSBSDD2_FD_81776 | JGI IMG/M metagenome (GOLD analysis project Ga0075418, IMG submission 81776) | Bulk soil microbial communities from a Populus tree surrounding site in Tennessee, USA - Soil MetaG P. deltoides SBSDD2 | ecosystem: Environmental > Terrestrial > Soil > Tree plantation...
CGCACGATGGGCTGGTAGTGCATCACGATCTCGTCGCGATCGACGGCGCGGCGCAGATCGTTTTCGAGCTGCAATCGCTCGACCGCCGTCGAGTGCATGCCCGGATGGAACAGCGCGTGGCCGGCGCGTCCCATCGCCTTGGCCCGATACATGGCGATGTCGGCGTCGCGCAGCAGCTCTTCCGCGCGCACGTAGTGCGGCGCGCTGATGGCGATGCCGATGCTGACGGTGGTGAAGATCTCTTTCTCGCGCAGCGCGACCGGCGCCGACACCACGGTCTGGATCCGTTCCGCCGCGCGGATGGCATCCTCGGGCTGCACGATGTCGTCGAGCAGCACGGTGAACTCGTCGCCGCCGAGGCGGGCGACCGTGTCGGCGGGACGAATGCAGCCGCGGATGCGCTCCGCGATGCGCATCAACAGTTCATCGCCGACGAGATGTCCGAGGCTGTCGTTCACGACCTTGAAGCGATCGAGATCGACGAAGAGCAGCGCGAAGACGTGATCGAGATGGCGCTTCGATCTGCGCAGCGCCTGTTCGAGTCGATCCATGAACAGGGCTCGGTTAGGCAGTCCGGTCAGCGCGTCGTGAATGGCGTCGTGCACGAGCTGCTTTTCCGCGCGCGTTCGCGCGGTGACGTCGCGAAAGCTCCAGACCCGTCCGACCGGCTCGCCGTCGATGATCTGCGGAATCGAATGGCGCTCGAACACGCGGCCGTCTTTGAACTCGAGCACGTCGACGCTCTCCGCGAGCGGATCGGCGTAGAGCTCGCGGACTTTGTCGAGAAACTGCTGGGCGTCGATGAGCTGCTCGAGCACGTGCGCGAGCGCGTGATCGTCGTTGCGCGACTCGAGCACGTCGGCGGGAATGCGCCACATGTTCGCGAAGCGATGGTTGTACTCGATGATCGCGCCCTGCTTGTCGACGACGAGAATGCCGTCGGTCGTCGACTCGAGCGTGGACTTGAGCAGCGACAGGCCGCTCTTCAGCTCTTCCTCGGTGTGCTTGCGCTTCGTGATGTCGCGGATGATCACGACGATCTCGTCGTGCATCGGCAGCGGCACGAGCCGCGCTTCGAAGTAATCGACGTCGCCGTTGCGCGGCATCGAGTAATCGATCGTCACGATCGTCCGGCGCTCGATGGCATTGCGAATGGCCTCATCGAACTTTGCGCCGAGTCCGGTGATCGGCGAGGACTGGATGCGCGTGCCGACCAGACGCGACGGCGGCGCGTGCAGACCCTTCTGCGTTCCGGACTTGTAATCGAGGATGCGTCCCGTCGGATCGATGCGGAAGAAGAGATCGGGAACGGCCTCGAAGACGGCACGCAGTTCGTTGTTCGCTTCGATGAGCTCCTTCGAGCTGAGCTCGAGCGAGCGCTCCAGCATGCGGCGATCGTCATCGAACTGTTGATACGCGAGACCCACCGCCTCGATGAACGCCTCGGCATCCTCCGGAACGACGCCGGGAAAAAACTTGCGCAGCTGCCGCTGCAGGAGCGTGTGGCGCGCGCTCATCGCTCGCCATCTCTTTCGACAAGCGTCGTGATGGTCATGGTCTGGTTGTGCAGCTCGCAGCGCGCGTCGGGCGTGAACGGCGAGATCTCGCCGTACGAGTAGAAGCCGGTGAGCTTCGTGCCGGCGCCGAGAACCTGGCGCACGCTCTCGACCTCTTCTTCGATGCGCTGTTGCAGGACCATCTTGCGTCCGACGCAACTGATGAGCAGCGCGAGGTCGGGCGAGATCGAGCCGACCGCTTCGTAGCTGATCTTCGCCGCGCCGCCGGCGCCGTCGATGAGGCGATCGAAGTTCGCTTTCATCAGTCGCGCGTAGCCGCCTTCGGGCATGTCGCCGGCGAAGGTCATGCTCTGCTGCTCTTCGTCGACGCCCAGGATCGTGCGCACGACCGGCGCGTTGTCGGTGGACGTGCGCAGGCTGAGCGGAAAGAGAAGACCCGACGCAGGCAGATCGGCGGCGTGCTCGCCGAGGTAGTCCTTGTAGAGGGCGAGCGCGGATTTGCCGTCGAGCTCATAGAGAACGTTGTCGCGCGAGCGCGTGATCATCCGCTCCGGCCCGAACGGATCCCATCCGCCTAACGACGCGTAGCCGATGCGCAAGGCCCGACCGTAGAGTCCGACCGCGACGAGCCCCACCCGCTCGGGGCGTCCCTTCCAGACCACGTACGTGTGATCGAAACGATGGCCGTCGCCGGCGAGACCTCCGGTGACGGTGACGTTCTTCGGAAGCGCGGCACCGAGTCCCTGCACGAGATCGGTGCCGTTGACCTTGAGCCCTTCGGAGAAGACCAGAACGTGCACGAGATCTTCGTGCGGCAGCGACGCGGCGAGCATGCGGCCTGCGGTGAAGCTGTCGGCGGCATCGGCGATGTGGACGCGCGTCGCGCGCACGCGCGTCGAGTCGAAACGGACCGCGGCGCTGACGAGGGTCTCGTCGGTGACCTGCGTCTCGAAGATCTCGCCCGCGGTCGAGCATCCGATGATCTCGGCATTGGGATACGCACGAGCGAGATCGTCGAACGGCGCAGAGCTCTCACAGACGCCGGTGCTCGCGAACGCGAACACGAGCTGCGCATCGCGAAGCTCGCCGGGATCGCGATTCCAACCATCAATGGTCGTCCAGCGCCGCTGCTCGACGTGCATGAGTGTCTTCTCTCTCGGGGAAACCGTTGTGATTGTAGTGCTTCTTTGTCATCCCGACGCGTAGCGAGGGACCTGGGCGGCGGGAGGCGCGATCCGCATGCCGCACACCCGCCCAGGTCCCTCGCTCACGCTCGGGATGACAAGGGAGCAATCCGCGACGCCACCCAATCCGCCTCGCGTTTGCTCCGGATGTATTTCACGACGCGTTTCGCGCGGCCGGACGTGCGCTGCACTTCGATGTGGTAGTACGGGCGCGCGCCGCCCTGTGTGGCAACCGCGGCGCGGGCGGCGGCGATCTCGGTCCGAGGAATCGATTTTTCCGACGTGAAGAGCAAGCGTCTGCGGATGATCAGGCGATCGGGCGCGACGACGAGCGTCTGCGATCCGAACAGGAGCTCGAGGTTCGACATCACGATCGGAATGGCGAAGAGTCCGAAGACGATCGGAATCGCGCGCGGCACTTCGATGGCGATCACGAATGCGATCACGCCGAGCCATCCGATGGTGAAGAGGAGCGAGAACAGCGCAACACCCGGCGCGCGAAACGGGGGGAAGTACAGCTCCGGTCCTTCCGGTCCGCTCCTTTCGACGTAGCTGCGCGGATTGCGCGGCGCGCTGATTTGCGAGGTTAGGCCGTGCGGACGGAAGTCGCTGAACACCGTGCGAAACACCGGAACGTCGAACGTCGCGCTGTAGTCGAGCCCCGGCACTTCCGCATCGACGACGACACGCCAGAGCAGTTTGCGCGCATGCTGTTCGACTTCGGTCGGATCGACATCCGCGGGAACCGCGATCTCGACGGGAATGACCGCACCGTTGCCGCTGCGTCGGATGAGCGCGGGATCGACCTCGCGTTCGTCGTGCGTGGTGGTCGTCTCGATCGTCGACTTGCCGCTGCGACGGATCTCGACCGCGACGAGGCGCGTCATCACCGAGGTCGCGTTGTCGAGCATGTGCGGGCTCTCGACGGTTCCGCGCAGCATGCCGCCGATCGGAACCGGAACGGAGTCGAGGACGAGCGTCGAGCGGCGGAAGCGCAAGCTGCGCAGTGTCGTCAGGATTGCCCCGAGGACGAGGATCGCGCCGGCGATCGGAAAGACCACGCCGAGCCACGCGAGCTGATTGCCTTTGTCCAATTCCGCGGGAAGGAGCACGAGAATCGGCGCGGCAATCACGTTCCACAGAAACGCGAATCCCCACAGCAATGCGAGATGCGGCGGGCCGTTGTCGGGAATCCGCCGCGCGACCCACTCCTCTTTCCAAAGCCACGGCTCGTTCGGATGTGCGGCGCGCAACGCATCGTCGCGATCGAAGCTCTTGAAGCCGCGCAGCGCGCGATCGATGAGGAACACGGTCGCGCCGCTGCAGCCGAAGGCGAGGGCGGCGGGGATGAATGCAGCGCCGCGAAGCCCTTCGATCTTCATCATGCGAAGCGCGGCGATGGCGTTGTTGATCGCGTAGATTCCGAACGGAACCGAGACCGCGAGCAACAAGCCCGAGCGGATGCGCGAGAGGATGGACATCGATGCGGAGATTGTAAGTGCAGTATTCTTTGTGAAGTGCAAATGCGTCGATCGATCCTTTCCGCTCTGCTTCTTCTCGTGGCGATCGACGCGACGGCGCTCTCGCCGCCGTGGCCGCAAATCGAGTCCGTCTGGCCCTGGATCGGACGCCCTTCCGGAGGCGAGACGGTCGTCATCAACGGCCGCAATTTCAAATCGCCGGTTCGCGTGTTTTTCAAGAGCGCAAACGGCGAGACGATCGAAGCAGCGGTCGTCTCCGCGACGTTGAATCAAATCGTGATCACGACACCGGCCGTCGCGCTGCCCGGCGGGAAGCAATCCGTTCCCATGGAGATCCGCGTCGTCACGGGTGAAGGGTTGGAAACTTCGCGCAGCAGTGCATTCGAGTTCCGCAACGAGATCCTCACGCCGATCATTCACGGCTCATGGCCCTGGACTGCGCCTGCGTCCGGGACCGAGATCGACCTGTACGGCGAAGGCTTTCAGCTTCCCGCGCGCGTGCTGCTCCTCCGCAATGACGTCGTCGTATCGGAATTGCGCGTCCTCGCTGTCGACTACGGCTTCATCCGTGCCGCGATTCCGCCTAACGGAGACCAGCCGCTCTATGAGCCGTTCGACGTGCGCGTCGAGAATCTCGCCTCGCACACCCAAGGCGTCTTTCGCAAATTGTTCCATTACGTTCCCGCTCCGGCGATCGAAACGGTCACGCCGAACCGCGGCTCGCGATACGGCGGCACATACGTGATCATCGAGGGAACGGCGCTGGCCGGCGATTTCGATCACGCCTTCATCCAAGTCGCAGGAGTGCCGGCCACGCCGTTGCTCGTCACTCCGACTCGCGTCGCGGCGCTGACGTCGCCGGTCTACGATTCTCCGTGCAACGACGTGACGGGCCCGGTGGTCGTGACTCATCTCAACGGTGCGATCGCCGTCGGTTCCGACTTCACGTACATCACGCAAAAGAAATCGATCGAGAGCGTGCCGCAGGAACCGGTGATCGCCGGCGGCACCATCGATGTAATCGTGAGCGGCGACGCCGGCACTCCACGTCAGTTCACGATCGGCGGCATCGCTGTCGAGTCGATTGCCTCGCACGACCATGTTTGGACGTTGCGCGTTCCGGCGAATCTCACCTTCCCGCGCGAAGCCTGCTTCGTCGACGGCGAGCAAGGCACGCGACTCGGATCCCAAACATTCGAGCTCGTGGTGAACACGGAAACCGCCGACTGTCAGTGGCAGGACAAGGCGACGATCTCCGTGCTGCCTGCGTCGACTGTCTGTACCGCCCGGCCGCGGCGGCTTCGCGTTCAATAAGCGCGTTCACTCGGAGCGCAGGCCTCCGGCCTGCGCTCCAGTTGTCTCACGTCAACTGCTCGCTGATCCGAACGCTCTCGTCGCTCTCGATCCGGTCGAACTGCTTGAGCCAGCCCAAGTCCACGAGCCCGCCTAACATCTCCTCGATCTCCTCGATCGATTTCATGTACTGGCGCCACTGCGCGGGCACCGCGAACTCGAGCGCGGACAGATCCTGCTCGAGCACGAAGCCGTAGGCCTCGGGACCATTCGTTCCCTTGACGACCACGATCTTCCAGAACGCGCGCGGCACGCGGATCACGAGCTTGCCGTCCTCGTCTCGTCCTTCGAAGAGCGGATCGTCTTCGGCGAGCACCGGACCGGCGAACAGAATCGCCTTCTCGGCTTTCGTTTCCTTCTGCACGAGATTCTCGAGATCGCCCCAGTTGTCCTCGCCTTGCGCCGATTGATTGAACGCGCTCGTCTGCGGAGAACAGTTCGTCGTGTGATACGTGTCGCCGTTCCCCTTCTGCATGTCCTTGAACGAGCTTCCCCAGCAGACGTCGTCGCGCCGGACGATGTGTCCCTTGTCGAACGCGCCGCCGTCTTTGGTGAAGAAGATGTCGGGCAGCTGATGTTCGGCATCGATGCGCCAGTCGGTCGACCACAGCTCGGCCACTCCATCGGGAATGCCGGTGAGCTCTCCACGCGTCGGCTTCTTTCCGTTGATGGTCCGCACCGACGGGCGCCAGTCGACGTTCGATCCGGTGTAGATCGCGAGCCTTCGCCCTTTGTGCATCACGGCCGAGAACTTGTGGTACTTCAGCTCCGTCGATCCGTCCTCGAGCTTCGCGGCAGCGCTCTTTCCCGTCTCTGTGAGAATGTTGAAGGGCACCTCGTCGCCGTTGGCGAGCTCGAGGAACCCGGGCCGATAGCCCTTGCGATTTTCGAGACCGCCGTAGATCTTCGGCATCTGCAGCTTCGGCGCTTCGACGATCGCCGTGGGCACGGCCTCGACCGCGCGGCCGACGGTGACCTGCGCGGGCTGGCCGATCGAGATCGCGACGTGGATCGGGATCGTCCACTGCACCGCATTCGAGCCCGAGCTGGTGGCGACCGTGGGACTCTGTGCGGCGGCGTCGACCGGCGCGGGCGGCGTGGCTGCTCCTTCTTTCGGATCGACACGGCGCCACGCGGCATCGAAATCGGTCGTCGACGCCACGCTGCCGCCGAAATTGAGGCCGATCTTCGCCACGCGGCTGTCGCGCGCGAGCTCGAACGCGGGCACCGCGTAATTCGCGTCGAGATACACACCGGCGAAATGCAGACCTAACACTTCTCCGGTCTGGAGATCGAGGACCGCGGATCCGGAGTTTCCGCCTAACGTCGAGCTGTCATGCGTCATCGCGTTCACCGTGCTCTCGAAGCTGCGGATACTGCGGCGCGGGCGGATCTTTCCGGGCTGCATCCGCTTCACGTTGTACTTCCGCTCGAAGATCTGATCCTGCACGGAGAGATCATTGCGATCATCGCGCGCAGGGAATCCGACCGCGATCACTTCGCGATCGACGAGATCCTCGGGGCGCCGAACGGAGAGCGACAGCGGGCGGAATTGTTCGCTGAGGCCGCGCACGCGCAGCAGGGCCATGTCCCAGAAGGGATGGACCATCTCCACTTTCACGACCTTGAACAGAGCGGTCGTATCGCCGGCGCGGCTGTCGACGTCCTTGTTGAAATCGACCGCGGCGTCGCCGTCGCGATAGCGAATCTGCAGACCGACGCCATCGCTGAACAATTTCGCGACGTGGCGGTTCGTCATCAGCAAATCGGGTCCGACGACGAAGCCTGTGCCGCCGTACGGAATCCACGGCGCGCTCGGCACTTCGATGCGCGCGACCGATCGCAGCAACGGGCCGATGCGATTCTTCACCGGCGCATCGTTCAGATGCAGCCACTGCGGATGGGTCAGACGATCGTACGACGCGCCACGCACGAACACGACCGGACGCTCGCGAGGCAGGATGATTGCCTCGAGCGCGAACACCTCTTCGTTCGTCAGGTCCTGTTCGCGATTCTCCGAGACCTTCTCGATCGCGCGGTCGACCGTCGTGTCCGCGCGCTCCGCGGCTCCGGGCGCAAACCCTTCCAGCACTTCATATTCTCCGCCGGCCAACGAAGGCGGACGCAGCGACTCCACAGCGGCGCCGGGCGCAACCTGAGACAACATGGACTTGAGTCGAGACACCTTCTCCGTCTGTTCCATATGTCTATGGAGTGACGCAGCGCGCGATTTCCCTACCGCAGTCAGTCGAACCGCAGCGTGAAGCGGACCAGCTCCTCCGGCTCGATCACGCCGTCGTCATCGAGCGGTGCCGCGACGACGAAGTAGAGCGCCGGCATGGTCGTCTTTTCGATCGGCACGTCATCGATCGCCGCGACCTCGCGCGCGAAGAACGGACCGCTGTCCGACGCGCGCATCGAGGACCACCGATGATCGTTCTCGGATTCGTAGTAGAGGTAATGCATGCGATCCTCGCCGCTCCACAGCGACTTCGCGGGATTGAACGGCCCCTCCGCCATCCCCGAGCCCACGCAAAGCGCCGCGACGGACTCACAGTCCGGAGAGAATCCCGGCCAGACCCGCCACTGCACGGCATCGCTCTGCGTCACGTTCAGCATCACGGGGAGGTTCTCCGGCAGATGCACGCGCAGCGTGAACGGCGCGCGTGGGATGTGAATCGTGGCGCGATCGCTGATCAACGTGTCGCCGCCGGCGTAGTCGATGTTCATGGACAACGATCGCAGGGAATGCTTCTTCGCGTGAATGCCGGCGACCATCTGCGCGCGCAGCGCGTCCGCCTCGGCGATCAACGCCTTCTGCTTTTCCTCGTCTTTCGTGAGCAACGCCTCTTCGCGCAGCAAACCGCCGAGGTACGCCGGCGGCTCGAGCGCGTCGGGATCGAGCTTCATGGCGCGGCGCAGCGCGGTTTCACCGCGCGCGAGAAACACTTCCTTCTCCGGCGTCGTGAGTGCCGCGTTCTTGGCGGCCTGCTGCGCGACCTCACCGGCTGCGACGAGCGATAGCCGCACCGGGCAGATCTCGAATCGCTTGTCGAGATCCGCGAATGCTTCCGTGAACCGACCGCCTCGGGCACGCGTCCATGCGCGCGCCATGTACGCATCGCCGTCATTCGGATGCACGGCGATCCACGACGTGAGCAGCTTCTCTCCTTCGGCCGGCGCAAGTATCGCGGTCAGCTGCCCCAGCGGAAGAAACTCATCGCCGTATCGCGCGACGTACGACCGCAGCGCTTCGGTCTCACGCGCACGGAGCGCATCGAACAGCTTTTTCTCCTGAGGATCATCCGGGCGCAGTTGATTGACCGCGTAGGCCGTGATGCGCCCGAAATCGTGCACCGAGGGATCGATCTTCACCGCTTCGATGTACGCCGACAGCGCGCCGATCGAATCTGCTTTGGCATCCAGCGCGTCCGCCTTCTGGATCAACGCGGTCGCCTTCGGATTCGCGGCGCCGAGGAACGAGAACACGACGAGCAGAGAGAGAACGGTCTTCTTCATGACGCGAAACCTACTCGTAGCGCAGCGCCTCGATGGGATCGAGTCGCGCGGCTTTGAATGCGGGATACCAGCCGAAGCCGATGCCGATGAGCGAGCAGACGATCAAGCCGGTGAGCGCCCAGCCCCACGGAAACACCATCGCGATATCGAGCCAGATCGCGACGCCGTTGCCGCCGGTGACGCCGAGGAGAATGCCCAGGAGGCCGCCGAGCTCGGAGAGGACGATGGCCTCGAGGAGGAACTGCTTGACGATGTCGTTCTTCCGCGCGCCGATCGCTTTGCGCACGCCGATCTCGCGCGTCCGTTCGGTCACGCTCACGAGCATGATGTTCATGATGCCGATGCCGGCCGCGAGCAGCGCGATCACGCTCACGACGAATGCGCCGATGCGAATCGTTCCCGCGATCTGCGCGAACGCGGAGACGAGCGTGTCGTTCGAGTAGATCTCGAAGTCGTTCTCCCTGCCGAGCTTCAGCCCGCGCGCGGAGCGCATCGCGCCGATCGCTTTGTCGAGGGTCTGGTTGTACGTCGCCTGCGAGGTCGACTGGATGGCGATGTTGACCGTGCGATTCGCACGGCCGAAGTCGCCGAGGAATCGCGTGATCGGCACGATCACCAGGCGATCCTGATTTTGTCCGAACGACGAGCCCTTCTCCGCGAAGACGCCGATGATCTGGTAGGGCTTCTCGTTGATCTTGATGGTCTTGCCGATCGGCGTCTCGTTCGGAAAGAGCTTCTTTTGAATCTCTGCGCCGACGACCGTGACGTTGCGCGCGAAGTCGACGTCTTCCGGGGAAATGTTGCGCCCGTAGCCGAGGGTGAAGCTGTTCGCGACGAGGAAGTGCTCGTTCGTGCCGACCAGCGTGAGTCCCTGGATCTTCACCCGGCCGAAGCTCGCCGGCTTGCCGCCGTCGAAGATCTTGAAGCAGATCGCATTCGCGGTGCCGCCCATCAATCGCTCGAACTCCCTCGCCTCCTCGAGCGTGATGTTGCGGCGGTTCTGAAACTTCTCTTCCGGATCGCTCGTGTTCATCACCGGATATTTCGCGAACTGAAAGAGATTGCTGCCCAGAAAGCTCAGACCCGACTCGATCGATCCCTGAATGACATTCAGCGCCGTCATCACGCCGATCACCGAGAACACACCGATCGTCACGCCGATGATCGTCAGCGCGGAGCGAAGACGATTCGTGCGCAGCGCGGAGAGAGAGATGCGGACGATTTCGGAGAAGCGCATGATCAGTTGGCGGTTGGCGGTCGGCGGTTGGCGGTAGAAAAGGCGACGGGCGGTGCGGCGGTCTGCCGCCAACTGCCAACCGCCAACCGCCAACTCTTACTCATATCTCAACGCCTCGATGGGATCCAACCGCGACGCCGTCAAGGCCGGCGCGAATCCCGAAAAGACTCCCGTCAGCGTGGACACGATCAGTCCCGTGATCACGAGACCGATGGAGAAGCGCATCGGGAAGGAGGGAAATGCGGCGGCCACTGCGGTCGTCATCAGCCACGATACCGCGAGCCCGATGACGCCGCCGACGAGACAGATGGCGACGGCTTCGATGAGGAATTGCAGGAGGATCGTGCGCCGCTTCGCGCCGACCGCTTTGCGCGTCCCGATCTCGCGCGTTCGTTCCTTCACGCTCACGTAGGTGATGTTCATGATTCCGATCGCGCCGACGAAGAGCGCGAGTCCGGTGACGAACAGTCCGGCCACGGCGATGCCGCTCTTGATCGGATCGATCGTACTGCGCAGGGCCTGCTGTTCGTTGAGCTCGAAGTCCTCTTTCTGCTCCGGCTGCAGTCCGCGTACGCGGCGCATCGCGCCCGTGAGCTCGCCCTTCGCGCGCTCCATCCGGTTTTTGTCGCGCACCTTGACGCGGATCGACGTATCGAGCCGCGCGCTGAACGCCTTCATGAACGCGGGCAGCGGCACGACGGCGTACGTGTCGAAGCTGAACAATCCGAGAAAAGTTCCCTGCTTCGCATACACGCCTAACACGCGGAACGGCGTGCCGCCGATGTTCACGGTCTTGCCTAACGCGGGCTCGTTCGGAAACAGCGCCTCGGCGACGTCATAGCCGAGGACGACCACGTTGCGGCCGCCGCGGGCCTCGGTCTCGTTGAAGAAGCGGCCTTCCTTGAACGTCGGCGTCGACGTCACGAGAAAGTCTGCGGTCGTCCCCTGCGTGAATACGCCTAACACCTGCTGATCGCCGTACTTCACATTGCGCACGGTGTTCAGCGTCGGCACCGCGGTGACGAGCTCCGAGTTCGGCGTGTCGCCGATGATGCGCTTGAGCTGCTCCGCGTAGCGCACGTCCATCGTGCGGCGGTTGCGATAGTTCCACCAGTCGTCGACGTGACGCCACGGCCACTTCTCGACGTAGAGGATGTCGTCGCCGATGACGGAGAGACTGCGCTCGAATCCGATCTCGATCCCACCGATCGCCGAGCCCATGAGCGTGACCGCGATGATCCCGATGATCACCCCGAGGGCCGTCAGCGCCGAGCGCATCTTGTGCGCGCGGATCACGGCGAATGCCTGGCGGAAGGAATCGGCGAGCTCGATGAACATGGTTGCGAGTTCCGAGTTGCGAGTTGCGCGAGGTTACTCGCAACTCGCAACTCGCTACTTCTTCGTATCTTCTTCCTTCTCGATCTGCACCTTCGCCCCATCCTTCAACTTCCGCGAGATCGCGGTGTACGAGCCCGACACGACTTCGTCGCCGGGCTTGATGCCGCTGCGAATCTCGATGAATGTGTTGTCGGCGAGGCCGGTCTCGACTTTCTGCTGGCGCACTTTGTCGCCGTCCTTGACGAACACCACGCGCTGCATCTTGAGGCGCTGCGCGCGCTCTTTCTGTTTCTCCATCGCCTCGTTCGTGACGTCGGCGCGATTCGAGCCTTCGCGGTCGCGCGCTTCCTGGCGCACGCGCCGGCGCTCGAGCTCTTCGGGCGAGAGATTCGTGTCCGTGCTGCGCACGGTGACGCTCTGGATCGGAACGGCGACGACGTTCTTCACCGTCGCGGTCTCGACGTCCGCGGTCGTGCTCATGCCCGGACGCAGACGCAGCGAGCGATCGGCGATGCGGATCTTCACCTCGAAGTTCGTCACTTCCTCCTGCGTGCCGGCGTTGCGCGTCAGCGCGGTGCTGGCGATCTCGCGCACGACGCCGCGGATCTCGCGATCGGGATACGCGTCGATGTGGATGCGCGCACCGTCGCCGGCCTTCACGTCGACGACATCGTTCTCGTTGACGTTCACGCGCGCTTCCATGTTGTCGAGATCGGCGATGCGCATCACTTCCGTGCCGGCGAACTGACTCGTGCCGACGACACGCTCGCCGACGCGGCTGGTGAGCGAGCTGATGGTGCCGTCGACCGGCGCGTGAATCACAGTCTTCGAGAGCGCCTCGCCGATCTGGCGCAGCGCACCCTCGGCCTGCTGGATGTCGTACTGCGCACCATCGAGCCCGGCCTTCGCGCTGTCGTACGTCGTCTTCGCGGTGTTGCGCTCCGTGTCGGAGATCAGGCCCTGCTCGAAAAGCTTCTGCATGCGGCGATATTCGGTGTCCGCTTTCGCGAGCTCCGCGCGAAAGCGCACGCTCGCGGAGCGCGCGCCGTTGAGCACCGCCTGCTGCGACTCGACCTGCGCGCGATAGCTGTCCGGCTTGATGCGCAACAGCAGAGCGCCTTTTTTCACCGACTGGCCTTCCACGACCGCGATCTCGATGATCTCGCCCGAGACCTCGGGCGCGATCTTCACCTCATTCTCCGGCTGAATCTTGCCGGTGGCGGTGACGATCTCGGTGATGTTCGTGCGAAACGCCTTGTCCGTCGTGATCGGGATCGGCTTGTCGCCCTGCTTCCTCTTCACCATCGCAACGACGACGACCAGGATCACGATCGCGGCGGCGACGAACAAAAACCACTTCTTCTTGCGAGACATAAGCAAAAGCATACGTACTTCCGCGAAAAAGTTTTAGAGCGAGCGCGACCGGAGCCCGCCGTGAAACCCAATAACGTTTCTGACGTACACTTCTTCTCCCACATCCATGAGCGCATTTCTCTCGGCCGTCCTCGCATTTCCGACGGTGGTCTTCACCGTGCTGCTCGTCTGCTTTCTGCTGTACGGGCTTCTGACGCTCATCGGCGCCGTCGATCTCGAGTGGCTCGATCACGCCCTCCACATCGACAGCGTCCATGACAGTTGGCTCGAAGGAGGCCTCTCCGCCCTCGGCGTCGCAGGCATCCCGCTCACCGTCGTTGGCGGCTTCTCCGTCGTCTTCGCGTGGCTGACGAGCTTCGTCAGCATGCGATTCCTCGGCGAGTCGAGTCTTCCGATCGATGCGGCTGTCGGACTCGGGGCGGGCTTCGTCGGACTCGGCGTAGCCTCGCTCGCCGTCCGTCCGCTCAAGTCGGTCTTCGTCACGCCGCCAGGGCCGGGACGCAAAGCGATCGTCGGCAAGATCTGCACGATCCGCTCGCTGCGCGTCGACGGCAACTGCGGCACCGCCGAAGTCGAAGACGGCGGCGCCG
>Ga0075418_10006120_pt1 | contig 13589 bp, 12 predicted proteins | sample SoiMetdeltSBSDD2_FD_81776 | JGI IMG/M metagenome (GOLD analysis project Ga0075418, IMG submission 81776) | Bulk soil microbial communities from a Populus tree surrounding site in Tennessee, USA - Soil MetaG P. deltoides SBSDD2 | ecosystem: Environmental > Terrestrial > Soil > Tree plantation...
CGCTCCCCGATGTGGTCCTGAGCGACCGCACCGCCAGCGCGCTCGGTGCGGTCGTCGGCGATACGTTGGAGATCGCCGCCGATGCCGCCATGGCCAGCGCCCGCCGGTTCGTCGTCGGCGGCATCGCCCGGCCTGGACCGGATCCATTCGAAGTCGGCTTCGAGCAGTTGCACGTGACGATGCATCTGCCGGATCTCGAGCGCCTGACGGGGAGCACGGATCGCGTCGACCGCTTCGCGGTGCGCCTGCGCGATCCCACGCAAGCGGAGCGCGTCGCCAGCGAGATCAATGGCATGGGCATCGGCATCTCCGCCTACAGCGCGCGCGAGGTCGCGGCGCGCAATTCCTCCACGTTCGTGGTCATTTCACAGTTTCACAAGGCCATCGGCTTCGTGTCGATGCTGGCCGGGCTTGTATTCCTCGTCGCCATCATGGTGCTGAAAGTGGAATCGTTGCGACGCGAGCTTGGAGTGCTGCGCCTCATCGGGATTTCTCGCCGCACCATCGTGCGCGGTGTCGTGCTCATCTCGGCCTTCGTTTCCTTGTTGGGGAGCATCGCCGGGGTGGGGCTGGCGCACCTCGCCGTGGCCATCATCAATCCGGCGTCACGCGCCCGCTACGACACTGATCTCGTCTTCGCGCGCGTCACCCCGGAAATCGTGTTTCTCGCGGCCGGGCTCTCGATCCTCGCCGGCCTGCTCGCCGGTGGTTTGGTGGCGCGTCACATCGTGGGACGCGATCCGTTGGATTGCATCGGCCGGTGAGGTGAACCGTGATTGGCTTCCTGGTGCTGCGTGGTTTGTTTCGCCACCGTGCGCGCACTTTGCTCGGCGTTGCGGGCGTCGGCGTCGCCGGCGCGTTGCTGCTCGACATGCAGATGCTGTCGCGCGGCCTGCAGTCGAGCTTGCACCGGATTCTCGACCAGCTCGGTTATGAAGTGCGGGTGACCCCACGCGGCACGTTGCCGTTCGAGACCGACGCCACGTTTCCCGGCGGACACCGAATCGCTGCGGCGATCGCCGCCGACGCACGCGTCGTGCGCGTGGCCCCCATCGTCGGGGGCACGGTGTACGCGGCCAGACCCAGCGGCGTCCCCGTGGCGGCGTTCGTCTACGGCATGGACCCGCCCTCGGTCGCATTGTGGCGCGTGACCGAGGGCGCCGATCTCGGATTCGCCGATAGCACCCACACGGTGGTGAGCCGCGCCATGGCCGATGCCCTCGGGATCGCTGCCGGGGACACGATCTTCGTCGCCGCCGAGTACACCAGCCAAGTCGGCATGTTGCGTTCGCCACGAGCGTATATGGTGTGCGGCATCGCACACTTCCAATTCGATCTGCGCGCGCAACGGAGCCTGGCCGTCGGCACGCAGCAGGCACAGCTCCTGCGCGGTGAAGCGGCGCGCGATGGCTTGTCGCTCATCGCCGTGGCCTTGCATGACCAAGGCTCGACGAAGTCGAGCACGGGTGCAGCGATGTCGGCGTGGATCCGCTCGACGTTCCCCGAAGTGGAGGCGTACTCGGTGGCCGAAGCGCTCGACACCGTGCAAGGGCAGCTCACCTACTTCAACCTTTTTTCCCTCGTCCTCGGCAGCGTGAGCATGGTCGTGTGTGTCTTGCTCGTCGGTACGCTGGTGGCGCTGTCGCTCGGCGAAAGGCTGGGCGAGCTCGCGATCCTGCGTGCCATTGGCTTGCGGCGTCGCCGCCTGGTGTCGCTGGTGTTCCTGGAAAGTCTGAGCCTGGTGGTTCTGTCGCTGCCGGTCACGTTCGGGGCCGGGCTCGTCATCGCACGCTGGCTCGACGCCATCTTGACCCGCGCCCCCAGCATTCCCGTCGACTTGAGCTTCTTCGTCCTCACACCACGCGCCGTGCTGCGAACCCTCGTTCTGTTGTTGGTGTGCGGTGCGCTGGCCGGCTTGTATCCGGCGTGGCTCGTCGCGCGCTTGCGCATCGCACCGACGCTGCATCGCGAGGTGATCGGATGAAGGTCACGGATCCGATCGTCGTCGCACGCGACCTGTGCAAGGACTACGTCCTGGATGGTCATGACATCCACGCGTTGCGCGCCGTGAGCTTGAGCGTTCAGCCCGGGGAGTTCGTTTCGATCATGGGGCCTTCCGGATGTGGCAAGTCGACGTTGTTGCACCTCCTGGGAGCAGTCGACGTTCCGACCTCCGGCGAGCTCCGGCTCTTCGGCCGCGACCTGATCGGTGCGACCGATGCCATCCGCACCGAACTGCGGCTCCGCCACCTTGGTTTCGTTTTCCAACGCTTCTTCCTGTTGCCGATGTTGACCGCGGGGGAGAACGTGGCGTTGCCAGCGCTCGAAGCCCGCTTGCCCAAGACGGAGCGCGACGCGCGCGTTCGCGAGGTTCTGACCACCGTCGGGCTCGCACACCGGCTGCGGCACAAACCGGGGCAACTCTCGGGCGGCGAACAGCAGCGCGTCGCGATCGCGCGCGCTTTGGTCAACCGGCCGCAGCTGTTGCTCGCCGACGAACCCACGGGAGAGCTCGACGAGGCCACAGGAACGCAGATCGCTCAGCTACTACAGTCGCTGCACACCGCCGGTGTCGCCATCGTCCTCGTCACTCACAATCCCGAGCTCGCGGCACGCGCCTCGCGCCGACTGCGCATGCGTGACGGGCACATCGAGGCGGAATCATGATCGGGATGCTGGCGTGGCGCACGTTGAGCGATCGTCCTCGCCGCACGGCGATGTTGCTCTTGGGCCTCGGCATCGCCGTGGGCGTCATGATCACGCTGCTTTCCATCGGGGAAGCAGTGCTCGTGCAAGCCACCGACAAGGATCTGGTCGGCGGCGGCGATGTCTTGCTCCTTCCCGCTGGCATCGATGTCGAGGTGATGAAGATCGGTGGCCCGACGGGGATGTACTCCATGCTCGCCAATGCGCGCTTCTTGTTCCGGCAAGTGCTCTCGGGGCCGCGCTTCGCCGCCACCTTCGTGCCCGTGACACCGGATGGTGCCGAGCTCCCATTCGCCGCGGCCTCGCCGGGGTTGGTGGAGAAAGTGATGTACGCCCGGCTCGCCCGGCCCGAGTCCGCGACGAAGGACCCCCGCGAAGTACTGGCGCACGGTTTCATTCCGAGCCTCGACGTTGCCGCCGGTGGCCCGACGGCGAGTTTTGCAAGCCAGGGAATTGCCTGGCGCGACCATGATGCGGACCGCATGTGGGTGGACCCTCCCATCGACTCGCTCTACAACGACATGGATCGCTTCCACTTGCCGCCTCGCTCCCTCCCCGATCTCGAGCGTTGGGCCGAATGGCTGTACTTCAACTTCACCGATCCAGCCACCGGTGTCTTCGGCTACGTGAGCTTCATCGCGAGCGGCGACATTCAGGCTGGTGGCGGCCGCGCGACCCCACTGCTCCAGATCGTACGGCCCGGACAGCCAGCCCTCCTGCTGCGAACGGAGATGCCGCTCGCAGCCGACGACATTTCGCTCACGCGTGTGGCACTGCGTTTCGGCACGGACACGACCGCCACGTTTCGCGATGGGGCTTGGCGTTTGCATCTGGGTTGGGACGATGCGAAGGGACCCGTGTCCGTCGATCTCACGGTTCGTCCGCTGTTGGATCTCTACTATCCTCCCGTCCTCCTCCAGGACAGCGAGCGCTGGATCTCCGGATATACCGTACCCGCGTTGCGCACCGAGGTGTCGGGCACGATTCGGTGCCCAGGGGTCGCCCTCACATTGCGCGATGCTCCGGGTTATCACGATCACAACTGGGGCACTTGGCGCGGCGTCAGCTGGGAATGGGGCACCGCGAGCAGCGCCGAGCATGCTCTCTTGTATGGCCGGGTGGAACAACCGACGCACAGCCCCGGCACGTCCGGCGCCGGCATCTTCCTCCTCCTGGCTCAGGCCCGCAGCGCTGGGCAACGTGGCGGCGCACTTGCACTCTTTCGGCCGCAATCGACGCATTATGACTGGGGCGAACCCCCGGCCCGCGGTGCTGCGCGCGCGCCGACGGCGATGACGCTCGCCGCCACGTCCGAATCTGGGACCACTTCCTTGGACCCAGCCGCGCGCGATGGAATCGAAGTGCGGCTCGATGTCCACACCGTCACCTCGAGCCGAATGCGCGAGCCCGAGGAACAGGTCTTTCTCCAGCTCCAGGGGTCCTATGACGTACGCGCGCGCATCGCGGGACGCGAAATTCGCTTCGCGACCCCCGGGTTCGCCGAAGTCTTCGTCCCGCCGGCCTTCCCGTCTGCACCTTGAAGCACTCGCATGGGGCAAAGTGCTCACTTTTCGACCATCACAATGCGGACCTGGGCACCCAAGATCACAACCCATGCGCGCGGCGACGACGAGACGCCTGCTCCAATAGCCTTCTGCTAGAGTTTGAGAATCTCCCACATTGCATGGCCGCCATGCGCGGCCCACAGGAAGGATCGAAATGAAGCCACTGCGAATGCGTTCTTGGTTCCTGCTCACCGGCATCTTGCTCGCTGGGGGCGTTGCAGGAGGGCCCGCCGACGCCAAAGTCGTGCTTTCCTTCACCGGGACGGTCAACGATCTCGGCGGATTCGGCGGCTCCCCGCCCGAGGGGATCAGCGCCGGCAGCTCGGTCACGGGCCAGATCACCTACACACCCTCGGCGGCTACCGAGGTGGAAACGGGGCCCTCGGAGCGCACCTACATCTTCCCGATCGGCGGCACGCACCAGTTCACCGTCACGATCGAATCGCACACTTGGACGACGGACTTGCAGGGCGTGAGCACGTGCAACGAAGCGTGTGCCGGCGACTATCTCGACTTCGCCGGGTTCACGAACTCCACCGCCAACTTCCCTGGCAATCTGGACATGGGCATCCTGGCGATCGAGTTCAGCGATGACGACGCGCCTTACACGCTCCTCGCCGGGCACGATCTTCCCGATGCGCCAGAGGACATCGACTTCGGTGCGGCGACCTTCTTCTCGGGCTCGGTGGGCTCGAACTCGGATCAGGGGTTCTGGTTCATCGCGTTCGACCTGGATGCTCCGACCGTACCCGTGAAATCGTCGACCTGGGGCGAGGTCAAGGCGCTCTTCGCCAGGCCCTGACTGGCGCGATCGCCTGGCGCAACCGCCATCCACGTGCGGGCTGGTTGCGCCAGCGGAAGACTGGTAGCATGCGCGGTATGACACGGATCCAGCGATCGCTGTCGCTGCTTCTGGTGTTGTTCGCGAGTCAAGGTACGGCAGCAGCAGCCGCCCCGGAATCGTCGGGCGCGGCAAAGAAGGTGCTGCCGTTCCAGGACAACTACGCCGCCGCCCTGGCGCAAGCCCGGGCGGCCAAGTTGCCGCTGTTCATCGAGGCGTGGGCGCCCTGGTGACACACCTGCCGTTCGATGCGGGCCTTCGTCTTCACCGACGCGGGTCTGGCTCGACAGGCCGGGCGGTTCGTCTGGCTCGAGATCGACACTGAGATGCGTGAGAATGCCTTCTTCCGCCAGCGGTACGCCGTACAGGCGCTACCTTCATTTTTTATTGTCGATCCCGAGAGTGAAGCGGTTGTCCTGCGCTGGGTGGGGGGTGCGACCGTGGCCCAGTTGAACGCGATGCTGGACGAAGGTCACACGGCGCTCGTGCAACGCCGGCAGGGAACGCCACCGGCGTCGACCGCTGCACCCGAGGCCTCGAAACCGGCGGCAGGGATGAGCCCCGACGCGCTCCTTGCACGTGCGGACGAACTGTACGGCGAAGGCAAGAACGGCGAAGCGGTAGCGTTCTATCGTCAGGCTGTGGTGCAGGCACCGAGCGGCTGGCCCGCGTACGCACGCGCCACCGAGTCCCTCCTGTTCGCCGCGCTCGAGAGCCATGACTACGCGACCTGCACCGAGATCGGGCGTGCGGCGTTGCCGAAGCTGCGCTCGACGGCTTCCGCGGTGAACGTCGCCGCCATCGGCCTGGATGCAGCCCTGTCGTTGCCTCCCGAGAATGCGCAGCGCACCGCGCTGGTGACGGAATTCGAATCGGCGGCGCGCGCGATCGTGGACGACGCACAAGTTTCGGTGGCCGCCGACGATCGTTCCGGTCTCTATGCCGTGCTCGTCCAGGCGCGCTCGGATGCCAAGGACAGCCTCGGAGCTCACGACATGGCCAGCCGGTGGGCGCACTTCCTCGAGCAGGAAGCGGCGCGCGCCAAGTCCCCCGAAGGACGCACCGTGTTCGACGCGCACCGCCTTTCGGCGTACCTCGAGCTCGGGGAACCGGCGCGGGCGATCCCCATGCTGGAAGCTTCGGAGCGTGACTTCCCCGACGATTACAACCCGCCCGCACGGCTCGCGGTCACGTACAAGGAGCTCGAGCGCTGGGACGACGGCATCGCGGCGTCGCGTCGCGCTCTCGAACACGTCTACGGACCGCGAAAGCTGCGCGTCATGCAGAATCTCGCCGACATCTACCGCGGCAAGGGCGACGTAAGCGCTGCGCGCTCGACATTGCAAGACGCGCTGCAGCTGGCCCAATCGCTTCCCCCCGGCCAGTTCAGCGAAAGCACCGTGGCCAACCTCGAGAAGAAGATCGGATCCTTGCCGAACCCGTGACCCTGTTGCAGAAAAGCAAGAACCTCGGGTTGCTGCAGGAGGCCCAGCGCTCGTGACTTTTGGGCCGAAGCAACCCGAGCGCGTTCTGTTTTGGATCGCCTCCGCCAGCGCCCTCGTGGCTCTAGTTGCTTTGCTTCGCCCTCCTGCCGAGACGCTGTTGTGGAAAGCCCTCTTCGATGCCGGCCATGCCGTGGTCTCCGGCTACCTCGGGCTCGTGTTCTTGCGTTTGATCCAGGCGTGGACCGGTGGCTATCCCCCGTTGCGCGCGTCGCTGTGGGCCTTCGTCATCACCATGGCGTGCGGGCTCGGCATCGAGATCGTGCAGATCGTCCTGCCGCGCGACGCCAACCTCGGCGACCTGATGCGCAACGGCCTCGGTGCCGCCGGGATGCTGTCCGCCGAGTGGGCCTGCGCGCGAGATGCGGGCGGCCGCCTCGTGCGCCAGCGTTGGGTCCGCAACGGACTGCTCGGGGGCGCGATCGTCCTGTACCTGATCGCCTTCGCGCCCGTCGGTGCCATCGTCTGGGCATACACTCAGCGCGATGCGGCTTTTCCGCGACTCTGCGATTTCGATGCACGCTGGGAAACGTACTTCGTCGAAATGTGGAAAGCGGATCTCGAGCGCACGCCGCGACCTGCCGGTTGGGGATCGGGGCAGGCCCAAGACAAGGCGGGTCTTGTGACATTTCGCGGTGGCGACTACCCGCGCTATGTCCTGAAGGAGCCGGTGCGCGACTGGAGCCACCATCGTGAGTTGGTGTTCGAAGTCTTCTCCCAAATCGGGACACCGGTCGAGATCGTCCTGCGCATCGACGACGCCGTACACAACCAGGAATACGACGACCGCTTCAACCGCCCCTTGATGGTCAGCCCAGGAGCCAATTTGTTTCGCATCCCGCTCGCGGACGTGCGCCGAACGCCGAGAGGCCGTGAGATGGATTTGACGCACATCGCGCGCATCGTGATCTTCACCGTCGAGCCGCCGCAGCCCCTCAGCCTCTTCTTCGATGCGTTGCGTTTGGAATGACCGCGGTCAGAACGATTCGTTGATTCCGAAGTCGACGTGGATCCCGTCTTCGCCGAACCCGTTGTCGAGCCGCGCGACAATGGACCGGTTGGCCTTGTAATGCAGGTTGAGCCCGAATCCGATCGTCGGGTGGAGGTACTGAAACTGCAGCGTGGCAAACGTGGGAGCCACCGTGGCGACACCACCGAACACGCTGGCGCTCAGGCGCCACACCACCGGGGCCCGATACTCGCCCTGTACCGCCACCAGCACCTGGTCGAGAAACCGGTCACGGCGATAGCCGCGCGTGTGCACGCGTCCACCGAGCGACGCATAACGCCAAAACGGCGGGCTGTCGGTGGCGCCGAACAGGAACAGTTGGGTGGCGAAGACCTGCTCCGCCCCGAGCGAGAAATAATTGCGCAGATCGATATTGTAGTTGTTGAAGTCGAAATCGCTTCCTAGTGCATCGTCGAAGAGCAGGCCGAACATTTGGTAGTAGAGGCCGCGCGTGGGGCTGTAGCGCCGATCGCGCGTGTCCCATTCGAGCACGAAGCCCAGGCCCAGGGCCATTTCGCCACTGGTGTTGGCATATTTCGGGTCCTCGAGCTGACCGCCGGCCGTGCGCTCGAGAAACTCGAAGAACTCCATTTCCGCCCGCACGCCGGCCTTGAAGTACGGTAAGACCTGATGAAAGCCCTCGACATAGGCCAAGAGACGCCGCGGCCGGTAGACCTCCGCGTTGCTCGCCGGTGTATTCGGACCGATGCCGTAGAAACGTTCGGAGGTGCCTCGATGCGACACCCTGGCCCTCAAGAAGTGAGTGCCGTCGCGAAAGTAGAGCGAGGTGGAAAAATCGAATCGAGTCTGGCCTTTGAAGCTCACGAGACCTTTGAGACGCACCTCCGATGGGTGTGACTCCTGGCTGGGGGAAAGCAGGAATGGAAACAAGACTTCGGCGCCGACGCCGAAGCCCATCTCCTGCGAATAGTGGACCGTCGGCAGGACGAAGGCACCTCCGAGCGCCATCTTGGGCGGGAACAGCTGCGACTGGTTGCTCGGCGGCTTCGGCGGTGGCTCGGAAGTCTGCGCGATCGCGTGCGCCGTGAAGACGACGGCCGACACGATGACGCGCACCGCATGGCGTGATATGGTGCGCGGGTCCCGCAGTCCAAGAGGTTTTCGCGTGGCCAACCCTTTCGAAGCCGTCGTCCTCTACGTCGTTTTTCTGTTCTCGACCACGCTGCACGAGGCTGCGCACGCCTGGGTCGGAATGCTCGGCGGCGATCTCACCGCTTATCGTGGCGGGCAGGTGTCGATCAATCCTCTGCCGCACATTCGCCGCGAACCGTTCGGCATGCTGATCTTACCATTGCTCTCGGTGTTCGTCTCATCCTGGACAATAAGCTTCGCCAGCGCCCCCTACGATCCGCAGTGGGCACGGCGTTACCCGAAGCGATCCGCGCTCATGTCGCTTGCCGGACCGGCGGCGAACTTGAGCCTGGCACTCGTGGCTGCGCTGCTCATCCGTCTGGGACTCGGCGCCGGGTGGTTCATGCCAGGCGAGACGAGCATCGCGCATCTGGTAAATGGCTGGCCCGGATGGGAGAGCATCGCACTCGTCGTGTGCGTGCTGTTCTCGATGAATCTCCTCCTCTTCGTTCTCAACATCCTCCCCTTTCCACCACTCGACGGCAGCGGCGTGCTGCCGCTCCTCCTCGGCCGCGACTACAGCGCCCGCGTGCAAGAGATCTTCGCGCAACCGATGGTCGCCATGATGGGAATGGTCATCGTCTGGCGCATCTTCGGCAACATCTTCCGGCCGGTGTTTGGCATCGCGGTGGATCTGCTCTTCTTGGGTGCTTGACTGCGATCACCGCTCGTCGGGGAAAGAGTGTGCTTCAGTCGGGAAGCTCGGCGCGCGCTTCGAGCCAGGCGCGCTCGACCGCCGCCGGCGCGAATTCGTCGAAGTTGCGCTGCGCCCGGGCGTCATCCCCAGCGAGCACGGTGCGCCAGGAGGTCCAATCGATCGCCGCCTGCGTGTCCGCGAGCGACTTTTTCTCACGCACGGCCGCATCGACCTGCTCGACGATCGCCGTGAAGAAACCGCGCACGCGCCGCAGGTGCTCCTTGCCATGACGGATCTGCCCATGGCCGGGAACGATGGTGTCGAAGTCGAGGCGCTCGAGAGACGAGAGCGCCGCGATCCATTCACGCGGGTAGCCGTGACCGCCGAACGGCAGATCGTCGAGCACATCACCGGTCACGAGGATCTTCTCGGCCGGCAAGAATACGACGAGATCACCACGTGTGTGGGCACGGACGTGTAGCAACCTGATCGTGCGCTCGCCGTCGTGCAGCTCGAGTTGTTCCGTCACCGTTCGCGTGGGTGCGACAAAATGCGGCGCGCGTTTCTCGGCCAGCGTGATATTCGCGGCCTCGATCTGCGCCGCCAGCTTCGCCTTGCCCGCGGCATCGAGCAGACTGCCGTCGCGAGCCACCCCACGGCCGAGCCGCACTTTGCCAGCCGCGATCGCCCCCTCCAGCTCATCCGCCTCGGCGCGGAGTTGTGGGATGGCGCGCGCACGAATGTCCTCGGCGAGCGTCACATGGCCGATGACCTCGATCGAGTCCCCGAAAGTGTCGGTGTACAACCCGGCGTTCTGCGTGTGGTCCAGATGCCAATGAGTATACACCAAGGTTCGCACGGGCTTGTCCGTGAGCGTGCGGATGCGAGCGATCAGACTCTCCACGTACGCCGTGCTCGCCTGCGCGTCGACGACGAGGACGCCATTCGCGCCCTCGATGACGACGGAATTGGAATCATTGAAACGATCATCCGCCGCTTGCAACGCCGCATGCACACCGGGAGCGACGGGAACCAGATCGACATCCTTGGCGCCGGCGGTAGGCGAGGCGGTCGGCAACAGGACAAGGACCGCCGCACCGAGAACCGCTGCTCGCCGGATGGAGCCACGCAGACTGGCTCCTCGCCGGATGATTGCGCGAAGATTGGCTGGAGGCGCGGGAATTTCCCGCATTCGAGTTCGCACGCCCGCCCTCACCCGCGCCCCAGCTCTTCGGAGCGTTGGCGCGCGGCGTGCACGGCCTCGACGAAAGTGCGCGTCCAGTGCTCGCCGTCCAAGTGCTTCATGGCCGCGTGCGTGGTGCCATTCGGCGATGTCACGCGCGCTCGCAGCTCGGCCGGATCGGCCGGATCGTGCGTCAACAAGCGCGACGCACCCGCGAGCGTCTGATAGGTGAGCGCATATGCCTGTTCCTTGCTGAGCCCTTCTCGGATCGCCGCTTGAATCAACGCCTCGGCGAGCAGGAACAAGTAGGCGGGACCGGTGCCGCTCACCGCGGTCACCGCATCCATTTGAGCCTCTTCGACGATTACCGTCTTCCCCACGCAGCCGAAGATGTTGAGCGCGGTGACCAGGTGAGTGTCGGTGGCATAGCGGCCTTTGGCGACGGCGGTCACGCCCATGCCGATGGCGGCCGGTGTGTTGGGCATGGCGCGAATGACCGGACAGCCATTGAGCGCCGTCTCCAGCTGCGCGATGTGAATCCCGGCGGCGATGCTGATGGCGAGCTTGTCGCGTGTGTATTGAGGCGCCACCTGCGCCAGCGCCGACTTCATGTCCTGCGGTTTGACTGCGAACAGCACCGTCGGTGCACTCGCTGCGGCCGCCGCCGAATCGTCCGTGGTCTCGAGACCGAGGCGCTCGTGCAACGCACGCCGCCGCGATTCTCTCCGCCCCGAGACCACGATCGAATCGCGTTCCCAGCCGGAGGCCACGAGGCCCTCGGCGAGCGCGGCGCCCATGAAACCTCCGCCGATGATCGCGAGTCTGCGCATGCTGTCACTCGATCCAGTCGGCGATGAACACGTTGGTGTCCCTGCGGCCCTGCGAGTTGCGGTTGCTGGCGAACACCAAGCGCTTGCCATCCGGACTCAACATGGGAAACCCGTCGAAGGTCGGGTCGAAGGTGACCTGCTCTAGGCCCGAGCCGTCGATCTGCATCATCCACAGGTCGAAGTTCCGGCCCTCGGGATTCGCCATGTTGGAGGCGAAGATGATTCGCTTCCCATCCGGGAAAAAGAACGGGCAGAAGTTGGCCGCGCCATTCTGAGTGAGCTGTCGCACCGCGCTGCCATCGGCGTTGGCGGTGTAGATCTCCAGCGCTCCGGGGCGAATGGTGTGTTCCCGCAGCAGTGCCGTATACGCCGCCTTGTCCTCGGCGCTCTGCGGTCGCGAGGCGCGCCAGACGATGCGTTTGCTGTCGGGCGAATAGAACGCGCCGCCGTCGTAGCCCAGCCCGGTCGTGAGACGACGCACGTCGGTGCCGTCGAGACGCATGCTGTAGACGTCGAGATCGCCGTCGCGCTCGGAGGTGAAGAGGATCCGGCTGCCATCGGGGGCGATCGTCGCTTCGGCGTCGTAGCCCTCGGTCATCGTGAGACGCGAGAGATTGCTGCCGTCGGGATCGGCGGTGAACAAATCATAGGACGGGTACAGCTTCCACACGTAGCCCTTGGAAAAATCCGGGGCCGGTGGGCAGTCGGGACTCGCGGCATGCGTCGATGCATACAGGATGCGCTTGCCGTCCGGGAAGAAATAGGCACACGTGGTGCGCCCCTTGCCCGTCGACACCATGTGCGGGTTCGAACCATCCGCATTCATGACGAAGATCTGATCGCAGCCGAGGCTGTCACGCGTCGATTGCAGGATCAGCTGCTTGCCGTCGGACGACCAGTAGGCCTCGGCATTCTCGCCGCCGAAGGTGAGCTGGCGAATGTTGCGCAGGTGCGCCTCGCCGGCGGGCTGGCCCTCGGCGCCGGCAGGCGCGCCTTCAGCGTCGGCATCGCTGGCGCACGCATGGCACAGCACGAGCGCCGCTAGCACGGCTCGTCCGCGGCCCCACAGAGAATCACTTCTTTGCTGCTTCACGAACGACTCCTTGCAATCATTCCCGTCGCGCTTGTTCCTTCGGCAGTCGAGACGCGAGTAAACGGCACAGGTTTTCGCCAGTCAAGAGACCCCGCTTGTGCGAGAATGCCCGGCGCGGGGCGCGGCCGGTGCCGATCGTTGCGACGACGCCCGGTCGCCTCGTCGTTGTGCACGGGGCCAGCCGATCGCGGGCGGGAGGAGACGAATGCGACCTCGAATCGGCATCCTGCTCACCAACGTCGGCACGCCGGACGCACCCACGGCCGCGGCAGTCCGGCGCTATCTGCGCCAGTTCTTGTCCGACCGGCGCGTCGTCGACCTGCCGCGCGCCATTTGGCTTCCCATCCTGTACCTGTTCATTCTGCCCTTGCGCCCGCGGCGTTCGGCACGCGCGTACGCCAGCATCTGGACCAACGAGGGGTCGCCGCTGCTCTGCATCATGCAGGATCTCGCGACCGCTCTCGCCAGCGCGCTGCGCCTTCAGTCCACGAATCCGATCGAGGTCGCCGTCGGCATGGTGTGCGGCAATCCGAGCATGTCGCACGCGCTCGAACAGTTGCGTGCAGCCGGCTGCTCTCGGTTGATCGTGCTGCCGCTGTTTCCACAGTACTCCTCCCCCACCACGGGCTCCGCGTTCGACGCCGTGACGCGAGCGCTCGCAAGTTGCCGGCAGGTGCCGGAAATCCGCACGATCTTCGGCTACCACGATCAGGGTCGTTACATCGAGGCTCTGGCGCGCAGCGTGCGCGAGTTCTGGGAGCAGCATGGCGCCACCGAGCGCCTGCTCATCTCGTTCCATGGCCTGCCCAAGCGTTTCGACGCGGCGGGCGACCCCTACCGCGGCCAGTGCGAGCAGACGGCGGCGCGGCTCGCCACGGCACTGGACCTCGACGCGAACCGTTTCGGTCTCGCGTACCAGTCGCGCTTCGGACGCGAGGAATGGCTGCAACCGTACACCGACCCGACACTCCAAGAATGGGCGCGCAAGGGGTCGAGGAGCGCCGACGTCATTTGCCCCGGCTTCGCGGTGGATTGTCTCGAGACGCTCGAAGAGATCGCCATCCGCAGCCG
>Ga0075418_10006121_pt1 | contig 13588 bp, 16 predicted proteins | sample SoiMetdeltSBSDD2_FD_81776 | JGI IMG/M metagenome (GOLD analysis project Ga0075418, IMG submission 81776) | Bulk soil microbial communities from a Populus tree surrounding site in Tennessee, USA - Soil MetaG P. deltoides SBSDD2 | ecosystem: Environmental > Terrestrial > Soil > Tree plantation...
TGACCGCGTCGTGCGATGCCAGACTCCGCAGGGATATCTGTGTGGCATAGGACTTCTCAAGCCACGGGGGATGGTAGCCCGGACGGTGGGTCGTCAGGAGCATCATAGAGGCACCCACGAGGCTCTCCACCAGTGACACTAAATAAGCTTGCGATGTGTGATCGATCCAATGCAGGTCTTCAATCTCGAAAACCAGTGGACGCTGCTGACTCCCTTTGAGGCTCATCTGCTTGAGTGTGTCGAACGTGCGCGACCGAATCGCTTCTGGCGCTAACACGGCAAGGAATTCTGTCCCCTCTTTCACACCGAGCAGTTGGAGGAGATACGGCGCAGATTCCTCAGCCTCCATGCCGATGTCGTTAAGGGCTAAGCGTACTTTCTCTGCGAAAACTTCTGGGCTATCCGTCTCGGTGAGATCACAGAACTGGCGGACGAGGTCGATAATCGGATGATACGGAATACTACTGCCGTAAGAGAGACAGCGTCCTTCAAGATAGGTGACCCGCTTGTCCTGTAAGCGTTGCCGAAATTCATACAGCAGCCTGGATTTCCCTCCTCCTGCTTCCGCCACAGTCCCTACGACCTGCCCTTGACCTGCCTCGACCTGGGCAAACAATGCTTCGAGGGTGGCTAATTCACGTTCTCTGCCGACAAACGGGCTGAGGGTCCGTTCGCTGCGGCTGGCAATGGGCGAGCGCCTGGGCAGTGTGCCGATGACCTTATAGATGGACACGGGCTCCGTCTTTCCTTTGACTTCTACCGGCGCTAATGCCTCCAGTCGGACAGCACCCTGTACTAGTCGCGTGGTGCTCTCACTGACCAGAATCGTCCCAGGCTCAGCGAGTTGCTGGAGACGAGCCGCCAAATTCGTGCTGTCCCCAATAGCGGTGTAGTCCATGCGAAGGTTATCGCCAATGGACCCTACGACGACGAGTCCGGAATTCAGTCCCATACGGAACTGACATGCCTCGCCATAGGGCTTCCTCAAGTCCGCTTCTTGCAGGGTGCGTTGTAGCACCAAAGTTGCTACAACAGCCCTCCGAGCATGATCCTCATGGGCGATAGGGGCACCGAATAATGCCATAAACCCATCACCGAGGAACTGATTGATGGTCCCCTCGTACCGCTGCACCTCGTTGAGTGCCAATTCGAAAAAGCGATTGAGGAGCGTGTGCATTGCCTCAGGTCCGATGCGTTCGGCAATCGGGGTCGAGTTCGCCAGGTCACAGAACAGCACCGTCACCTGTTTCCGTTCGCCTTCGAGCGCACTCCTGGAGGTCAGAATTTTCTCGGCAAGGTGTTTCGGGGTATAGGACAGGGGTTCGCGTTCGTGGTCTGGGGCTGGGTGAGCAGTGGGTTCTGAGGTGGACGGGACTGGAGGTGGTGGGGAGGTGGCTTGGTGACCCGTCCACACCAGCACGCGATTGTCCTCGTCCACAGCGAGTTTTTTGGCATAGATGAGTTCATCCTTCAGGGTCAGTAAGATCATCGTCCGATAAGGCAAAGCGTCGTTTCAAGACGCGGTAGGAGATGCGCTGCTCACGCTGGAGCAGGGCGATGACTTGGGCGAAGAGGGTATCAAAATCCATGGGCAGGTACTCCACTGCACTAGCTCCGCTGTTTCGTCCCGCTAAGATGACACACTTTCGCCGTGAAAGGCAGGGCTGTCGCTAAGGCATCCCGTGCAGACGGTGCGCGACCAGTTGAGCAGGCTGTCGGCTACTGTCTTGTGCCTCGGTCATAGCAGGCATGAGCCCGCGAAGTGATGGCAGCTTCCTGCATGTCAGTAGCATCCTATGCTCCCCCTCCAGTTTCCCCAATTTCTGCCATCAGTTATGGGTAGGGGAAGCTGCGTCTTACATCATATTGAGGGGATTGTATGGCAACTGCTGCCATGCCAGATGTTGAGCACGATGTACCACATACTGTTGATCATGAAGACGGGACACCGCGAGAAGCGACTCAGGAGACGATAGCCCAGGGGACGGACAAGGCGCTACTGGATGCCTCGTTGCATGATTGTCATGTTGCAATGGTGCCACTCAAGGACATTTACGTTGGGGGCGATCCGCCAGACGAGGACCTCGTCACAGCCTTAGCTGACAGCATCTGCCATATCGCCGACATTCCGCACCGCTCACGTGTCATTTGAGTACTGTTGGGGTGTCACGACCGTCTCCTGTGCCAAGGAGGGGACTATGCGACTCTCGTACCGTCCGGACATTCCAGTACAGCCGCCACTGTACCGCACGCCAATCTGAGAGCACCTGGGTCTGGTCGCCGGCCTGTTGGAAGCACTCGGCCTCACGGAGGTGATTGCTCAAGCGACGCCGCCAGCCCCTGCAAGGCGGAGTGTGACCGCCGGCCCTGCGGGCAACGCTATGGTGCTCAACGGGCTGGGCTTGCTCAATCCACCGCGCTCCCGCGTGCCGCATTTGTTCCAGACCAAGCCGCGCGCGCGCCTCATGGCCCCCGGCATTCCCGCCAGCCCTCTCACCGATGACCCGCGCGGGCGTGCCCTGGATACGCTGTCCGCCGTGGGGGTGACCGAGCGCTACAGCCTCATGGCCTCCACGGCGGCCACGCGTTGGGGCCGGACACCCACGGTCACCCCTCTCGATACGACGAGGGTCCAGGGCGCTGGCCGCTCTAACAGCGCTGCAGTCCCCGCCGCACAGGTCGTGCCCATGCCCCAAGGCTCAAGTCGGGAGCCTCGCCCTGCCCTCAACCCAGTGAGGTGGGCGTTGTGCGTGGCGCCGCAGGCCGGTATCGCGCTGCTGAGGAAGCCCCTGCGTGGCAAGCGTAGGGATGGCAAAGGGTGCGGGCAGGTCGTCAGTGACCCCATGGCGCAGCTCCCAACCCCCTCCAGCCCCACTGATCTTGTCGCCGACAGCGCTCGCTCTCACGCCAAGAAGCGGCACAAGCTGGCCGATACCCGTCTCACGTGGCTCACGCGGGTCCCCGCGACCTTGCCCGAGGCGCAGGAGGTCTTCGCCCAGGCGCAACCTGTGCCCCTGGCCTCGCTGCCTGATGGGTATCGCGCTGCGCTCGTGGCCGCGAGTGATGGTGGGGGCGCGCAACGCGGGGGGCTCTGCGACTCGGACCATCGCCAGCCGCAGGCCCAGCGCCCGGTCGATCCGCAGGGGCGCACGCAAAGGGCCGACGCCGGCAAAGCCTGCAAGACGCTGGGCCGCACGGCCTTTGCCTGTGCAGCGGAGGCCCGGCAGGCGTGCACCCGTGTTGGGGCCGGCGGGCACACCACGTTGCTCCCCCACCGCCCCATCGGCCTCACGCCCCCGTATGGGCAGCGGGGGCGACCAGGTCCTGGGGCCCAGCCCGCCCAGATCGTCTCCGCGCTGGGCGGGGCCCTAGCGTCTCGGCGCACGGCCCGTCGGACCCGCCTCGCCCCGCAGCGCTGTGGTAGCCTGGCGACGAACGCCCTGGCCGAGGAGCCGTGATCCGCCCAGGCAGGGCTCGCCGGCTCTCAAGGACCAGCCCGGGCAGACCGTGGATTGCGCTTCCTCACAGCCCCACAATTTTTGGCCGCCTCTCTTTCTCAAAAAGCCCGAGCGTATGATGGCCCTCTTGATGGTGCTGACGGGGTGGGGGCTCGTCTCTGCGGCCGTAGAGGACCGCCTTCGCACCGCGCTTAAGGATAACGAGGCCAGCTTGCCGGACCAAAAAGGCAACCGCCTGCAGCGCCCCACCGCGCGGGGGGTGTGCCACTCCTTTGTGGGGATGCATGTCCTGCGTCTCCCTGGCCCACCCTACATCGTCCTCAACCTCGTCTCGTTGAGCGACTCCTCGCGGAGTCCCAGGAGACCCTGCCAACGGGAGAAGCGCTCGTAGGGTAAGACCAGTCCTATTTTCTCAGCCCACAAATCCCTGATGTGGGTCTCCCTCCCATTGCAGAACGCTGCCTATAGACCTCCCTACAGCGCGTGCATCCCCAAGCCCCCCCGCCCGCCTGACAACCGCTACTGGACTGGCTGTGGGAGGGGCGCGCAATTGATCTCTATGTCCGGTGACAACAAACTACTGTTAGAGTGACGAAAACCCTCAGGATCGCCATGGGGCACGATCTTCTAGAAGACCTGCGAGGTGCCGTAGTGGACGGCGCCCATAACACTGAGCCACACGCCGCTGGTCACGCGGCTCCACCTCCGATAGCGTCCCCAGGCCTGGCGTTTGAGGGCCTCGTCGCGTTGGCTGGGGCGGCGGCGGGGCCGTGTCGACAGGCGAAAGCGCGGCGCTTTGCTCGGCCACCAGGCTGCCCGGGGCAAGGCACAACGCCCGAGCATGGTTACATCTTCATAGGGCAAAATGATCTCGCCACGACGGGCACGGTATTCCAGGATGGCGAGTGCAAGCGACGCCCACGACAGTTCAGCAGGGTCGGGAGCTAAGCGGCCTGGGGGACGGCTGTAGCTGACGTCTTTTTTTCAGACGGCGCGGATACTCTCACGGCTCAGGGACACGCCGGTCTCACGGGCCAGCACGGCAGCCAGGGCTTGGCAGCTCCACTGGGAATGGCTGACGCCGTGCTGGAGCGGGTCTTGGGCAACGAGGCGAGCGAGGGGGTGCGCCAACTCCCTGGTCACTGTGGACGGGCGCCCAGGACGGGCAGGGTCGGCGAGGCCCGGGAGCCCGTGGACCGCCAAGTGCTGGACCCATTGGCGCACCGCGGCATAGGGAAAGGGCAGGGTGTCCGAGACGGTTTGGAGGCGTTGTCCTACCACCACTGCACGCACGGCTTGGGCACGCCGGCACACACGCACCTCCTTCGTCTGCTTGAAGAAGCGATCGAGGCTGGGCAGGGCGTCAGTGGGAAAGAGGAGTTTGCGCGTCCGCATGGTGAGGGTCTCCAGGGAAAACTATGACGCACCTCAGTGTGGTCCATGACTCCTCATACTGCAACACCGTTTTTTCGCCTCAAATTTCCCAGGAGCTGCTAAGAGCGCTATCACCTACATCTTTGGTGTCGATACGCCATTGATCTCCGATAGCATCTATGACGTTGCCGAGGCTGCAGGGCAACTGGTCGGGTGTAGAAGCTAGAGCAAAAGAAAAAAGATGTTTGGGGGCGACCAGATGAAAGCGGTGTAGGATCCGATGCTCGACCCCACAGTAGATGCAGGACGTATCCGTGCGTTCTTCACATATCCGGCATGGGCGCGTCAGAGCATCGGGCGGCGTATTATGCAGGCGTGTGAAAAAGCTGCCCAAGCTGAGGGCTTTACCCGCTTGGAACTGGTCGCCACCCTACCGGGAGAGCCCCTCTATGCCCCTATAAGCTATACTGTCACGGAGCGCAGGGATATTCCCATGAGTGATGGCACCACGCTTCCTGCTGCGCACATGCAAAAGTAGTTGGCAAGCAGGGACAGTATGGATACCCCGTGACAAGATGTCATACCGACTTGTGGCAGTGAGCAGGCCATCAACGTCTGCGCCCAACAAGAGCCTTGCAGCTGACTGCCTCCTGCATCGCTCCCGCTTTCGGCAGCAGCTCATACCTGATGTTCGACTCCGGCATCAGAAGAGTGAAAAGAGGAGCAAGCGATGGACATACGCATAGACGATTTGGGAGGACCGGAGATCGCGGCTCTCTTACATGAACATCTGCGTGATATGCATAGGGTTTCTCCTCCAGAAAGTATCCATGCCTTAGACCTTGAGAGTCTGCGTAGGCCTGCAATAACCTTTTGGACCATTTGGGATGCGGGCATCTTAGCGGGTTGTGGTGCCATCAAAGAACTCGACCCACAGCACGCCGAAATAAAATCTATGCGCACGGCATCTTCTCACCGGCGAAAGGGCGTGGCGAAACAGCTGCTCCAGCATCTGCTTGATGTAGCCAAGCAGCGTGGCTACACTAGGGTGAGTCTCGAAACGGGTTCCATGGATTTTTTTATGCCGGCGCGTGCCTTGTATGCTAGTTTTGGGTTTGAAAATTGTCCACCTTTTGCAGATTATATTGCAGACCCTAATAGTGTCTTTATGACCAAACAACTTTGATGGATCGACGGGAGTCCTTGATACGCTTGAGGGTTGCCAGCGCCGCCTATGGGAACGGATACGGAAAAACAGACTTCTGTTGGCGTAGGCAGCGCCTCGCCCCGCCGTATCCATGTACAACACGAGGCCCGAGGCTACCCGCCGTGTACTCCCTTAGTCGATTGCGCACTCTCCCAGAGGAAGAGCGGATGAAAATTACAGTGTGTGAGTTTCCCGATGAAGCTCCACGGAAAGAAGCTGCTTGGGTCGCCTTGGTGCGCTTTCTCCAGGCGAGTCCCTCGGCTGTACCGCTTGACCTTATGGGGGCTGGTGGTACTCTTGGCTTTCTCGGCCCTCGACATCGCCGGTGCGGCTGCAGCACTGCTGAGGTTTGACTTTCCATCGTCGAGCGCTACAATCAGGCGAGGCTACAGGGCATGCACCCATAGGACAGGTACGACTGCGATACCAGGCTTAGGGCTTTTCTTACGAGAAATGAGGCACGTATGCTGACAGTTACTGAAGCGGCGAAACGCAAGATCTTATCGATTATCCAAGCGCACGGGAAGCCAGGTGATGGCTTGCGCATCGCCATCGTTGGGCGTAGTTCGGCCGGCTTCACCTATGATATGCAGCTCGTCGAAGAGGGGGATACAGAGGCTGACGATGTCATCGTGAATGTGGGCGATTTCCCAGTGGTTATCGACGCTGAGAGCGCCCCACACATGCGAGACGTCATCATCGACTATGTGGAAGAGCTGCAGCAGAGCGGCTTTCGGATTGGCAATCCCAACCCGATATGGACTGATCCCAAGGCCATGGCCATTCAAGAATTGCTCGATACCCAGATCAATCCTGCGGTCGCCAGCCATGGTGGCCACATTGAACTCGTGGATGTGCACGACGACATCGTCTATATCCGGTTTGGTGGCGGCTGCCAGGGCTGTGGCATGGTCAGCGTGACGTTGAATCAGGGGGTCGAGCAGGCTATTCATGAAGCATTTCCAGAGATCCGCGAGATTGTCGATGTCACTGACCATGCGGCCGGCACCAACCCCTATTACCAATCGTCCAAAGGCTAACCGCCGCCGCACGCCGAGGGCTCACACAGGGATGAGCGACGTATGCCACGCCTCTTGCTCCTGATGACCACAACGACGTATCGGGCCTCGGCCTTCCTCGACGCAGCACGGCGGCTGCAGGTGACGGTGGTCGTTGGTTCTGATCAACCCCAGGCCCTGGAGGCACTGACGCCAGGGAGCACGTTGACCCTCGATTTCTTCCATCCTGGGGCAGCTATGCGCACGATTACCGCGTTTGCTGCGACATATCCCCTTGACGCTGTGGTGGGAGTGGACGACGACACAACGCCGACAGCCGCCATGGTAGCAGAGGTGCTTGGCGTGTCGCATAACACCGTGGCATCTGTGGCCGCGGCGCGTAATAAACACCAGATGCGCCAGCTCTTAGCTGCCGGTGGCGTTGCCTCACCGCGCTTTGCTTGTTATAGCATCGAGGATAATCCCGTAGAGGTGGCACGGCAGCTGACGTTTCCGTGTGTGATCAAGCCGCTCTTTTTGGCTGCCAGCCGTGGCGTCATCCGTGCCGATGATACCACACAGTTCATCGCAGCGTTGCAACGGCTAGTAGCTTTACTGCGCCGTCCTGAAGTGGCCATACGCGGCGGAGCCTTGGCTCGCCAGTTCCTGGTTGAGGCATTTATACCAGGTCAGGAAGTGGCCCTGGAGGGACTGCTCACGCGTGGACAGCTCAAGGTGCTGGCGCTCTTCGACAAGCCTGATCCCCTAGATGGGCCCTTCTTTGAAGAGACCCTCTATGTAACACCCTCGCGTCTTCCGACGGCTGTGCAAGCAGCGATTGTCGCCTGTACAACCGGCGCCGTGCAGGCGCTGGGGCTGCGGGAAGGGCCGGTGCACGCTGAGCTACGCGTCAATGACCAGGGGCCGTGGATCATCGAGGTTGCGGCACGCTCGATTGGTGGTCTCTGTTCCCGTACGCTACGGTTCGAGGCCGGACGCTCGCTCGAGGAAGTCATTCTGCACCACGCGCTCGGACAGGACGTGACGTCCTGTGAGCGTGACCAGGGCGCTTCTGGCGTGATGATGCTCCCGATTCCGCATCGTGGTGTCCTCCGAGCCATCCATGGCCAGGAGGACGCGAGGCGTGTGCCGGATATCGAAGCTCTCAGCCTCACGATCCCTCTCGGGCAGGAAGTGATTCCATTACCTGAGGGTGATCGGTATCTAGGCTTTCTCTTCGCCCGTGCTGCCACACCGGATGGTGTCGAGATTGCCTTGCGCACGGCGCATGCACGGCTCTCCTTTGTGATCACATCAGTAGAGAGCTGAAAGGCGACTTTGGCTGGCATGACATGGTAGGTAGATGCGATGCAGCTCTGGGTACTGAGGAACAACGGCACCCCAAACCGGGCTCCTCAGAACCCATGCTCTCCAGAGGTCTCCGCTAGGCTCTACGTCTTCCCTCAATGCCCCCACAGTATGACATCTGCCTCAGCAGAACGCGCCATTTGCCTCTGCTGCCCTGCTTCAGGAGTACTGCCTCCTTAGCGATCACGGCGTGGCTCACGGCGCGGCTCACGCGGGCGTGCTTCGTTGATGGTCAACTGGCGGCCCTGCATGTTGACATTCTGGAGCCCTGCAATGGCGGCCTGGGCCTCGCTGGCATTGGGCATTTCCACAAACCCGAAGCCACGTGGCCGGCCCGTCTCACGGTCGGTGATGAGATTGACACGCCCTACAGAGCCATAGGGTTCAAAGAGTTCCCGTATGTCCTCTGACGTTGCGGTAAAAGGAATATTGCTCACAAAAATCTCCATACGTCATCCCTTCCAATGAGGGGTACGCACGTGCCAACTCGCCGACCCAACACGGCTGAGGTAGCAGGAAGTAGCCTGGAAGCATCGCACCGCTTGCCGCCACCACCAGGGGGGCCGGAGGGAGGCACGGTCGCAGAGAATAGCCACGCAGGCAGATTGTCCTAGTCTAGCATTAAAAAACGTCAGAAGGAACAATAATTCTACTTGACACATCGTCAATGATGCCAGGGAGAGAACACACAGCGTGTGCTTGTCAGGCTGAAAACAAAGCATTATCCTGTATGCCATGTTCCTGAGCGCTCGTGGACGTGTCGGGGTATGTGAGGTGCTGTGTATGTGACCCTGGGCTCTATGAGGCGAGACGGCGGGACCCGAGAGAGAGGTTGAGGAGAGAGACCATGCAACAGGCAGACGTGGCCATCATCGGTGGCGGGATTGTCGGGCTCGCAACCGCTTACAACTTGACACAGCGGTTTCCCGAACGTCGCGTCGTGGTACTCGAAAAGGAAGCGCAACTGGCACAACACCAGACAGGGCATAATTCTGGCGTGTTGCATTCCGGCATTTACTATAAGCCTGGTTCGCTCAAGGCTATGAATTGCCGCGCTGGCAAGCAAGCCATGGAGGCGTTTTGTGCTGCTGAAGGGATTGAGTATGAGATTTGCGGCAAAGTCATTGTCGCCACCAGCGAAGCCGAGCTACCGGCCCTGCAGCGTATCTATGAACGGGGCCAGGAGAACGGGGTACACTGTGCGCTGATCGAGCGCGAGCACCTCCAGGAAATCGAGCCTCACACCGCCGGCATCAAAGCCATTCATGTGCCTGAATCTGGCATTGTGAACTATCCGCAGGTCTGCCAGCGTCTGGCCGCACGCATTCAGGAGCGCGATGGCCACATCATGACTAGCGCCCAGGTCACCGGGATGCGGCGCTATAGCGACCATATTGTCGTCAACAGCCTGGCGGGGGATTTTACGGTCAATTACGTAGTGAACTGCGCCGGGTTGCACTCTGATCGCGTCACCGCGTTGAGTGGGCAGCAACCCGAAGTTAAGATTGTCCCCTTTCGCGGCGAATACTACGAGGTCAAACCGCAAGCGCAGCATCTCTGCCGCAATCTTATCTACCCGGTACCCGATCCGAACTTTCCCTTCCTCGGGGTGCATTTTACCCGCATGATCCACGGGGGGGTAGAGTGTGGCCCCAATGCGGTGCTCGCCTTCGCGCGTGAGGGCTATCAGAAGCTCGACATCAACGCCGGAGATTTGCTGGAAACGCTGACGTATTCTGGGTTCCGGAAGATGGCAACGAAATACTGGCAGACGGGTTTGGGCGAAATGTGGCGCTCGTTTAACAAGGCGGCATTCGTCAAGGCCCTGCAACGTCTCGTGCCAGAGATTCGTGCCGAAGACCTGGAGCCGGCGCATGCCGGTATCCGGGCGCAGGCGATTGCCCCGGATGGCTCGATGGTGGACGATTTCCTCATTCAAGAGACGGAACGTATCGTCAACGTGTGCAATGCCCCCTCGCCAGGCGCCACGGCGTCACTCAACATTGGGAAACTTATCGTCGAGAAGCTGGAAGGGCAGTTGCGCTAAACCTGACCGGCCGCGGCCAATGCCGCTTGCAGTTGCTGAGTTGCTTTCTGCGGATCGGGCGCGGCCAGGACGGCGCGAATCATCGCGACCCCGTATGCACCCGCTTGCACGACCTGCGGCAGATTCGTGTGGTCGATACCACCAATCGCAATCACTGGGATATGTACCGCGCGGACTACTGTGCTCAACTGTTGCAACCCTTGTGGGGGACCATAGGCGACCTTGGAGGGGGTCGTAAAGACGGGGCCGAAGACGATGAAATCGGCCCCATCTTCAGCGGCACGGCATGCTTCCTCGACACTGTGAGTAGAAACCCCCAGCAGCTTACCAGCTCCTAGCACACGGCGCGCCACCGCCGTTGGGAGTGAGTGGCCGGCCAGATGCACGCCAGCGGCATCAAGAGCCAGAGCCACATCGAGACGATCATTAATCAGCAAGGGTACCCCATATGGGGCTAGGGTAGCCTGGAGACGGGCTCCCAGGGCGTAAAGATCCCGGGCACTGAGGTCTTTTTCGCGTAACTGGATAGCCCCAGCGCCCCCTTGGGCTGCGGCTGCCACGATCTCCTCCAGAGCACGCCCAGCAGCCTCGTGGCGGTCCGTGACGACATAGAGGCGAAAATTGATACGGGCTGGCTCAAATGGCACGGATAGCCTCAGAGACCTTTAGGTGCTAATAATCCCCTCGAGCGGACTGCTCGCCGTCGCGTAGAGCTTACGCGGAATGCGACCAGCCTTGTAAGCCAGGCGGCCGGCTTCGACAGCAAGACGCATGGCATGGGCCATGGCCAGAGGATCTTTGGCTCCGGCAATACCAGTATTCATCAGCACACCATCCACCCCCAGCTCCATGGCAATGGCCGCGTCGGAGGCAGTGCCGACCCCAGCATCTACAATCACCGGCACCTGGACGGCTTCCATAATCAACCGAATGTTGTAGGGGTTGCAAATTCCCAGGCCGGAACCGATAGGCGCACCCAGAGGCATGACCACGGCAGCGCCAGCGTCCTCAAGCTTCTTGGCCGTAATGGGATCGTCAATCGTATAGGGCATGACGATAAAGCCTTCTTTCGCCAGAGTACGCGTCGCCTTCAGCAGCTCTTCGACGTCTGGAAAGAGCGTTTTCTGGTCACCAATGACTTCCAACTTGACAAAATCCGACAGCCCAGCCTCACGCGCAAGTCGCGCCGTCAAGATAGCGGAATCTGCGTCGTAGCAGCCCGCCGTATTCGGGAGAATGGTAAACCGGTCGCGGTCAATGTAATCCATCAGCGTCTTACTGGTGCCTGGCAATTCCATACGCCGCACGGCCACGGTGACCATATCAGCACCGGAGGCCTCGTGGCACTGCTGCATCAGCTCCAGCGTCGGATATTTGCCCGTGCCCACGATGAGCCGGGACTGGAACTCTTTGCCGCCGATAATCAGTGGGTCTTCATACTTCATACGGCCTCCTCGTTTAGCCACCGCCAACGGCCTGGACGATCTCTACACGGTCACCCGACTGTAACACTGTTGTAAGATGGGCTGTACGTGGTACCACCTCCATGTTGACCGCCACGGCAGTCCCCTCGCGGTGGGCCACGCCCAGCTCTTCGAGCAGGCTACGTACGGTACTGTACTCAGGCACAGACCGCTTTTCGCCGTTAATGACTATCTCGATCATCATAGGTGACTACTCACCAAAAAAAAACCGCAGCGCGTGGCCTGCGGCTATCTCTACTCTGTACGGACCCCGGTGCTACACGGCTCCGGTTCAATGTCAGTACGAAGTGAATGGCGCTTCCCTACGCTGGCATTACCCAGGTCAGGTTCTAAGGGTTGTCACCACTATGACAGCGTCATATGGTCACTCTCAGCATCGCACACCCCTAGCGGTATGGCTAAACATAGCAGAACCCCCATATATTTGCAAGCGGGCGCGCCCAGGATCATCACTGCGGACCTTTTGACAGCACTCCCCCCCAGAGGGATAATTCCGTCGGAAGGGACACGGTATCTCGGCCAAGGAGGCTGGTACAGCAGCACAGGTAAGCGGGAAGAACATATGGCAGACAACATCACGCATGGCCTGGCGGCGGCTCTGCTCGCCCAGGCAGGGTTGCGGCAACGCTATGGTGCGTTAGCGACGGTAGCGCTACTCGTGGGTTCAGAACTCCCGGATTTCGATGCTCTCTTTGAGCTTGGAGGGCCCGTCTCCGCCTTTGTGCACCATCGTGGCATCACGCATTCGCTGCTGGGCGGCGCCGGACTCGCGTTTTTTGGTGCCGCGCTGCTGTGGAGCGTGTGGCGCTCGCACCCCTATTGGCGCATGGCGTGGCTGATGTATCTTGGCGTGCTCCTACATATCGGGATGGATTACCTTACGTCCTACGGCACGCAGATCTTCCTGCCATTTTCCACCGGCCATTATACGATCGACGCCGTGTACATCGTTGACTTCACGTATTCGGCACTCATGATCACAGGGTTGCTGCTCGTCCGTATGATACGCTGGCAGCGTCAGGAGTGTTACGGGAGGGCAAGCCTCGCCTGGGTGGGGCTGGGAGGCATCGTCTGGTTCGCTGCTCCCGCACTGGCAGAACGCCCCCTGACGTTGCTGGCCCTGCAGAGTGCTGGACTGCATGTGATAGCCTTTGCGCTCGTCGTCGCCCTCGTAGCCTGGAGCTGCCGGCACTGGAAGGAACACCGGGCCGTGGTGCTTGGCCGGGTTGGAGTAGGCCTGGTGCTGGGGTATATTGCTCTGTGTGTGATGACCCATGCTATAGCGCAGCAACAGATGGCACACGCTTTAGGACCACAGATGGCGCATGTGCGGCGTCTGGCGGCCCTGCCTCTTCCTGGGAGTGGGCCGTTGCAATGGCGAGCTATCGCTGTGACGGACACGACCTATCTCGTCAGCCGTGTCTCTATTTTTCCACGGACTGTGACAGCCCCCCAGAGCATTGCGAAAGGTCCAGGCTTAGATAACAGGGTCATCCAGGCTGCCAGCCAGTATCGTCTGGTGCGTGTGTTTTGGGATTTTGCTCGATTTCCAGTCATCGACTCCTATGTCCAGGAGGCCGAGACCGTCGTCCGGTACACCGACTTGCGCTTCAGCGGTGATGGCCGTAACCGTAGCTGGTTTGACCTTACCA
>Ga0075418_10006122_pt1 | contig 13588 bp, 10 predicted proteins | sample SoiMetdeltSBSDD2_FD_81776 | JGI IMG/M metagenome (GOLD analysis project Ga0075418, IMG submission 81776) | Bulk soil microbial communities from a Populus tree surrounding site in Tennessee, USA - Soil MetaG P. deltoides SBSDD2 | ecosystem: Environmental > Terrestrial > Soil > Tree plantation...
AGGACAGGGCGGGCGAGGAGGCCGTGGCCGCGATGGTTGCCCTCCGGTCGCCGGCCTCGGAGAAGGAGCTGATCGCTTTCTGCTATCGGGAATTGGCGGATTACAAGGTGCCGCGCCGGATTCACATCGGCGACGTACTCCCGCGCGGGCCGACGGGCAAGGTGCGCCTACGTGCCGAGGACCTGCCACTTTGACAGCCGGTCGACAGTGATCCTGCTCGTGCCTTCACGTGTCTCATCCGTCCTTCCGGCCGCGGAGGAAGCACTCCCGATCTCCGGACAGCTGAAGGACACATCTCCAAGGCCGAGTGTGTCAGGCTGCTTGGTGAGGAGGCTCCATGAGAGCGGTCGATCATTCTGGGCGAGCCTCGCGGGCAGTTTGCCGCGCCACCTTGTTCGCGGCGCTCGGCTTTTGCCTCATCCTCGGGTTTCCGCGCTTGTCCAGGCCGGCGTGGCTCGACGTCAACACTCCAGGCGACCCGACCGGTCAGTGGTGCGGGAGGGTGGTGATCCAGGGCGACACCGTCGAAGCCGTTCTGGATCTCGGCAGAGTCGGATCACGCTGGGTCGGCGAGTGTGACGTTCCAGATTTCGGTGCCGAGAACTACCCGGTCCAGGTGGAGGTCACCGGTTCGACCGTCGCTCTCCACTTCTCGGGTGTCGACGCCGATTACCAAGGCAAGCTCACCGCCGACGGACAGCACCTCGATGGCGTGTTGCATTTTCCCGACAGCAGCGCTTCTCCCGATGACCACACTTCCGCCGTCGACACCGCTTCTCCCGACGACAACATCTCTCGCGACCACGATACGGAGAGCAGCAGGCACGCTGGAGACCAGAGCGTTCGCTTCACCCGAGTCGGCGAGGTGAAGTTCTCGGCCGGATTCCTCCAGCTCGAGACCGCGACGGACCAGGCGACCCGCGTCCGCACGCTCTCGGACGACGGCAGCGAGCTCCGCGCTCGGTTCAATGCCGCTCGCAACGAACTGCGTCTGGTCTTGCTCCTCGCCCCCACTTGACCGGGTTGTCAGGCAGGCGCCCGTGTGGTGCAAGAGGCCGTGTTGCACGAGATCGAAGCCGGCGATCTACGTGTCTTCGTCGTCTGGGAGCCGATTCTTCGCCTCGATGACGAGGGGGCGGCGAGAAAGGCTACGGCCCTCTTTCCAGACTCCCGGGTGGAACACTTCTGGGCGCCGAATCAGTCGGTGGGTGAGCTCTTCCAGCAGCCGCTCGCTCTCGATTCCGAACCAGCCTGGGATGTCTACCTCGTCTACGATCGCGGGGTCCGTTGGGATGGCCCGCATCCTCCTGTCCCCACCTATTTCATGCACCGGCTCCGCGGCCGGTTGCCGGACTCCCAGATCCTCGATGGAGAGAAGATGGCGGAGCAGATTCGTCGGTTCCTACGCTGAAATGGTGCATCCGTGCCGGTCAGGACGAAGGCGCGGTGTCGGGCTCAGGTGAAAGCGCGGTGCGTCTCCACGCTCTCGTCGCGCTTCGGCTCCGGGACCACGGGTCGGACCACTACACGCGAGAGGTAACGGGCCCGAGCCACGTCGATGAGGCGGCCGACGAGCTGCTGGAAGTTGTAACCGGCCGCCGCGCCCGCCCTAGCGAACGAACCGCTCTCTCCCAAGAGTCCGAGGCTGCGGACTTCCAACACGGAGGGCTCTCCGGAGGGTCCCAGACGGATGTCGACCCTCGCATAATCACGGCAACCACAGGCGGCGAAGGCGGCCAGGGCGCGGTCGCGAATCCGTGCGGCGCGACGGGCGTCGAGCTTCGCGGGGCAGATGCGCCGCCCCTTGCCCTCCTCGACCTCCACCAGCGGGAGGCACTCGACGGGGTCGTTGCCGAGCAGTGCAACGTGGATCTGTCGGCCGGCGATGTGTTCCTCTACCAAGGCTTCCTGTCCATAGCGCCGGACCATGAAACGCACCGCATCCTTGAGTTGCTGGCGGTCGGTGACCACTCGCGAACGGTAGCTCGGCTCGTGGCGCGGTCGGACGAGCAAGGGATACCGCAGGCGGTGGGTGACGTCCTTGGGGCTCATCATGAGGTGGAAGGGCGCCGTGGGGATGCCGGCCTGTTGCAGCAGCACCTTGGTGACCGCCTTGTCCAGGGAGCGGGCGAGCCCGAGAGGCGTGGGGCCGGTGTACGCGACCCCGGACATCTCGAGCATCGCCGGCACGTGCGTCGGTCGTCCGCTTCCCTGGATGCCATGGGCGAGATTCAAGACGATCCCGCCGGGCTCGCCGGTCCTCGGGTTCGGCGGCATGAATTGGCTCAGCTCCTTCAGGAGGGAGGTGTCGCCTTCCAGGACCCGCACCGTGTGTCCGCTCGCACGGAGAGCATCGACGACGCTCTGCACCGAGCGCCGCGCGTCCTTCTGCGGGCTGGGTCGACCCAGGCGGCCGATGACTCCGGTGTGCAGGCGATTCCGCACCACCGCGACCCGGTAGGCGCCGGCGTTGGAGAGCAGCTTGGGTAGAGCGATCCCGGCGACCTTCGTATCCCAGTCCTGGAAGAGGCGAAGGTCGAGGAACTCCGCGATCATCACGATGGCGACGATCTGCGTCAGCGCGAGCTCTGGAAACTGGAGCATGATTCCACGCAGTGCGGGTATCTGGCAGAGTATGGCGATCAGGAAAGCGAGCACGATGGTGGTGAGCGCGCGCCACGACGCAATGATCATGTTGTCTTGATCGAGAGTCCGGGCGATCCCTTCGGCGAGCATCCCGAGCACGATGACGGGGAAGTAGGCGACGCCCCAGAGGAGGTCCGAACGCATCCACGGACCGGCTAGCACACCACCCACCATGGTCATGGCCACGATGCACAGGATCACCGAGACGCGGGCGTAGTAGGGCAGCCGGATCCGCCGCAGCCAGGGCCGCACCAAGACGATGGTGGCGACCACGACCGTGATCAGGAAGAGACTCGGGAGGATGCCGCTCTGATGGAAGCCCACGGCGATGAGGATCGAGCGGAAGCCCAGGACCCGGATGCCGAAAGTGAGACGCGCCAGGGCGACGAGCAGGGCGCAAGTGGGGAGGAAGAGGAGATACAGGATATGGTCGCGCTGGTCCGCGGGAACCGCGGTGAGTGAAAAGGTCTGGTTCAGGGCGTTGCCGACCGTCCGGATCGCGTCGGGGACGAAACCGCCGAACCCCGGGATGGCGCCAGGAAGCGCCAGGACCCGGATCACGATGGTGAACAGCGGCAAGAGCGCGACGAGGCCAAGCACCCGGAGCTCGGTCTTCGTCAGATTGCCTTTGGGTCGCAGGACTCTTGCCCACCAGCGGGTGGGGGTGTGGCGCTGCAGCGCATGCCCCAGCTCGACGAGGCGGAGCAAGCGGGAACGAGGTGGCCCGGCGCCGTCACGCGTCGGTGGTGCGCTCGGGGTCACTGAATCGGAGCGACTCATCTTTCAGCCTGCCTACTTCTTGCGAATGCCGGCGACCGCCGATAGCCCTGGAAACAACCCTTCCGATGCGGCAAGGCGGATGCGGGCGCAAACCACCGGGGCGGTGCGCATGCGCGTATGGCGCGGCTGCGGCACCGCGGTGTCGGGCAGCTCGTAGTCCGTGGAGACACCGATGGTCTCCACGACGCCGTTGAAGACGCGGCCCGGATAGGACTTGAGCGTCACCTTCGCCTTGTTGCCAGGGTGGACATGCGCCAGGTCGTCTTCGTCGATCCAGGCCTCGACCCAGACGTCTTTGCCGATCCAGAGGTCGAGGATCGGCTGTCCGACCACCACGGAGGCGCCAGGCTCCGCGATCCGGCGCACCACCCAACCGTCTTGCGGGGCGCGGATCCAGGCGGCCTTGAGGTCGGCCTCGGCGAGGGAGAGCTCGGCGCGAAGCGCTGCCACTTCGGCTTCCATCACGACCAGGTGTTGCTCGCGCACCGCCAGCCCCTCGGACTCGACCTCGGCGAGTTGTTGCGCCGCCGCGGTCGCCTTCTTTTCGGCCCGGGCCGAGTGCCCGAGCGCATCGGCGGTGCGCATCGCGGCCTCGGCGGTGCGCAGCTCCTCCTGAGGGATCACCCCACCCTGCGCCAGGGACTGGCGCAACTCGTACTTGGTTTTGGCATCGTCGGCCTGGCTCTCCGCCGCGTCCACCTGGGCGGCGGCCGCCGCCGATCGGGCCGAGGCTTCGTTCACAAGACTCCCCAGGCGCCGGCGCTCCTGGACGATCGCGAGACGCTCGACGTCCAGCTCACTGACGGCCTTGTCGAGCCGGGACTGGGCGCGTTGCACTGCGGCTTGCAGGTGGTGGTCCTCGAAGCGCGCCATGAGCTGCCCGGCGTGCACGCGCTGCCCCGCATCGACCTCGACGCTGGTCACCACGCCGTCGAGCTGCGCTCCCACATTGGCGATGGTGCCCTTCACGATGGCGTTGCGCGACACCACGTAGGTGATCCGGTAGCGGGCCCAGAGAACGAGAGGCACGAGTACCGAGAGCGCCACGGCGCCGATCACGGCGGGCAGGACGTAACGCCGGGTACGCCGCCATCTGCCGCTGGGCGGCACCAGCTTCGGCACCGCTGCCTCCAGGAGCTTGATCTTCGATCGGCGGGCGCTGCTGCTCAATGCTCACCTCCGGGCGACGCGCAAACCATGACTGCCGCCGGCAGCAGCAGTCGCCAACCGCTGCGGTCGTCGCTTGCCGCGGCCCGGGTACCGGTCCTCGGCTTCGCGGCCTCAGGCCGTCCGAAGAACACGCCGAACACTCGGTCGCCGAGCTGCCCCTCCTCCATGAACTGCCGGAAGGAGTGATGGATTCCGGCGACCTCCTCGTAGGTGACGAGGGGCTCGAGGTGGTGAGCGGCCGCCGCCGCCCGCATCGCCGCCACCCAATGGCGCGCTCTCTCGAAGCGCGTCACTCCTTGCTGGCGGTCGAGTTCATCGCTGCGCCGGAAACTTTCATTGGTGCTGTCCTCCGCCCCGACGAAGACGGCGATGGGAACGCGGAGGAACTCCGCCGGGTCGAAGTGCAGGCTCGGCAGCTCCGGGCTCGGACCGATCCCATAGGGATACGGCCTCTGGTCGTCCGGAAACGTGTACCAACCTGCCGCACCGATAGCAGCGCGCGCAATGCGCTCCGGATGCGCCATGGTGTAGCGATGGGCGAACTGGGCCCCACCGGAGAAGCCGAAGAGGTAGATCTTCGCCGCCGCAGCCCCGGTCAGCTCGGTGACCTCGGCGAGGATCGAATCCAGAACGAAGTCAGCTCGCTGGCCCCGTCCGGTCCGACCCAGACGCTGGTAATCGTCATGCTGCTTTTCGGTGAAGTAGGGGGCGACCAGGACGACGCCGTACCGTTCGGCGTAGGCGGAGAACAACGTTGCATGCTCCTCGGCGTTGCGCGAGATCCCGTGGACCGTGACGAAGAGCGGCGCCCCTTGGCCGCCGGAGCTCGGGATGTAGAGGAAGTACTCCTGCCGGGAATCGTCTCGCAGAGCGCGGCGCAACACTCGCTTCGTCTGCAGCGGCGCGCTCGGCTCGAGACTCGTCGAGGCGGAGGCCGTCGAGCTTCGAGTCGAGGAAGAGCTCGCGGGCAGGGCTGGTGCCATCCATGAGCGCGCCGCCCGCGGGAGGACGAGCGCGGTCATGGCGACGCACAAGAGAAGGAGCGGCAACAGGCGTTGGCGACGCATCGTCGCAGCTTTCATCGTGACACCTCGTCGAAGCAGCATCCCGGACTCACTCTTCCTGGAAGCGCCGGTCGACGGCCGACGCAAGGTCCGCGGCGTCTTCCGCCACGCCCATGCTCTCTACGAGGACCCATGGTTGCCGCCCTCGGCGACATGACCGACAGGCTCGTTCCCATTGCCACCAGGCGCCACTGGAACGGTTCTCTCGTCATGCCCACGAAGTGCCACTGGAACGGTCCTCTCGTCCTCAGGGCCGCCCGACGCTAAGGGAACGGTCCTCTCGTCATCATCGCCACCGGGCGAGCTGGGGTGGGTCCTCTCGTGGCCATTGCCACCGTCGCCGATGGCCGCAGGGAGTCCGAAGAGAGCGTCGAAGACTCGGTCGCCAAGCCGGCCCTCCAGCATCAGCTGTTTGAACGAGTGCTGTCCTCCCGCGATCTCCTCGTACGAAACCAGCGATTCCAGGTGATAGGTGTCGGCGGCGACTCGCATGGCTTCCACCCAGCGCCGCGCCCTTTCGAGTCGAGTCTTCCCCTGCTGTCGGTTCACCCGGCCGCTCCGGCGCAGGCCCTCGCTCGTCGTGTCCTGATCGCCGACGAAGACGCTGAGGGGAACGCGCAAGAACTCCTCGGGGTCGAAACGTACGCCGCGGAGCTCACGGCTCCGCCGGATTCCGTAGGGGAACCGGGTGCGCGGATCGGGAAAGGTGTACCAGCCCGCCGCAGCGACGACGGCCCGTGCCACCCGGTGCGGATGGGCCAGGGCGTAACGATGGGCGAACTGGCCACCACCGGAATAGCCGAACAGATAGATCTGCGCCGTGGATGCGCCGGTCAACCATCCGGCTTCTTCGATGATGGCGTCCAAAGTGACGTCGGCTCGCGTGCTGCGACCATCGCGGCCGAGCCGTTGATAGTCACTGTGCCGCTCGGCGACGAAATGGGGGGCGACCATGACCGCCCCGTAGACATCGCAATAACGAGAGAAGAGACGCGCTTGCTCGTATGCGTTATACGAGATACCGTGCACCGCGACGAACAAGGGAGCCGCGGCACCGCTGCTGCTGGGAACATACACGAAGTATTCTTGACTCGGGTCGGTTTGCAACACACGACGGACAATCCGTTCTTTCCGCAACGACCACCTCTTGCGCACCTGGGCCGCACTCATGAGCACTCCTTTCCCTCGACGTCATCGACACCAATCGCAGCGCCCCCGACCCTCGCCACGAACCCCCCCCCTAAGCGCGGGCTTCAAGAGAGCCCGCGCAAGCATCGGCTCCTTCTGCAACCGCTTCCTCGGCGGCCGTGAGGATTCGCATTGCGGTCTTCGCCTTCGCCAGCTCCTGACGGGAGAAGGTCGGCAGACCGGTTGCCTTGGAAGACTCATCGATCTGCAACGGCGACGCGGTCAAGACGCCGCTCAGACCGACGACCTTGAGGTTCTTGGCGCGGAGCCAGCTCTCTCCGGCAACCGCGCCCATCGCGTCGCAGGCGGCGAAGAGAACCCCGCCCACGACTGCACCGAACACGGGGGAGGCGAGCAGTGCGGCTGTCTCCTGCTGCAGCACGCCGTCGGCCACTTCGAGTACGATGGCGTCCACCCGCGCCTTGATCATCTGGGCGATGAGCGTGACGAAAACGCTCTCGAGTTCCCGGAGCGGCACGAGATAGGTCGACACCAAACCGGCATCGGTGAAGTCGAGAACGGGATGGGCGCCGGCGTCCTTCAAGAGCCAGGTGTCACCACCGGCGCCGGTACCGGTGACCTTGGCGTAACCGACCTTGAGTCCGGCGAGCGTCAGTCCTTTGACCAGAAAGGCTGCAGTCTGTGTCTTGCCCGAGTCCATGGCAGTGCCGACCACGGCCACGGTCGTAGGACAGGGGCCGGCGAGCCGGTCCACGGCGCGGAATGCGTAGTTGCGTAGGTTCGCTGGCTCGCCGGCCGCGTCGGCTAGGTAACCGATCGGAGTGATCTGAGTGGCTTCTTTGGTCACCCGTGCATGCCACGAGAGCGCTTTGGCAGCGACGCCGCCACTGGCGACGAGCTGACACGGGCCCATGGTCTTCGGGACCACCGCTTCGAACTGGCTGGGCGCATAGCGGTTCCCGTAGGCCACGACGATCTCGTCGCCGACGAAGAGATGCTTCCTGCGTCCGTCCGGCAGCTGCAAGCCCGAGTGGTAGCCGACAGCGTCGACACAGGCGAGGAGGAGGTCGCCGGCTTGCGGCGCGCGAGCGTGACGGACGATACTGCAGAGCGCGCCGCGCGGGACGCGACGCGTGGTGAATGCCCATGCTGCACGCCGGAGACGCGCTACTTCGAGGGTTCCCTGAACCCGATCGCGCCTGGGCGTGGATGTGAGGGTGCTAGGATCGAGCATGGTGCGAAAGGCCTCCTGTTGGATCGCGTCTACTGCGGTCCGTGAACTACGGGGACCCAAGTGCGGACGCCGGAAGGACACGTCGAACACATCTCGGTACGCTCCCGATTCCTTCATCCCAGGTCCGGCGGACCAACAGTGTAGATGAAGCGGCGCTGTATTAGAAGGAAAACGCGACACGATCGCGTGAAAGCAGGCGAAAGCGTTGTGATCTTTGGGTTTGATGAGCATGTTCTTGTGATTGAGCAAGTTTTGCGTGTTGCGGGAATTCCATGTAAAGGAATCCCCTGTTGACAATATTGGGCGAATTGACCCATTGGAGACAACATGGTGTCAATGCAATAGATAGGTATTATTAACACCGTCTGTCAGGTGTTGACCCGAAGAATCCTCCAGAGTTTCCTCGTCGATAGAGTCCAACAAGTTTCGGCGCAAGGGCATTCACCCCCAGTGCCCCCTCTGATCAGTCGACCCGTTACTGGACAAACTCCATGCGACATTGACACATCTCCTCGGGCGTCGCTCCTCCGAGGGACGAGTGCAAGCAGTCCTCCCGCTCGTTGCGCTCGACGAGCTTGTGATTGTTCCTGAAGCCTTCGCGCCGAAGCATCGACGTCAGCATTGGGGTGCCCCAGCGGCGGTACTCGTGTGCCAGTTCCCGAATGCGGCCGCGATACTCTCCAGCTCGGCATGGCCTACATTCGCTTCACGGTCTGGCCTCCGTGACTCGCGCCAGGGTGCCTTGGAGCCGCGCCGCAGCGGTGATCGCCGCGCTCGTGCGTTGCGTAGCGGCCGCCGCCTGGAGGCCGGCGAGCTCGAAGTCTATGGAGGCGAGAGCAGGGCTGGCGTCGTCCGCGATCCGGTCTCGGATCCAATGGAGCGTCGCGATGTCGCCGAGCATTGCGGCCCGATCGTCCGCTTCGGCGTCGACAAGTAGTTGGCGAATCCAGAGTACGAGGAGGTCGAAATCGATTTCTGCCCGGGGCCGGTGACGCAACTCGAGGTCGAGGGTGGCTCGCGCTGCGTCGATGGCCGTCTGCCGGGTCGCGGCAGCCTCGCGGGCATCGACCGTTTCGCCGAGAGCGACGAGAGCAGCGCTCATCTGGGTTTCGAGCTTCGGGGGCAGAGGATCGGTCCGGAACGCGTCCCATGCCGCGTTCATCGCGCTGAACGTGGCAACCACCGCGTCCCAGTCCTCGGCCTGGGCAGCAGCGAAGATCTCCGCCGCGCCGAGGGAGAGAGTCTCGAGTTCCGGGGGTAGAGATCCCGGCACGGCGTCCGTCGGCACGGCGAGAGCGACGGCCTCGAGGTCGCTGCCCGGGGCGCCGGTGGAAAACTCGCCGTAGCCGGGGGCGAAGATCTTGTCCTCGAAGGACCCGTCCATGTGCAGCTCCTGGACGACGAGGGCGCCTTCGACAGGGCCCCGCGGGCCTTGCACGGTCACACCGGTCGAGGTGGCGGTGACCTCTTCGAACACGAGGCCGCAGATGTTCTCGGGTCGCCACGCGTCGCCGACCCGCGGGTCGGCGGGCATGATCATCGCCGCTGGGCCGTCCTTGCCGGCGAGCCAAGTACCGTCGATATCGGCGATGACGCCGTTCTCGTAATTGAACACGTCTTCACCGAAGTACCACACCGAGCCGTCGTCGGCCTGGGCATACCGATCGAGGGCGACCTCGTGGATGCGACCGTCGAGGAAGGCGACATACTGGGAAAGGAGCGTTTCGATCCGTTTGCCGTTCCAGGCGATGATTTGCGTCTCCGGCAGCAAGGTGGTCTCGACTCGCAGGGCGGCGCCGTCCACCTCGCCGAGGAGGATGACGCGGGAGAGCGTGCCGATGGGGAAGAGTGGGTTCGAGACGCTCTTGGGGTCCGAGAACGCTGGCCTGCCGAGATCGACGCGGGTGTTCATCGGTGCGACCGGCAACAGGTTGCCCTCCGGGTCGCGGCACTGGGAGCTTCGCGCCTCGGTCTCCGTTGCATTGGAGCCGGCGGGAACGCTCGGGCTCTGGTCGCAGCCCGCGGCAAGCGCCACCGCGGCAGCGACAACCGCCATGAGTGTGGAAATTCGCAGGGTCACGGTCACCTCCGTCTGTTCGGACACGCGGGTGGCGTGCCGCTCGTCGGACCAGGAACCCACGAAGCGGAGACTTGTGACAGCGACGGGACGGAGCGCTCGACCGACGGGGACCGGCGGAGGCCGGGCGACTCGTCGGCAGCGGGTGCGACGGGAGCTATCGGTCTGGCGGAGCCAGCCGCAGGAGATAGGGGCCTTCGTCCGGCGTGTCGAGCGGCGCGGTGCCGATGGACGCCACCGGCGGCTCCGACACGATGCGATGGCCGTCCTTGAGGAAAAGGCACCGTTCCTCCACACGGATCTCGATCCGCGGAGCACCGCGGGGAATCCCGATGTCGAAGACGGTGCCGGCTCCAGCGTTCTCGATCACCAACCGATCGACGTGGGCGGTGAAGGTCGCAGCGCCGGCTGGCGCTCGCACCACGACTTCGGCGCCATCGGTCAGCGACACACGCGCCTGCCCCAGCGCCGAGGTGAAGACGATGATCAGGTCGCGCCCTACGGGCACCGCGATCCCCGCTACGCTCGGAGCGGGAACCGGCGCCGGCGCGCTTTCTGTGGCGGGAGCGGAAGTTGGGCGCGGGCGATCCGACAAGCCCCCTGCCCATTGCACCACCGCCCGCACCAGAGACGGGATGGGTGAGCCGGGAAGAGCGTACGACGCGCCGCCGAGTCCCAGCGCCACGATGACGCCAGCCGCCCACCGGCCCCAACGGAAGCCGCGGCCAGGCGCCGCCGCCCCCGCCACGGTTCGGGCGTCGACGCGCGGCGAAGGGCCGTCCAGGTGGTGAAGCAGGGCGTACACCTCCTTTTCTTCACGATCGGCCGTCGCGATCCTCGTTCGGCAAGCGGCGCAATCGGCGAGATGTTCCCGGACGCCGGCCTCCGTTCGTGGCGCGAGCTCGCCGTGCAGGAGGCGCTCGACCTGTTCCTCGTCAAGGTGCATCGGACCCACCCTCGTAGATGGCGCGGAACCCGCGCCGGGCGCGCGCCAGAAGTGTTCCCACACTGGCTTCGTTCAGCTGCAGAGCCGCCGCGATGTCGCGATAACTGTATCCCTCCGCCCGCAGGAGGAGCAGGTGCCGGTCCCGCTCCGGCAGGCCGTCGACCGCGGCTCGCACCCGGCGCCGCAAATCGTCTCGCACCGCTGCTGACTCGGCGGATGACGGCGCGGCGGGCGCGCCCTCGCCGCGAACCAGGGTTAAGAGCCGGCGCCGCCGGCTGTGTGTCGACCGAGCGTTGCGCAGGAGGTTCATGGCGACGGTGAGCAGCCATGCTCTCGGCTCGTCCGGCAGCGATCCTCTCCGATACAGCCTGACGAACGCTTCTTGCGCCAGGTCGGCGGCGAGGTCCGGTTCTCCCGACAGTCGGCCCAGATAGCGATGCAGGCGCTGGAAGTGTGCGTCGAACATTTCCACGAAGCTCTGTTCGAACGGCGCTCCGGCCTGCGACAACGCGCTACCCCCCTGCCCGCCAGGGCATGCTGGACGCTCTGGCGCTTCGTTGTGGCGTTGTTGTCGTCCCAGGTTCCGCACGCCGCCCTCCGCAGGTAGGAACAGGCGACCGGGAGGATTCGTGACAAGCGGCAGAGGGTCAGTAGCGCCAGTCGAGCCCCACGACGAGCGGCGCCAAGGGTCGCATTTCGACCGCGACGGGCCTTCCAGTGGCCGGATCGATGGCATAGGTCAACACGTTCCTTCGACCCAGGAGGTTCGTGATCGTGCCGAAGAGGGCGACCGATCTGCGGCGTCCCGCCGTATCGAAGCTCCAGGTCTTCCGCGCCCCCAGGTCGGCGCGCAGGTACGGTGGCAGTGCGGAGCCGCCGAGCGTCCCGCCGTAACCAGGGCTCCCGGCGAATTCGCTTCCCCGGTCGATGAGGTTGGGCGCCTCCCACTCCAGCCCCCCGTCGAGCGAAGTCGTGCGGCGTTCGAGCGCGCCGGCGATGCCGAAACGGATCGACCACGTCGAGCCCGGGAAGACGATGACACCGCCGTCGATGAGATGCCGGGCGCCGTGATTCGGGACGTAACTCGAGGTCCCGTAGTCCAGCCGCAGGCGCTGGAAGCCATAGCTGGCGACGAGGCCGAGGCGTGCCGAGCTTGCGGCCACCTCGAACGCGGCGCCGCGCGCCGTGCCCGACCCGACTGCGAAGTCGCCGGTAGCGAAGGGCGCAGCGCTCGCAGGCGCCACGAGCACCAAGCGCTCGAGGTCGCGGGCGTAGGCTTGCACGCCGAAATGCAAACCGGAACGCGGGTTGAATTCCGCCGCGATCACGCCCTGGTCGCTCCGGGCGACGGGGATGCCGTCGGAGCCGGAGCCCACATAGAGATCGACGGGGAAGACGTTGGCAACGATCGACTCCGCGTTCCGCAGCGATTGCGCGAATTGGTGCGACCGCGCCCAGGCGCAGGTGAGCGTCCAGCCAGGCGCCGGCTGCCAGCGCAGCAGCGCCCGCGGCCCGAAGTAGAGGCGCCGGCGAGCGGTGGCGAAAGAAGCGCCCAGGTCGAGCTCCGTACGGCCGCCGATGCTTCGCCGCTGCTGGACGAACGGCGCCGCGATCAGCGTCTGCGCGCTCAGCCCCCACGGTGCGGCGGCCGAATCGGGCTCGATCCGATACGAGGTTCCCAGGCGTTCGAGACGGATCCCGAGAGAAGACGTCAAACCGGGCCGACCGTGCTCCACTACGGCGAGGAGGCCGAGATCGTGCCGCGCCGTCGCCATACCTAAGGGCGCTGGGCGCGCTACCCATGCCGAGTTGGCGCTTCCGGACGCGCTCCAGCCGAGAAGGCGCAACGTCGTCCCGGAGAGGATACGCGTCCACTCGGCGCCCAGCGATTGGCTGGCCCACTCGAAGGCGTGGCGCCGGAGGGACTGGCTGGGCTGTCCGTCCAGCCGCACCTCGGCGGCGGCGCTGACTTCGTTCTCGCTGTTGTAGCCTAGGAGCCGGAGCCGACCGCCGAGCGCCGGTGCTTCGAGCTTCGCCAGCCAGTCGCCGTTCTCGCCCTGGAGGTAGGTTTCCTCCCCGCGCGGCGCGAGGCCATCGGGAAAGCCAGACCGCACGCTGAGCAAGTAACTCACGCCGGCCACACCGAGCGGGCCGTCGATGGTGAGGCGTGCGTGCGTCGTCGTCACGCTCCCCTGAGCGCGGAGGGAGCTTCCCGGCGTCCGTGTGACCGCTGCGGCGGTTCCGGACAGGAAATGCGGCTCCGCCGGCGAAGGCGCCGAGGACGAGAGGTCGATCCTGGCGAGCGCGTCGGGATTCCAGGAGCTGAACAAGCCGCCGACGTGGTAGGGGCTGAACACCGGGATCCCATCGAGCAGGTAGGCGGTCTGATCCGAAGGGGCGCCGCGCACGTGAACCCCGCTCGGGGACTCTGGACTGAGGACGACCTCGCCGCCTCCGAGTGCTTGCAGCACGTCCGGCTCCGCCAGGAGCGGATGGTTCCGGACCGCACCGATCGTGCTCCC
>Ga0075418_10006124_pt1 | contig 13583 bp, 14 predicted proteins | sample SoiMetdeltSBSDD2_FD_81776 | JGI IMG/M metagenome (GOLD analysis project Ga0075418, IMG submission 81776) | Bulk soil microbial communities from a Populus tree surrounding site in Tennessee, USA - Soil MetaG P. deltoides SBSDD2 | ecosystem: Environmental > Terrestrial > Soil > Tree plantation...
ACACGTTCCACTCCAGCGCATTCACGGCGGAGCGCGCGACATCGACGTCGTCGCGCTCGAAGGACGACAGGAGCTTCACTTCCACATCGTTGGCCACGCCGGAGACGCCGTGGACGCGCTTCACGATCCGCTCGGCGTTCGTCTTGGCCGCATAGTTGGGGACGTGTCCGGTGAGCGCGATGATGCCGTTCTCCACCGTCACGCCGATGGTCCGCGCGTCGATGCTGGGATCCCACTCCAGTTCGTCGAGCACGTCTTTTCTGAGATTGATGTCCTGTTGCTTGTTCATGAGGAGACTCCTTTCACGATTGGCAAGGTTGGACCGGCGACGCGGAGCAACAAGTGTCGCGATCACCGGCGCGTGTGCCGCCTCCCAATTGGAGCCGCCTCGATGCCACCGGCCTCGCTGTATGACGGTTCGTTCATCGAATGGAGCAAGACAGGCGAGATGATTGGTCCTGAATGAGCCCGATCTTCCTCGCGTTCCTCAGCGTCGCCGCCGTCGGTGCGGTCTCGCTCGCGGGTCTGCTCACCTTCTCGATGAGCGAGCTTCGCGTGCGGCGGCTGGCGACGTTCTTCGTCAGCTTCGCGGTCGGCGCGTTGCTCGGCGATACGTTCATCCATCTCGTTCCCGAGATCTTCGCGGACGCACGCGGCCCCGATGCTCTCCGCGCGTCGCTCCTCATCCTCGCGGGGATGCTGCTTTTCTTCATCGTGGAGAAGCTGCTGCGTCACGAGCACGGCCTTCTGCATCGCCACCACCACCACGAGCCGATCGCGCGGCCGGAGCTCGCCGGCGTCAACATCCTCGGCGACGCGATTCACAACTACATCGACGGCCTGCTCATCGGCGCAAGCTGGCTGGCCAGCCCCGAGCTCGGCATCTCGACCACGCTCGCCGTGCTTCTTCACGAGATCCCACAAGAGATCGGAGACTTCGGAATTCTCATCCACAGCGGCCTGACCGTTCGCCAGGCGACTCTTCTCAACCTCGGATCAGCGGCCGTGGCGATCCTCGGCACAGCGACCGCGATCGTCGCCGGCGCAGTCGCGCATGAGCGGGTGATCGAGCTACTCGTGCCGGTGACCGCGGGCGGCTTCGTGTACATCGCCACGGCGGATCTGATCCCGGAGCTGCAGCACGACCGCACGTTACGCGCTCTCTTCGTTCAAACGGCGCTGATCTCCGGCGGCATCGTGGTGATGGCGGTGTTGACGTTCATCGACTGACAAGAAGGTGGCGTAACTTCGGTTGCGATCCGTCCGACGTGCTTTCGCATCCACGCGGCCGTCAACTCGCAAGCCTGGCCGAACGATCGCTCATCGTCGAAGGCGGGTGAGCCGCCCGACACGATCTCGAATCGCTTCGCGCACTGAAGCTGCTGAAAGGCTCGCGTCATCGGGCGAATGCGCGCGAAGTCTCCAGCGACGGCGAGAAAGAGCGTAGCCGCACGCACGTATTGAAGCGAACGCGCCGAGGTGATCGTCGCGTGACGGCAGGCGATCGCGTCGAAGGCGAGAGGCCGGAGCGTTGCCACTCGCAGCGCCGCCGCGGCGGCAGTTCCCGAGGCGGCGATCCCGGCGGCTGCGGCACCGAGGTCCTCTTCATCGCCGACGGCGTCGACGACGGCCATGAGGCGGAGCGCCAGCAGCTCCGTGCATAGCGGGACCCTTCGATGGGCAACGACTCGTTCGCGTTCGGCTTCCGTGAGGAGGTGGCAGATCGCCGTCCCGAATCCGTTCCGTCGGAGCGCGAACGCGAGCGCGTTTCCGTGCACGACGTTCCCGTTGTCGCGCAGCAGGAAGACCACTCCCGAGGAGTTGCGCGGCGTCCCGAGCTCGACGCGAAACACGTCCCCTTTGAATGGGATCTGAAGCTCTCGAACAGCAACCAGCGGCGACGTCACGGACCCGAACCCTCCGCTGCCGTGAAGATGATTCCGATCCGGCGGGCGGACGATGACGCGCGTCGCACGTCGAGGTGACGTTCAGATCGAGACGACTTGGATCGTGTTCCGGCCGTGCGCTTTTCCGGTGAAAAGAGCCCGGTCGGCGGCTGCGAAGAGATCGGAAAACGCGGAGGGTCGCTCCGCCGTACAGATTCCGATCGTCACCGTCACCGCCGTTCGGTTCGGCGGGAACGGCGTGTCGCGGAGCTGAGCCATCACCCTTTCGGCAACGCGCATTGCCGCAGCTTCGTCGGCGCCTTCGAGAAGAATCGCAAACTCGTCGCCTCCCCAACGCGCCGCGGTGTCGGCGGCGCGCTTACTCCGCCTCAGCGCATCGGCGACGTGAACGAGAGCCTGGCTGCCCACCGCATGGCCGAATGCGTCGTTGATCGCCTTCAGTTGGTCGACGTCGATGAGGATCATCGACAGTGGCTGTCGTGTGGTGACGGCGCGCTCCAACGCGCGCTGATAGCGATCGATGAACGCGCGGTCGTTGTGCAATCCGGTCAGAGCGTCGTGCTCCGCGAGCTCGTGATAAAACGCCTCGCCTTGCCGCAAGCGAGCGGCGCGACCTCCGGCGATGAAGCCCGCAATCGCGAAGACGAGCGACGTCGCCAGGAGCTCATAGAGGTAGAAGAACGCGTGCGTCCGGAGATCAGCGCATGGGTGCTGGCGTACGTCCGCGATCGATGCGAAGCGCAGCAGGAACGAGCCGATTGGTGCTCCTGCGCCGAGGAGGAGGCCGATGATCGGATACGTGAGCTGCGGTGAGAGTCGCATGGTGGCATCCGGGCCTCGTTCAGCAACCCTTCACTCCGAAGGCATCGCGGTATCGCAGCGATGCGGATGTGCAGACGACCGACAGCTGACAACCGCCGCAGGCGTCGCCGGGTCGGGTGTCGAGGTTCGTCGAGCGATGACCATGTGGCCGATCGCCGGCAGCGCATCTTTGGAGCTCGCGCCGGCAAGAGGCAACTCGACGATGAACGTTGCGCCCGCGCCGCATCCGGCGCTCTCGGCCCGCACCACGCCGCCGTGCAGCTCGACCAGACTCTTGACGATGGACAGCCCCAACCCGAGCCCACCCTTGCGCGTTCCGCTGGCATGTCCCTGACGGAACGGATCGAAAATGTACGGCAACAGATCCGGTCCGATGCCTTCGCCTGTGTCCTTGACGGTGATCTCCAGGCTCGACTCCCTCCATCGGATCCCGACACCGATCGAGCCATTCTCCGGCGTGAACTTGATGGCGTTGGAGAGTAGATTCCAGACGACCTGCTCCAGTCGCGTCGCGTCCGCCCGCAGCGTCCGTGGTTGCCCCTCCACGACCTTGCTGATGGTGATGCACCTCGACCGCGCCGATGGAGCGACGGATGCAATCGCGTTCTCGATCACACTCACGGCATTCACGTCTTCGAGATGCGGCTCGAGCTTGCCGGCGATGATCCGCGAGACATCGAGCAAGTCTTCCACCAACTGGGACTGCACGCGCGCCGCCTGCGCGATGCTCGCCAGACCTTCATCGAGAAGGGTCGCTCTTGCTTTCTCGTCGCTCAGCAGCCCGCACCAGCCGATGATCGAGGTCAGCGGCGTTCGCAATTCGTGCGACACCGTTGCCAGGAACTGGTCTTTCTTGTGATCCGCTTCCTCGGCACCCTCTCGAGCCGCGTGCTCCTGGCGAACCGCGCGCTGCAGATCCGCGCGGATCTTCCGAGCGCGCGCCAGCGACGCGGCGACGTGGACCAGGATCGAAGCGAGCATGATCCCGGCGATCCCACACATGGCCCACGGTCCGTAAGTCGCGAAGCGGCGCGCAGACTCAATGCGCGGTACGGTGCGCGTTTGGTCGAATGAGTCCAACGCTTCGGCCATGACTCGCGCGGAGTCGTAAGAGATCCACGCGATGGCGATGAGGCTCATCAGAGTCACCGAGGCCAGGGCGACGAACCGCCGGGGGAACATACAGGCGTAAGGTGAGCTCTGCCCATCGTCGAGCAAGTGCTGCGGATCACTCCACCCCGTGCGATCCCACTCTGATCTACGATTGTGACGATGACCGCCGAATCGCTGCCGTCGCGCCACGTTTTGCTTCAGCGCGGCAGAACGCTCGAATACGCGACCGTTGGCTATAACGTGATCGAGGGAGTGATCGCCATCGGCAGCGGAGTGCTTGCGAGCAGCATCGCCCTCGTCGGCTTTGGCATCGACAGCGGCATCGAAGTACTGTCCGGCCTGGTCCTCCTCTGGCGTCTCAACACGCGGCGCGATGAAGATGCGCGGGAACGTGTGGAGGCGCGTGCGTTGAAGCTCGTCGGGTGGTCGTTTCTGATCCTCGCGGCATACGTGGCATTCGACGCCGCGACGGCACTCGTTCGGCGCGAGGCACCGGAGGAAAGTCGCGTCGGAATCGCGTTGGCGGCGGTGTCCGTGATCGTGATGCCGCTCCTCGTGCGAGCGAAGCGGCGTGTGGCAGCGCAGTTGAACAGCCGCGCGCTTGCCGCCGACTCGAAACAGACGGAGCTCTGCACCTGGCTCTCGGCGATTCTCCTCGGCGGACTGGTACTCAACGCGCTCGCTGGTTGGTGGTGGGCCGATCCCGTGGCGGCGCTCATCATGGTGCCGATCATTGCCAACGAAGGAATCGAGGCTCTTCGCGGCGAGACGTGCGAGGACGACTGCGCCTGAACGTCTATTCGACTGCGGCCGGTGCCTTCTTGTGCTGGCACGCGGGGCAGAACGGCAGCCTCACGTCCGTCGTGTAGCCGCACTTGCCGCACACGTAGAACTCCTTCGGCTCTTTCATCGACTCGAGATCCCGCGCGGCGGTCGCGCAGAGATTCGCATGCTCCACTTCGCTGTCGCGAGTCTGGTCAAAGACCTTGGCGATGTCGGCGGCGCCGTGGAGATTGCAGGTCTCGATCGCGTCGCGATAAGCGCCGTCGCGTTCCGCGCGCTCCGCGGCCGCGGCAGTACGCAGGTTTTCTGCGGTCGTTCCGACGTTCGGCGTAAATGTCTGCTCCGGCGGGAGCGGAATCTCGTTAGCGCGAAGAAGCCCGGCAAAGCGCTCGGCGTGCGTTCGCTCCGCCTGCGCCTGTGCGCGGAAGAGCGCGGCGGCGCCGCGGTAGCCTTCTTCGTCGGCCTTTCGGGCGAAGAGCTCATATCTGGCGACGGTCTCGCGCTCACTGGTGAGCGCGTTCTGGAGGACACCGCGAACTTCGCGGGACAGAGCTGTAGCGGCGATCGCCCCGAGCGCGATCGACAGCACCGCAAGAATGAACAGCGCGCGTTTCATGACGCACCTCCGCTGCTGAAGATGGGCTCGCACCGGCCACGGCGCGACAGCAGCCATCACACTTCGAGGTGATCGGCGGGCGCACGATCATCGTTCGCTGTCGAGGATGCGCATCTGGTGCTCGTCGTATCGCGTTCCCGCGACGTCCGATGCGGATACGGCCTGCTCGATCCGCGCGAGATCATCCGCCGAAAGCGCGATGTCGAGTGCGCCGAGGGCTTCGTCGAGCTGCGTGCGGGTGCGCGCGCCGATCACCGGCACGATGCGTTCATCGCGGGCAAGAACCCACGCGATGGCGAGCTGCGTCGCGGTGACGCCCTTCTCCGCCGCGAGCGCGGCCAGCGCCGCGACGAGCCGGTCGTTCCGTTCGCGGTTCTCGCCGCGAAAGCGCGGAAGGTATCCGCGGAAGTCGCCGGGGCCCGTCGGTTTCGATCCACTCAGCAGGCCGCGCGAGAGCACGCCATAAGCGGTCATGCCGACCCCGAGCTCGGCCAGGAGCGGGAGAATTTTCGTTTCGGGGCCGCGGCTCACGAGCGAATACTCGATCTGCAGGTCCGCGATCGGGTGCGTCGCCTGCGCACGGCGGATGGTCTCGGCACCGACCTCGGACAATCCCGCGTGGCGAACGTATCCCGCCTTCACCAGCTCGGCGATCGCGCCGACGGTCTCTTCGATCGGCACCGCGGGGTCGAGGCGCGCGGGGCGATAGATGTCCACGTGGTCGACGCCGAGACGCGTCAAGGTGTACGCGAGAAAGTTCTTGACCGCCTGCGGCCGCGCGTCCACGCCGATCCACCCGCCCTCGGGAGAGCGCAGGGCGCCGAATTTCACGGACAGCAGCACGCGGTCGCGCCGGTCGCGGATGGCCCGGCCGATCAGGAGCTCGTTGTGACCCATGCCGTAGAAGTCGCCGGTGTCGAGCAACGTGACGCCGGCATCGATCGCGGCGTGGATGGTGGCGATGCTCTCCTGCTCGTCGGCGGCTCCGTACATGCCGGACATCCCCATGCAGCCGAGGGCGATCGGGAAAACCGTGGGGCCGGCGGAGCCGAGACGTCGAAGCGCAGACCGCGATGTGTTCGTCATGTCTGGTACTCTAAGTCCGTACAGGCGATCGGGGAAGTAGGCACCCGAGAGTGCCATACTCACCAGAGAGAAACTATGGCTCAACGGACCAAAGCAGAGAAGGAAGCGCTCGTGCACGAGATGCTCGGTCGCATCGCCGACAAGTGGACGCTTCTGATCATCGATGTCCTCGGCGAGCACGGCGTGGTTCGCTTCACGGAGCTGCGCAGGCAGGTCGGCGGGATCAGCCAGAAGATGCTCACCAAGACGCTCCGGCAGATGGAGCGCGATGGTCTCGTCACGCGCCGCGTCCACCCGGTCATCCCGCCGCACGTCGACTACGAGCTGACCTCCCTCGGCGAAAGCCTCGGCGAGGCCGTTTGCAGTATCTGGAAATGGGTCGACCACCACATGAATGACGTCGCCAAAGCGCGCCGCGCGTTCGACGGGCGCACGTCATGAGCGAAGTTCCCTCGCCTTTGCGGGCGGGCTCGCTCTCCGTCGACGAACATTCGATCTACTGGGAACTGTTCGGCTCCGGCGATCGCGAGGTCGTCTGCCTGCTCAATGGGCTGGCCATGCACACGGCCGCGTGGTACGGCTTCCTGTCGAGGTTCCAGCCCGATTACGACGTTCTCCTCTGGGACTATCCCGGACAAGGTCGTTCGAGCACCGAGGACGTGCCATACCGGTTGGACCGCTTCGGCAGCTACCTGGCGGCGATCCTCGACGGGATCGCGGTCGCGCGCATCCACGTGGTGGGAATTTCCTACGGCGGCTTCGTGGCGCTGGAGTTCGCGCGGCAGTTCCCCGAGCGGCTGCACACGCTGACGCTCGCGGGCATCACCCTGACGCGGGAGACGCTCTTCGAAATGTACGAGGATCTCTCGCTTCGTTTTTATCGCGGCGGCGCGGACGCGTTCGAACTGTACACACGCTATATGTACGAGAAGATCTTCGGCGAGGCCTTCGTCACTGCGGTCGGCGCGGAACGCCTCGAGACCATGCGCCAGAACTTCCACGAGCGCTACCGTGACCGCACCGCGGCGCTCATCCGCCTGACCGAGGCCCAGGCCCCGTTCTTCGCCGCACTGGATGCGCGACTGCCGGAGTATCGGGCCATCACCGCGCCGGCGCTCGTGATCGCAGGCGATGAAGACCGCGTCATGGCGCCGAAGGTCCAGAAGAAGATCACCACCATTCTTCCGAACAGCCGCTTCGAGCTGATCGAAAACTCGGGTCACGTCGTCTATCTCGAACAGCCCGACCGCTTCTTCGGCCTCGTGCGCGAGCTGATGCGGATGAAGCGGGTGGGCGCGTCGTAGTCGTGTTCGGACCGTTCATTCACTTCAACGCCGCCGCAACCGCCGCATCGCGTTCGTAGTGGTCGCGATGAAACTCCATGTGGCCGTCGTCGCCAACCCACACCGTCCAGTACAGGACGTAGACCGGCTGCGGTGTCGTCAGGCGGATCGCTCGCTCTTTGCCGGCCTCGATCGCGCTCTCGATCGCGGCAGCGCTCCACTGCGGCTGGTCGCGAAGGAGATACAGCGCCAGATCGAGCGGCTTCTCCAGACGGATGCAGCCGTGGCTGAACGCGCGGAACGGCTGCTCGAAGAGCGACTTCGCGGGGGTGTCGTGCAGGTAGACGTCGTAGCCGTTCGGCATGTTGAACTTGAGACGGCCGAGAGCATTCCAATCGCCGGGACGCTGCCGGATCCGGCCGTTCGTCACGACCATGTGCTCGCGCGCAAAGTACGACGGGTCGCGACGCTGTTTCGGCCACACTTCTTTCGTGGCGATGCTGTCCGGCACGTTCCACCACGGATTGACGATCACCTCGGCGATGCGCGCGGCGAAGAACGGCGTGCGCGTGTACTCCTTGCCGACGACGGTCTTCATCGTCAGCACGGAGTGATCGCCCTCGATTACGTCGAGACGAAACGCGGCGATGTTGACGAGGACGTAGCTCGGGCCGAGGTCCTCGGGCATCCAGCGCCAGCGCTCCATGTTCACCGCGATCTGCCGCGCGCGATCGTCCGCGGAGACGTTCAGCTCGCGCAGCGTCTCGGGTCCGACGATGCCGTCGTCAGCGATGCCGTGATGCGACTGGAAGTGCCGCACGAGCTCCTCGAGCCCGGCGTCGAAGATTGGACTGTCGCTCGGCGAGTAGAGCCGCTTGCGAAGGACGACGACGCGCTCTCCTTCATCACCGACACGCAATGAGCGACCTTTCGGCACGACGGGCCATCCACCGTTTCGTGCGAGCTGGCGATAACCGTCGAGTGCCGTACGAAGCCGGACGTACCCTTCATGCCGGACACTGACGCGCGCGAGCGTCTCTTCGATCGTGCGGTGGTCCAGCGCAGCCTGCAGCAAGGCGGCAACGTCGATCTTCGGCGGAGGCGCACACCACGCCGGCCGCGCGAACTGCGGATCGACGACGCCGCGCGACAAGTGCGTTGCCGCGGCGAGAAATGCGTCGGAGGCCAGCACATCCCGCTCGCCGTCCGGCGGGAGACGAAGCAATGCCTCCCGGTGATAACGATTCGGCTCGAGCCCATCTTCGGCGAGCGCATCGATCGCGCGCAGCAGCGACGCGGTCGACCGCTCGTCCCACGCGGGACGCTGTTCACGCCGCGCGTAGAACGTCCGCAGCCCCGTGGCGTCGCAGATCCGTTCGCCGGCGATGACGTCGCGATGCAGGAGTTGCCCGATGTCGAGCGAGACCGCGAGCAGGAGTGCGAGCATCCACCATCACCTCCGCGCCGAGACGCGCACGCCATGTGCCGACGCGCGACAGCCGCCGTGGTCACCGCTTTCAACGTAGAGGCGATGCGACGGGCGCGCGCTGCCGGCCGTCACACGCACATGTGCGATCACCGTTGTCTGACTTCTCCGCACGCCCGCATGGACGCGTCGAAGTACGGGTTCCCTGCAAACGCGATCCGTGCGTGATCGAGATCGGCGGCGCTCGCAACCGCATCCGCTCGTGAGGCGATGGCGTCCCGGCCTTCGCCTCGCGCCGCCTCGGCGAGTTGACCCGCGCGAGTCTTTGCATCAGGCAGCGATTGTTCCACGAGCGCCAGTCGCACGTCCTCGTAACGGGGGAAAAGCGACTGCTCACGCCTGCGGGAGGGTCTTCGGAAGTCTCTTCATCGCCGAGGCGGGACTGCTGCTGATCACCGCGTGGCAGAACGGCACGACGTTCGCGCGTACGTCGCGCACGAACGTCGTCGTGGCCGCATGCATCATCGCGTACGCGCTGCTCTTCTACCCGATCCTCGGGTTCGTGCTTGGCCATCGCTATCCCACAACGCCGACATTCGGCGCGCCGTGCCCAGTTGTGATCTTCACCTTCGGCGTCTTTTGCGTTATCCCCGCGAGCATCCCTCGCTTCGCGATCGCCATCCCCGTTCTCTGGACATTGCTCGGTTCATACGCCGCGTTCGGCTTCGCTGTGCGCGAGGATCTGGGGCTCGTCGCCGCGGCGATGATCGCCATCGTGGTGATTCACCGCGCTACGCATGTGCCCGCCGTTCCGCGAACGTCCGACACGGCGGTGGAGCGCTGGAAGCGGAACGTCGATTCCGTTTTACACCGGTAAACGAAACAGAAGTGACGGTGATCATCCGTTAATTGGCTTGTCCCTTGCGCAGCGCATACTGTCAACGAAGGGAGCCACCCATGCCGTCACCCTACAATCTCGCCGTCGTCGACCACTGCAGCGCATGTCCGCAGCGTCAGGCCGTAGGGGCCTTCTGCAACATGGCTTCTCCAGCGGTCGAAACGCTCGACACGTTGAAATTTATGGGTGCGTATCCCAAAGGTGCGCTCCTCTTCGTCGAGGGCGAACAGCCCCGTGGTGTTTTCGTCCTCTGCCATGGCCGGGCGAAGCTCACGACGTCTTCGAGCGAGGGGCGCTCCATGATCGTCAAGATCGTGAACGCGGGCGAGATTCTCGGGGTCAGCGCGGCGATTCTCGGAAAGCCATATGAGATCTCCGCCGAGACGCTCGAGGCTTCACACGTCAGCTTTCTTCGCCGTGAAGATTTTCTGCAGCTTCTGAGCACCTATTCCGAGGCGTGCATGCATGCGGCGCAGCAACTGAGCGCGCAATGCCAGTCCGCGCAACGCGAGATCCGTTCGCTCGGCCTGGCGCACAATACGTCCGAGAAACTGGCCAAGCTGATCATGGAATGGAGTGTCGGAGGGGACGAGACGTCCCAGGGGATCCGAACGCAGATTCTGCTCACGCATGAAGAGATCGGCCAGATGATCGGTACGACGCGCGAGACCGTGACCCGGCTGCTCAGCGAATTCAAACGCAAAAAACTGATCAGTGTGAAGGGATCGAGTCTCTATGTACTGGCGAGAGCGCAAATGGAATCGATGGTTTCGACATGAGCGCGGCGTTCGCGCCGTCTGACGACCACGCCGTCGCAGCGCGGCGGAAGATGCTCCAGCTGAACGCGATCCCGGTCATGCCGATGGCCAGCAACAGGGCATAGTTGCGATTCAGGAAGCTCTCGCCGAGGTAGACCGCGCCGATGGCGAACGGCAGCTCGCCGAGCGCCATGGCGACCACGAAGGTGCGGAAGCGGCAGCCGGCCAGACCGAGGACGTAGCCGGGGATCTCGGACGGCACCGCGAGCTGGAACAGGAGCACGTGACGAAAGGAGACGAGGCGCTTCGCTCGGCGTTCGTAGTCGCGAAGTCGCACCGGATCGACGAACCAGCTCACCACAGGACGTCCGAAGCGGCGGCCGATTCCGTAGGCCGTGATGCCGCCGATGATCCAGCCGAGCCAGAGCAACGACAGCGCCGCGAGTGGCCCGAACGCTTCCACTGCAACGGGGGTGATCACGGCAGTCGAAAAGAAGAAGACGATCGCTGAGAGTGCCGAGAGCAACACGAAGAGGACCGCGCCCGCGACGACGTGCTGCTGAATGACCGGCTCCGTCGCGGCGATGATCGAGAGGACGGCGCGATGGAGCGGCCCCGTCGCCGCCACTGCCGTTGCGATGAGCACCAGCAACAGCAGAAGCGCGAGTCGCTTTCGGTGTTGGAGGACGAATCGATCGTTCGGTTGTGCCATCGGATTGCATCCCGTCTACGGCGTGATTGCGACTTTCATCACGCCGTCGCGACGTTCGCCGAAGAGCTGATACGCGTCCGCGATGTCATTCAGCGAGTAACGATGCGTGAGGAGTGGTCGCAGATCGAGGCGGCCGTGCCGCACCATTTCGATCAGTCGCCGCATCCGCTCCTTGCCGCCGGGGCAGAGCGTCGTCACGATGCGGTGATCGCCGAGGCCGGCCGCGAATGCGTCGTACGGAACCTGTAGCTTGCCGGAGTAGACGCCGAGCGAAGAGAGCGTGCCGCCCGGGCGTAGCGAACGGAGTGCATTCTCGAACGTCGGCTGCGTGCCGAGAGCTTCGATGGCGACGTCGACGCCGCCTCCGGTCAGACGTTTGATCTCCGCGACGACATCGAGCTGGCGGTAGTCGAGCACGATATCGACTCCCAAGCGGCGCGCCATCGCGATGCGGCTGTCATCGCCGTCGATGCCGATGACCAGCGCCGCGCCCATCGCTTTCGCTCCGAGCGACGCGCACAGGCCGATCGGACCTTGTGCAAAGACGGCCACCGAGTCGCCGATGCGAACGCCGCCCGCCTCGGCGCCGCCGATGCCGGTCGAGGCGATGTCCGCGAGCAGCACGACCTGTTCGTCGGTCACCTCGTCGGGGATCTTCGCCAGATTCGCCTGCGCATTCGGAACGAGCAGGTACTCGGCCTGCGCCCCGTTGATCGTGTTGCCGAATCGCCAGCCACCGATGGCCTCGTACCCGCCGCCGTGTCCGCACTGCGATAGCTTGCCCGAGAGGCACGCCAGACACTGGCCACACGGAGTGATGGCGCCGACGAGGACACGGTCGCCGACGGCGTAGCCCGTCACGCCGCTTCCGAGCTCGTCGATGACGCCGACCGGTTCATGTCCGATCACGAGACCCGGGCGAACCGGGTATTCGCCGCGGACGATGTGCAGGTCGGTTCCGCAGATCGTCGTCAGCGTCACCCGAATCACCGCTTCGCCGGGATCCGGTCGCGGCCGCGGCACCTCCTCCACACGGATGTCGTTGACACCGTGAAAGACGACCGCACGCATCATCGTGGTCATCGCGAGCCTCCTTCATTGTCACAATGTGCCCCGGGCGTACGAGCCGCCGCATGCGGCGATACATCGGCATGTGATGGAGGACAGTGCACCCGTACATCGTCCGAGTCGAGATTGATGCGGGAGCTCTTGCCATGCGCAAAGCATTGATCGTCACTCTTGTCGTTCCACTCGCGTTTCTGCTGTTCTCCTGTGCTTCGTCGGAACCGGCACCGATTCAAGTGATCGGCGCCTCGGAGGATCTCGTACCACTGACCGGCGAATGGGCCGGCACGTACGAAGGCGCTGTAACGGGACGAAGCGGGAGCATCACGTTTCACCTAACCGAAAATCCTGAAGGCGCTCACGGCGATGTGCTGATGGCGCCGAAGCAGGAGGTCATTCGTAACGAGGTCGAACGCCGGCTGCCGCACAGCATGATCAGCAGCGCCAGCGTGCTGTCGATCGAATTCGTCCGCATCGCGGGAGGAGAGGTCAGCGGGAAGATCGCTCCGTATCCCGATCCCGAGGTGCCCGAGGCGATGCTGGAGACGCAGTTCACTGGCCGAGTTGATGGAGAGTGGATTGAAGGCACGTTCGTGACGTATTCGGATCACGGCGTGTCGCCGCGGCGCGGAACGTGGCGGGTGCATCGGAAAGCGAACGACTAATCTGGATTGAGCCGGCCATCGGCGCTCGAAACGTCGTGGCCGTGGTCGGCCGTCCGCGCGCCGACGCTGCGATGCACGCCATCCACGTAGTGCACGAACTCCGCGTACGCATCGACGAACCGGCGCCCGGCTTCGACGTTTTCATCGGCGTGCTTTTTCAATTCGATGACCGCGGCGAAGCGCTTCTGCAACTCTGAGCGGATCGCTGCCGTCAGCGACTTCTCCACGTCCACGAGCGAGTTGGTTTCAAGCGCGTGGTCGGCCATCTCGATGCCCGCTTCGGGCACGTACTCCGCGCCTTTGAGGCCCGTGAACGGCTCACCTTCCGACGCGCGGTGGACCCGCACGAGCGTCTCGAAGAACCACTGGTCCGCGACCTCTCGCGCTTCAGCCGCTGCTCGTGCGGTGATCGTTCGCTCGAACGCGCGGCGAATCTCGGCTTCGTTCGC
>Ga0075418_10006125_pt1 | contig 13583 bp, 12 predicted proteins | sample SoiMetdeltSBSDD2_FD_81776 | JGI IMG/M metagenome (GOLD analysis project Ga0075418, IMG submission 81776) | Bulk soil microbial communities from a Populus tree surrounding site in Tennessee, USA - Soil MetaG P. deltoides SBSDD2 | ecosystem: Environmental > Terrestrial > Soil > Tree plantation...
ATTTACGCCAAGCGATTATTGAGACACTACACTAGTAAGATGTAACCGCAGCTGGGGCGAGCGGTCCTCGAAGCCATTCGACCCAAAGGTCTCCGGCTGACTCTCGGCTAACGACCGAGAAAGAAACTGCGACGTTAGGCGATTGACGTAGTAGTGCGGCTCCGGAAGCCACGCGCGGCGGAGGCCGGCCCGCGGCCGCGGGCGATTTCTGCGCGTAACGCATGCGACAACGCAACGAACGCGTGAAAGTGCCAAGCGATCACTTGAAAGTGACGAATGCGCACTTTTAAGTGTGGCGCGGTCGGAAAAAAGTGACCGCGCGGCAAGTGCAACTGTCCTCCAAGCGAGATTAAAGTGACCGGCGATCACTTTCGCTGTCCTCAAGATGAGAAAAAAGTGAGGCTGGGGCACTTTCACATGCGCAACGGGAACATGAAAGTGAAGCACAGGCATTTATCTCGCCGCGGAGCACGCGAGATCCGCGCGGCCCGGTGCGGTCGGCGGCGTGATGGTGAGAATCACCCTCCCCTGCTCCACGGTGACGTAAACCGGCTCGCCGATCTTGAAGCCGTGCGCCGCGAGCCAACGGCCTGACATGCGCAGGTAAGGCACGCGTGACTCTTCCATCGTCGAGCTACGCGGGATGAGGCGCATGGTCATCGTGAGAACGTGGGGCGAGCGCCACGGCCGCGGCTTACGCGCGCCGTCCGCGCGCCGAGTGGTGCGCCTCGACACGCGTACGCGGCGACGACGAGGACGCGCGAGCACAGGGAGTTGCTGGAGAGCGGCGGCGAGACGAGAGCGCATTTGCGACATAACCTCCGATGCGATGGGCTAGGAAACTCGTTGGTTCGGAACTTCATGCGGCCAGTAGTACGCCTCGACGATGCCGGGGATGATGCCGGCGAGTCGTTCCTTCTCGTTGCCGGCGCGTTCTTCAATCTCCAACTCGAGGAACTTCGTGACGGACTGTTTGGCTTCGCTGGCCAGAATCTCCAGCAGTTGGATGTAGATCAGCGGAGGCGAACCGTGAGCTTCCGCGTTCGCAACCCCGACGGGAGAATCAGCGCCGCCTCGCGGCCGAGCGCATTCTCGATAACGTGGATAGGCCACGCGTACGACGCGTAGCTCGCGAGTTCGCGAAGCTCGATCATCGTCTTACCGCCGCACATGCCGATGACGTTGATTTCCTCGGCGTCGATGGCTTCGCTCATCTGCGCACGAGTCCAGCCGAGCATCTTCGCTGCCGCATCGGACGTGACGCGATGCTCGTGATGTAGGAAGATGGCGCGAATGCGGGCGATGATGGCAGGATCGAGCACGATGCCAAATTTCCGTTTGGATAGCTATAGCTTAACACGTGTCGTGCATGAAAGCAACTCATACGAGACACGGTCGAGACATGGCGCAGCCTGAAGGCGAGGTTTTCGGAGCGCGCCTGCGCGAGCTGCGTGAACAACGCGGCGAGTCGCAGCGATCGCTCGCGGAACTCATCAGCAGCGCGCACGTGTATATCAGCGAGATGGAGCGCGGTCTGAAGGTGCCGAGCTTAACGACCATCATCCGCCTCGCCGTCGCCCTGAAGTGCGACGTCACCGACTTGGTCGACGTGTTCAACGGCCGCGACCTGCGGAAGCTCCTGCCCAAGCGTCGCTAGTATCGTCGCTCCAAATAACACGACAGACCACATTCGGCCGAGCCAAAAGCGGGTGCGTAATGAGAGTGCCTTCGCCACTCTCATTAGCACTCTCATTAGCCCTCAAAACGAGGCTAGATCCCTCGGTTTTCCGCGACTTACGAGATGGGCTTCCGAGAGGAAGTAACCTAAAAGTATTAGAACGCCGGCCTGTCACGCCGGAGGTCGGGTTCGAGCCCCGTCGGCCCCGCCAATCTAAAGCTCTCATGCGCCGCGACTTCGCGGCGTTTCGTGTTTTCAGTGGGTTCGCTTAGAAAGTTGTAACTCGCAAGCTGACTCGCAGGGTCGCGATTCTCGGACGCGAAAACCTGCGCGAAAACCGCCGCGAAAGCGCGCGATGTTTCACGGATCGGCGCGAATGTTCCACGGAACAAAGCGACGACGACGCGGCGCGTGCGGGGATGACAGCGGTAGGGAAAAGCCGCCTCCGGACACTCCTTGAATAGTGGTGAAGGAATGATCCGAGGCCGAAAGCGCCTGCTGAAAGGTCTAGTGGAGCTATCCATTTTTCATAAGAGTCTCAAAAAGACGCTGACCTAAGCAGTAATTCGCCAGAGCATTTCGTAGCAAGGAGCAACGATGGCTGCTGGAACGAGCGGAGATCGGAGGACTTTCAGTTCCGGTGTGTGGCTTATTTTGGGCCTGCTCTTTGCCGTGGGGTGCGTCGTCGCCAAGGTGACCCCAAAGCACGACCCGCGATACGAGGTGCGCCTCGTCGACCGCTCCGTCATCCCCGATCCTAAGATCGAGAGGGTACGCTATGGCGTCCTCCAGTTCTACGAGGTCCCGACCGAGGCCCAGCACCGGGCGCTCGGGGCTCTCGGGATCCTGCTCGTTGACTCCATCCCGAACTTCGCCTACACGGCCTCCGTCCCCGGCTCGGTCAGGGAGAAAGACCTCCGGAGGCTCAACGTGCGCGCCTACTTCCCCCTCGACAGGAACGACAAGCTCGACCCCGATCTCGCGCGCGGGTTGGTGCCCCCGTGGGCTCTCGCCGACGACGGCCGGGTGAGGCTCTGGGTCTACGTGTTCCCGGGACGGCGGGTGGGCGAGGCCGAGGCCGGCCTCAGCAAGGTTGGTGCGGCAGTCGAGGCATCCTCGGAACTCCTCGAGCGCTTCACCGCGCAGATCGCCCTTGCCGGCGTCCGTCGCATCGCCGACCTGCCGTTCGTCCGCTTCGTCCAGCCGGTTCCGCCTCCGGTCGCGCCGGCGAACGACAAAGCCCGCTCGGTCATCGGGACTTCAGGCATGCAGCCCCCTCCTTGGGGGACTGATGCTCTCGACGGCCTGACAGGGAATGGCGTCCGACTCGGGATCTGGGACGGGGGACCCGATATCACTCACTCCGACTTGTCCGGGCGGGTCACCGTCGTCGAGCCCGCCCCGGTGTGCTGGCAGGGCGGCGCCCACCCGACGCTCGTCGCCGGCAACATGGCGGGTGACGGCACAAACTCGCTTGCCAATGCCGGCACGCCCTTCCAATGGGCCGGGATGGCGCCCCGGGCCGACGTCTTCCAGTGGAGCTTCGTGAACAGCAATTGCAGCTCAGGGGACGCGGACTCCGAGATGGGACCCGCTGTCGCGCAGCACCAGATCGTGCTCGCAAACAATTCCTGGGGCTACAAACCAAGTCCGGTTCCGTGGGGTTGCCCTTTCTTCGGCGACTACAACTACGCCATTCCCTACGACAAGATCGTCCGCACCACGAGCCTCGGCCTCGTCTTCAGTGCCGGGAACTCGCGCAATTCGGGCGAGGAGACCGCCTGCGCCGCAGTCCTGCCAGGCGGTGGGTACCGCACGGTGATCCCGCCAGGCACGGGGAAGAACGTCATCACGGTGGGGGCCATCGACAAAACCTCCACGATGTACTTCAACGGCGGTTGGGGACCGACGAGCGACGGCCGCCTCAAACCGGACGTGGTGGCTGTGGGTGTCAACGTGAAGACTACGCTGCCGCCAAGCGGGTACCTCGCGATCAGCGGGACGTCCCTCTCAGCCCCCGGCGTCACGGGCACCGCGGCGCTCTTGGTCGAACGATACCGCCAGCTCAACAACAATCAGGACCCGAAACCGGCTCTCACGAAGGCCATCTTCCTCAACACGGCAGACGACCTCGGCACCGTGGGGCCTGACTTCCAATTCGGCTACGGGCGGGTCAATGCGCCGCAAGCCGACGAGACGCTCAAGGATGGCCGGTACCTCACCGATAGTGTGGCTCACAGCGGGACGAAGTCGTTCTCCGTGAATGTGCCGCCGCTACCCATGACGTTTACCTGTCCAATCAAGGTGATGCTCGCCTACACGGACAGGGAAGGCGCCTCCTCGATGCCACAGGCGCTCGTGAACGACCTCGACCTCACGCTCGTCGAACCGTCGGGCGGTGTTCATCATCCGCTGACGCTGGATCCGTTGAACCCCAGTGTCGCCGCTGCGGAGGGACCGAACCACCGCGACAACGTCGAGCAGGTGGTCGTGAACAATGCCGCGCCGGGTGTCTGGACGGCCGTCGTATCCGGTCTCTCGGTGCCCGCCCCGCCCGGGGTGCAGGAGTTCGCCCTCACGTGGACGACGTGCTCCTGCGTCACGCCTTCTGCACAGATGGTCGGATGGTGGCCCCTGGACGAGAGCGCCGGCGCCACGAGCTTTCAGGACCTTATCGGCGGGAACAACGCCACGCCCTTTGCATCTCCGGTCGGCGGAACGGACGCTCCACAGGCGGTGTCTGGCATCGTCAGTGGCGCCATCCAATTCTCCAAGTCCGGCAATGGACTGAGCGGGGCGCGAGTGTTCCCTCAAGGAGCGCTGGCGACTGTCGGCTCAGCGGACTTCACGATTGACACGTGGGTGGAATTTCAATCGGCGCCGGCGGGACGACCGCACTACATTGTGAACAAATTCCACTCCGTTCAGAACAAGGGTTATGCCCTGTACGTGATATCGCCCGGCATCGCCGGCAACGAGCGACTCGAGTTCAAGTGGGGCGATGGCGCCAACGTCACCACGGCACAGACGATTTCGGCTATGACGCCGGGGCAATGGCATCACGTGGCCGTGACATTTGCGCGGAACGCGGCCGGAAACCCTCTGGACATTCGCCTCTACGTGGACGGCGCCCAACAGGGTCAGCAGACAGGGAACCCGCCGGGCTTGGGCTCACTGGTCAACTCGATGTCCCTGGAAATCGGATGGCAGCCGGGCGCAGTCGATGAGCCGATCACCATCGACGAGTTGGAGATCTTCAACGTCGCTCTACCTCCGTCGAACATTCAGTCGATCTACAACGCCGGCCCCGGGGGCAAGTGCAAATGACGCCGTATGCGAAGCGTGAACGGTCGCAAGGTGAGTCGCAAGATCACGATATTTCGCCGCTAGCGTTCGTCTCTATTTACCTGCGACCTCCGGCCTGTCACGCCGGAGGTCGCGGGTTCGAGCCCCGTCGAGTGGGTTACCCGGGGAAAGCGGAAACTGCCGGCCAATCGCGCCACCGCCTTTTCCGCTTTCCACACGCTCTGCTGCTGGCATCGAGCCGGTAAGATCGGCGGGTGAACGATCGAAAGCTTACGAACAGATTCTCGGAATCAGCTCTCCATTCGCGTTCCCTGGGCCGAGGAGCGCTCTCGGTTCGCGGCGCTGTTCGAAAGTACATTCCGAAGCGTAAGTAACCGGAACCGTTCGCGAAATACAGCCCGCCGCACACCGCCTTACGCATAGTTGAATCTGTAAGGAGGCTACGCCATGCCACGCTCGACCATCACCAGCAAGCGGCAAACGAAAGTTCCGAAAGAAGTCTGCGACGCTCTCGACGTAGCCCCCGGCGATCAGATCACGTGGGAAGTCAACGGCGGCCGCGTAGCCGTCACCACTGAACGGCCGGGACTCTGGCGCTGGAAAGGCTTCATCAAGCATGGTCCGGACGACGCCGTGAAAGCCGTACACGAAGCGCAGAAGACACGAGGACGCATCTGACGTACGCACCGTCGTCGTCGATGCAAACGTTCTCGTCTCCTTCTTCGTCGATCGCAACCCGAAGCAGCGCGACGTGATCCGCCACCTTCGACCAGAAGCTCGCGAAGCGCGCGAAAGACCTCGCCGTCATCCCGTACTGGTAATCACGCCCGGGCGATAAGGCACGGGCAACGGGCTACGGGCCACTCGGTTTTACGCCTTCCGCGCCGTCCACACCGGCACCTGCCACAACGCATAGCCGCGCGGGTCGCGCGCGCACGAGAGCATCTCGCTCCATCGCTGCTCGAGCTCTTCGCGCGTGACGCCGGCATGTTCGGCGATCGTGTCGGTGTAGCCGTCGCGCCAGGCTTCCCAGATGCGCGCGAAGATTTCGCGATCGACGCGCAGCGTGTCGACGACGACGTAGTCCGCGGCGATGTCGCTCATTCCGGCGTCGTGCAGAAGCGTGAACGTTTTGCGACCGACGTGGAGATCGCAGCCCACGGCGGCGGAGTACCGCGGCGGAAGCGTTTGCCAGAAGCCGTCGGAGTCGAGATTCGTCGGGTGACACCACAACATCCCGTAGTCCTCGGCGATGAGGTGCATGCGTCCACCCGGACGCAGCACGCGAAGGATCTCGCCGATCACACGCGCCGCGTCCGGCACCGCTTGCAGCAGGTGACGGCAGATGACCAAGTCGAACGACGCGTCGGCAAACGGCAACGCCAGTGCGTCTCCGGTCTGGAGGTGCACGCGCTCGCCGAACGCCGCACACGCTTCAGCCGCGCGAGCGAGATGCGCCTCCTCGAGATCGATGCCCGTGAACGATGCCCGCGGATATTTCTCCGCGAGCCGCACGATGATCTCGCCGGTGCCGCAGCCGACGTCGAGCACTGCGGCGTCGCCTAACGGGTGTCGCGCAAAGATCGATTCTTCCTGCGGCCAGATCGCCTCGATCTGCGCGGCGAGGTTCCGCACCATCGACTCATCGGCCATCTCTTTGGCCTGCGGACTGCTCGGATGCACGGTCACGCGTTACTCCGTCTCGAGCGCTTCGAGCGACTCCAGAATCCCCTCGATGCGATCGCGAATCTCGTCACGCTCCTTGCGGAAGCGCTCGTGCTCTTCGAGCTGCGCGCGCAACTGATCGCGCTCGCGGCGGAGCTCCTGAATCGTGGCGATGGCTTTTTCCACGCGCTCGGAGAGGCGCGTGAGGATTTCGGATTCGTTCTCTTTGGTCTTCTTCATGCGCGGCGGATTCTACTGCGGACCTTCGCTCTGACGTTGCGCTTCCATCATCACGAAGAGTGCATAGGCCATCGCTTGCGCGTCCTTCGAGCCGATGCGCTGCAGCGCATCGACCGACTTGCGCGCAATCGGAATCGCTTTCGCGAGGTCACCTTCGTTCGCATACGTCTGCGCGAGCATCCCCAGAACCTTCGCCTGCCCCTCGACATCTCCGACCCGGCCCATGATCTCCGCCGCGCGCTCGAACAGCGTGCGTGCCACGGTCGTGTTCTCGAGCATGGTTTCGGCGAGCGCGAGTTGATGGAACGTCGCTGCGAGCTCGCGCACGTCGCTGCTTTGTTCGCGAATGGCAATCGCCTGCTCGTACAGGGCCTTCGCACCGCGCGGATTTCGGAGGGATAGCTCGACACCGCCGAGTTGATGCAGAGCGAGGGCATAGCTGACCGGATCGTTCTTCGTGGATTCGACCGCACGCTGCAGGAGCGCTCGCGCCTCGGGCAAATTTCCCATTTGACGTTCGATTCTCGCGCGCTCGATGAGATAACGATCCCCCGCGTTGCGCGCGCCCATCCGCGTTTCCAACTCGACCGCTTGCTCGATCAGGCGTTTCGCCTCGAGCGGATTTCCCATGAGCGCTTCCTGCCGCGACAGGCTCGCGAGCAGTGCCGGAATCGCGTGGTGCTCGTTCAATCCCGCGTACAGCCGCATCGCGCGGTCGATCATCCGCCTCGCCTCGATCGGATTGCCGAGCGCGAACTCGAGGCCGCCGAGATGCTCGCAAGCAACACCTTCCCCACGTTGATCGCCCGCGCGCTCGGAAACCTCGAGCGCTTTGCGCGCGAGCGTTCGTTGTTCGACCAGCGGAGCGCCGAGGCGATCGCGAAGCGTGACCAGAACGATGAGCGCCTTCGAGAGCTCGCGGTCGTCGTGATTCTCTTCGTGAATCGCGATCGCCGCTTCGGACGACGTCTCCGCCTTTTCGAGATCGCCCTTCGCGGCGAGTACGATCGACAGCTCGTGAAGCGTGACAGCCTGCGTTCTTGGGCTCAGCGTCTTTGCCACCGATGCCGCTTCTTCCAGGAGCGACGCCGCGAGCGTGTAGTTTTCCTGTGCTTTCGCAATCTTCGCCATGTCGACGACCACGGCGTGCGATGCCTGCCGATGACCGATGCGCTCGAACAGCTCCTTGCTTTCGGCGAGGTCGGACATCATTCGCTTCTCTCCGGCGGCATCCTTGCTCTCCATCAGAATGATTGCGCTGTTGCGAAGCAGCACCGCCAGCCGCCGGTCGCGGTCATCCTCACGCGAGGTACGAACGAAGTCGATCGCTCGCCGCGTCCACCGCCATCCCTCCTTCCACACGCCGCGCTCGATGAAATACAGGATCAGCGCTTGGCTGATCCTTGCGAGTAGATCCTCGAGGGCATCGATCCGATCGAGCTCCCCGGCCGTCTCCATCAACACAAGCGCGCGCTCGGCGATCTTCACGTAGTCCGGCGTGACGTTGATGCGGCCGGCATCGTCCTGTGATTCCGCTTTCAGAAAGTAGAACAAATAGAACGCGAGCAAGCCGAAGAATGCGTTGCTCCGCTCGCGCTCGTCGAGCCGCTGCGCGGTGGAGAGTACCGATTCGTGAAACGAGATCGCCTGTGCATCGCGGATCTCGACAAAGCCGCCGCGCCGCAGTTGCTCGAGCGCCGCATCGATCCAGGGATCGCGTCGGTCCGGGGCTTCGCTGGCGTCGACACCACGAATCGCGGCATGAAGCTCATCCAACAAAACGTGCCCCGCGGGAAAGAGCGTGAAAAACGGCAGGAGGCGCCGGCCTTCGTCGCCGACGACGGCCAGCCCCGTCTCGAGCAGACGAAACAATCGCTCCTCGAGTGTTCCGCCGTCCGCCCCGAGCGCGGCTTCGAGATCGGAGAGACTTCGCGTCGCAATCCCGACGGCGAGCTCCAACATTCGTGGGTGACCGGAAAATCGCTCAGCGATCCGCGAGCACAACGAAGGCTCGTCATGCGAATGGGGCGAAGCGAAGAACGTCGCGCCCAATCCCTTGAGCAGTGCGATGCGGTGGACATAATCCGTGCCGTCTTCGACGCTCAGTCCGCGAGTCAACGTGATCGACCGGCAGCGGCTCGATTCATCGATCGTCTCGACCGGTGTACGCGACGTGAGCAGAAACCTCGATCCACTGCGCGGAGCTCGATCCATGAGCCGCGCCAGCGCCGCACGTTCGGCGGCCGCGAGATCCTCGAGATTGTCCAGGATGACCAGCGTCGCATTCGCCTTCATCCACGCGAACAGTTCTGCGACGGGATCGCCGCCGCCGAGCGCCGGTCCGCGAAGCAGCTGCAGTGCCGACCTGAACACATCGGCGACGGTGCGCCTCGTTTGGGGGAGGTCGCGCACATCCACGAAGGCCACGCCGCCACGGACGTAACGCCACGCGTTGCGATTCGCGGCCTCCAGGGCCAGCGTGGTTTTTCCGAGACCGCCGATTCCCCAGATGCCGAACGCCGCGAGGTCGACGTCATCGAGGGACCATGAAATCTCGGTGATCTCTTCGGCGCGGCCGAAGAAGGACCGCCGATCCGGCAAGAATCCGATGGAAGGCATTCCGTCGTCGACGATCGCTGCCTCGCTGCTGCCCTCCGCGCGGACCGAAAGCGTCACCTCCGCATCGCCTGCGATGTAGACGTTTTCAGAGGCATTCGGATCTCGTTCGCTGATGGCGAGGGCCGCCTTCCGGCACGCGTCTCCGATCGACTCGCCATCGATGACGTGCCGGTAGAAAGCGGCGCCGAACTCGATCGCCGTGACATCGTCGACCGGCTCGTGATGCCCGATTGCCGCTCGGATGGCGGACGTTCGCGTGAGAATGTCGCAGATCCCGAGAATCCTTTTACCGGCGCTCCAACAGGCATTGAGGAGAACGACTTCGATCGAGCTGCCGGCGAGCAGCTTCTGCAAACGATCCGGCGAAACGAGATCGCCTTCGCCGTGGGTGGTCTCGAACCACAGCCCGTCTTCTTCGCCATGACCGAGGAAATGAAGAAGCCGCGGCTTCCACCGCGCGCGTTCGGCGGGGACGAGAAGCATCCGCTCGAGTTGTTCGAATGTCGGCGGAAACACATGTCGCAAACGCACGAGTCGCGTCGCGTCGCGAACGGTCTGTCCGATTTTCAAAAGCTCATGGTGCAGATCGAGCGCCGGACGAAGATCGACCGGTGACGACGAAATGATGTAGGTATCGACCGGATCATTCATGGGGGACCTCACCCTGAATGTAAGGCCATTCTTCCGGCAGCGTAGAAGAATCCGCGCGAATCGCTAAAACGTCACGCGCGCGAGCACGCTCTCCGCGGCGTCGTGCGGGTTGTTGCGCTTGCGCAGCACGTCTTCGAGGAGATCGTCGTACTCGGCCTGGGCGATGGTGCCGCCGATGAGGCGCTCCATGAAGCGCTCCTTGAGCTGCGTCTCGATGCGGATGCGCACGCGATCGCGATTGCGGCGATCGAGCTCGCCCGTCGCTTTGAGATGCTCGTAGTGCTTCGTGATCGCCGCGTCGAGCTCGACGATGCCTTCGTTGCGCGATGCGACCGTTTTCACGATCGGCGGCACCCAATCGCCGTGCTCTTCGACGAGCGACATCATCATCGTCACTTCGGTGACCGTGCGATCCGCGCCGGGGCGATCGGCTTTGTTGACGACGAACACGTCGCCGATCTCCATGATGCCGGCCTTGATGGCCTGGATGTCGTCGCCCATACCCGGCACGAGCACGACGAGATTCGTCTGCACCGTGCGCACGACTTCGACTTCATCCTGACCGACGCCGACGGTCTCGACGAGCACGAGGTCGAAGCCCGCGGCATCGAGAATGTCGACGACGTCGTTCGTCGCTTTCGCCAGTCCGCCGAGGAAACCGCGCGTGGCCATCGAGCGGATGTAGACGCCGCGGTCGGTGTAGAGATCGGCCATGCGGATGCGATCGCCGAGAATCGCGCCGCCGGTGAACGGCGAGGTCGGATCGACGGCGATGATGCCGACGCGCTTCTGCTGCGCGCGATAGTGCTTCGCCATCGCCGCGACGAGCGTCGACTTCCCTGCTCCGGGCGATCCGGTGATGCCGATGATGCGCGCGCGTCCGGTCTGCGGATAGAGATCCGCGAGCAGACGCGCCGCGCGCGCATCGTGCGACTCGACGAGCGAGATCGCCTGCGCGAGCTCACGTGTCGTGAAGGTGGTCACTTCGTTCCCAGCAGCCCGCGCGCGATCACCATGCGCTGGATCTCGCTCGTTCCTTCGCCGATCGTGCAGAGCTTCACGTCGCGATAGTACTTCTCCGCGGGAAACTCTTTCACGAAGCCGTAGCCGCCGAAGATCTGCACGCCTTTCTCCGTCGCCCGCACCGCGACCTCGGACGCATACAGCTTCGCCATCGCCGACGCGCTGGTGACCTTCTCGCCCGCGTCTTTCATCGTCGCGGCGCGATAGCAGAGCAGCCGCGCGGCATCGATCTCCGTGGCCATGTCGGCGAGCATGAACTGGATGGCCTGGAACTCCGCGATCACTTTTCCGAACGCCTGCCGCTGCTGCGAGTAATCACGCGCTGCTTCGTACGCGCCGCGCGCGATGCCGACGGCGAGCGCGCCGATGGAGATGCGTCCGCCGTCGAGCACTTTCATCGCGTCGATGAAACCGTAGCCGATCTGTCCGAGGACCGCGGAGTCGGGGACGCGGCAGTCTTCGAGCACGAGCTCCGCAGTGTCGGAGACGCGCATGCCGAGCTTGTTCTCCTTCTTGCCGGCGCGGATGCCCTTGCGATCCATCTCGATCGCGAACGCGGTGATGCCCCGCTTCTGATCGTTGCGGTCGGTGACGATGAGAACGACGGAAATGTCCGCGTACGTCGCGTTGGTGATGAAGTTCTTCGTGCCGTTGAGCACCCACTCGTTGCCGTCTTTCACGGCGATGGTGCGCATGCCGGAGGCGTCGCTGCCCGATCCCGGCTCGGTGAGTCCCCACGCGCCGATCCACTCGCCGCTCGTGAGCTTGGGCAGCCACTTCTTTTTCTGCTCTTCGTTGCCGCCGAGGTAGATGTGACCGGTGCACAAAGAATTGTGCGCAGCGACGCTGAGACCGAAACCGCTGTCGACGACGCCCAGCTCTTCGATGACGTTCACGTAGTCGATGTACGACAGTCCCGCCCCCCCGTACTCCTCGGGGATCGTGACGCCGAGCATGCCCAGCTCGCCGGCGCGCTTGAACGTGTCGACCGGGAAATGCTGCGCCTCGTCCCACTCCATCAAGTGCGGCTTGATCTCGCTCTCCGCGAAATCGCGAACCATCTGCTGAATCTGTACCTGTTCGTCCGTTAGACGGAAATCCATCCGGAAGACTCCTTGTGTGTCATCGGCTGCGCGGGGAGGCCATGGCAACCGGGGCAGCGATTCTATCGCACGGCAAAGTTTCAAAGTCGCAAAGTCTCAAAGTCGCAACGGGCTCCGCCGAACGCATGCGCGTCCAACTCGGCGAAGCTCTTTGCGACTCTGAGACTTTGCGACTTTGAGACTCCGGTTGCCCGAGGCGACGAGCGACGGGCAACCGGGCACTGGCAACTCTTACTTCGGCAACGGAATCGACGCCTGCGCAAACAGGTACTTCCATCCCTCCGGAGTGCGGATGTACGTGTCGCTGAACCAGAGCGAGTAGTCGAACGGCTTTCCCTCGCGCGCTCCTTTTGCCCACAACTTCGCCGTCACGACCGCGATGTCGCCCCAGACGCGCACGGTCTGCTGCGTGTCTTCCTGATGCTCGTAGGTCGCATGCTTGCTGCGCGCTTCTTCCAGCAGATCTTCTTTGTCGTAGGTCTTGCCGGTGCCCGTCACGAGCACGAAGTCGTCGTGCAGGATGCGATCGATGGTCGCGACGTCGTTGTTCTTGACCGCCGCCTGATACTCGGTGTCGAGCGCCTTGAGAATCGCCTCGTCCTCCTGCGCATGCGTCTGCGCGGCAGCGGCAAGGATCGTCCCGATGAAGAAAGCCGTTTTCATGTCGTGTCCTCTCTAATCACTCAGATCGATGAAGAATCGCGCGCGCAGCTCGCGTCCGATGGATGCCGGCAGACGACGATGCATCGTCGTCACCGGAAGCGTGACTGCATCCTGGTGCGTCGGGAACCCGGTATACGCGCGTGCTTCGAGAGTCTCGAGATCGAGCGCCTGTCCGGTGATCTCGCCGCGATCATTGATGTCGTTCGCATAGAGCAGATACGGCGATCCGTCGGCGAGACGCTCATTGAGCATCGTCATCACGCCGTTCTCCCACATGAGCGCGCGGAATACATGCGGGCCGCCTCGCGAGAGACCGACGATCTGTCCTTTGTCATTGATGCCGAACGCCGCGCTGCGAATGTCGCCGTCGGGCTTGCCGAGGTTCGTGATCGTTCCTTCCGGTGTCCACATCACGGCGAAATAGTTGCGCGTTCCGTCCTGATCCGCGGGCAGCGAGAACCCGACGATCGTTCCGTGATTGTTGATCGCCGTCGGCGTGTTCCATGTGTGTCCGCCGAGGTCTTCGAGCCTGCGCGGAACACCGTTCTCCCAGATGACCGCGTGTGCGGCGCTCACTCCGCCCACTGCGATACCACACTGACCGGAAATCCCGACGACCTGTCCGCGGTCATTGA
>Ga0075418_10006126_pt1 | contig 13582 bp, 15 predicted proteins | sample SoiMetdeltSBSDD2_FD_81776 | JGI IMG/M metagenome (GOLD analysis project Ga0075418, IMG submission 81776) | Bulk soil microbial communities from a Populus tree surrounding site in Tennessee, USA - Soil MetaG P. deltoides SBSDD2 | ecosystem: Environmental > Terrestrial > Soil > Tree plantation...
AGACGGCCATGAGGTTGTCGCGCTCGAGATAGGCCTGCGCAAGATCGTTGCGGAGCGCGAGATTGCTCGGATCGCGCTGCACTGCGCCTTCGAGTTGCGCGAGCACGGCATCGGGCTGCTGCGTCTGCATCGGCTGTTGCTGCGCGGTCTGTCCGCCGGTGAGCGAGCCGCCGTCCTGTCGCGCGGTCGAGGACTGCATCACGAAGTAGCCAAGGGCGGCCAGTGCGGCGATGGACCCGGCCCCCCAGAGGAAGCCTTTGATGGAGGGATTCATCGTCGATGAAGGAGCCCCCTCACTCCGGCTCTCTCCCCGCGCGGCGGGGAGAGGGGATTTGTGGGAATCGAGTTTGCGGAGAACTTGCGCCGCTTCGTGCTCCAAACGCGCTCGCTCATCCGCGTTGATGCTGGTGTCGCGGAGTTGTGCGACGAAGGCGTCGCGTTTGGCGAGGAGGTCTTTGTGCTCGAGATCTTCGCTGATGATCGCTTTGCGGCGCTTCGCAAAAAAGAAAAACAATCCGCCTAACACGAGACCGGCGGCGAGGATGGCGATGGCGCTGACCCAGTCGGTCGGTGGATTCACGATTTGCCTCCGCTGACGAGGTCGCGCACGCGGCTGACGTAGGGATCGTCTTCGGTTGTCGGTGGTTGGTTGTTGGTTGTTCGTGGTGCTTCGAGTTTGCGGAGCTTCACGAACACGATCACCAGTCCGATCGCAAGAGCCGCGACGGGAAGGATCCAGACCATTCCGGTCACGCCTTCGAATTTGGGCTTGAGCAGGACGAACTGTCCGTACGAGAGCTCGAAATATTTGAGGATTTGTTCTTCGGTGTAGCCGCGAGCGAGAAGCTCGCGCACCTGGCCTTTCATGTTGACCGCCATCTCGGACGGCGAGTCGGCGATCGCCATCCCCTGGCACACGGGACAACGAAGAAGGCCGCCGATGCGGTTCGTTTCGCGGAAGAGCTGCTCTCCCGACACGGGCGTGCCTTTCGGCGCGCCGACGAATTGCGCGGCGTCGGGAACTTTCAGGTCTTGCGTCGCGAAGAGCAGGAGCACGAGTGCGAGCGTCTTCATGGAGTCATCGCTTTCCGGAGATTCTCCTGGAGGATGTCGGACGACATCGGTCCGCTGTACTTCGCGCGGATGATGCCGTTCGCGTCGACGAAGTACGTCTCGGGAACGCCGCCGATGCCATACGCGATCGCGGTCTTTCCGGCCTGATCGACGACGGTCGGATAGCTCGATCCGCGCTGCTGCAGAAATCCGAGAATCTTCTCTTCGGTGTCCTGGAAGACCACACCGAGAAACTGCACGTTCGGCTGCAGCGTGCGCGCGTTCGCGACGAGCACCGGATGCTCTTCCCAACACGGACCGCACCATGTCGCCCAGAAGTTGATGATGACCGGCTTTCCCTTGAACTGCGCGAGATCGATGGTCTGGCCCGTGCCCACTTCGCGAAGCGCAAACGCAGGCGCGGGCTTGCCGATGAGCGGCGTGCGGATCTCCGCGGGATTTTTTCCGAGCCCCAGAAAGAGCACGCCGAGGAGCGCCGCGGCGATGATGAAGCCGACGATGAGAACAGTTCGATTCATGCGGTCTCCGCTGCAGCTTCAGGCAACGTCTCTGTCGATTCGCTCACCACGGCGCGGCGCGACGGAATGAGTCCGAACAGCGCGCCCAGTCCCATGGCAATGACCGAGATCCAGATCCAGACCACGAGCGGCGACGCGAACACGGCGATGCTCGCCGTCTGATTCAGCAGGTCGACATTGCTCAGCGAGATGTACAGATCGCCGCCGAGCGTCGTGTACACGTCGGGCGATCCGATGGGCTCGCGCATCATCTGGTACTGGTTCATGTTGGGCTCGAGCGTCGCGACCGGTTTGCCGTTTCGGGCGATGACGAATGTCGAGATGATCGACGAGCGATGCGGCTCCTGGACTTCCTTGATTCCGGTCAGCGTGATGTCGTAACCGGAGGCCTGCTGCGTCTGTCCTTTCGCGAAATGCAGCTCGGTGGTCTGACGCATCGAGCTGCTGACGGCAATGGCAATGATCGCGACGACGGCCGACGCATGCACGATGTACGACGCGAAGCGACGCCGCCCGCGGCGCAACTGCCCGTCGACGAACGCGAGCCCCGCGGGCTCACCGCGCCGCATCCGCTGTCGCATCGGCACGAACATCTCTTTGAGTGTGACCTGCGCGGCGTAACCGCCAAACGCGAGCGTCACGAGCGTCCACGGGTTGCGCACGCCCACGACGTAGCCTAACGCCGCGAGCACGACCGCTCCGATGAGCGGCGGCAGGAGCGATTTGCGAATCTGTTCACCTGTCGCGCGGCCCCACGGAAGCGCAGGACCGATGCCGAGGACGAACAGCAGCACCGCGCCGATCGGCACGACCATGCTGTCGAAGTACGGGCGTCCGACGCTCATCTGTTTCCCCTTCACCGCTTCGACGATGAGCGGGAACACCGTCCCGATGAGCACCGTGAACGTGAGCAGCACGAAGAGCAGGTTATTGACGAGGAACATGGCCTCGCGGCTCGCCGCGCCTTCGATCCGGCCCTCGGTCTCGAGCTTGTCGATGCGGAACGCGAGCAACGCGATCGAGAACAGCAGCGCGAAGCCGAGGAACGCGAGAATCGTCGGACCGATCGCGCTCTGCGTGAACGAGTGCACGGAGTTGAAGACGCCGGAGCGCGTCATGAACGTGCCGAGGATGACCAGCAGGAACGTCGCCTGGATCAGCGTGACCGTCCATCCCTTGAGGATGCCTTTGCGCTCGACGACCATGATCGAATGCAGCGCCGCCGTCGCGGTGAGCCACGGCAGCAGCGACGCGTTCTCGACCGGATCCCACGCCCAATACCCGCCCCATCCGAGAACTTCGTACGCCCACCAGCCGCCTAACATGATCGCGATCGACTGGAAGATCCACGGCAGCATCAGCGACTCGCGCAGCGGCTTGAGCACGGAATGCCCGAGCCGTCCCTTCAGCAGCGCCGCGCACGCGAAGCCGAACGGAATGGTCATGCCGACGTAGCCGAGGTAGAGGAACGGCGGATGGACCGCCATCAGAAGGTGATTCTGGAGTAGCGGATTCGGACCGGGACCGTCGAGCGGTGGATTGGGAATCGTGTGGAACGGATTGGCCGGTCCGGCGATCAGGAAGCTGAAGAAGGCCGCGCATCCGAGCCACACGCCGATCGCGTCGGGCTGATATTCGGGATACCGGCCGCGCGTGAGGAATGTCGCGATGGCGATGTACCCGCCTAACACGAAGCCCCAGAAGAGAATCGATCCTTCGAGCGATGACCAGAGACTCACCACCGTGACCCACGTCGGCACCGAGCGCGATCCGACGTGCGCGACGTAACTGACGGAGAAGTCGTGCCGGAGAAGCGCGACCACCATCACCACCGTCGCGAGCATGATCAGCGCGCAGTAGAGGTACGCGAAGCGGCGCGCCCACTTGAGGCCATCGACCGAGCGCGTGCGTCCGGCGGCGAAGCCGAGAAGCGAGCCCGCTGTCGCAGCGAGGAGGGATCCGAGAATGAGGAGACGACCGAGGGAAGCGATCATGATTGTCCTTGCTCGACCGACTTCATCATTCGCTCGAGCTCTTTGCGATCCACCGGATGGCCTTTCGCCGGCGGCTTGTACTCGTTGTTGTGCGAGACCATGAGGCGGCTGCTCTGAAAGTATCCGCCGCGCACCATCGTCCCTTCGACGACCACGCCGATGTTCTCGCGGAACATCTGCGGCGGGACGGTGCTGGTCTTCACGTGCACGACGTTCTTGCCGTCCTTCACGTCGAACGCGACCGCCGATCCGCCTAACTTCTTGATCGAGCCCTTCGCGACCATGCCGCCGAGGCGGATCGATGCGCCGTACGCCTTGTCGCCGTTGGCGAGAAGATCGGACGGCGTCCAGTAGTAGACGAGGTTCTTGTTGATTCCGCTTCCGGCGATCACGGCGAACGCGATGCCGGCGATGACGAACGCGCCGAGCATGAAGAGGCGCGTGCGCGTGCGCATCGCGTCAGTGGCGCTGGTCATGTTTCGCCCCTTTCCGTCGCAGGAACAGCGACACGCCGTAGATCAGAAACATGGCCGCCGTGAGCGAGTACGCCGCCCACACGAATTCCCATCCGCCGGTAACGACTCCCTGGTTCATGCGAGCTCTCCTGCTTCTTCCCCCGTGAGGACCGGCGGCGCCGCGAGCTCGTGCTGGAGGCGCATGGCCGCGATGCGCGAGCGCAGCATGAGGAAGCCGATCATGAGGAACAGAACGCCGAACGCGTTGACGCGCAGCGGCAGATGGAATTGAGACGACACGGTCTGCGGCGTCGACTGTTGCTGGTGCAGCGAGTTCCACCACTTGACCGACATGTAGACGATCGGCAGATCGATCGACGCGACGATCGTCGCGACCGCGGACCAGATCGCGCGCTTGACGGGATCGTCGACGAAATGACGCAGCGCGACGATGCCGAGAAGAGAGAAGAGCAGAACCGCCGTCGAAGTCAGGCGCGGATCCCAATCCCACCAGACCCCCCAGGTTGGCTTCGCCCAGATCGCGCCCTGGCAGCAGAGCAGAAACGCCATCAGCGCGCCGACTTCCAGTCCCGCTTCGAGACGCGCGTCCCAGTTCATGTCGTTCTTGAAGAGAAACACGACCGCGCATCCGAACGCGAAGAGCACGGAGAGCATCCAGTTCCACGCCGTCGGCACGTGCACGTACATGATCCGTTGCACGTTCCCCATGTACTCCTCGGCCGGCGCAACGAAGAGGCCGAAATACGATCCGGTGAGAAGGCAGGCCACCCCGAGGGCAAGCAAGACGTACGGCGTGCGGGAGGTCGAGACTCTGGGCATTTCCATAGTGCTTTCTCTCATTCTTCCACGACCAGCCGGAACAGCACACCGCAGAGCGACCAATAGATCAAGTCGAATGCGAGCAACAGCACGATCCACGACGTCGCTTGACCCATAGGATCTCCCAGAATCGCGAACGATGTCGCTTTGACGGACGCGAGCAGGGCCGGGACGATCAGGGGGAACAACAGCAAAGGAAGGATCATCTGTTTCGCCTTCAGCTGCGCGGTCATGGCGGCGTAGAGCGTTCCCGGTGCGGAGAGACCGGCGGTGCCGAGGACGATGATCAAAAGCAGATTCAGCAATTGGGTCGTGCCGGCATCGTACAGAACGACCATGACCGGTACGAGCGCCACTCCGAGAACCGCGAGCTGAAGCCAGTTCGCGATCGCCTTCCCGTAGTACAGCGCGTGAGGATTGGACGGAAGGAGCAGCAGTCCTTCCAGCGCGCGATTCTCCATCTCCGCGTGGAAAGACTCCGCGAGCGTGAGCGTCGACGAAAGGAGCAGGCCGAGCCAGAGGAAGCCCGCGGAGAACGTGCGCAGCGCTTCCGTGTTCGGGCCGATGGCGAAGCTGAAGAGAAGGAGCGCCGCCGCGCCGAAGACGAAGACGGCCATCATCTGGCTGCGCGAGCGCCACTGGAGGAGGAGCTCTTTGCGGAGGGCGGCGGTCAGCACACGGACTCCTGTGGGGCCGCCGGCTCGGCGGCCGTCTCGCGGGCGGCCCGCCCGCGGTCCAGCGGACCGCTGAGCGGCCGGCCAGCGGCCGGCCCCACGACGCGGCCATCTTCGAGCATGAGCGTCAGGTCCGCGAGTTGGGCGCTGCGCTCGATTTGGTGCGTGGTCATCAGGATCGTCGCGCCGCGCGCTTTCAACGCCCGGATCACCTCATCGACGAGATCGAAGCCCGGCGGGTCGAGCGCGCCGTACGGCTCGTCGAGCAGAACGATTTTCGGCTCCTGCAGCAGCACACGCGCGAACGAGAGGCGCTTGCGCATGCCCGCGGAGAACGTGGAGATGACATCGTTCGCGCGCGCGGCGAGGCCGACCTGTTCGAGCACGCCGGCGATGCCGTCGCGTCCGATTCGCAGATGATCGGCGACGACGTCGAGATTCTCGCGTGCGCTGAGCGATTCATACAGATAGTTCTGATGCGCGAGCAGCGCCGTTTGTTTGCGCACGTCTTCGCGCTCGTGAACGACGTCGAATCCGCCGACCGTCGCTCTTCCGCGATCTGGACGGATGGCGGTCGCGAGGACGCGAAAGAGCGTCGATTTTCCTGCGCCGTTGCGTCCGGTCACCATCATCACCGTGGCGGTGGGAACGCGGAACGTGACATCGACCAACGCCCACCGCCGGCCGTAACGGCGGGCGAGCTGCTCTACTTCGACGGCGACGTCGCTCATTGCAGGAGGGAGTCTACGCAAGCCGTTATCATTCCGCACCATGCGTAAGCTGGCTACTCTGGCTTTCCTCTTCGGCGCCGCCTGCACGACCCCTCCCACAACCACCCCAACCGCGGCACCAGAGCCGGCCGGCCCGTACGGGATGACCGTCGCAGAAGAAGCGCGCATTTTCGCGCTCGAGGATCGCCGCGAATTCGATCCCGCACTCGTCGCCGCGTGGGTGCAGCATCCGAATCCTCTCCATCGTCTGCGCATCGCGCTCGCCCTCGGGCGCATCGGTCCCCACACCTTCATCGACGAGAACGGCAACGATCGCTACGAGCCGCCGGGCGAGCGTCGCGCCGGCGTGAAGGAGTTGATCGCGCTCGCGGGCGACCCGGATCGCCGCGTGCGCGAGATGGTCGCGTTCGCCCTCGGCGAGATCGGCGATCCGTCCGCCGCGACGGCGCTCTTCACGCTCGTCTCCGATCACGACCTCGGCGTCGCCGCCGAGGCGGCGGAAGCGTTGTCGAAGCTCGGATCGGACAAAGACTTCGTTCGCGAGCACCTCGATCGCTATCTCTGGATGATGGACGAGAAAGTGCCGGAGGGGCTTCGCGCGCGCGCCGTGCGCTTCCTCTTCCGCTTCGACGATCCGCGCGCGAGTGAAGCGGCACAGCGCGCGCTCGCGTCGTCGTCGAGCGCGGTCCGGCAGGAAGGCGCCTACGCGCTCGCGCGCAAAGCGCACGCGCCGGCGCGCGATCAACTCGCTCTGCTGATGACGGACGCGAACACGCTCACGCGCGCGTACGCCGCGACCGCACTCGGGCGCATCGGCGATCCTGCGTCCGTGCCCGCCTTGGTCACTGCACTCGGCGACGTTCATCCCTGGGTGCGCACGAACGCCGCGGTCGCGTTGGGCCGCGTCTTCGACAAAGACGCGACGGCTGCACGCGCCGACGACCTCCCGCGCATTTTCGCGGCGCTCGAAGATCCGGATCCCGGCGTGCGCGCATCGGTGGTGGAGATTCTTCCACGCTACGCGAAGATCAACGACACCGCCAAGGATCGTCTCGTCGCGCTCTCGATCAACGGATCGAAGACGGAGCGCGAGCTCGCCTCGCGCGCAGGTCTGCGCATCTTCGGCAACGAGACGAAGGACTACTACCGGAACTTCGTGTTTCCTCAGGAGCCGTGGGGCATCGTCCGGATGCTCGAAGGGGCTGCGGCGTGGTCCGCGGGATATCGCGAGCTGTTCGAGAACCACGCGGATCCGATGGTCCGCGCGACCGTCCTGAGCACGATTCCCGACAACCGCGTCGGCATGGAGTCGGAGCGGATCAAGAAGAAGCTCGACGATCCGGACGTCATCGTGCGCGCGAACGCCTATGAACGATACGGACTTCTGACCGAGGAAAACGCGGACGTCTGGCTGAAAACGCTGAAAGACGCGGAAGTCCGCGAGCGGAAAGAAACGATGAACGATGCGCGGATCGCGGCGATCACCGCGATCGCATCACGCGAGTTTCCCGATCGTCTCGCGTATTTGTCCTCGTTCCTCGCCGACGACGATCCGGTCGTGCGACGCGTCGCCGCCGATCTGATCTCGGAGAAGCACGGCATTCGTCCGCGCTACACGCCGCTGCCGGTCAAAAAAACGGAAGCCGAGTACGAAGAGATCGTGCGCTGGTCGCACGACCCGCACACGGCGACGATTCGCATGACGCGCGGCGTGATCGAAGTCGCGCTGATGACGCAGGACGCGCCGGTGACGACGTGGAACTTCGCGCAGCTCGCGAAGAAGGGATACTTCGACAACTCGTCGTTCATGCGCGTCGTGCCGAACTTCGTGATCCAGGGCGGCGATCCGCGCAACGACATGAACGGCGGCCCGGGCTACGCGATCCGCGACGAGATCAATCTGCAGAAGTACACGCGCGGCGCAGTGGGCATGGCCCTCTCCGGTCCCGACACCGGCGGCTCGCAGTTCTTCATCACCCACTCGCCGCAGCCGCATCTCGACGGCGGCTACACGATCTTCGGACGCGTGTACGAAGGGATGAACGGCGTGGTCGATCAGACCGAGCGCGGCGATCGCGTCGAGACGATCCTCATCGACGCGAAGCCCGCGCCGGGCGCAGAACAGATCGCGTCCGTTCCGAATGTCTCGCTTCCGCTGAAGATCGGAAAGTTCCCGGCGGAGCAGCTTCTGAAGATCATTCCGGATTACGAGCAGCGATCGAAGGACTATCAGCCCGACGGCACCGTCGTCGAGATGATGAAGTCGTACGTGCAGCCCGACGATCGCGTCGAGGTGTACATGGGCACGTGGTGCCCCGACAGTCAGCGCGAGGTGCCGAAGCTCCTGCGCATCCTCGGCGATCTGCGCTCGCAGTACGGCGTGGAGCTGCCGGCGACGTTCGTCGCGCTCGACAAGTCGAAGCAGAAACCGCCGGAGCTCATCCGGGGCAAGTCGATCGACAAGGTCGCGACGTTCATCTACTACCGCGGCGACCAGGAGCTCGGCCGCATCGTGGAGAAACCGGCCTCACCGCTGTTCGAAGACGATCTGCTCGCGCTCGCGGCGGCGGGGAAGTGACTTGGGTCCGCTGATCGGACGACTGCTGCAACTCGCCGGGATGATCGTTCTTCCGATCGGCCTCTCGTACGGCTTGCTGCGCGACGACATCAAGACCGAGGTGCGACTGCTGGCGATCGGCGGCTTCCTGTTCGTCCTCGGATGGATTGTCAGCCGAGAACGCAAATGAGATTCACGGTCGTTCTCACGGCGAAGTTTCCCGCCATCACGCGCGAGATTCTGGCAGCGCACTTCGACGTGATCGAGCATCCGACGGAGCACGACCGGACGGAAGACGACGTGATGACGATCGTCCACGAGGCGGATGCGGCGATCGTGTTGTTGTCGGATCCGATCACGCGTCGGGTGATGGAGTCGAATCCGAATCTGCGCATCGTGTCGAACTTCGCGGTCGGCTACGACAACGTCGACATCGACGCGGCGCGCGAGCTCGGCGTGGTGGTCACGAACACGCCGGGCGTGCTGACCGAAGCGACGGCAGACCTGACGATGGCGTTGATCCTCGCGGTCACGCGGCGCGTGGTCGAAGGCGATGCCGAGATTCGCGCGAGCGGCCGCTGCGAGTGGGATCCGCTCGCATTCCTCGGCATGTCGCTGCAGGGCAAGCGCCTCGGCATCATCGGCATGGGTCGCATCGGGACCGCGGTGGCGACGCGCGCTCGCGCGTTCGGAATGGACGTGATCGGCGTTCGGCGCGGCGAATCGATCGACGAGCTTCTCACGACGAGCGACCTCGTGTCGCTGCACGCGCCGTTCTCGAAGGAAACGCATCATCTGATCGATGCCGCGGCGCTGGCGAAAATGAAACGCGGCGCGATTCTCATCAACACCGCGCGCGGCGCGCTCGTCGACGAGAGCGCACTCTGCGACGCGCTCGAGAGCGGTCATCTGCGCGGCGCCGGACTCGACGTGTACGAGCTCGAGCCGGACGTGAATCCGCGCCTAACACGAATGAAGAACGTCGTGATTCTTCCTCACATCGGATCGGCGACCGACGAAGCGCGCAACGCGATGGGACGCATCGCCGCGACGAACGTGCTGTTGTTTTTGCGAGGGCAGGAGCCGTTGCATCGAGTGGTGTGATACCTATTGTCATCCCGAAGCGTAGCGAGGGACCTGGGTGTGCGGGAGGCGCGATGAAGGTGCCATCACACCCGCCCAGGTCCCTCGCTACGCTTCGGGATGACAAGCAAAGATGAAGCTCACTCCCCAAACCGCCGTTCTCGTCGTCATCGACGTACAAGAGAAGCTGATGCCAGTGATCGACGCGCGTGAAGAGGTCGAGCGCAACATCGATCGTCTCGTGCGCGGCTGTCACCTCCTCGGCCTTCCCGCGCTGCTCACCGAGCAATACGTGAAAGGACTCGGCGCGACCGTCGAGCCCGTACGGCGTGCATTCGAAGAAACGTCCGGCTATCGACCGATCGAGAAGGACTGCTTCTCTGCGCACGGCTGCGAGCCGTTCGTGGCGCAGCTCGCCGCGCTCGAACGCACTCAGGTGATCGTCGCGGGTGTGGAAACGCACGTGTGCGTCTATCAGACCGTGCGCGACCTGCTCGCGGCGCGATTCGAGGTCGCGGTCGTCGCCGATGCCGTTTCCTCCCGCACGCGGTCGAACAAGGAGATCGCGCTGCAGCGCATGATTTCGGATGGTGCGAAGCTCAGCTCAACCGAGATGGCGCTTTTCGAACTGTGCGGTGTGTCCGGCACCGAACAATTTCGCGCACTCTCCAAACTCATTCGGTGATCTCGCGCAAGCGGCCCGTAAATTGCTGCACATTTTTCGGTGCATAGGCTTGGCGCTCGATGCGAACTGAAAAAAGAATCCTGATCGTCGATGACGACGAGGCGATCCGCACCCTCATCACGCGGGTCCTCCATCGCCGCAGTTTGATCGTCGACACCGCGCGGGACGGAGAAGACGCGCTGCTTCGCATCGCCGAGCATCGTTACAAGCTCATCATTCTCGATCTCATGATGCCGCGCATGAACGGCTACGAGTTTCTCGAGCACCTGGCGTTGCTTCCGATCTCCACGCGGCCGACCGTGCTCGTCCTCACCGCAGGGCTCGAGCCGAAGCCGTTCGAAACGAGTCTCGTCGTCGGAACGATCCACAAGCCGTTCGACCTCGACATCCTCCTCAGCGCGGTGCATGCCTGCCTCGGCAATACCGCGGAACAGCCGCGTCCGGATGTTGCTGCGCCTCTCGAGATCGACCGTTCCGCCTGCCGCGAAGAAGCCAATTAGGCACGTCTTTTGAGCTTGCTTTCCCTGCGACAAAAGGATGTGCAAATGAGTCATATGCCGAGAGTTTTGATCGTGGAAAGCAACGACGTTCTTCGGGCGATGCTCTTCACGATCCTTCGACATCAGCCGATCGGCGTCGACACCGCCGCGTCGGCCGAGACTGGTTTGAAGAAGATCAAATTCTGCGAGTACGCATTCATTCTCATCGACATCGACACGCCTGACAGCGCGTCGTTCCTCGAGCAGTTCCGCGAAGAGCGGCCCGATGCGCCGACCTTCGTTTTCGCGATTCGCGATCCGTCCAACGACACGGAGCTCGATCCCGAGTTGGTCTCCGCGGTGATGAACAAGCCGGTGGAGATCGACACGGTGGCCGAGCTCGTGCGCGAGTGCGCGCAGGTCGTCCGGCGGCCAGCGGATCCGGCCCGCTGCCCGCCTGCGGAGAACGACATTCGGGCGCGGATGGAGCGAGGACCCGGCTTGGCGAATTAAGTAGGCAGTACGCTTCGCTGCAGTCGGCAGGCAGATTGATCTCCTGCCGACTGCGAACTGCGAACTGCGAACTGCAAACCGCCTCCTGCCATTACACTCCGCGCTCGTGAGTGAGCGCCGCATCGGGATTCTGTACATCGTTCTCGCCGCACTGCTGTGGTCGACGGGAGGCATCGGCATCAAGGCGATCGCCGATCCGCCGCTGAAAGTGACGTTCTACCGCTCGGTGTTCGCGGCGATCACGCTCTTTGCCGTGTTTCGCCGCGATGTCGTCGTGAGACGGTGGAAGTCGTCGTTCGCATTCGGCGTCGCGATCGTTTGCTATGGCGCGTGCCTCACGTCGTTCGTGGTGGCGACGAAGTGGACGACCGCCGCGAACGCGATCTTTCTGCAGTACGCGGGCGTGGTCTGGGTACTCCTGGCCGCGCCGTTCGTTCTGCGCGAGCCGATGCGCCGCCGCGACGTGATCGCGATCATCGCCGCGCTGGCCGGGATGGCGTTGTTCTTCATCGGCAAATTCGAGGCTCGGGGGATGGCCGGAAACGCGATGGCCCTCGTGTCGAGCGTCTTTTTCGCCGCACTCATCCTGTCGCTGCGCCGCGAGCATGACGCCTCGCGCGCCGCGGTGACGTGGGGCAATGTCCTGCTCGCGCTCGCGCTGCTCCCGTTCATCGCATCCGATCTCTCGCTCACACCGAAGTCGTTCGCCGTGCTGTTGTTTCTCGGCGTGTTCCAGATCGGACTCGCGTACGCGGCGTTCGTGAAAGGCCTCAAGCACATCACCGCGACCGAAGCGTCGCTGACGGGAATGCTCGAACCGGTAGCCAATCCGATCTGGGTTCTCCTCTTCCTCGGCGAGGTGCCCTCGGCCTACGCCATCGCCGGCGGCGTGATCGTGCTCGTGGCAATCGCCTGGCATACGATGCAGAGTGACCATCCGACGGTCGAGATGCCTGCGGACTGACACTTGCTATGACCACCCACTCGCTCATCGAGCCCGCGACCGGCACACCGCTGACGGAGATTCCGCGAGCGACCGTCGACGATCTCGATCGCGCGGTGCGCGATGCGGAGCGCGCGTTCCGCGGCGAATGGCGCCGCATCCACACGCGCAAGCGCGGACAACTCCTGCTTCGTCTCGGTGCGCTCATTCGCGAGAACGCGGAAGAGCTGGCGAAGCTCGAATCGCGCAACGTCGGCAAACCGATTCGCGATTCGCGCGACGAGGTCGGCCTCGCCGCGAACGTGTTCGAGTACTACGCCGGCGCGACGAACAAGGTCGGAGGGCAGACCATCCCCGGCGCGGCATCGGGGGTGTTGATGTCCTTCCGCGAGCCGGTCGGCGTCTGCGGAATCATCGTGCCGTGGAACTTCCCGATCGCGATCACGTCGTGGAAGAGCGCGCCCGCGCTGGCGATGGGGAACACCGTCGTGTTGAAACCGGCAGAACAAACGCCGCTCACCGCGATCCGTCTCGCCGAGCTCGCGCTCGAAGCGGGAATCCCGGAAGGCGTGTTCACGGTCGTCACCGGCGCGGGCTCGGTCGTCGGCGACGCGCTGGTGCGGCATCCGCTCGTGCGCAAGATCGCGTTCACCGGATCGACGGAAGTCGGACGCAACGTGATGCGCATCGCCGCCGACGACATCAAACGCGTGTCGCTCGAGCTGGGAGGGAAGTCGGCGAACGTGATCTTCGCCGACTGCGACTTCGAGCGCGCGATCGATTCCGCCGCGACGAGCGCGCTCGGCAATGCAGGACAGGATTGCTGCGCGCGCAGCCGCATTCTCGTCGACGAGTCGATCTACGACCGTTTCGTCGCCGCACTCATCGAGCGCTTCGATCGTGTGCGCGTCGGTGAAGACCGTCGGCGCGAGATAGCAGCCGCGCGCGCATCCTTCATCGCTCGGCGCTTTTCCTCCTGTCGCGAGCGTCGCTCCCTCGGCGCGTCCGCGCTCGACGTACTGCAGCACGCGCTGCA
>Ga0075418_10006128_pt1 | contig 13581 bp, 13 predicted proteins | sample SoiMetdeltSBSDD2_FD_81776 | JGI IMG/M metagenome (GOLD analysis project Ga0075418, IMG submission 81776) | Bulk soil microbial communities from a Populus tree surrounding site in Tennessee, USA - Soil MetaG P. deltoides SBSDD2 | ecosystem: Environmental > Terrestrial > Soil > Tree plantation...
CCAGTGCTTGAGGGAGTCGACGCCGCCAGGCGTACTGGCGATGCGAGGACTCTGGCCGAGGCCCTGTCGCTCTGCCATCACGTGCTCCTGGCTCCCGCACATACCTGGCGTCGGCTGGCCATGGCCAACGAGCTGGTGGCGACAGCAGCCACAGCCGGTGATGGGATGCTCACCCTGATCGGCCTGTGCTGGCGCGCCGCAGATTTATTTCTCCTCGGAGAGCCTACCGCCGAGGCAGCACTCGCAGAGCTACGCCTGCGTGCCGACGCCTTACAATGTCGCAGCATCTTGTTCATCGTGCGCGCTATAGAGGTCATGCTGACCATCAGGACAGGCCAGTTCGCCCAGGCAGAGGCGGCGGCGTCCGCCTGCTTCGCCCTGGGCAACGAGGTAGGAGATGCGGATACGCTGGCCTACTACGGGGCTCATCTCGTGGCCATTCGGACGTTCCAGGGACGCGAAGCGGAACTGGCTGATCTCGCGGCATCGATCGCTACGTCGCCAACCTTGATCGAGCGCGAATGCGCTTTTGGGTTTGCCGCAGCACTATTTGCGCTACGCGCCGGCCAACCGCAACAGGCGCAAGCCTTACTTGAGAGACTAAAACGTGACGGCCTGGACACAATTCCGCCCTCCAGCTCGTGGCTGCTCGCCATGCTTGCCGTTGTCGAACTCGCCGCCACCCTGGAGGATAGCAGCATCGCGCAAGCGGCATATGACACGCTGTTGCCATACGCTGAGTTGCCTATTATGGCATCACTGGCGGTTGTCTGTTTTGGCTCTGTGCATCGCGCCCTGGGAGTCGCAGCCCTGACGTGTGGCCAACTCGATCTCGCCGTGACACACTTGCAGGCTGCAGTGGTAGCAAGTGCACGCCTCGGTCACCGCCCTGCTGCGCTCCAGGCACGGGCCGAACTGGGACTCGCCTATGTACAACGGGATGAGGCTGGCGACGCACAGCGTGGGCGTGCTCTCCTCCAGGAAGCCATGACTGAGGCCGATATCCTGGGCATGCCTGGCCTCGTCGCCCGCTGGCAGGATGCTTTTGCGAAAGTAGAGAGGACAGGTGCTGCCGGCGAAAGCCACCTCGTCAGTGTCACCCCGGCGCCGCATGGGGGCTGGCGCGTCGCCCTGGGCGTTCACGTGGCCACGACTCCAGACCTGGTTGGCATACGCTATCTGGCCCGCTTAGTGGCCGTCCCAAATCAGGAGATCGCGGCGCTGGCCCTGGTTGTGGACCAGGGAAGCGCACCTGCTGTACCAGGCCATCAAGAGGTGCTGGATGCCTCCGCCATGACGGCGCTACGCCGGCGAATTTGCGAACTCAGGCAGGAACCTGTGCTCTCAGCAGACGAACAAGAAGAACTCGAGACATTGACGCACGAACTCGCCACGGCGAGTGGCCTTGGGGGCCGAAGTCGGGCCTTTGACGATGTGCCAGAACGGGCGCGCACCGCCGTACGCAAAGCGCTGAAACGGGCTATCGAGCAGATCACGGCCGCCAATCCGATTATCGGGCAGCATCTGGCGCAGGTGATCGAGACTGGCACGAGCTGTCGTTATCGGGTGCAAGGCAGCGGGCATTGTCATAGACGGATGGGTGGACTCATTAGTTGAACAGACCGAGCCGACCGACGAGATCGAGCCCGATGCAGTGTACGACCGTCCGGAGCCCCAGGTGCTGGGTCTGCCGCAACGGTCGGGGGTGTAGGCTCGGGAGGTCGCGCTGGAGAATGCTACGATACCAGGGGCATAGCCCACGCGGCAGCCGGTGCAGGGGAAAGTAGCGTACCTGCACAGTATCAGTGTCCTGTGCCTGCGGCGGCCCGCTCTGGGGACGACAGACGTAGACAGGTGACAGATGAGCCCGAAAACCGGTGCGCTCATACCAGCCCAGTAACTCGATAATTTCCACCTGTACCCCTGTCTCTTCCTGGACTTCGCGGACCACAGTCGCTTCTGGAGTCTCACCAGAAATCATACCGCCTCCTGGTAGTTCCCAGAACCGCGGGTTATCGCGTTTGACCAGGAGAACCTGCTGGTCCTGTAAGACAATGGCCTGTGGGACGGTTGGCGGTCTGTCCTGTCGCAGCACAGGCATGAGCAGATCATACCAGTATTTATGGAACTGGAAATGCATCATGGACCCCGCAGCATAATGCTGGCACTTCACAAGAAGAGCAGCCCACCTAAGGCAGCAAGCACCCAGTATAAGACACGCTGGAATTTCTCCATAGGCATGTAGCGCCCCAGCTTCCGGCCCACGACCACTGCTACAAGAATACACGGCAGCGCCATGAGGTAGAGCTTGGCAACGGCGACAGTCCAGAAGCCAGACAGCGCATGCCCTGTACAAATAAGTAGGGCGGCCGGCAGAAAATACCCCTGCAGCGTGGCCCGAAAGCGCGCAGGCGCCCAGTGTTGCATGGCCCCGTATAGCACCACCGGAGGCGCGTTGGCATTGTAGACGCCGCCGAGCACTCCCGCCGCAAAGCCGAAGCCATACACGCACCGCGTACGCCTGAGGCGCGGCAGAGCGGGGCGGGTGAGGCTATACAGGCTAAAGGATATCAGGAGTATGCCCAGGGCGATCTTTAATGTCGTTTCAGGAGCAAGCCTGACGACGAGCACACCGACTGGAATACCCACAGCGGACGAGAGCAACAGCCGCCAGGCCGACCAGACATGCAGGTCGCGCCATTCGGTAGAGAGCAGGGCAGCAATGGTGGTAAGCATCACTAAACCGACGAGAGCCGTCGCGGCCTGGAAGCCGAGGGTCATGACCAGCAGCGGCATCGCTATTGACGCCGTACCAAAGCCAAAGGTCGCGTGCGTGAGACTCGCCACAAACAGTATGGCAAGCGTCGGTAGAACTGCCAGTTCAGGGATGGCAATGTCCTCCCAAAGGTTGGATGACCGGGATATTGTCTCCGTCATCTAGCGCGCTCAAGACCTCACTCGATCCGGGCGACGAGCAGTGTTAGAGTGTATCACTGCGGAAGAAGGGGGTGGTCCATTTTCACGTTTGACTCATCCGGAGGACATGTCCATGCCAGGACTCTTGGAAGGAAAAGTGGCCCTTGTTACTGGTGGCAGCTCAGGTATTGGCAGGGCCTCAGCACGCGTTTTTGCCAGGGAAGGCGCCAGAGTGATGGTCGCCGATGTCGCTGTGGAAGGAGGGCAAGAGAGCGTTCGTCTGATTCAGGAGGCCGGTGGTGAGGCGACGTTTATGCAAGTTGATGTGACCCAGGCTACCGAGGTCGCAGCTTTGATTGCCAAGATTATTGCGGTGTATGGCCGGCTCGACTGTGCCCATAACAATGCCGGCATTGAAGGCGCGATTGGACCCACTGCCGACTGCACGGAAGACAACTGGGACCGTGTGATGAGCGTCAACCTCAAAGGTGTATGGTTGTGTATGAAATATGAAATTCCCCAGATGCTCCAGCAGGACCGTGGCACCATTGTCAATACGGCCTCAGCGGCCGGCTTAGTGGGAGCTCGGGGGATACCAGCCTATGTGGCCAGCAAGCACGGGGTCGTCGGCTTGACCAGAACTGCGGCCTTGGAATATGCCAGAGCCGGTATTCGCGTCAATGCCGTGTGTCCTGGGGTCATTCGTACTCCGATGGTCGAGCGCCTGGTCGGCGACCGCCCGCGGGCTGAGGCACGGCTCAGAGAACTGGAGCCGGTAGGCCGTCTGGGCACGCCAGAAGAAGTGGCTGAGGCAGTAATCTGGCTGTGCTCGGATGCTGCATCGTTTGTCACCGGGCACGCCATGTCAGTGGACGGTGGCATGGTGACCCAGTAGCATTTCTGCCTATATCATACAGTGGGGACCAGGCAGAGTGGCTCATTTCACAGGGCGGCGCTGACACTGTGCCTGGTAGAGTTGACCACACGCCAGATGTTCAGTACAATAGCGGTGTTTGAGGGTAGAGAAAGCGCTCAGGACGGAAGTGATAGGGCTGTCCTTCAGTCAGGAAGGCCAAGTGGCTATGCAGGATGAGATTAGCGTCTTCGAAGATTTTCTCCGCAAGCAACGGCTGAAACACTCAAAGCCACGGCGCGATATTGTGGATGTCTTTCTGGCCTCCGACGGGCATCTCACGGCTCACGAGCTCTACCACGAGGTTAAAGAGCGGAATACCAGTATTGGCTTTGCCACCGTCTACCGTACACTGCGGCTTCTGGCTGAGTGCGGCCTGGCACGCACCATGGATTATGGGGATGGTACTCTACGGTACGAGCCGAATCGCTTCCAGCATCACCACATTATCTGCACCGCTTGCAATCGTACCATTGAATTTCTCAGCCCTGAACTCGAAGCGCTGATCCATAAAGTGCAGCAAGATCACGACTTCACACCACAGCAGCATGCGGTGCGCATCCTCAGCATGTGCGCCGATTGCACGCAGGTCACGCCGCGTCGCAGTCGCCATAGCACTGACCTGGAGGCCATTCTGTCGCGTGACGCGCTCCAGGTCGCCATCGCCAACGAACAACGTGGGCTGCACTTTTACAGTCGGGCTCTGGAAGCGACGCATGACGAGGCGACGCGTGAGGTGTTTGTCCGCCTGGTGGAAGAGGAAAAGCGTCACCTGGCAGCGTTGCAGAAGGAGTTCGAGGCGTTACACCAGGCCCATCCGTCGTTGGACGACGAACCGCCCATGCTCTATTTCGACTATGACCGTCTCGATGAGATTTTTCCCCAAAATCAGCCGAATGTGGTGCAGACTGTGCAGTCGTTCAGTCCGGCGGAAGCGTTGTACATTGCCATGGCGGCGGAGCGGCGCTCGTACGAGTTTTTTAGCGATTATGCAGATAAAGTGGAGTATCCTCGCGGGCGGGCTATTTTTAAGAAATTCGCCAACGAAGAACAACGCCATCTCACCATGATTCGCCACGCCTATGACGCGCTGCAGGACAAAGCCTAGGCCCATAGAATATCAGTAGGCTCAGTCTCAAGCCTGGCGCTTGATGTATAGGCAATACACCCAACAGCGGGCGTTACAGCCAGATTTAGTAACGTGCTCGGCAGCCATGCATTCCTTGCATCACGTACACCGTCCACAAGCCAAACCATTTGACCCCTTCCTGAGACCAGGGTGTACTCTTTTGTGTGAGTGACCGTCGATAGGTCGCACTAGCCCTGCGTGCCCAATGCGTTTACAATTCCTGGCCACTGACGGCAAGCGCTGGTGCATATCCTACTAGACTATCTGGAGCAGTGGTGCCCAACAGGAGTGTACACTGACGTGTTTACTGGCAGACAGAAGCTGGCTTTTGCTCGACGCCTAGGGGACAACTGGCAGGATCTGGCGGATTATTTTGACATGCCAGTCGACCAACGGCACAGCTTCACGCCAGGCCGCGAGCCGCAGGGTATCTGGGAATGGCTCGCAGCGCGCCAACGCCTCCCGGAGCTGCTCGACGCGCTGCGCTATATCGACCGGACAGACATTGTGGTCGAGGTGCTTGCCCCGCCAGCAACGCCCGCCTCTACTCCTGGGATGACCTGGCAGGGCTCACCCTTTCCGGGCTTGCGCCATTTTACGCCAGATGACGTGGCGATCTTCTTTGGCCGGAACCAGGAAAGCACTGAACTGCTGGCGCGCGTGCAGCGCGAGCGCTTCGTTACTGTGGTGGGCGCCTCGGGGTCTGGCAAATCGTCCCTGGTGGCGGCGGGCATGCTGCCGCGACTGCACGAGATTCCCGGTGGTCAGCACTGGCAATGGGTCCGCTTAACGCCCGGTGACCCGGGCGACGATCCTTTCGTGGCCCTCGCCGTCAAGCTGGCACCGACACTGGAACGGCACGGGCTCAATGGGCGCACGATTGCTGACAGGTTACGCGCCAGCGGCGACCTGGCGGCGCTGGCCGAGTTGTTCCTGACGGGTCGGCCAGCCGCGGCCGAGCTGCTGCTGTTCATCGATCAGTTCGAGGAACTGTTCACGCTCACCGCCCCCGCGCACCACCGGCGCTTCATCGCTATGCTGGCCAGAGCGGCGCAGTCACCCCGGCTGCGCACGGTCCTGACCCTGCGCGCCGATTTCTATCACCGCTGCGTCGTCTCCCCCGATCTGGCCGCACTCCTACGCGCTGGCTCTTTTCCGCTGGCGGCGCCTGACATGCCAGCGTTGCTGGAGATGATTGCTGGCCCGGCGGCGGTCGCCGGTTTGACCTTCCAGGACGGCTTACCGGGCCGTATCCTGCGTGATACCGGCAGCGACCCCGGGGCACTGGCGCTGCTGGCGTTTGCGCTGGCTGAGCTGTATGAGGCGTGCCAGCCAGGCACCACGCTTACGCGCGCCGCCTACGACAGCTTTCGCGGGGTGCAGGGAGCCATTGCCAGACGCGCCGAGACAACCTAGGGTGCGCTTACGGAGGCGGCGCAAGGTGCGTTCGGCGAAGTCTTCAAGGAGCTGGTGGAAGTCGACCCGGAACGTGGCATCCCGACGCGCAAGCGCGCGCCACTGGCACACTTTGCTGGCACACCAGCGGCACAGCAGCTCATTGACCGCTTCATTGAGGCGCGACTCCTGGTCTGTGGCGACCCTGCTATAAGCGATGCGGTGGTAGAAGTCGCACATGAGGCGCTGTTGACCTCCTGGGGCCAATTGCACGCGTGGATTCTGGAACGTTTTGACGATCTGCGTCTCTTGCGCCAGGTTCAGCGCGAAGCCGAAGAGTGGGAACGGCGCGGCTATCCCGAGGCGCATCTCTGGCGTCATGAGCGGTTGCAACCGGCCCATGCGATGTGTCAGCGCTTGCAGCCCACGCTGTCGGCCACCATGCAGGCTTTCATCAGGCCGGAAGCCGAACGACTGTTGGAGGAGATCGACAATGCCGCGACGTCCCATCAACGCCGGGCGAGCATTGGTGACCGCCTGGCCGACATTGGCGATCCTCGCCCAGGTATCGGGCTCAACGGCGATGGTTTGCCCGAGTTTGTCTGGCTGCCGGTACCGGGAGGGGAAATTACCCTCGAAGACGATACCGCGACGTTCACTGTGCAGCCGTTTGCCATCAGTCAATATCCAGTCACGTGGGCGCAGTACCGCAGTTTTCTCGAAGCGCAGGATGGCTACCGTCAGCGACGCTGGTGGCGAGGGCTGGCAGAGCGTCAGGCGCAACCTGACGAGCAGTATCGCCAGTAGGATAATCATCCGGCTGAGACCGTCTCCTGGTATGACGCAGTCGCCTTCTGCCGCTGGCTGAGTGCGCGCCTGGGGTATGAGGTCCGCCTGCCCACGGAGTGGGAAAGGCAGCAGGCTGCCACCGGTGGTGATCTAGCCAGGGAGTATCCCTGGGGAGCGGACTGGGACGCTGCATACGCCAATGCCTGGGAGAGCCATTTGGGTCGGACCACTGCAGTTGGTGTATATCCGCAGGGCGCTTCGCCTATAGGAGCGCTGGATATGAGTGGCAATGTGGAGGAATGGTGCCTGAACGAACATGACGACCCTCAGCGTGCCGGGCTGTCAGGCACGGCCCGCCGGGTGGTGCGTGGCGGGTCCTGGGACCTTGTCCAGGGCAACGCGCGCGCGTCATGTCGCTTCGACCTCGCGCCCGACAATCGCAACGACGCTCTGGGCCTGCGGGTGGTGCGGTCGTCCCCCAGCCTTGCCTGAAGTTCTGTTCACTGGAGGCTGTGTCAGCGACCAGGCTGTTCGCGTGCGTAACGCACACGATTTTTTCGATTTTTGTGGTGCTAAGGCTCTGTGTGTACATGGGGATATACCAAAATCTTCCTGTCCACTGTCACTAACGAACAGGTATACACACGAGCTGTTGCGACTATCAATTGATCAGCCAGATCACGATGAAACGTCCCGGGCAACTGGGTTGATTCCACAATGATCTATGGTGTGAGTTCAAGCAAGCGAATACCCGGATAGGCTAACGCCTGATCCAGCCACTCGGCCACTGAACATGGCAAGGTGAGACGGCCATATTCCACTAACTTGGCCACTTCTCAGCAGGAAATGACACTCACTCCAAGACCCTGTGCCTCATGGAGCACCAGATATGTATTGTAGCGCTCAGGCAGGTGCGCATCGCCGTGTACCCACTACACCCAAATGTGGGTATCAAGGATAATCACTGGGCAGCTTCCCAATCTTCCAGGACGACAGGCTCAGTGGGCTCACTGTAGTGCACCGATGTGCCACGCAACGGGTAGTGCTGATGGCTCGCCACGCCAGGTGGTTGCACTAGAATAATCACTTCCACGACCTCACCAGCGCGAAGAGGCAGATTACTCAGCGTAAGAGTTCCGTCTTGCTCTAATATCGTCTCGACACGATAAGCCTGCATACATCCACCTTCATGAGACAGCCTTCCGCATGGTCTCCCTATGCCCTATGGTGTATTAGGAAGCGTACACGATTATGCGACGCTGACCTGCGGTTTTTACACCTCTGATACGCTACGCCGTGACCAGTTCGTGACGGAGTTCCCTCAGTAAGCGCTCTGCGTCTTGCTGCGCAAGCAAACCCTTCCGGACAAGCGCGTAGAGAGAGGCACCGGCAAAGCCAAAAACAGAGAGTAGCTCAATAGCCACGACGTTGCCCTCAGGATCAAAATCTACAATACACACATCGGATTCCTCTTCCGTGCGGCTCCTTGGGGTCTCGGTGATGCGAATATAAGCTGCATCCGCCTCTACATCATACTCGAGTCTCATAGACGTGTTCCTCGGTTGATGACGGTGATGACCAACAGACGCCCCTGGTCCTCGACAAAGCAGATCCGCACGTGCTTCCCGTTCACTTCCCCGAGCACATTCTGCTTCCCGTCGATACCTACGTATCTTACGGCTGGGTTTGCCAGGACGGAGCGCACTTCCTCCTCCGTGACAATGCCTCGGTATGGGTCAGCCATACGGGCACGTGCATGTTGTGTAAATACAATATCCATGCCATGACTATTAGATATCCCAACTCTGCCTGTCAAGAAGGTTGTGTCAGAGGATGGGTAACAATTGCGTTTGTTTGGGGTTTGTTTCTTCTACGCCGTAGGCACATAACGCATGATGGACGCGGCGTTAGATTTTTAAGAAATGCTGTTTGACGCCCAGAGTCAGGGCGGCTCGACCCGCCAAAGACATCTGCGTCAGGCTGACGCAGCGCTAAACAAGCTGCGGCTCTATCTACGCCTGGCGCATCGCTGGCACTGGCTGAACGGCGGACAATACCAGCACGTCAGCACCATGGTGGCGGAGCTGGGCCGCTTGCTCGGGGGATGGATGAAGGCCACGTGAGGCGTCTCAAGGCCTGGGCCCAGGAGACGCCTCTCTTCTGTGTAGGCCCGACGGGCTTGTCAAGCAGAGCCCGTACGGGCAGGACTCATCTGCGCCATCTTTATAGCCTTCGCCTCGGGCCGCAAACCATAGTCGACGGCCAATACCGGAAGCACTGCCCGTGCCAGCGATGCCGGTGAGCAGGCTCGCAACAGCCGGATACGTAGACCTCCGCCCGGCTGCGCCATAAGGGGGATAAGGATGTGGGACGACCGCACCACCCGCAGGCCCACATGGTTGTCGCGATGGTCGGGCGCGAGGTCGATGCGAAATGACGCGCGCGCGTAGTCCTGGACATCGAACCAGGACCCGCCACGCACCACCCGGCGGGCGCCGGGTGCACTGGGAGCTTCGCGACCATCCGTAGGATCATAGGGATACGGGGTATACAGACTGCTGGTCCAGTCCCAGGTATTCCCAGTCATGTCCACTAACCCTTCGGGCGTCCTGCCACCAGGGAAAACACCAATGGGCGTGGTATGGCGTACGTGAGTTTCGAAGGTATTACAGCGCGCCACATCAAAGTCGTCGCCAAAGGCATAGCGGCGGCATTGCACACCGCGCGTCGCGGCTTCCCACTCCGCCTCGGTCGGCAGTCGAAACGTCTCGCCGGTCTGCGCGCTCAGCCAGGCACAGTAGGCGCGCGCCTCGAACCAGCACACCCCCACCACCGGCTGGGCCGGATGGTTGAAGGCATCGTCGTGCCAGTACACTGGCTGGGTCTGACGGCCTGGAGGATATCGTTCAGCGAGCCATACTTCGAATTCATCGTCGTTCATACGGGCGATGGCTTCCCAGTCGTCTGCCTGTTGCGACGTGATGCGTCCTTGCTGATGCCATTGCCGAATGCTGTCGAAATTGTCCTTCAGGTATTTTCGATCATTCCGCCACTGTTGCTTTGCCCCTTCTGCCGTCCCTTCTCCACACCGCCAGGCGCGCGCCTCCTCCGTCTCCCACCAGCGCGCCTCCTCATATCCCCCGGCCTGCATGAACAATGCCCACTCGGCATTGGTCACCGGGAATTGCGCCATGGCAAATGGCGTGAGTTCGACGCTGTGGACAGGCGCTTCGTCCTCGTAGAGTCCTTCATCGCTACCGATGTGATAGATCCCGCTAGGGATATCAATTAGTAGCGGCAGCAGGTAGGCGCCATTAGAGCCTTGCCGGCGCACGAAACGCGGATCGCCGAGCTCGCCGAGAGCCAGGCCCGCGGCAATGCGTGCCCGCAGATCAGCAGCGGGGTCCTGGGTCCGTTCCACCAGTGCCCGGCGCACCTTGTCCTTCAGTCCCTCTGAGACCCTCACCTCCGGCTGCGCCGCGCAGCGGCCCGCCAGCGCCAGGTTCTGGGGCATCAGCTCGGTGACGAAACGGTTAGGATCACGGGCCATGGCCGCGGCCAGCACCGTGGTTTCCTCCCAACCCGTCGTGGGTAGTGGCGGCAGTGGGTCGGCATCGGCCAGGTCGTGCATGGTGGTCTGGAGACCAGGCACGACACGATCGGCGCGCCATTCCTGCTGCACCAGCGCTGGCTGTGGCTGACGTGCCAGTTGCCGCGCCGCAAAGTACTCCTGGAATAACTGGTGTACATAGAGCACTTCGTCGCGGCCCCGGTCTTCATCCAGCACTCCGAGTGCCGCCCCGGCCTTGAGTAAGTCTTCGGCACGCGGGTGATCGAGCAGGGCCAGGGCTTCGTCATAGGCGATGCGCACCTGGGCCGCTTCGTTCACCGCCCGCTGCGTTTGCATCTGAAAGGCCAGCGTGCTTAGCTTCTGGAACAGGATACCACTCTCGGGCAGCTCGAACGGGGGCCATGTGCGCACCTGGACGAGGCGTTGCACGTCGCGCGCGTGCAGCAGGTCACCGGGCTGAAACAGCGCGTTATCACTCTCCACTTCGCGCCGCAAGGCGTGCCGCACGAAGCCTGTGAACAGTGCTGCCCGGCCAGCCGGAATTTCCCCTGCAGTGGTCTGCGCCATCAGCAGTTTGAGGTAATACGGCGAGCGCAGAAGGTCCAGTTGCGGGGTACCCTGGAGATTCTGCCACAGCGTCGCGCTATGCTCCGGACAGTAGAGGGTGAGAAACTCCTGCACCTGCGCATCAGACAAGAGTTCGATGCGCACCTGCGGGACGGGGAGTTCCTTCGACGACAGCGTGACACTGTAATCCAGGTGGCGACAGGAGAACACCACACGATTCCCCACGTAGTCCCGCGCGAGCTGGCGCAAGAAGTCTTTCCACAGCCGCACGGGTTCCGCACCGGCCACGGGGATCTCGTTCAGGGCATCCAGGAGCAGGGTCAGGCGCCGCTGTCGCAGCAGGACCTCGAGCCCTGGCAGGCCAGGGTAGCGTGCGGCCCATTGCGCCGCGAGCCAGTCCTGAGGGAGTGGCATGGGGGCATCGGCACTGGCAGGTTTATAGTCGTACAGGGACACGAAGAACGTCAGAGGCGTCTGGCTGAGATCGTCCCCGGCCTGCCCAGCGAGCGCCGCCTGGGCGCAGTCCAGCTCATAATGCCTGAGCAGCGTGCTTTTGCCGGCCCCTGGTGGCCCGAGCACCACCACGGCCGGCGCCGGCACCTGCGCCAGTACCTCCCCGAGGTCGTGGAATGTCTCGCTGCCGCGTTGCCAGCGCGGCCCTGGCGCATCTTCCCCCTGATCCAGCAGCAGGGTGAGCTGTATGAAGCGCTTGTCCAGGGCGTAGCGCTCGTCCGACCAGCGCGCCACGCAGTCCTGGTAGTAGCGTAGATGCGCCTCGACATGCAGACCCACCGGGACAGGCGTTGAAGGCCCCGGTGGGTCTAGCGAGGGCGGGCCTGCAACACCTCTACAAGATCGTCCCGACCAATGGCCGCCAGCGTTCCGGCTAGCTCTGCGAGGCGTCCACGAGCTTCGAGCCACTCCCAGACGCCCTGCGGTTCACGGCCTCTGTCGAAGCGGGCGCGGTCAGGCAATGGTACGTCCAGGTAGTCAGCGAGCTGCGACCAGTCTGCCAGCAACCGGCTGCAGACCGCGATCTTAGTCTGGCCCGAGTAATGTACTGGCTGGTCGGTGGGCCGCTGTCCTGTCCCCACTGGCCTCGGGCTGACCGCCGCCGCAGCCGGCGTGGCCGCTGTCCGCTGTATCTGGGCAACCGTGGTTTCTGGCGTTGCACGCTGAAACAGGGCAGCGATTTCCTCGGCAATAGCCATCAGTGCGGTTTCAATCTGATACTCATTGCCGGCTGATAAGGGTTGGGCATCCGTAGGACGGAGTTGCATAAGGGCAAGCCAGGGAACCTGCTTCCAGAGACAAGGTCTGACGAGGATGGGCACAATGGGGAGGCCTTCCTGCTGCCGCCGGGTCATGAGACGCGCGACTTCTTCTTGCAGTATAAATGGCGAGGTCAGAAAGTCCGCTGAGATCAAGAACACGGCGACGTGAGCAGCCTCCATCGCCTGACAGATCTCCTGATACCAATCTGCCCCAGCACCAATACGGCGATCGTCCCACAGCGCAAGGATACTTTGCTGTTGGAGCACACCAAGCTGGGTACGAAGCCGATCCTTCCACATTTCATCTCGGTGACTATAACTAATAAAAACTGTTGGTGTAGTCACAGATGCCCCTTCCCTACGTCTTCTCTGTGGGCCCATGCACGACTGCCTGGTCCTAAAGCATCTTTTATACCAGATCTCGATCACAATGTCTGCACGCGCAATATGCGGCTGCGAGCGCCGGCCAAGCCGACAGGATGAAGGAGGGAAAATGCCAAGAAATATTGATGCGAGGGTGAGAGGGCACCTCAAGTTGCGATCAGCTAAGAAGCGGGGTATGGTAACTGCCAACGGTGTATCCGTTTTACAGAAGGAGACGCTCCATGGCGCAATACCAGTTGCAAGTCAACGGCCGTACCGCCACCGTCGAGTCCTGGGATCCCGCCCAGCCGCTCCTCTATGTCCTGCGCAATGCGCTCGGTCTGCACGGTCCGAAGTTCGGGTGTGGGCTTGGTCAATGCGGTGCCTGCACCGTGCTCATCGACGGCACACCTACGCGCTCCTGTATCACGGCCGTCGAACAGGCCGCCGGCCATACGATCACGACGCTCGAGGGACTCGGCACACCCGAACAGCCTGACCCGGTGCAGGCGGCGTTCATGGCCGAGCAGGCGGCGCAGTGTGGCTACTGCACGAACGGCATGATCATGGCGGCGAAAGCGCTGCTCACGCAGACACCGCGTCCAACGTCCGAGCAAGTCAAGCAAGGACTCGACGGTTACCTGTGCCGGTGTGGTACCCACAC
>Ga0075418_10006129_pt1 | contig 13581 bp, 16 predicted proteins | sample SoiMetdeltSBSDD2_FD_81776 | JGI IMG/M metagenome (GOLD analysis project Ga0075418, IMG submission 81776) | Bulk soil microbial communities from a Populus tree surrounding site in Tennessee, USA - Soil MetaG P. deltoides SBSDD2 | ecosystem: Environmental > Terrestrial > Soil > Tree plantation...
CGGGCGCTCGCGGCATCGAGATGCCCGGAGAGCTCGGCGATCTCGTCACCCAGGCGGTCGAGCTCGGTGGTTGAAGCGTCTGGCGCGTGGGAATCCATGGCGACTCCCCCTTCGATTGAGGCGACTGTACACCGCGGTTTCGGAGCCACCTGGGAGGCTTGCCAATGCCCGATTGTGCTGCGAATGCCGCTGTTTCGATGCGGCGAGTGATGGCCTTGCCCCGAGGCTTCTGAGAACCGCACACGCCACGTTCTCGAGACGCGGCGACCGCGCGATCAGCGCGCACAGCAAATGCTGTCAAGAGGGGACCTTCGGATACACGCTCCCGGCCTCGAGGTGTTCGAGTTAGCCAGGCGACGTACGAGGACCGGAGGGCTCGGAATGAGCCCTCCGGTCAGCCGCGCCTATTTATCGAGGGTCAGCTTGACGCCCTCCGCCGCCAGCTTGAGGTTGGCGCCCTGGGTCGTGCTCTTCAGCTCGACGACGACGCCGTTCTGGTTCTTCATGGCGCTGATCCCGGCGCCCCCACCGACGGTTCCCTCCGCACCTCCGGCCGCGTAGGTCCCGCTGAAGTCAGCGAGCTTCTTCAGGTTGAAGACATTTCCCGCCGCCGTCGCACGGGTCATGCCCACTTCTCCAACGGACAGCCCCTCGACCTTGAAGGGATAGGTCTTTCCCTGATAGGAGAGCGTGCCCTTGCCCCAGGTCCACCCGATCCCGACGGCCACCGAGCCCTCCGTTAGCGTCAGGGTCGCGTCAGGTTTCTTGGCCTGAGCGGCCGCAAGCCCGGCGAGCAGTGCAATGAAACTTCCGACCAGCATTGAGGCGATCACGGAACGACGCATGACGAGTCTCCTTTTGGGTTGAAGTGTCACGATCTCGATGGTCCCCCTCTTTGGTGCTCGGCTCAAGGGCAGCGCCACGATTCGCTCGTGTTCCCGAGCCAGTCACGCTTGATCATACGCGACCAGAGCTGTTGCGCGATGTCGTCCAGCGAAACGGTCGAGTCCGTCGTGAGGACCGGCGCCGCCACGGTCATTTCGCCGGTGGACTCCGACAGCAGGTGCCCCGTCCGCGCATCCCAGAGCTGCAGCCACAGACGCAGGGTCGAAACGCGGGTCCTGACGATCTTGAAGCCCGCGAACTCGAACTTGTCGAGCACGGTCTGGCCGAACTCGGCGAGCCCCGGTTGCAGCACGTAACGGGAGCCGAGGGCGGCGCCGATCCGCTCGAGCCGCGCTCGATCCGGGATGCCGCCGCGGCTGTAGCTCGCGAGGAGCTCGGCGTACTCTCCGGCCAGCCGCTCGTCGGTGAGCCGGTTCAGCGCCTCCCGCATCGGAATGACCCGGATGGGCGGCGACGCCTGCGAGAGCGCGGTGGCGAGGGCGTGCGAAACGGTGGGGCTCAGGCCCTGGATCGAGGCCGGCGCGACGACGCCCAGGGTCGCGACCGGCGCGCACGCCAGGACGGCAATGTCGAGCGACGGGGACTTCGGCCCGAGCGTGACGTGGTCGTCCCACAGGTGGACCGGAGTGCTGCACCCGGCTGAGAACATCGCGACCGATGCGAGGATCGCGACGGCAATCCGCGTGGCCAATCCGGAGCTACCCCAGGCGGTAGACGCGGACGGCGGTGTCGTGAAACAGCGCGGCGCGCTCGGCGGCGGAAAAGCCAGCCGCGATGCGCTTGAACGAGTTCCACAGCACGCGATACGACACGCTGGCCTTGTCCACCGGGAAGTTGCTCTCGAACATGCAGCGCGCCACGCCGAAGCACTCGATGGTGTGCAGATACCAGTCGCGCGTGGCCTCGGCCAGCTCGACCGAGCCGATCGGCTGCTCCCGCTTGTGGAAGCCGAAGCCATTGAGCGGCATGACGAGGCCGCCGAGCTTGACCACCACGTTGGGGCAATCGGCGAGCGCACGGATCGCGGTCTTCCATACGCCAAAGACCTCGGCCCGGCGTCCGGCGTAGGGCCCGATGCCGAGCGGGCCGCCAAAGTGGTCGAGGATGATCGTCGTGTCCGGGAACGCCTTGGCGAGATCCGTGAGCTCCGGCAGCTGCGGGTGATAGAGCCACGCGTCGAAGGTGAGGCCGCGCGGCGCCAGCTCGGCGAAGCCGCGGCGGAAGCGCGCGTCGCCGAGCAGGCCGGGCGGGGGATTCGTGTGAGAGTTGCGGACCTGATCACTCGCCTCCCAGCCGGCGGCGTGACGGATGCCGCGGAACCGGGGGCTGACGGCCAGATGCGCGTCCAGGACCGGGCCAACCCGTTCGCCGAGGGCAAGGTCGGCGAAGCTCACGATGCCACCGGCGACCCGTGTCGATCCGAAGCCGCCGCTGGCGCTCATGGCGGCGACACCGTTCACGAACTCGGTCTCGCCGACCGGGCGCATCTCCGGAGGGCCGCTGGCGCGATACATGGACATGCACTCCACGAACACCGTGGCCACCACGTTGTGGCCGCTGCCTGTGTCGGCCCGCAGCTCGTCGAGAAGATAGCGTCGGCCGGGATGGTCCCAGAGATGGTGGTGCGGGTCGCAGATGGGCCGCTCGGGCTCGAGAACGTCTTCCACGGGCGTTCCGCTCACGGCGATCCTGGACGATCGCCGGTGTGGATCGAAGCATTACCCCGGTTCCAGACGACGGACTGCTTGATCCGGGCGATCCGCCAGCCGGCGGCCGCCCGCACGAGGGTGTGCGTGTAGTGGGCCAGGGTGTCGAAGGTGTTGTCCGACTGCCGGGCCGGGTCCAGGCGATGGATCAGCGTCGCCGAGACACACGTCGCGTGATCGCCGTGCAGCGTGACGAGGTGGTTGGTGCTCAGGTGCTGGGTCATGAGCTTCTCGTGCGCACGGCGGCGCAGCTCGACGAACGCGTCGGCCGTGAGCCGGGTGGGACCGGCGCCGCGCAGGTCGGAGTAGTCGCTCTCGACCTCGTCGGTGAAGCACGCGCGGGCGGCCGCCCAGTCCTTGGTGTCGAGGGCGTACGCCCACCGCACGATCGTGTCGACGATCGCCTGGCGATCGATCAGTGCCTGGAGGGCAGCATCCATTTCCCGACGCGATTGTACCCCCTCGCTCGGCTAGAATCGCTTCTCATGCTCAACGTGCTCGTCACGATGCCCTTCAGCGAGGCGCAGCTCGATCGCATGCGGCGCGTTTCCCCGTCGATCACGGTGACGCGCGAAGATCCTCGGCAGGCCGACTACGCGAGGGCCGACGTGCTCTACGCCGGCGCGCCACCCCGCGATCTCGGCCGGGCGGCGCCGCGTTTGAAGTGGGTGCAGCTGCACATGGCCGGGGTGAACGCGCTGTACGACCATCCGCTCTACACCGACAGCGCCATCACGCTCACCACGACCAGCGGCGTACACGCGGCGACCATCGCCGAGTACGCGATCACCGTGCTGCTCGCCCTGGCGCATCGGGTACCGCGGATGGTCGAGTGGCAGCGGCGCGGAGGGTGGCCGCCCGACGATCAGCGCTGGTCGCTGTTCGTGCCGACCGAGGTCCGGGGCGCCACGCTCGGGATCATCGGCTACGGCAGCATCGGTCGCGAGCTCGCGCGCATCGCCAAGACCGCGTTCGCCATGCGCGTGCTGGCCTGCAAGCGTGACCCGGCTCAGCGCGTGGACGCTGACTACTGCCTGCCGGGTACCGGTGATCCGGAGGGTCGACTCCCGGACGCCTGGCTGTCGCCGGCGCAGCTCCGTGAGCTACTCGCGCACTCCGACGTGGTGGTGATGGCCGCGCCGCTGACCCCGGCCACGCGTCACATGATCGGCGAGCGGGAGCTGGCGGCCATGAAGCCCTCGGCGTACTTCATCAACGTCGGGCGCGGCGCCACGGTGGACGAGGCCGCGCTGGCGCGGGCGCTGGCCGACGGACGGATCGCGGCAGCGGCGGTCGATGTCTTCGCCCAGGAGCCGCCACCGCCCGGCCATCCGCTGTATGCGCTCGACAACGTGATCCTCTCGCCGCACGTCTCCGGCTTCGTGCCGAGCTATGACGACTGGTGCTCGGACCTGTTCGCCGAGAATCTGCGGCGCTATCTGGCCGGCGGCCCGCTGCTCAATCAGGTGGACCGCGCCCGGGGCTACTGAGTGTGATCATTGATCGAGGCGACCGAGTGTGACGGCAGCGGAGCTGGACCGACATCGCTATGTGAGCCTGGCCACGTTCCGCCGGGACGGCACCGAGGTCGCAACGCCGGTCTGGTTCGCCGACGCCGAGGGAAAGCTCTACGTCTTCACGGCCGGCGGGTCCGGCAAGGTCAAGCGCCTGCGGCGTTCGTCACGCGCCCGGATCGCCCCGTGCGACGCGCGCGGAGGTCTCCGCGGGCCGTGGCAGGATGCGACCGCTCAGCTCATCACCGATGGCGGCCTGATCGATCGGGCGCGCGCCGCGCTGAGGGTGAAGTACGGCTGGCAGCTCCGCATCTTCGACTTCTTCGCGCGCCTGGCGGGCCGTGCGCGCCGGCGCGCCTGGATCCAGATCGTGCCGTAGTCGCTTACGTCAGAGGTAATTGTCCTGCTCCTGCTGTCCGATACACTGCGGGCCGTGCGACGAACCATGGAAGCTCGGCGAGCAGGCAGGCCTTCGGCTCCGGCCTTCGGGCCACTGCTCCGGCGCTGGCGGCTGGCGCGTCGACTCAGCCAGCTGGCGCTCGCCACCGAGGCGGAGATCTCGGCACGCCACCTGTGCTTTCTCGAGACGGGACGCGCGCATCCGAGTCGCGAGATGGTCCAGCTGCTCGCCAGCGTGCTCGACGTTCCGCTCGGCGAGCGCAACACGTTGCTCCTGGGCGCGGGCTACGCGCCCGCCTACGGCGAGCGCAAGCTCGACGCTTCCGAGCTGGCGCACGTCCGCCGGGCGCTGTCGTTCGTGCTGCGCCAGCAGGAGCCGTTTCCCGCCGTCGTCGTGGACGGCGGCTGGAACATCGTGATGCGCAACGAGGCCGCCGGCCGGCTCTTCGGCCTGTTCCTCGAGGGCGCCGCGCTCGGCCCCGACGTGGCCGGCAACGCCATGCACCACGTCTGTCACCCCCAGGGTTTGCGGCGATTCATCGTCAACTGGGAAGAGTTCGCCGGGCCGCTGATCCAGACGCTGCACCGGGAGGCCGCCGGCGGGACGAACCCACCGGCGGCCCGCTTGCGTGACGAGCTCCTGGCCTATCCCGGCATGCCGGCCCGGTGGAAGGTCCCGGACCCCCGGGCCTCGGTTCCGCCCGTGCTCGCCATGCGCCTGCAGCGGGATGGCCTGGCCCTGGCGTTCTTCTCGACGCTGACGGCCCTGGCCACCCCTCGCGATGTCACGCTGGAGCAGCTGCGTATCGAGTGCTTCTATCCGGCCGACGACGCCACCGAGGCGACCGCGCGCCGGCTCGCCGGTGATACCGTCACGCGGCCCCTCGCGCACTCAGCTGCTCCATGATGCGCGCCCGGTCGAAGTAGCTCCGCAGCTCCGCGAACCGCCCGTTCGTCACGACCGCCACGTCGCAGCCGACGAGGCTGACCGGAACTGGCCGCCCCTCGGCCGAGGCGGCGGTCGCCGTCAGGCGCCACTCGAACGCCACGCGCCCGCCGTCCGCCTCGACCACGGAGCCGAGCACGAGCGTCACGTCGCGGAACTGCTCGAATGCGTGCCGCACGGATTCCGCGATGGCGGGACCGTTGATCCCGTCCGGCGTGAAGGGGTCGTACAGCGTGCCGTCGGCGGCGAAGACGCCGCGCACGGCGTCGGGGTCGTGCGCGTTCCAGGCTGCGATGAAATCGTTGACGGCGGTGCGCGCGGTACCGATCGTGGTCGTCTGTCCCTGGCTCATGGCTTCCTCCTGGTGATCGAGCGTTGTCGTCACGATCGTCACGATCGCCGCGATCATCGCGGCTCGCAATTACGCAGGAGGTAAGTGGCGCCTCGCTTGACTTGTCCTCGACGGACGACGATCATCGCGGCACCAGGAGGCGACCATGACGGAGAGCACGGGTCCGTTCCGCGATCAGCTCCAGGCGGCCGTCAATGCCCGCCACAGCCGGATGAACCCGTTTACAGAGAAGTGGGTCAACGGCGAGCTGACCCGCGCCCAGCTCGGCGCGTGGGTCTGCCAGCACTACCAGTACGTCTCGCAGTTTCCGCGCTGGTGCGCGACCGTGTACGGCGATTGTCCCGACGCGGATGCGCGCGACTTCCTGCTCGAGAACATCGTGGAGGAAGAGAGCGGCGTGAAGCACGTCGACCTGCTGATCCGCTTCGGCGAGGCGTGCGGCGTGAGCCGCCACGACGTCGAGACGGCCCGGCAGCTGCCCACGACCCGGGCGTTGACCGCCTGGTGCTACGAGACCGCCCGCCGGCCCTTCCACGTGGCCGCCGCCGGCCTGCTGGTCGGGCTTGAGTCCCAGGTGCCCGGGATCTATCGCCGGAACCTGCCGCCGCTCAAGACCCACTACGGGTTCAACGACCGCGAGGTGGAGTTCTTCGCCATCCACATCGAGGCCGACGAGGTGCACGGCGAGCGCGGCTACCAGATCGTCGAGCGCCACTGCACGACGTTCGCGCGGTCCGCCGAGGCGCTGGATCAGGTGCGGCAGGCGACCGAGATGCGCTGGCAATACATGACGGGCCTGCATCGCGCCTACGTCTTGAAGGAAGACCTGTGAGGGAAGGCCGGTGAGCGAGATCCGGGTGGCCGCGCTGAAGGACGTGACGCCGGGACAGCCGTACCCGGTCGAGGCCGAAGGCAAGCCGCTAGTGCTCGTGCGCATCGGCGACGAGGTTCATGCGCTGAGTGCGGAGTGCTCGCATCAAGCCGGCCCGCTCTCGGAAGGCATGGTGTCGGGCACGCGGGTAGTGTGCCCGTGGCACGGCTGGCGATTCGACGTGCGGACCGGTGAGTGCCTGTTCCCCACGCGCGGCGGCGCGGTGCCGTCGTACCCGGTGCGCATCGACGGCGACCAGATCCTGGTCGAACTCGGGTGAGCGCACTCTCGCTCGAGGAGGCGCGGGCCTGCATTGCCCGCGGCGTGCGGCACGCACAGGAGCGGGGCTTCAAGGTCGCGATCGCCGTCGTGGACGACGCGGGACACCTGGTGGCCTGCGAGCGCATGGACGGCGCGCTCTGGGTAACGCCGGAGATCGCGCGGGCCAAGGCCAACGCGGCGGCCGGGTTTCGCGCAACCACGCTCGATCTGGAAGAGCGCTTCAGCAAGCGCATGCTCTTCGCCGACAACGTGGCCACGCTCGGCGACTACTCGCTCGTGTTCGGCCGAGGCGGCGTGCCGGTCGTCCAGGGCGATCGGATCGTCGGCGCCGTCGGCGTCAGCGGAGCGGTCCCGGCCGACAACGACCACGCCATCGCCGACGCGGCTGCCGGCCACCCCACTATCCCGTCCAGCCACTGAACTGGTTCGCGCTCTCCCTCGGGGCGGCGCTCACGCAGGCCGCGCAGTTTGCCGTCGTCAAGGGGCGCGCCCAGGCCATCCCGCCGCTGGCCATCGTGGCCGGGACTCAACTCGTGGCCTTCAGCGCGTGGTTCCTCTACTTCGTCTTCACGCGCGAGCCTTTCACACCACCGAGCTCGGTCTGGCCGGCCATCCCGGCCTCGGCGGTGCTCGTGTTCGGGATGGCCAGCCTGCTCGCACGGGCCAGCGCGCGGGGTGACATCTCGGTCGTCGGTCCGGTCTTCGCGCTGAGCCCGATCTTCACGGTCCTGCCCGACGCGTTCCTGTCAGGGACGCTGCCGAGCCCGCTCGGCTGGGTCGGTCTGCTCCTCGCCGTTGCCGGCACCGCGAATTTGTCGGCGGGCAAGCCGGGGCAGGGAAGAATCCGCGCGCTGCTGGGCCGGCGTGACGCGCTCGATGCGCTCGGTGCCGCGGTGCTACTCGGTGGCCTGGCCGCCGTCGATCGGTGGGGTGCGCTCGCCATCGGCCCGTCGAGCTACCTCGTGTGCTCGCACGGCGCGGCGGCTCTGCTGACGACCGCCATCGTGCTGATCGCCCAGCCGCGGCGGCTCGCGGCGAGCCTGTCGGGACGGAACCTCCTGACGATCGGCGTCCACGGCGCGCTGGGGGTCACTGGGACCGCGATGCAAACGACCGCCCTGACCGAAGCGCCTGCCGCGTACGTCAACGCCATTCGCCGGCTGTCGGCGGTCGCAGCGGTGTTGCTTGGCAGCACGCTCTTTCGTGAGCCCGACCTCGGTCGCCGGCTCACCGCGGCGCTCCTGGCCTGCGCCGGTGCCGCATGCCTGCTCCTGGCCGGCTGAGCGAAGCCCCGACCTATACCTCAGGGCGTCGACCCGTAGAGGTGGCAGGCCACCTGGCGGCCCGCCTCGATGCGGAGCGCCGGCTCCTCCGTCACGCAGTGAGGCATCACGAACGGGCAGCGGGTGTGGAAGCGGCAGCCCGACGGTGGATTGAGCGGGCTGGGGACCTCACCGGTGACCGTGACGTCGTCGCGCGGGGCATCCAGGTCTATGGGCAGCGCGGCGGCGAAGAGCGCGCGCGTGTACGGATGCTTGGGCGCGAGCGCCACGGTCTCGGCGTCGCCGTACTCCACGATCTTGCCGAGGTACATCACCGCGATCGTGTGGCTCATGTGCGCGACGGCGGCCAGGTCGTGCGCGATGAACAGGTAGGACACGCCCAGGCGCGTCTGCAGATCGGTCAGCAGATTCAGGATCTGGGCGCGGATCGAGACGTCGAGCGCGGACACCGGCTCGTCCAGGACCACGAGCCGGGGCGACAGTGCCAGCGCGCGCGCGATGGCGATGCGCTGGCGCTGGCCGCCCGAGAACTCGTGCGGGTAGAGGGTCGCCGCGCGCTCGGGCAGGCCGACAAGGTCCAGCAGCTCGGCCACCCGCCGGTGCCGGGTGGAGACGTCCATCTCGGCGTTGATCACGAGCGGCTCGGCGACGATGGTGGCCACGCGCATGCGCGGGTCGAGCGAGGCAAAGGGGTCCTGAAACACGGCCTGAACGGAGCGCCGGTAGTCTCGCCGGGCCTCGCGGTCGTGCGCGAGCACGTCGCGACCGCCGAAATGGATCGCGCCGGCCGTCGGGCGCTCGAGTCCCAGGATGAGCTTCGATGTCGTCGTCTTGCCGCAGCCCGACTCGCCGACCAGCCCCAGCGTGGTGCCCGCCTCGAGACCGAACGAAATCGAATCCACCGCGCGGACCAGACCGGTGGACCGGCCGAGCATTCCGCGGCGCACGTTGAAGTGCTTGGTCAGATCCGTCACCTCGAGCAGCGGCCGGCCGTTGCCTGGCACGGAATCAGGCCGGGACATTGAGCCAGCAGCGGGTCGTGTGCGCGGGGCCCACGGCAGTCTCGGGCGGCGCTTCCGTGACGCAGCGATCGAGCGCGTGCGGGCAGCGGGGCGCGAACGCGCAGCCCGCCGGCAGCGTCGCGAGGTCTGGCGGCTGGCCCGCGATCGCGGTCAGGCGCGCCTGGCGGACGCCGAAGCGCGGGATCGACGCCAGGAGGGCCTGCGTGTAGGGATGCGACGGCGTGGTGAACAGGCGCCGCACCGGACCGATCTCGACGACGCGTCCGGCGTACATCACGGCGACCCGGTCGCAGGTGCGGGCCACGATCCCGAGGTTGTGGGTGACGAAGACCATGGCGAACCGGTGACGCGCCTGCAGCTCTTTCAGCAGGCCGAGATACTGCGCCTGGATGGTGAGGTCGAGGCTGGTGGTCGGCTCGTCGGCGATGAGCAGGCGCGGCGGCCCGGCGATGGCCATGGCGCCGACCACGCGCTGCCGCATCCCGCCCGACAGCTGGTGAGGGAAGGCGCGCAGGCGCGCCTCGGGTGAGGGGATGCGCACGGAGGCCAGCAGCTCGGCGGCCCGCGCGCGCACCGCGCCGCCGCGCAGACCGTGATACATCGCCAGCGGCTCGCGCATCTGCATGCCGATGGAGAACACCGGATTGAGCGAGCTCATCGGGTCCTGCAGGATCATCGCGACCCGCCGGCCGCGGATCTGCTGCATCTCGGTGTCGGTCTTGGCCAGCAGGTCGTCACCGTCGAGCCGGACCTGGCCGCCGACGATGCGGGCGGCCGGGCGCGGGACGAGGCGGACGATGCTCAGGCACGTCATGCTCTTGCCGGAGCCCGACTCTCCGACCAGCCCGAGCGTCTCCGCCTCGCGCAGGGCGAAGGACACGCCGTCCACCGCCTTGATCGTGCCCCAGCGGGTGACGATGTGGGTCTGGAGATTGCGAACGTCGATGACGGCGGCGGACACCGGGTGAGCGGTCAGAGCTGCCGCAGCTTCGGGTCCAGCGTGTCGCGCAGCCAGTCCCCCAGCAGGTTGAACGCGAGGACCACCAGGAGGATCGCGAGTCCCGGGAACATCGACACCCACCAGGCGCTGGTCACGACGTCACGGCCCTCGGCGATCATCGAGCCCCAGGCCGGCGTGGGCGGCGGGATGCCGGCGCCGAGGAACGACAGCGAGGCTTCCACGATGATGACGTAACCCACCTGCAGCGTGACCAGCACCACCAGCGTGTTCAGCGTGTTGGGCAGGAGATGCCGCGTGATGATGCGCCAGCCTCCGGCGCCGGCCAGGCGCGCCTGGGCGATGAAGTCGAGCTCCATGAGGGTCAGCACCTGGCTGCGGATCACGCGCGCGTAGCGGGCCCACAGGATCACCGCGATCGCGATGACGACGTTGGTGAAGCTCGGGCCCACCGTCACGGCCAGGATCAGCGCGAGCAGGATCACCGGGAACGACAGGGTGGCGTCGGTGACGCGCATCAGGCCGGCGTCGATCCGTCCGCCGTAGTAGCCGGCCACGAGCCCGATGGCCGCACCCACCGCGCTGGCCAGGAGCACGGTCAGCACGCCGGCCGCCAGCGAGATGCGCGAGCCCCACATGATGCGGGTGAGTACGTCGCGACCGAGCCGGTCGGTGCCGAGCGGGTGCGCCCAGCTGCCGCGCTCCTCCCACACCGGCGGCCGGAAGCGCAGGCGCAAGGTCTGCTCGTAGGGATCGGCCGGGCTCAGGAGCGGCGCGAAGATTCCGACCAGGACGAACACGCTGATGATCGCGAGTGACACGACGGGGGCTCGTCGTCCCCGCGGCGACGACTGCTGTTGGACCTCGGCGTCGGGCAGCGTGAGAACCCGGCTCACCGTGCGTACCGGATGCGCGGGTCGATGAGCGCGTAGAGGCAGTCGACGCAGAGGTTCACGACCGCCACGATGACGGCAGTGACCAAGACGACCGCCTGGATCACCGGGAAGTCGCGCGAGGTGATGCCGTCGTAGGCGAGTCGCCCGAGGCCGGGCCAGGCGAACACCGTCTCGACCACGATGGCCGTCGTCACCAGGATCGCGAAATAGATGCCGGCGAACGTGATGACGGGGATGAGCGCGTTCTTCAGGGCGTGGACCCACACGACCCGCCCCTCCGCCACGCCCTTGAGCCGCGCCAGCTTGACGTACTCCGAGTCGAGCACTTCGAGCATCCCCGAGCGCAGCAGACGCATCAGCCCGGCCACCACGAACCAGCCCAGCGTGAAGCCGGGCAGGACGTAGCTGGCGAAGCTGTCGCTCCCACCGGCCGGCAGCCACTGCCACCGGCCCGCCACGAACTCGACGAGCACGATGGCGACCCAGAACGTCGGCAGCGACTGGCCCAGGACCGACACCACCTGCGCCACGCGGTCCACGCCCGTGCCCTTCTTCACCGCCGCCATGACGCCAAGCGGCAGCGCCATGGCCAGCGACACGCTCATGGCGAACAGCGCCAGCTTCAGCGAGTTGGGCAGGCGCTCGCGGACCAGCTCCATCACCGGCCGCCGGGCGCGGATGGAGTTGCCGAAATCCCCCAGAGCAGCCCGGCCGACGAACGACAGGTACTGCTCGACGTAGGGCCGGTCGAGGCCGAGATAGCGGCGGGCGTTGGCGTAGTCCTCCTCGGTGGCGGACATCGGCAGGATCATGTGCAGCGGGTCGCCGGTGGCCCGGGCCAGCACGAACACGACGACCGACAGAATCAGCAGCGCGATCAGCGACTGCAACAGCCGAAAAAAGACGAATCTGATCATGATTGACGTCGGGGGGAGCGACCGCCGCTCCCCCCGACACCCCCCAACGGGGTCGCGCGAGGTTTCGCCTTCGATTGCGGCGGCACAGCCGCCGCTCGAACCAGGGCCACTCTCACCGCTTCACTTCGACCGTCTACTTGTCTGCCGGCTACTTGCTCGCCGCCAGGTTGTCCAGGAAGAGGTCGTACATCACGGAGCCGGGGTTCCACTTGCCGAGGGTCTTCGACGCGGCGTAGGGGGAGTGCACGTAGACGACCGGCACGCCGGAGTGCTCGCTGCGCAGGCGGGTGAAGATGTTCCGCATGAGCGTGTTGATCTTGTCCCGATCGGTCTGGCGCATGACCTGGGCGATCATGGCGTCGACCTCGGGATCGTTGACGGTGTCGTTCAGCTTGGACGGCGTGTAGCCCTGCTTCTCGATGATTGCGTAGGCGCCGATCCAGTCGCGGTTGGCGATGTTGTAGTAGCCGACCGCGCCCGGCGCCTTGCGGTCCACCCACACCTTGCGGAAGGCCGGATAGTCGACCGGGATGAGCTTGCTCTTGACACCGATCTTCTCCCAGTAGCCGGCCACCGCCTCGGCGAACGCCTTGCCCTCGGGAAACCCGGGAAGCTGGAAGGCGTAGACGTCGAGCGTGAAGCCGGCGGGGTGGCCGGCGTCGGCCAGCAGCTTCTTGGCACGCGCGGGATCGTAGGCGTACGTCATCTCGGGCGTGACCTTGAAGCCGACGTCCTTGAACGCCCACGTCAGCCCCATCGGGATGGCCGCCGGCTCGGCGTAGCCACCGAAGATCGACTGTCCGATCTCGTTGCGGTCGATGGCGAGGTTGAGCGCCTCGCGTACGCGCTTGTCACTCGTGGGCGGTGTGCGGCCGTCGGGACCCAGCACCCACCACACGTGGATGAGGGCCTCCTCCTTGCGCATGTGGATCGGGAAGCCTTCCTTCTCCAGCTCCTTCACGCGCTCGCGGCTCACGTCGGCCACATCCACCTCGCCGCGGCGGAGCAGCGCGATGCGCGTCGTCTCTTCGGGCACCAGCTTGAACGTCACGTTCTTGTACTTCGGCACGCCGATGCGCCAGTGATTGTCGACCGCCGTCATCTTGATGTGGGAGCCGACCACCTGCTCGACGAACTTGTAGGGGCCGGTGCCGACCGGCTTGCGCGCGAACACGTCGTCGCCGTTGGCCTCGATGTACTTCTTCGGCAGCACGATCCCCTCGGTCGACAGCGAGCGTGACAGGTAGGTCGGGATGATGAGCGTCGCCTCTTTGGTCACGATGACCACGCGGTCGGGCGCCGGCGTCTCGATGTCCTGGATCAGCGTCCGCAGCGGCCCCGCGTAGCCGGTGGTGGAGCGCTTGCTCATCGCGCGCTGCAGGCTGAACTTCACGTCCTCCGAGGTCATCTCCTCGCCGGTGTGGAAGCGGACGCCCTTGCGGAGATGGAACGTCCAGCGCTTGTGATCCGCCGAGTTCTCCCACTTGGAGGCGAGCCCACCCGCCTGGGACGGCTGGCCCTCCGGCGTC
>Ga0075418_10006130_pt1 | contig 13575 bp, 11 predicted proteins | sample SoiMetdeltSBSDD2_FD_81776 | JGI IMG/M metagenome (GOLD analysis project Ga0075418, IMG submission 81776) | Bulk soil microbial communities from a Populus tree surrounding site in Tennessee, USA - Soil MetaG P. deltoides SBSDD2 | ecosystem: Environmental > Terrestrial > Soil > Tree plantation...
ACAGGGTGATCGGCAGGTTGGCGACGTTGGACAGCTCCAGCGTGATGTGGCCGGAGAAGCCCGGGTCAATGAAGCCCGCGGTGGAATGGGTGAGCAGGCCGAGCCGGCCGAGCGACGACTTGCCCTCCAGCCGGCCGGCGAGATCGTCGGGCAGGGTGCACAACTCGAGCGTCGAGCCGAGCACGAACTCGCCAGGATGTAGCACGAACGGCTCGCCCGGGTCCGGCTGCACGAGGCTGGTGAGCTCGTCCTGCTGGACGGACGGGTCGATGTGGGTGTAGCGGGTGTTATTGAAGACGCGGAACATGTTGTCGAGGCGGACGTCGACGCTCGACGGCTGCACCAGATCGGGATCGTAGGGATCGATACCCAGCCGCTCGGCGGCGATTTCGGCACGGATGTCGCGATCGGAGAGCAGCACGCGACGAGCGTAGCCGCTGGAGTGTTAGCCTTCGTGGTCAAACAGGCCGATGTAGTTCAATGGCAGAACATCAGCTTCCCAAGCTGAATACGCGGGTTCGATTCCCGTCATCGGCTCCACCAGACCCCAGGGTCAGAAGGTTGCGGTGCCTCGAAACCCTCTACGCGCGGCGTGACCCGGGTGGACGCACGTTCGATTAGCTGGACTTGTCTAGACATGCTGAGCTGGCCGTCGTAATTTCGCCTCAACAGCGAAGCCATGGAAACGCGGTGGCCGGCCCCCAACGAATTGTTGCTTTGGATTCGCCCGCCGAAGCATCTAGAGCCTTCCCGTGTGGCACGCAGGACGAGATTAGAGCCATCGGGGAACAGGTCTTGACGATCCTCGCGGTATTGCCCTATACCCTCGGGATTCTCGGGCCGATCTCAGATCGCCGGGTCCCGTCATCTCATGTCGCACGCCCTGAGGGAGACCCCTCGATCAAGATCGCGGATCACGGCTTGTCAGTTCCCGCTATCTTTCTTTCCCTCGGTGCCGGCGACGCTCTCGCTTGGACCGGCTTTGTTTACCTTTACCTTGTCGGAGGCGTTTGTCAGCCCCTGATCAGGGTGGCTTATGTGCGTGGCCACTCGCTGTTGCACGTTCTCGAGGACGCCCGTCGCATGTTTGGTGGGATTCGTGGGGGGTTCCTGGTCGGGCTTGACCTTGTTGCCGTTGGTCATATCGGTTGTGTCCGTATTGGCTGGGGCGGTCACCTTGGTCGACAGCGTCGTCGGGGTCGATGTGTTCTGCTGAACCAGCTCGGTCCAGGTGTTGTTGGCTGGGTTTGCAATTCGTTGCTCCCCTTGCGGGGTCGGCTGCAGTTGTGATGACAGCGGCGTCTGCGATGACGGCGACGACGCCAAGACGGTGACGGGTACCGGTGAGGGCGTCGGTGAAGTCGATGCCGGTAGCTGCGCGGGTAGTACGGGCAGGCCGGGGAAACCGGCTGCAAGGGCGGCGGGCAATTCCTGTGCGGTCAAAGTGAACCCGGCGGCAATGGCCTGCGCGTTGTCGGAGAAGGCTGATGGCGGCGGCAGGAAAGCGAACATGACTTGCTGCGACGGGTCGGTGGTGCGGACGTATCCGGTCTCGATGATCGCCCGCACCAGCGGATCGAGTGCGACCAGAACCGACTGCGGAACACCAGCTTGGGCCAGCGGGATGAATATCGGCAACGCGCCCGGTGCGGCCGGAACTAGGATATCGGTCATGTTGCCGTCGGGCGACGTGGTGACGATGTTTCCCAAGGCATTGGGATTTACGTCGAAGTAATTTCCGCTACCGTGCAGGTAATACGCACCCAGCAACGCGTTCACATCCGCTACCACGTTGCCCAGGTAGACGGGGGCGTCGGCGATACCGTCGTATTGCTTCGTCACCATGACGACCGGTGCCCCAGTCGACGATGTCGCGTTGCCCCCGGTAATACCCAGCACGGGAATGTAGGTTCCGGCCGGCATCCGTGCCAAAATCCCGCCGTTAGGCCGCTCGGGGTCGCCAATCAGGACAAAGGCGGTGCCAGCCGGGAGTCCCGGAGCCGCGACCTCATGAGACGCTGCCACAGCTCCTTCGGAGTAGGCCACGACGGTGATGGGCGTGGTCGTCGTGGGGCTCGTGATCGCCGCATGCAGAGACTGCTGGCCCAAGGCGACCGACTCATCACCGGTCGGCGCCGTCGGCCCGTCGATCAAGCCCAACGTCCCGGGATACTGGTCGAACTGGTTGATAAAGATCAATTTCGGAGGCGTCGGTGTGGTGATCGGTGCGGTGAGATGCGTGCACGGGGGGGTGGGGGGGCATCCTGACTGGTATTGGTATTGGCCGGTGATCTCGTCCGCCATCCGCGTCGACCCGTAGGGGTAGTCGTGGCCGTCGATGAAAATAATGGACGCGGCCAGCGACACGTCCTCATGCACGGTCGTGCTACCTGCGGCATCAATCGTGCTACCTGCGGCATCAATATGGAAAGTCAGCATCCCACCGACGAGCAAACCCGCCATCGACCCGGCAGTGGACCTGACGACCCAGCGCTGACGGTTCTTTCGCCTCTGCTGCTTGAGTGCGCGTTTCCTGTCCTTGACGTGTTTTCCCACGATGCTGCCTCCCCACAACTGACTTTCTCTTGATGACGTTTCTAACTTGCCGAACACAGACAAACGATGACCGCCGATCTGCCGATTTGCAGCGAGGGATCAAGCGGTGAGCTACCGAACGGACCCCGTATAGAGCTGAATCGGATCCACGGACGATCTCGAGATCGCGGTTTGCTCTACGACCCGATGGCAACAGTGTGGCGAATCCAGACCATGATCGGAAGACCTTCGCGGTGAGAATTTGAGCCGTCGAAGGAGGTTGTGTCCAAGGCCGAGACAATTTGTGCGTCGGACCGCCGATATCCAGTTCGATCGACGAGGTTGCACGAGGACCCGTGCAGGTCGGCGTCGACCGATGCTGTCGGTGACACAAAATGCAAAGCAGCATGCTCGGTGCCCCTGGTGACCGTAGCCCCGCAGAGGTGCTTCGCGATGACATGAACCCGATAGCGATCTGCTCGGCGCAATTTGCCGCACTCGCGACGGACCGAAGCCGCGGGATCGGCGCCCGATCGAGGCGCGGAGTTTCGAGAGCCTATTGGAGTGGTAGAGCTGCCGGTGTTCGCACCCATTGCAGACCTTGCTGTTTGCAAACGTCAAATGTAACTCCCCGACGTGCGCGGCGGCGCGCTCGATCTCGGCGCTCGGTTTCCGGTCGGCGTGCTGGGCATCGATGTTGACGCCTACGACGGCAAGCGCGGTCTTGAGACGCTGGCGCACTACAAAGCACTGTGGGGACCGGACCGCTGACGCCGGTCGTACCGCATCATCGCACGAACCCTATGACTCCGGCTCGGGCATCTGGCTCTCGCTTTCCAAGTTCGCGATGGACAACCTTCCGCAGACACACGACGGCACCGACCGGCATGGCGAGATGCTTGCGCCGTGAGACCCGTCGAGCCGTCAGCCGTAAACCGCTGGCGCCGGTCGCAGCCTTGCCGGTCGGCGTCGTGCGCCGCAGCGTCACCGCGCAAAGCAGCGGCGCGCTCGGCTCATCAGGGCCTGACCGAACGGGCCGTCGGGCGGGCCGGAGCCGAAGGGTCGTGACCCGCTGGGGTGGTCGGTTTCCGGCGCTGTGCACTCGTCGGGTGAATCGGCCAGGCAGGGTTGTGGGTCGTCGTCGGGGCCAAAGCTCGCCGTGTACGCAGCCTGGGAGCCGATGGCACCTAGGGACCTTGCGCCGGCGGCGAAGGCCCTGGTGGCGGTGGTGGCGGTGGAGCTCCTGGCGGCGCCGGTGGTGGCAGCGGAGTCAAGGTGATAGGGACAAAGCCCGGAACCGCGATGACCACTCCTCCCGGCGGCGGATTTTCCGATGTCGGGGTAGCCGACTCCTGCGGGTTAGGTGGGGCTGTCGTCAATGGGCTTGTGGTCGGCGGTGGCGCGGGGGGTGACGGCTGAGCGGCAACTGGGGGGGGCGTCTCCGTGACGGTGGTCGGTGTATCCAGATACAGGTCGGTCGTGTTCTCCTCTATCTCGGGGGCTACCGCCGGCATGGCCTTCGGTAGCCCGCTCACCAATTGCCCACCCCTGCCGGTGCCGGTCAACGTCGCCCAACCTTGGTTATCGGAAAGCGTCGCGCCTATGCCGCACGACACCTGACGGCTGCCCGCCAGCCAGCCCGCTGGTGACACGGGGGTGTAATGCACTGTCAGCCCGGTCGCCATCAACGAGCTTGGCGCAAGATATTCGTCGGCCATTCGCGCACACGCCTCCTCGAGGAAGGCATCCTGCTCGCCCTGGGCTGGCAGGCGTCCGCCGAAGCTTTCATCTAGGTTGGCCGTGCCCGTGACCTCCACCGCGTGAGGTGCCGCGCAGTCCACGGGGGTGTCGGTCGGTTGGTTGTTCGCCGGGTCGATGCCCAAGCACGTACCCGTCGGCCAGACTTTCGACTGATCTAGTTGCGCCACTTGGCCTTTGAAAGGAACCGGCTGGCCATCGGGGCCGAGCAATTGCAGGCCACACAGGATTCGTCGCCCCTCGGGATGCGTCTCTGCCACCTTGTCTGGCCAGAGCGCAGTCAACGTGAACTTGCCATTGGGATCGTAGTGGCTGCCCAGGTAACGCTGCACGGCCAGCTGGCAGGGCGCTGCAGGGTTTCGCATGTCAAACGAGTCCGCGACTTCGAACAGGTGATCGTCCTGGCACTGGACGAAGGACGGCTGGCCTGGTGCGTTCGCCGGCCAATTCAGGCAGTCGCCGCTCTGCGCGCTGCCGATAACGGGGGCGGCCTGGAGTCCCGCTTCGCGGTCGTTGCGTACGTCCGGCTTGGCATCCTGACCACCCAGCTCCAAGGCGGTGATGATGCCGCCGACGAGAAGTCCGCAGAGCACCGGTGACAAAACTCGCCGCGCTGATGCGCCCCGGACGATGTGCCCCCATGGCTCCTTGATCGGTTCATCGACCGCCGATTGGTCGGACTCATCAGACTCGAACCCTGCTTGACGATTCGTCAACGACAAGAAGACGTCGTCAAGTGAGGGCCTGCGTAGCTGAATATCGGCCAACTCAATGTGCGCAGCGCTGAGCCGCGACATCGCCTCAATGAGCGTACTCACGCCGTCTGGCGCAGGCACGGCGACTCGATCCGAATCGGACGTCAACGCCGCCTTGTTCTGCTCCGGCATGAGCGAGCCGAGCGCGTCTGCTGTTGCGTGCAGATCATTGCGGTCCCGCGGAGTTATCTCGCAGTAACCACCTCCGGTGCGCTCTTTAAGCTCGTCCGCGGTCCCCTCGGCGACGATCACACCGTGATCGATGACAATGATCCGATCACTGAGCAGGTCCGCCTCCTCGAGATACTGCGTCGTCAACAGCGTCGCGATCCCGAGGTTCTTGAAGTCGGCCACTAGATCCCAGATGGTTTGCCTGCTTCTCGGATCAAGCCCCGTCGTGGGCTCGTCGAGAAACACCACCTCAGGAGGGACCACTAAACCGCAGGCAATATCTATCCGCCTGCGCATTCCACCCGAAAACGTGCCCACGCGTCGATGGGCGGCATGCGCCAGATCGAACTTGTGGAGAAGTTCCTCTGCCCGAGACCGGGATTCCGAGCTACTGAGGTCGCGCAAACGCCCGAACAGAATCAGGTTCTCTCGGGCCGTGAGCATGTCATCGAGCGCCACATGCTGTCCGGTGAGCATGATCGATTGACGTACGCCGGCCGCCTCGGACACCACGTCGAATCCGGCAACGGTCGCGTGGCCCCGGTCTGGCCGCGCGAGCGTCGACAGGATATTCACCGTCGTCGTCTTTCCGGCCCCGTTCGGACCCAGTAAGGCGACCACTTCACCACGGTCGACGTCGAAACTCACGTCGCGTAGGGCATGTACGGCACCAAACGACTTACCGAGTCCACTGACGACCACGGCCTTCTCTGCGGTGGGCACCCCGGGCTCCCGGACCAGTGGTTCCTTCGTCGCTACGGAGCTCAATTGCACCGTGGCGCATTCCGCCGAGAGATCCACGGAGCCGTTTTGTTCGGGCGCGCCGTTCAATTCGGTGCCAGCACGACGTGCGGCCATTGCTTCCTTTATTGGTTAGGTGAGTGGGCAGAGGTCGTCAACTATAGGGATAGACCCTTACACAGGTGGTTCGGTCCTGCCTTCTTGTGGACTAACAAGTTCCCTAGCAGATGCTGGTTCGCAATTGTCGCGCAGCAGAAAGAAGCGATGCCCGAACTCCCACAAGGTACGCCCATACCCGCCTCACGGGTTGGACGTTGCTCGCAAAATCCGGCAGACGAAGCCAGCCGCCCGCCAAGGCACGGCAGATTCCTGACCAAGGTGCGGACTGGCGGCGCCACCACCAAGGCAGCTAGTCGGCAAACGCTTCGCCGACCGCTCCACGCATAGTTCTCTTTTGCTGGAGAACGGCTCGACCGCTATCCAGCGAGAGCCTGGGCACGAACGGAAAACTTCGTAAGTGCCTTTTACATCGACGGCGTAGTAAATACCGGCCAGTTCGGTCGCTAGGCCTATCGATCCCCGACACTACCAGGGCGATGAGTACACCACCTCGACTCCGAGTGGCAAATCCTGACTAGCGGAACTAGCTCTTTGCGGTGCTGATGAGATGAGCTAATATCCGCTGGCCAAACACGGGTACATCTGCTCTCGACATTTGCTTCAAGATCAGCCACTGCCGACTTTGAATGGAATAGCAAAGGCCAAAGCGTTTTGGCAGCAAGTGCACCGGGTACATCGAAGCCAGCAGAATGAGTTGGCCGGACCGACCCCATTCGCAAGTCGCTTGATGACTGGCAAAGGCAGACCAATGTCCCACCCGAGGAATCACTCCCGAAATCGTGCAACGTCTCAGCCGCCCAAGCGAAGCGGCCGTCACCTTCGGAAGCGGCAGAAGTCATCCAGCAGCGCAGCGGGTGCCGCGTTGACTGGCGCTCCGTTTTCGTCGGGGCCGCCCGACTTCGACCGGCCGTTGCGGCAACGAGGCCATCGCCCCCAACATCGGCGACCGTCGGTGTGCCGCCCCTACGTGACAACCGGGATCGCGATAGTAGGAGCCAGCGCCGTTGTTGGCAGCTCGATCACGCCGCCTGCGGCGCGCGTTGAGACGACCCGTCTGGAACTCACCGTTGCCGAAAGCAGTGCGCCGATGCCGAATCCGCTGCTGGCGGCAGTCGTCGAAACGAGCACGAGGAGCAGCTGCGAAGCTGTCGACGCTCGAGTCGACGGCTGGTGTGCCGGCGCCTTCCCGTCACTGTTCACGCCCGTCGCGGGAGTGCTCGGGACCGGCCTCGACATATGGGACAGGACGGTCGGTCTGGGGGCATCCGTGGTTGCCGGCACTGCAATCACGGCGGGCTTGATAGGGGTAGGGCTCGATACCGCCCTGGCCGAAGCTCTCCTAACACCGCTTGAGGTGCTCGTCGAGGGCGGTGTGCTGCCCGCACAGCTGGCTACATCCATCGCGGCGATGGTCGGAGGTTTCACTACCGGTGTCAACATCGGAATTGCGGGCGTCACCACCGGTATTGCTTGGAAAGCCGCCTTGGACGCCGCCCTGGCCAACACCATAGCCGCCGCTGGAGCGGACATCATCAATGCGCTGATCGCCGGCTTCCCGAATATGGATTTCCCCGCGGCAATCGCTGCAGTGATCGGGGGCTTGGCGGCGATGGGTGAGACTGCCCTCACTTGGTTGGACGCCACGGTCACCCTCGGCGCATCAGTGGTTGCCGGCATCGCCATGACGGCGGCCACTTCTGTAGTAGAGCTCAACACTGCCCTCACTGGGGCATTCCTGGAATGCCTCGAGGCGCTCGCCGAGAGTGGCGTACTACCCGCTTCGGCGGCCACGGCCCTTGCAGGGCTGGTCGGATCAGTCTCCTCTGCTGCCAATGCCGGCATCCTCGGCCTGGGCAGTGCGGTCGCGTGGACGGCCGCCTTGCCCGCTGTGCTCACCCACGCCATTGCCACCACGGGCGTCGGCCTGATCGATGGCATTGCCGGCCTGTTCCCCAACGTTCCGGACTATCCCGTTATCGACGTGGCGGCGCTGCACGCACTGCTCGAGGCGAGCTTCCCCAACTTCCCGCTCCTGCCGCCGCTCGATTTCGCCGATCTCGAGGCGGCGAGATTCAGTTCTGTGCTTAAAACCGTTTTCCCGAACTTCCCGGACGTCGAACTTCCGGATCTGGAATTCCCGGAACTCGACCTGGCCGCTTTGATCGCCCTACTGCACAGCGCGATTCCCAATTCCCACTTCCCCGACAGCAACGTCGCCGACGCCCCCGATCGACACCCGGGGGCGCTCATCGCGCAGGTGCACAACAACAATGCCGACTTCCCCGATCTCGACACCTCCGCCCAACTCAGCATCCCGCTGAAGACCGATGTCTCCGTCTCTTCAGAGGGCGACGAGCCCGAGTTGACGGAAGACCTGAATGTCGTCCAGGAGTCCCCGAACCAGGCGTTTGCCAAGGGACCAAAAATTGAGCCCCCCTCAGGTCCCAAGCACGTCCTGCCGGACGAACCCGACGAGGCAGCGTTAGTAAGGAACGCCTCGTCAACACCACCCAAGCATGCGTTGAACGACACGTCGAAGCATGACTTGCACGGCGTGCCGGAGCCGGGTCTGAAGGGATCGAATACCCAATCGTCGGAAACACGCGCGTCCGAGTCTTTCCATAGTCCCGACTCTTCACCGCAAGGAAGTGCTGCGACATCCCAGAGTGGATCGGATAAGACCTCCGACAGGCAGACGAACGGCACTTCGGACAGGGGCTCGAACAGCTCCGACAGCAGCGAATAACTTTGCGGCTGAGGATTTGACGCATAGCGGCACCCGGGCAGTTGGGCGAAGGCGCTCGAGGCACCGCTGAAGATTAGACGGGCCTACAACAACGGGTACCGAACAAGCATTTACACCGAGAAACGCTTTCCCAAGCTGAATACGCGGGTTCGATTCCCGTCATCGGCTCCGTGTGATGTCTCAAGACATCGGCGACGCGGTTGGGCGCGCGAGTCAGCGTTGCGCCGAACGATCCGTTGCTTTCCACGCCGACGGCCTCGAGCGGTCCATGTGTGCGCATCCACGACAGCAGTGTGCGGTAGCCGGCGTCGGTCGCCGGGAACTGCTGATGACCAAGCAACCGCCCGTGTTGATCGATCACCGCGGCATAGTGAGTGTGTTTATGGGTGTCGACGCCACCGATGCGAGGCTTCGCAGAGCGGAGTCGTGAGCAACGTGATTGCTATGGCTACGGAGACCGCGGCCACGGTTGTCCAGAACACGATGAACCACGGAGTACGCACCCGTTTGCTGAAGTCGCGAAGATTCATGGCCCGGTCAATGCTAGTCACCCGAGCATCGTGATCCGCGCTGCCACGTCGGGATGCGAAGCATACCGGCGCAGTGCCCGCAGAGCGGGCCGGTACGTACCGCACATGCGGGCGAACAGCGGGACAAAAGGAAAGCTGATCGAAACCGCGCTGATCCGACCGCAGCGAGCCATAGTCTTTTGGCATCCGCCGGGGGGAGGCATTTGCGATGAAGTTCGGTGTCTGCGAGCAGCCGTTGCACAGCCGCGTCGGGCCAATGGCCATGGCCGAAACGGGCTATCGGACCGCCGGGATAGCTGGTGCCGACTCGTACTGGCTACCCGACCACATGAACTCCTTGTTGCCGCAGGCGGTGATGGCAACAAAGTACAGCGGAGCTGCTCGGCTCGTGCCCGACCTCGACGCATTCCTAGAGCCATGGACAGCGCTGGGCTACCTCGCGGGGCGGCACCGATTCAACCGGACGCGTCTGGGCACCTCCGTGACCGATACCGGACGGCGGAATCCGGCCGTCACGGCGCAGGCCGCGGCGACGCTGCACCTGATGACAAGAGGCCGGACAATTCTCGGGATCGGAACCGGCGAACGCGAAGGCAACGAGCCGTACGGGGTGGACTGGTCGAAGCCGGTGGCACGGTTCGAAGAAGCCCTCGCAACCATACGGGCGCTATGGAACTCGAATGGGCAGCTGGTGAACCGCGATTCGGAATGGTTCCCGCTGCGCAACGCGTCCTTCACGTTGCCGCCTTACAAGGGCACCTGGCCCGAGATCTGGATCGCGTCGCACGGACCGCGGATGCTGCGCGCGACGGGTCGCTACGCCGATGCGTGGTTCCCGGCAGCGCTCTTGAGCCCCGAACAGTACGCAGACGGGTTGCAGCAGGTCCGAGCGGCCGCCGACGATGCGGGCCGGAATCCGAACTCCATCGTTGCGGCCAACTTCCAGTTCGTCGTGACCGGGCGAAGCTCTCGGGAAGTCGAAGAAGCGTTGGATTCGGTGCTGCTACGGGTTTTCGCCCTCAACATTCCGGCTTGGGCGTGGGCCGAGCACGGCGCTCAGCACCCCCTCGGCGCGAACTTTGGCGGCTTTCAGGACATTCTGCCGCAAACTTTCGATGAGCAGACTGCGCTCGCTCACGCCGACGCAGCGCCACCATCCCTCATCAAGCAATTCGTGCTGACTGGAACACCCGACGAGGTCATCGACCGGCTAGCTAAGTGGCGCGACCACGGCGTGAACTACCCCGTGCTGTGCAACATCAGTGTCTTGCAAAGAAAGCTGAGCCGGGGCGTCGCGGCCATGCTGCCGTTCGCGAGGATCCTGCGGGGAATCCGCAAAATGTAAGTACCCGGACCCTCGGTGTCGGCAGTCCATGATGGATGTCATGGAGTCGGCCCGCGTGGACAGGTGGTTGTGGGCGGTCCGGCTGACGAAGACCCGGCCAGACGCCGCTGCGGCGTGCCGAGGTGGACACGTGCGGGTCAACGATCGAGCGGCGAAGCCGGCGACCATGGTGACTCTCGGTGACGAGGTGCGGGCCCGGATCGGTGACAGGACGCGGATCGTCGAGGTGGTACGGGTGATTCAGAAGCGGGTCGGCGCCGCCGATGCCGTGACCTGCTACCTCGACCGATCACCACCTCCGCCGCCGACGCCGTATGTCGCGGTTGCCGTCCGAGATCGCGGCGCCGGACGGCCGACCAAACGGGACCGCCGGATGCTCGACAAGTGGCGGGCGAGCGGCTGAGCGATGGCGAGACTGCTCGAAAACAAGGTCGTCATCGTTGCGGGGTTGGGCGGCATCGGCAATGGCCTGGTGCGTCGCTATGCCGATGAGGGCGCACTGCTCGTGATCGGCGATCTCGACGCCGAGTTGGCGTTGCGCGTGGCCGCCGACCTCGACCCGTCGCGTGAGCGTGTGCGCGGTGCATGGCTCGACGGCGCCGACGAGGATTCCGTCGTCTCGATCGTCAAGCTCGCCGTCGACACGTTCGGCCGCCTCGACGGTGTCCATGTGAACTTCACCAACGCGGCCGACGCGTACGTGCCGGGCGGTGTCGTCGAACTGCCGCTGAATGCTTTCGACGAAGTCATGCGCGTCAACACCCGCGGTTTCGTGATCTGCGCCAAGCACGCGATTCCCGCGATGGTCGACAGCGGCGGCGGTTCGATCGTGTTCACCGCGTCGATCGACGCCTACAACGGCGCGAGCACCCGCGTGTCGTACGCAATGAGTAAAGCGGCCGAGCTGGCGCTGATGCGTCATATCGCGCGCAGGTACGGCCCGAAGGGCATTCGCGCCAATGCCATTGCGCCAGGACTGATCTGGCACTACAAGTTCGACGAACAACCGATGCCGGAAGGGATCGTCGAGCAGACACGCGCACGGCAGATGATCAAGTCCCGCTTCGGGAACCCGGACGATGTCGACGCATTGGGCGCGCTGCTGCTCTCCGACGTTGGCAGCTTCATCACGGCGCAGACGATCAGCGTCGACGGCGGAGTGACCTTTCGGCCCTGACTGCCGGTCGATCTTCCAACGAAACGCGCCCGACGGGTCTAACGTGCGAGCGTGACTGAAGACGCGATCAGCATCGGCGGCGTCGACCTCACCGACCCCGACACCTTCGCCAAAGGCATGCCCTACGAGGCATTTCGTGAGCTTAGGCAGCGCGCGCCCGTCGCCTGGCACCCGTTCAAGGACGGACCGGGATTCCTCGCACTCACCGGTTACGACGAAGTCCTTGCCGTCTCCGCGACAGCACCACGTGGTCATCACAGGAGACCGGCGTCTTCTACGACATTCCGCTGCCCGAGGACGCCTACCAGCTCACGCTGATGATGCTCACGATGGACCCACCGCGGCACACAAAACTGCGCTCGCTGGTGAGCAAGGGCTTCACACCGCGTCAGGTCGCGCGGCTGAACGATCACATCGCGGACATGTCACGCCAGATCGTCGACGACGTAATGGAACAAGGCGAATGCGACTTCGTCGAAGACATCGCCGGCGCGCTGCCGTCCTACGTGATCGCAGAACTGCTCGGCATCCCCCTAGAAGACGGTCGCCGGCTCTACCACCTCACCGAGATCATGAACACCGGCACAGTCGGGGACCCCGTGGCCAAAGACGCGCAGATGCAGATGTTCGTCTACGGCAACGAGCTTGCGGCGCGCAAACGCACGGATCCCGGCGACGACATCGCGACCTCGCTGCTGCTCGCCGAAGTGGACGGTGAGCGTCTCACCGACTTCGAGTTCAACATGTTCTTTCTGCTATTGATCAACGCCGGAGGCGATACGACGCGCAACGCGGCGGGCATCCTCGCGCTGCTGGAGCACCCCGCCGAGCGGGCCAGGCTGGCGGCGGACCTGTCGCTGCTGCCGACCGCGATCGAGGAGATGCTGCGCTGCACGAGCCCGGTCACCGTCTTCACGCGCACGGCCACCAAGGACACGGAACTGCGAGGAATAACCGTGCGCAAGGACGGCCGGGTCGCGATGTTTTACCCGTCGGCCAACCGCGACGAAGCCCACTTCGCTGATCCCGACACGTTCGACGTCGGCCGCAATCCGAATCACCATCTGGCATTCGGCGGCGGCGGGACCCATTTCTGCCTCGGCGCCAACCTCGCCCGGGTGGAGGCCGCCGCGATCGTTCCCGAAGTGCTCTCGCGCATGACGAACCTGGAACTCGCCGCGCCGGTCGAGCGAGTGCGCTCGACACTCATGAATGGCATCCGGTCGATGCCCGTTCGCTTCACCGCGGCAGCGGTCGTTCAGCGGTAGTAGATCTCGCCGCCGGTCGGATACCCGCCACCGGTGGTCGTGACGTGGACATGGTCGTAATGGCCATACCCACCGCTTTGCGCTCCGCCGCCGGGCGTGTAGTACACGCCGCGCCAGATCGCGTCCTGGATGCCGAATACAGCCGCGTTCTGCAGCACGTACGCCACGATCTGGTTGCCGAGCGCGATGCCCGCGTCGCTACTGGGGTTGGGGATCATCACGTCGAGTGCCAATCCGTCCGGATGCCACCGCAGCGCATCGGGGCGCACGCCTCCGATCTCGTGGATCTCGGGGAACTCCTCGCTGATGTGACGCGCGGTCAAGATGGTCCTGACCTGCAGTCCCCTCTCCGGGGCTACTCCTGGCGGCAACGCGCGATCGACGACCCGATATCGCGAGGCCGAAACCAACTGAGCAGCAACAGGATTC